>Ga0209040_10004692_pt1 | contig 10273 bp, 10 predicted proteins | sample BogFormECP12_OM3_FD_188240 | JGI IMG/M metagenome (GOLD analysis project Ga0209040, IMG submission 188240) | Bog forest soil microbial communities from Calvert Island, British Columbia, Canada - ECP12_OM3 (SPAdes) (version 2) | ecosystem: Environmental > Aquatic > Freshwater > Wetlands > Bog ... | reverse complement strand
ACAGCGACGGTTGCGGCCGCCGCTTCACCCTGCCCACTTGACAGAATGCTCCCCATATCAGAACGGTGGTGGGTCGTGGTCGGTCCCGGGTGGGGCAGCTCCGGACCGGGCGGCTTGGTGGGCTTGTTGGTTGTGCTTGCGTTCGGCGGCGATTCGGGCGGCCCGGTTTTGGGCGCGGGTGTGTCGGCGTTGGGGCATCATGGCGGCGCGGTCGCAGCGTGAGCCGGTCGGTGGGGGCTGGGGTGGGGCCAGCTGGCCGGTCGGCGTGCACAGGGTGGGGAATAGCAGTGCACTGCCAGGGGTGGTGATGTAGGTCTGTCCGGAGGGTGCTGTCCAGATCAGGGTGCCGTCGGGGAGTTGGTGGTCGTGCCAGCCCCAGAAGGTTTTGATCAAGTGGTGTTGGCGGCATAGGCAGGTGAGGTTGGAGGCGTGGGTGGGGCCGCCGTCGGCGTAGGCGATCGTGTGGTCGAGGTCGCAGTGCCGCGCGGGTCGATCGCAGCCAGGGAATCGGCAGGTCAGATCCCGGCAGCGGACAAAGTCCGCCAATGCCTGCGACGGTGTGTAGCCGGCTTCTGGCGGGGCGTCGCTGGGGTGCACCAGTGGCCGCCGGGTGGCCGAGTGGGCCAGGTCGGCGATCAGCTCGGCGGGGATGAGGGCGTCGGCGCCGATCATCGAGGCCGGGGTGGTTGCGGTGCCCTCGAGGCTGGCCGCCTCGGCGATGACGTGAATCACTACCGGCACCGGTGGTGGTGTGGCGCTGGCGGGGCAGTCGGGCCGTGCGCAGCGACAGGCGAGCCGGTCGGCGCCAGCGGCTAAGGCGCCCACGGCGTCGGCGCGGCGTTGGTTGCGGGTGCGTGGATCGCCGGCACACACGGTGGCGGCCAGCGTGTCGAGTCGCGCGTCCACGGCGTGGGCGTCGGTGGTGATCAGCCGGCCGAAGATTTCGGTCAGGCCCTCGCCGCTGTCCCAGATCGACACTTCCCGACCGGCCTGGCGTTCGCGCCGGCGGCGCAGCGCATCACCGTCGGCGCGGGCCACGATCCGGTCCACCTGAGCGGCCAGCCGGCCCTGGGTCATGCCCGGCCACCGGGCCGCCTTGGCGGCCAGTTGGGCATCGACGGCGGCCATCACGCCGGGTTCGGTGATCAAATCGGTGCGGTAGACGATCGTCTGGAACATTCGATAGTCGATGTCCCCGGCCCGCAGCAGCGCCCCGACTCGCGGCAGCCGCAACCGCATCGCGCGCGAGTAATACAGATAGCTCGCGGCCAGCGCCTGGGTGACGCTCAACGCCGCAGCCACCTCAGCCGCCACCGCTTCCTGGGTGTCGGTGCACCAGGTTTCGCGCTGGCCGACCTCACGCAACCGCATCACGTCGAGCTCGCCGATCACCGCCAGCCGCTGCCCGGCCGCCTGGTTTTCCGCCCGCGCCGCCGCAGCGATGCGCTCCACCAACACCGCCGACGACGCCTGATCGAACATACATTCGATTATGCCAGCCGGCTCCGACAAGAAATCCAGCGCCGCCGTACCGGTCCAAGTAGCGGCAGCCTGCTCCTCCGCGGGCCGTTCCGGCCCGCATCGTCGCCGGGATAGGCTCTCCCCATGGTTAAGCCCGCCACGCGCCGGAAAGTCGCCGCCGCCATCGCATTGGTTCCGCTCGTCGCTTCGGTCGCGTTGTTGAGCTCGTGCAAGCCGAACCAGCCACCGGCGACCGCCCCCGGGACCACGCCGTCGATCTGGACCGGGTCGCCGTCTCCGTCGGGGACGCAGCAGAAGGGTGGGCCGGTGGCACCGGAGAGCCTGACCACCCACCTGATCGCGCCTGACGGTGCCAAGGTGGCGACAGCCAAGTTCGAGTTCGCGGACGGCTATGTGACGATCACCGTCGAGACGACCGGTGAGGGTCGACTGAGCCCCGGTTTTCATGGCGTCCACATCCACTCGGTGGGCAAGTGTGAGGCCAACTCGGTTCCGCCGGCTGGCGGTGAGCCGGGCGACTTCTTGTCTGCCGGTGGGCATTACCAGGCGCCGGGGCATACCGGTGATCCCATGAGCGGCGACCTGACCTCACTGCAGGTCCGCAAGGACGGCGCAGCGTTGTTGGTGACGACCACCGACGCGTTCACCAAGGACGATCTGCTGACCGGCAAGGGAACCGCGATCGTCATTCACGCGGGAGCCGACAACTTCGGCAACATTCCGGCGGATCGCTACACCCAGGTCAATGGGTCACCGGGCCCCGACCAGACCACGATGTCCACCGGTGACGCCGGCAAGCGGGTGGCGTGCGGTGTCATTGGTGCCGGCTAGCGGCCCGACCAACAGGGCAAGTGCCCATATCGACTTCGCCGGCTCACCGGGGCCGACGGTCGGGGTGGAGTGGGAGTTCGCGCTCGTCGACGCGCAGACCCGCGATCTGAGCAACGAAGCCACCGCGGTGATCGCCGAGATCGGCGAAAACCCGCGTGTGCACAAGGAATTGCTGCGCAACACCGTCGAGGTCGTCAGCGGCGTCTGCGAGTGCACCGCGCAAGCCATGGAAGATCTGCGCGAGACCCTGACGCCCGCGTGCCAGATTGTCCGGGACCGCGGCATGGAGTTGTTCTGCGCCGGCACGCATCCGTTCGCGCGGTGGTCCACCCAGAAGCTCACCGACGCGCCGCGCTACGCCGAGCTGATCAAACGTACCCAATGGTGGGGCAGGCAGATGCTGATCTGGGGCGTGCACGTCCACGTCGGGATCTCGTCGGCCGCCAAAGTAATGCCGATCATGACGTCGCTGCTCAACTACTACCCGCACCTGCTGGCGCTGTCGGCGTCGTCGCCGTGGTGGGGTGGCGACGACACCGGTTACGCCAGCAATCGGGCAATGATGTTCCAGCAGCTGCCCACCGCCGGGTTGCCATTTCACTTCCAGAAGTGGGCGGAGTTCGAAGGTTTCGTCTACGACCAGAAAAAGACCGGCATCATCGATCACATGGACGAAATCCGTTGGGACATCAGGCCTTCACCGCATCTCGGCACTCTCGAGGTGCGGATCTGCGATGGTGTGTCCAACCTGCGAGAGCTGGCCGCGTTGGTGGCGTTGACGCATTGCCTGATCGTCGACCTCGACCGCCGCCTCGACGCCGGTGAGACGCTGCCGACCATGCCGCCCTGGCACGTTCAGGAGAACAAATGGCGCGCCGCGCGTTACGGGCTGGATGCGGTCATCATTCTCGACGCCGAAAGCAACGAGCGGCTGGTCACCGATGACCTGCCCGGCCTGCTCAACCGGCTCGAGCCGGTCGCGAAGTCGCTGCACTGCGCCGACGAGTTGGCCTCAGTGGCCGATATCTGGCGGCTCGGCGCGTCATATCAGCGACAGCGGCGGGTCGTCGAGGAACACGACGGAGATCTGCGCGCCGTTGTCGACGCGCTGGTCGGTGAGCTGGATATCTAGTGGTGTCAGCGGCCGAATCCGCCCTGATGGCGATGTTCCCTCTCCAGTCGGCGCTGCTGCCCGATGAGGATCTGCCGATGCAAATCTTCGAGCCTCGCTACACCGCGCTGGTACGGGACTGCATGCGCGACGACGATCCTCGTTTCGGTGTTGTGCTGATTTCCCAGGGCCGCGAGGTCGGCGGCGGCGATGTTCGCTGCGACGTCGGGACGGTGGCCAGGATCACCGAATGCGTGGACCTCGCCGACTCGGGTCGGTTCATGCTGCGTTGCCGGACGGGCGAACGGATCCGGGTGTGCGACTGGTTGCCCGACGACCCCTATCCGCGTGCGATGGTGCAGGCCTGGCCAGACGAACCGGGCGAATCGGTGACCGCAGACCAGCTGGAAGAGCTCGAAGATCGGGTGATGGCGTTGTTCGAGCGGATCGCGGCCGCCCGCAATGTCTTGTTGCCAGATCGGGCTGTGGTACTGGGTAGCGACGCTGACACCGTCGATCCCGGTCTGCGGCTGTACGCATTGGCGTCGCGCGTTCCCATCGGCCCGGCTGACCGCTACTCCGTGCTGGCCGCGCCGTCGGCCGCCGAACGGCTTGCCGCCCTGGGCGACGCGGTGGATTCCGTTGCGGCGGTGATCGAATTCCAGCTCTCGGAGTAACCTGCTAGACGAATTCGCCGTTCAGCCGGGCCTCGATGAAGACGCTGCGCGGCGCAAGATCTTTCAACCCGCCCTCCGGCGGCCGGTCGTAGCGTTGCATCAGCTTCATGGCCTCGATCGCCCTGACCTTCCAGCGGCGTTCGGTCAGCCACTGCGTGAGGTCGGTGCGTTCCTCGAGATACCACAGCTCGGCATGGTCCGGCACGCTTGTCTCGCCAGTCTGGCTTAAGAATTGGCGGCGTCGCTCGAGGTATTCCGGATCGAAGAAGCTCGGGCTCAGGGCCTCGGCCGCGATCCGGCTGCCGTTGGCGCTGAGCGTCGCGACCCGCTCGAACAACAGATCCTGCCCGGCCGCCGGCAAGTAGGGCAACAGGCCTTCGGCAGACCACGCCGTCGGCGTCGACGGATCAAAACCGGCTTCGCGCAACGCTGTCGGCCAATCCGCCCGCAAATCGATCGGCACGGTCTGATACCTGATAGTGGGTCGAGCGCCTCGTGCGGCGAGTGTTTCAGCCTTGAACGCCAACACCTGCGCCTGGTCGATCTCATAAACGACGCTGCCGTGCACCCACGGCAGTCGCCAGGCCCGGGCGTCCAGTCCCGCGGCCAGAATCACGGCCTGGTCGATGCCGTTGGCGCCGGCGGCGATGAAGTATTCGTCGAACCACTTGGTGCGCACCGCGGCATAGCCTTTGAAGATCCGCTGTCGTTCGGTCACCGCCGACGGCTCCCACCCGCGGTCGATTGCGGCGTCGATGAAGAATTGCGCGTAGCGGTCGGTGAACAGGGGACAGTCGTAATCGGATTCAGCGGCGCGCGCCATGGCCACACCGAGCGCCGTCGCGCCGACGCTTTCGGTGATGTCCCAGCTGTCGTTGTCAGTCCGTGCCATCGCCACCATCCATCTCGCTTTGCATGCCCGAAAACCAGGCTAATGAAACTGGAAACCACGCGCTGAGCGCAGCGTGGCGTGGTGTACTTCGACGCGTGCATCCGGTGGCAGTCGAGGTCGATGCGGGTGTGGCGGTGATCACACTCAATCGCCCCGAGCATCTCAACGCCTACACCGCAGAGATGGGCACTCTGCTGAGCCGGGCGTACCGGGACTGCGACGAGGACGACGATGTCCGGGCCATCGTGGTGACCGGTGCGGGCCGGGCGTTCTGCGCCGGGGCGGATTTCTCGGGCAGCGCCTCACCGTTCGACGCCCCGGGGGACGACACCACGTTCTCTGCGTCGCCGATCGACCCGGCACCTTTCGAATTGCGCAAGCCGGTGATCGCCGCAGTCAACGGCCACGCCATTGGAATAGGCCTGACCATCGCGCTGCAGGCAGATATCCGCATCGTCGCCGATCACGCCAAATATGGTGTGGTGCAAGTCCGTCGGGGAGTGATGCCCAACTGCATGTCGCACTGGACATTGGCACACCTGACAAACCTGGGCGTGGCTGCCGAGGTGCTGTTGACCGGACGCACCTTCAATGGGGCCGAGGCCACCGCGTTCGGCATCGCCAACAAAGCGCTACCCGCCACGCAGGTACTCGATCATGCGATGGAGATGGCCCGCGACATCGTGACCAACGTGGCGCCGATGTCGGCGGCGCTGTGTAAGCGACTGCTGTGGGACACCGCGATCAACGGGTACACCCCGCGACAGGTTGCGGAGCTGGAAACGCAGCTGCACCATCGGGTGATGGGCAGCGACGATGCTCGCGAAGGAGTCTCCGCCTTCCTCGAACGGCGGCCGCCACGGTTCAGCTCGCGTCTCTCGGCCGACTGGACGCCGCTGCCAGAACCTGAGCCGGAGCCGTAAGCATGCACATCGACGTCATCGCAGATGGACTGGGCTTTACCGAGGGGCCGGTGTGGCTTCCCGATGACCGTGTGGCGCTGACGTCGATCAGCCACGGCTGTGTCTACATCGTCGATCCGCGCGACGGTGCGCTGGAACGCATCGACACCGGCGGCGGGCCAAACGGCTTGGCGTGCAGCGGCGACGGGACGTTGTATGTGGCGCAAAACGGCGGCACCTGGGGTGCCAGCGGTACCGCCGAGCCGGGTGTTCAGGTGATCACCGGTTCGCATGTCGACTACCTCGTCGAGGGGCTGGGAGCGCCGAACGATCTGACGTTCGGCCCGGACGGGCGGCTGTGGATCACCGACACCCGCGCGCAGTTTGACATCAGCACTCCCGACGCGGGGCTGCCTGGCCACGTCTACTCGACCGACGTTGACTCGGGTGATACCCGAGTGGTCATCGACGACGGACCGGTGTTCGTCAACGGGCTGGGCTTTGACCGCGATGGTTCGAGATTGCTTGTTACGGCGACGCTGTCGTCGCAATTGCTGTCGTACGTCATCTCACCCGACGGGGCAGTCGGTGCACCAGAGATTGTGCACACTTTCGACGACGGCTGGCCCGACGGGATGACGGTGAGCGCCCACGGCGACTACTGGGTTGCCCTGACTGCCGCTGACCGGATCGACGTCGTCGATACGTGGGGCCGGCGCGTCGGCGAAATCGGTTTGCCGGCAGGATCGCTACCCACCAACGTCTGCATCGGCGGGAGGCGGTACGACGAACTGTTTGTCACCGCCGCGCACAGCGAGAGCCTGCTGAGAATTCTGTTCGACGGCGAAGTTCCTCCGCTTAGCGAGCGCTGATCATGCGGAGAGCAATTCGGCCAGCGCCACCGCGAGGTCGTGCAGGTTAGTCTCCAAGGAATACGTCCGGTCGACGGTCCAGTTCACGATGCCGCCGGACAGCGCACCAACGATGATGTCGGCCAACGTTTCCGGTGTGTGGCGCGTGCTGATCTCGCCGCGGGCGACGCCCTCTTTGACGAGTTCGACGAAAGTGTCGTGCAGGTTGAATCCGCGCTGGATGGCGTAGCCGCCGGTGGCAAGCATTTCGCCGATCATTTCGCGGTAGGTGTCACCGGATTTGACCAGCGCCGCGCCGATGTCGTCGAACACACCGACAAGACGCGCCGGGATCGCTTCGTCGCCGCGGTCGAAGAACACATCGTGCAGGTTGTCCAGCCGCCGCTGGGCCAATGCGCGAATCATGTCCTGACGGGTGGCAAAGTGGTTGAAGAACGTTCGATTGGCCACGTCGGCCCGCTCGCAGATCTCCTCGATAGTGGTGGCCGCAACGCCCTGGGCGAGAAACAGATCGAAGGCAGCCGCGAGGATCTTCTCGCGCACCTCGAGCTTTCGCCGTTCCATTCTGTTCACGATGCGGCACACAACTTCTCGGAGAGCGTCCACAGCTCCGCGGCGCGCTCGGTGTCGCGTGCGTAGGGTGCGCCAGTTTCGCCGACTCGGCAGTCCTCGAGGTAGAGCCCACCCTGGTCGGCCAGCTCAGGACTTACCGCGGCCCACACTTGGGTGGCCGCACCGTGTTCGGGCGTGGTGAAGTCCAGGTAGCCGTCGGTCGATTCGCCGCGCGCGGCGCTGCTGGCGGCGGCGTATTTGCGAAGTTGAGAGAAGTCCGATCGGGACATGTACCGCGCCAGCGAAGTGGCCACCGTGCCGGGATGCACGGCGTACACGCGGATTCCCAACTCGCACAGACGTCGGTCTGCTTCTTTCGCGTGCAGGATATTCGCCGTCTTGGAAGCGCCGTAGGCGACGAACTTGTCGTACTCGCGATGCTGCCAATTGGGCTCGTCGAAGTCCACGTCGCCTAAGACGTGGCCCCCGGACGACAGGATGACGACCCGGGCGCCCGCTGCGGCGGCGAGCTGCGGAATAAGCAGCCGGGTGAGTTCGAAGTGGCCGAAATGGTTTGTTCCGATCTGCATTTCGAAGCCGTCCTGAGTGCGGCCAAACGGCGTGAACATGACGCCGGCATTGTTCATCAGGACATGAATCACCGGCGTGAGCTCGGTGATTTCGGTGGCCGCGGCGCGCACAGTGGCCAGCGAGGTGAGGTCGAGGTGCACCGTCGAGGTTTGCGCGTCGGGCACCTCAGCGGCTATCCACCGGGCCGCCTCGGTGAGCGCCTCGGAGTTGCGCGCGGCCAAAATCACTTGCGCCCCTGCGGTGGCCAGCGCCCGCGCCGACTCGCGGCCCAGCCCCGACGAGGCTCCGGTGACCACACATACCTTGCCCGACAGGTCAATGCCTTCAACGACGTGCAGGGCGCTGCGCGAGTCGGTCACGCTGGTGTCAGCTTCCACAATGGGATGACGACGCTGGCGTCGCATTCCTCGTCGACGACCCACTTGCACATTCGCCGGATCGGCTCCATGGCGTCCTGGGGTGCGGCGATCGCAACGTTGCACGCGTAGCCCAGGCTGGTCAGTCGTTGGGCACCGAACAGCGGCAACGTATCTCGGAGCCGGCGCTTGAGGGATTCAGGATAGATGCCGATGGTCTGGGTGTAGGCGTTCACCGCGGCGGTCACCTTGCCGATCTTGTCCACCGGCACGATATTGGCGACTCGTCCGGACAACATCGGCGAATAGTCGACGGCCTCGTCGAACTGCGAGACGACGATCGCGCCCTCGCGGTGCTCGCCGCCGATCACGCGATAGAAGTCCTCGGTCATTCGTGAGGCCTCCACGTGGTCGAGCAGCTCGCGGTTCGGGTAGCGCGGCGGGGTGCTGACAACGGCGGGCAGCGCCATCAACTCTTGATAGATCAATTCGCCGAGCCGGTTTGCTTTCGCGATACCGTCGGCGTCGGTTCCGCTGAGCACATAGATGACTCGCGCGTTGGCGCACCCTTCCTGGTTCGCGACGCCGATGTCGGTTGCGGCGCGGCGGGCCACCTCGCGTGTCGTGGCCTCGTCGTCGAACGCCTGATGGCCAATGATGGTGGCGCTGCGTTTGGGGTCCAGCGCGATGAGCTCCAAACCGGGCTGGATGTAACGGGTTACGTGTTTGACTGAGGCAAGCCCGCCCCACGCCACGATCTTTTCGATGTGCTGCGGCTGGTAGAGGGTTTCCTCGACCGCCAGATCGCCGCCTTTCCAGTATCCGACGGCCAGATGTTTGGTGATCGGGTGGTTCGGCGCGACGTCGGCCAATGTCCGGGCGATGGCCACCGCGGTAAGCGGATCATTGGACGGCGCCTTGATGATCACGTCCGATCGGGTGATCACCGAACGCAGAATGGTCACCGCCGAAACCAATCCGCCGTTGCCGGCCGGGATATGCAGCACTCGGGATCCGAAGGCGCGCACGCGTAGTTCCCGGCCATCGCGCAGTTTGTGCGGGACCCATCCGTTGAGGTAGTCCAGCCCGACCTGGGTGTCCGCGATTTCGGTGACGTTGTCCCGTGAGAACAGCGGCCCCAGCACGCGATAGCTGTTTTGCAGCATCTCGGCCGGCAGCACATTGGCCACCAGCGAGGCTTCGTAGGCCTCCTGCAGGTGAGTGTTGGTGTCGAAGTCCAACGCGTTGCCGAGCGCCTCGAGCACGTCGAGGATCTCGTCGAAGCTCAACTCGTAGAGGTCGCTCATTGCTGCCGGACTTTTGAGTGGCAGTTGCTCGACGTACTTGCTCATGTCCGGCGCCTGGAACTGTGCGGCACCGACTCGGGTATCGAACGGTACGAGGTCTTCGGTGACGACTCTGCCCCGCAGGAACAGCGGGACGGTGTAGGCGATCACAGATCCAGCCCCTTCATGAAGTTCACTGCCTCGTTGTGCACCTCATGTGTTGCGGCGCAGGTGATCCGGTCATCTTCCACGCCCTGCTTCTCGCTGTAGCGCATGATGCCGGGCTCGAAGGCAACGCTGGCCTGTCCACACGGACACTGCAGGTCCCAATTGATCGTGACTTCGTCGCCGGAGATGACGCCGCCCCAGTGGGCGCGCAGCAGGATGTCGTAGACGGCGGCTCGGCCGGTCTGCACACCGGTGCGGGGAAGTGGCTCGCTGGTCTCCGGATCGAGCACGAAGGGGATCACCCATGGCGCCACGTGGTAGCGGCCCTCGCTGCAACCCCAGTGGAACGTGCTGGACTCGGAGAAGCCGTAACCGACCTGGATGCGGTCGACGCCCAGGAAGTCCTTGATGATGTCCATGAAATCATCCTGCAGCGCAACGCCTTTCATCCCACCGCCGGTGAGGATCGCCGAGTCGGCAGCGAAGACATTACGCACGCCACGGTCGAGACCCGCCTTGGCGATGTCGTACATCAGGTGGTAGGTGCCGAGCA
>Ga0209040_10004691_pt1 | contig 10274 bp, 6 predicted proteins | sample BogFormECP12_OM3_FD_188240 | JGI IMG/M metagenome (GOLD analysis project Ga0209040, IMG submission 188240) | Bog forest soil microbial communities from Calvert Island, British Columbia, Canada - ECP12_OM3 (SPAdes) (version 2) | ecosystem: Environmental > Aquatic > Freshwater > Wetlands > Bog ... | reverse complement strand
TGAGCGGCCGCGCAAACCTTCCGCCCCCTCGGCCTCGAACCGCTCGATCCACTTGGCGACGGCCTTCGGCGTCGTATTGAACCGACGCGCCGCGGCGGCTTTGGACAGTCCGCAATCCGCCACCGCGCGAACCATCCTCTCTCGCCCTTTTTGGGCCGTCAAAGGCGCATTCTTGTGCGTGTCCATTCGGTCCTCTGCGAATCACTGACGTTTTGGCGACATCAGCGTTCACGGTCCAAACCGAAATGGACAACCTCCTGAAAGCTCACAACAAGCGCAAGCAGCGCGCCAACCTCATAGATGGCGCCGGGGGGACCGCCCCCAAGCGAGGGCGATCCCCATCTTGCCGTTGCGACGCTGCCCGTTCATTTACGTCCCCCTTCCCTATCGGCCAAACCGCATTGTCGCGAAGTACCGTTTCCGGTTGATTGGCCAACAAGACCCCAATGCCCCCATAGCCGTCGCAAGACGAACGTCTTTCTAGACGTCCTACGACGGGAGAAAGTCGCGGGATGAGGAGTTCATCGCCGTCACGCGCTCTGATGAAGCGCCCCCCGGCACCCCTCAACTCCCTCTCGCATAGAGGGAGAGAGGAGTGTCGGATCGAGCGGAAACTCGCATTACTCGGCTTACGCTCTGGGCGCCCGGCCGCGGCCGTGGGTCTCTTCCTCTTCCGCCATCTTCTTGGTGATCGTTGTCAGGTCGTGGACCCGCCTCGACAGGTGGTCGATGTCCTTGCGAGTCGGGACGTTCAAGGCGTGCAGCGCGCGCCCCACCCGGTCGTCGAACACCTTCTCCAGCTTGTTCCAGCTCTCGGTCGCCTTCTCTTTCACCTCGGCCAGCCGCTCATCGGCGGCGCCCTTGGTCCGCTCCTGAAACTTCTCGCCTTCGGCGACGAGCGTCTCGAACATATTGGCGCCCTCCTGCTGGGCCTTGGAGAACGCTCCGAGACCCGCGAGCCAGATCTGATTGGCCGAATCCCTGACTTTCACAGCCAAGTCTCGCGCCTGCGCAAGGACCTGGTTTTCCGTCGCTTCAGCGGCGAGTTCCTTCAATCTCTTTGTCATGACCATCCTCGTTTTTTCGTTTCGGCGGCCAACCCGCCTTTCTATCGCGCGCATCAAAGCATAGGATTTTAGAATTCGCCGCCCAAAGTTCTAGGCGGATCATTCTAAACTTATCGGCTAGATAAAAAAGCGAGCGAAAGGAAAGACTCATGGGCGCGTTCGTGACGGGCGGGACGGGATTCATCGGCAAGCGCCTCGTGCGGCGGCTTTTGGAGCGCGACGGCGAGCCGATTTACCTCTTGAGCTTCAAGGTGACGCCCGAGCTCGCGGGCTCGCTCAGGGAGTTCTGGGGCGAGGGCGCGAGGCGCGTCACGTTCATTGAGGGCGACCTTTCCAAGCCTCAGCTCGGCGTCTCGGCCGAGGACATCGGCAGGCTCAAGGGCGAAATCGACCATTTCTTCCATCTCGCCGCGGTCTACGACCTGACCGCTGACCCCAAGGTCGTGATGCAGGTGAATATCGCGGGAGTCGCCAATGCGCTCGCCTTCGCCAAGGCGGTTCGCGCCCGCTGCTTCCATCACGTGAGTTCGATCGCCGCGGCCGGCCTCTATGACGGCGTGTTCAACGAGGACATGTTCGAGGAGGCGCGCGGGCTCGAACATCCCTATTACGCCTCGAAACACAAGGGCGAGGGCCTCGTGCGGGCGGAGACAGAAATCCCCTGGCGCATCTACCGCCCGGGGATCGTCGTTGGCGACTCCCGGACCGGCGAAATCGACAAGATCGACGGCCCCTACTACTTCTTCAAGCTCATCCAGAAGATCCGCAACATCGTGCCTTCATGGGTCCCGATCGTTGGAATCGAGGGCGGGCGGATCAATGTCGTGCCGGTCGATTTTGTCGTTGCGGCGATGGACCATCTCGCCCATCTCGACGGGCTCGACGGCCGGGCGTTCCACCTCACCGACCCCAATCCGCTGCGCCTCGGCGACATGCTGAACGTGCTCGCGCGGGCGGCGCATGCGCCGTCCGTCACGGTCCGGGTCAATGCGGGGCTGTTCGGACTCGCGCCGCAGGCCCTGACCCGTAGCCTCATGGCGCTGACGCCGTTCCGCCGCATGCGCAAGATGATGATGAAGGAGCTCGGGCTGCCGGACGACGTCTTGATGTTCGTGAACTACCCGACGCGCTTCGACAGTCGGGACACCCAGAAGCTGTTGCGCCCGGCCGGCATCACCGTTCCGCCGTTCGAAGAGTATGCTTGGCGCCTCTGGGACTATTGGGAGCGTCATCTTGACCCGGATCTATTCGTCGATCGCTCGCTGCGCGGCGCGGTTCAAGGCAGGCGCGTCCTCATCACCGGGGGATCGGCAGGCATCGGCAAGGCTATCGCGCGGCGCGTCGGCGAAGCGGGCGCCAAGACGATCATCGTCGCGCGCGACCCGGAGAAGCTCGATCTTACGAAACAGGAATTCGCAGCGCAGGGTCTCGAGGTCGCGGCCTACAGCGCCGACATCGCTGACCCCGAGCAGTGCGCCGCCTTCGTGAGGCGCGTCACGGACGAGCACGGCGGCGTCGACATTCTCGTCAACAACGCGGGGCGCTCGATCCGTCGCGCGATCGAGAACTCTTACGACCGCCTGCACGACTTCGAGCGGCTGATGCGGCTCAACTATCTCGCGGCCGTGCAAGTCACGATGGGCTTCCTGCCCGGAATGGCCGAGCGGCGATCCGGCCACATCATCAATATCTCATCGATCACCGCGATCACGATGGCGTCGCGCTTCTCGGCCTACGTCGCCTCGAAGTCCGCGCTCGAGGCGTGGTCGGACTGTGCGGCGTGCGAGTTCCTCGATCGCAATATTGCTTTCACCAACGTCAATATGCCGCTAGTTCGCACGGGTATGACCGCGCCGACCAAATTCTACGAGCATGTGCCGCTGCTCGACCCCGACGAGGCGGCCGGTCTGGTCGTCGAGGCGATCATCCGCCGTCCGGCGCGGGTGGCGACCCCGCTTGGCCGCTTCGGTCAGGCCGTGCGCGGAGTCGCGCCGAATTTCGGGCGGATCGTGCTCAATACCACGTTCCGCATGTTCCCGGAGAGCGCGGCCGCAATCGGCGGCAAGGAAGGCGAAATCGCCCCGACCGCCGACCAGATCGCGTTCACCCAGCTCCTCAGAGGCATGCACCTGTGAAGAGCTAGAGAGGATGTCATGGAGCGGATCTGGCTGAAGTCCTACCCCAAGGGCGTCCCGGCCGAGATCAATCCCGAGGCCTATCGCTCGCTGGGCGATTTCTTCGCCGCGAGCGTCGACCGCTTTCGCGACCGCGCCGCGTACCTGAGCCTCGGGCGGACGATGTCGTTCAGCGAGCTCGACCGCCTCTCGCGCGCCTTCGCCGGCTATCTCGGCGGAGTCGCGGGACTTCAGCCGGGTGCCCGCGTTGCGCTGATGATGCCGAATCTCCTGCAATATCCGGTCGCCCTGTTCGGGGCGCTGCGCGCAGGCCTCATCGTCGTCAATTGCAATCCGCTCTATTCCCCGCGCGAGCTTCACCACCAGCTCGTCGATTCCGGGGCCGAGGCGATCGTCGTCGTCGAGAATTTCGCCCAGACGCTCGAGAAGGCGATCGCAGGCACAGACGCGCGGATCGTCGTCGTAACCGGCGTCGGCGATCTCCTCGGTGCCGCGCGCGGCCTCATCGCCAATTTCGCGCTGCGACATATCCGGCGCGCCGTTCCGCGCTGGCACCTGCCGCAGGCCGTGCGGTTCAACCGCGCGCTCGCGCTCGGGCGTTCGCAAATCGTGGAATTCCCGCCGGTCGCGCCCGAGGACCTCGCCTTCCTCCAGTACACCGGCGGGACGACAGGGGTGCCGAAGGGGGCGATGCTCACCCATCGCAACATGATCGCCAACCTGCAGCAGACCCACGCGTATTTCGCAAGCTCGCTCGGCATGGGAAGCGAGACATTCGTGACGGCGCTGCCGCTCTATCACGTGTTCGCGTTGACGGTGAACTGCTTTGTTCCGTTGATGATCGGGGCCAACAATCTGCTCATCCCCAATCCGCGCGACATCAGGGCTTTCGTCAAGGCGATGAGCCGAACGCCGTTCTCGGTCATCACCGGGGTCAACACGCTCTTCAACATGCTCGTCAACGACGACGAGTTCGTGCGGCTCGATTTCTCGCGTCTGCGTCTCGCGGTCGCCGGAGGGATGGCCTTGCAGCGGGCGGTGGCGGAGCGTTGGAAAGCGGTGACCGGCAAGCCGCTGATCGAGGGCTACGGCCTCACCGAAACCTCGCCGATCGCCGCCTGCAATCCGCCGACCATCGAGGACTATACCGGGACGATTGGCCTGCCGCTGCCTTCGACCGACATCGCGATCCGCGACGCCGACGACCGCGACCTGCCGCTCGGCGAAGCGGGCGAATTGTGCATCAAGGGCCCGCAGGTGATGGCGGGCTACTGGAACAAACCCGACGAGACCGCCAAGGTCATGACCGAGGACGGCTATCTTCGCACCGGCGATATCGCCCGGCTCGACGAGCGCGGCTACCTCACGATCGTCGACCGGCAGAAAGACATGATCATCGTCTCGGGCTTCAACGTCTACCCGAACGAGATTGAGGACGTGGTGATGACCCATCCCGGCGTCCACGAGGTGGGCGCGGTCGGGGTGCCGGACCTGAGGTCGGGCGAGGCTGTCAAGATCGTGGTCGTGCGCAAGGACGAGGCGCTGACCGAGGTCGAGCTGATCGCCCATTGCCGCGAGCGCCTGACCGGCTACAAAACGCCGCGGCACGTCGAGTTCCGCGACACACTGCCGCGCACGCCGATCGGCAAGATCCTGCGCCGCGAATTGCGTGAGGCGCAGCAGACGCAAAACGAACGAGAGGAGACGCGCTGACGCGGCGGCGTCGCCGGGAGGCGGCGCTCTTGCAAATGGGCGCAGGGAACGAACATGAACGGACAGAGCCAAGCGCAGGGCGAAGGGGGCGGACGGCTCCTCTTCGATTTTATCGTCGTCGGCGCGGGACCGGCGGGCTGCGCCCTCGCCGCGCGGCTTGCGCAATCGTCGCGCGAAGTGAGCGTCGCCCTAATCGAGGCGGGGCCTGCAAAGGCGTCGCTTCTCTCCGACGTGCCGCTCGGCATCGCGGCGCTGGTTCCGATGCGCTCACGCCGCAACTACGCCTTCGAGACCGTTCCGCAGGTGGGGTTCGGCGGGCGCAAGGGCTACCAGCCGCGCGGGCGGGGCCGCGGCGGCTCGAGCCTCATCAACGCGATGATCTATACGCGCGGCCAGCCCCAGGACTACGATTCCTGGGCGGCCCTCGGCTGCAAGGGCTGGGCCTGGTCGGACGTCCTGCCCTACTTCAAGCGCTCGGAGGACAATGTGCGCGGCGCCGACGCCCTGCACGGCGTCGGTGGACCGTTGCATGTCAGCGACCTCAGCTATCGCAATCCCGCGGTCGAGGCGTTCGTCGAGGCCGCGGTCCAAGCGGGATTTCGCCGCAATGACGACTTCAACGGCGAGGCGCAGGAAGGCGTCGGACCCTATCAGGTGTTTCAGAAGAATGGCCGCCGGTACAACGCCGCCCGGGCCTATTTGCAATCCAAGTCCACTCCCAACCTCTCGATCATCGCCGAAGCGCAGGCAAGCCGCATCCTGTTTGAGGGCCGGCAGGCAGTTGGCGTCGCCTATAGCGGGGGCGGCTCGGAGCAGAAGCTTTACGCGCGATGCGAGGTCATCCTCTCCGCCGGCACCTTCGGCTCGCCGCAGCTGCTCATGACCTCCGGGGTCGGGCCGGCCGAACAACTTAAGCGCTTGGGCATCAGGGTCCTCGTCGACGCTCCGGAGGTCGGCGCCAACCTTCAGGATCACTGCGACTATACCGCGAACCTTCGCGCCACGGGGCCGGGCCTGTTTGGCTACACCTTGCCTGTCCTGGTTCGCGGCGTCGGCTGGCTCGCGAACTTTCTTCATCAAGGCCGCGGCATTCTGACGTCCAACGTGGCCGAAGCGGGCGGCTTCATCAAAAGCGGGCCGGACGTCGAACGGCCGGACTTGCAGCTCCACTTCTGCATCGGCATCGTCGACGATCACGGCCGCAAGCCCTACTTCGCCACCGGCATGTCGTTGCATGTGTGCGGGCTGAGGCCGAAGAGCCGGGGCAGCGTTCGGCTCGCGAGCCCCGATGTCGCGGCGCCGCCGCTCATCGATCCGAACTTCCTGTCCGATCCGGACGATCTCGAGACCTTGGTTCGCGGCGTACAGATCGTTCAAGCCATTCTCGCCCAGCCGGCGCTGGCCTCTTACGGCGGCCGCTACGTCTATGGGACCGGGCGAGACGACCCGGCGGCGCTGCGCCAGCTCATCCGCGAGCGCGCCGACACCATCTATCACCCGGTCGGGACCTGCCGCATGGGCCTCGATGAGCGCTCAGTCGTCGACCCGACGCTGCGGGTGCGCGGCGTCGAGGGCCTGCGCGTCGCCGACGCTTCGATCATGCCGCTGCTGGTCAGCGGCAACACCGAGGCGCCCTCGGCGATGATCGGCGAGAAGGCGGCGGATTTGATCCTCAGCAGGGCGCTGGCTTAAGCCCCGCGGGGATCCCGGCCAGATGATCTACAGCCCGACCGGCGATCCCGAGCTCGCCACGACCCTGACCGGCTGCCGGGTCTAGGCTTTAACAACGGCCGCTGTCTTCCACCGGGAAGCGCAGCGTCACGTCGACCGTCGTCCCAACGAGCTTCTTCGACATTAGAAGGCCGCTTCGCTGGAACACCCTGAGCATGGGCGCGTTGTCGCCCAGGACGTCGGCGACGAGTTCCTTCAAGCCCGCCTTGCCGGCAAGCGCCGCGATATGGCGCATCAGCGCCGAGCCGACGCCCCTGCCGTGATACGCATCGATGACCGTGAACGAGACCTCCGCGACGCCCGGCTGCATGACGATATAGCGACAGCCGCCGACGATCGTCGGCCGGCCGTTTTCGTCGGCTATCGCCACCAGCGCGACATGTTTGATGAAATCGATATCGAGGAAGTAGTGGGCCTCTTGCTCCGAGAACTCGCGCTTCACTGTAAAGAAGCGATGGTAGAGCGATTCCTTGCTCATCCGGGCGAGCGCCGCCCGTAGTCCGTCCCTGTCCTGCGGACGCTGGGCGCGGATCTCGATCCTTCCACCGTCTTGCAGCGTCTCGAAGGCGGAGTAATGGGCCGCGTCGGTCATCGCCGGCTTTGCTCCCCTTCCCGACTCTGGCCCGCATTTCAGTGCGCTCCGACAGCGCGGATCACAAATGGAGGTCGGTTCCATCGAGATCATTTCGGTTGGTCTGGTAACTGGCAAGCGGCGACGTTGGCCAACCGGCTTTGCTGAAGCCTTGCGACAAAGGCCGCCTTGGGGCGGCTGAGCGATCCAGCGGGCCGTAACGCGAGTGAAGTCCAAGCAGGCCTCGAAACTGAAGTTGCGGGACGCCGACCCGCCTGAGATTCGGGGAAGCCGCACGGACAGGGAAGCAACCGGCACGAGAGTAGTGGGTTGAAGGCTCTGCGAAAGCGCTGAGGGGCGCGAGGCGGTCATGGCAGGCTGGTGACGCATCAAATTCGCCCTCGCCCTATACCGACGAATGGCGTCTCGCCGCCGCCCGCCTCGCCTGAGGCGCCGCCGCAAAAACGCGACAATCTACCCCTCGGCCCACGGGAGCCCCGAAACGACCCGGCTCCATTTGCGCAAACAGCGCCAACGACGGCCCTCGCCCCCAAACAGCCGCCGTCGTGGCTGCCCTCAGAACGCGCCCGATCGAACGCAGCTATGAGAATTGCGGGTTAAGCATGCGCGCTCGAAGCCCGCGTGGCGGTGTCACCGGTCATGTGGAACCCCTTTCGTTCGCGTCTGCGCCGCTTCCGAGCGAATTTGCGCCGTTTCGCCTACATGTCGGGATAGTTGGGGCCTCCCCCTCCTTCCGGCGGAGTCCAGACGATGTTCTCTGCCGGATCTTTAATGTCGCAGGTTTTGCAGTGAACGCAATTGGATGCGTTGATGACGAAGCGCGGATCGGCGCGGGTTTTCTCGTCGGCGTAGGCCACCTCGTAAACCTCGGCCGGACAATAGAGGCGAGCCGGCTCGCCGTAGCGCGGTAGATTTTCCTTGATCGGGATGGCCGGGTCGATGAGCCGCAGATGGACCGGCTGATCCTCCTCGTGGTTGGTGTTCGACAGAAAGACCGACGACAGCTTGTCGAAAGTCAGGACCCCGTCCGGCTTCGGATAAGCGATCGGCTTGGCCTCAGCGATCGGCGTGAGCGTCGCGCTGTCCGGCTTGGCGAGCTTGAGGGCGCCGAACAGCGATCCGCCAAACAGCTGATGGGTCCACATGTCGAATCCGCCGAGGCTGACGCCGAGCGCAAGGCCGAACCGCGACCAGAGCGCTTTCACGTTGCGCACTTTGTATAGGTCGCGGCCGATGTCCGAGGCGCGCCACGCGTTCTCGTAGCCCATGAGCTCGTCGTTGGCGCGGCCGCCGGCGAGCGCGTCCTCGACCGCATCGGCTGCGAGTATTCCGGACAGGATGGCGTTGTGCGCGCCCTTGATGCGGGCGAAGTTGACGAAACCCGCTGCGCAGCCGATTAGCGCGCCGCCCGGAAAAACCAATCTGGGCACCGAATACCAGCCGCCCGAGGTGAGAACGCGCGCGCCATATGCGAGCCGCTCGCCGCCGGTCAGGACATCGCGAATCAGCGGATGGGTCTTGAACCGCTGGAACTCGTCGAACGGCGAGAGATAGGGATTTTTGTAGCTGAGATGGACGACGAATCCGATCGAAACCAGCCGGTCGTCGTGATGATAGTGGAAGGATCCGCCGGTCGCCCCGCTTGTAAGCGGCCAGCCGAAGGTGTGCTGGACGAGGCCGGGCGAGAATTTCTCGGCCGGAACCTTCCAAAGCTCCTTGAGGCCGATGCCGAATTTTTGCGGCGAGCTCTCCTTCTCCAGGTTGAAGCGGACGATCGCCGCCTTCGCCAGCGAGCCGCGCGCGCCCTCCGCGAGCAAGACGTATTTGCCCTTCAACTCCATGCCGCGGGTGAAGCTCGGCTTCGGCTTGCCGTCCCGGCCGATCCCCATGTCGCCGGTCGCGACGCCGACGACCTGGCCCTTCTCGCCGTAAAGGAGTTCGGTCGCCGCGAAGCCGGGATAGATTTCGACGCCGAGGGCTTCCGCCCGAGCGGCGAGCCAGCGGGCGAGCGCCCCGAGCGAGCCAACGAAATTGCCATGGTTATTCATGAAGGGCGGCATCGGCCAGTTCGGCAAGCGCACGGAGCGTGTCTCGGATAGATAATGGAAGCGGTCCTCGCTCACTTGCGTCTTGAGCGGGCATTCCGGATCGGCGCGCCAATCGGGAATGAGACGGTCGAGGCCGATCGGGTCGATCACGGCGCCCGAGAGAATATGCGCCCCGACCGCCGAGCCCTTTTCGACCAGGACGACCGACCGGTTCGCATCCCGTTGCTTGAGGCGTATCGCCGCCGCCAGACCCGCGGGGCCGGCGCCGACGATGACGACGTCATATTCCATCGACTCGCGGGGGGGCAGTTCATCCGCCTCGGGCATTGGACTCATTTCCTACCGAATGGAAAGAAAGATAGTCGATAGATGAACTATCCGCCTCCGACCGCAACAGGACGCCGCAACTCACGCGGCGTCATCGACCCGGAGACAAAGCGGCGCCAACGACGCGGACAACATTCGGCCGGAAACGCGCGATGGCGATCACCAACGGTCCGCGCGCGACGCCGGCGCCGTCAGGATCGGCGCCGAACGCCCCTGCATCCCGCCGCCGCGCCCGTCAAAACGCCCCGTCGTTAAAGCTCATCATCGCCTCCTTGCCGGACTTGATCGCGAACCACAGCGACCCCGCCTGGGGCAGAATGCGCTCGAAGTAGAACCGCGCGGTCTGCAGCTTGGCCTGATAGAACCCGGCCTCGCTCCCGGCAGCTGTCATCTTCTCCAGCGCGAGCTTGGCCGAGCGCGCCCAGACGTAGCCGAGCGCCACCAGCCCGAACAGGCGCAGGTATTCGCTCGCGGCCGCGCCCGCCTCCTCGGGATCGCTCAACCCCTTCATCGCGATGTGCGCGGTCGCGAGCTGCAAGGCGCCGAACGCCTTCTCGTACCCCTGCACCATCTGCCCGAGCATCGGATGGTTCCGGTTCTCTTCGATGAACGCGGCGACCGGGTGGAAGAAACGGCGCAACGAACGCCCGGCGTGGGCGGG
>Ga0209040_10004690_pt1 | contig 10279 bp, 12 predicted proteins | sample BogFormECP12_OM3_FD_188240 | JGI IMG/M metagenome (GOLD analysis project Ga0209040, IMG submission 188240) | Bog forest soil microbial communities from Calvert Island, British Columbia, Canada - ECP12_OM3 (SPAdes) (version 2) | ecosystem: Environmental > Aquatic > Freshwater > Wetlands > Bog ... | reverse complement strand
CGGCGCGGACGGTGCTAACAGAGTGCAAGCATGCCCTACACCGCTCGACACCACTCCGGCGGGCCCGCTGGACTCGAAAACCGCACAGTAGAGCCGTGTTCCAAGCCTGCACGACGCTCAACACCGCTCCCGGCGCGGGCTCATAATCGGTAGGTCCCTGGTTCGAGTCCAGGCGGGCCCATTCGTAACAGGGGTAGGTGGCCGGACTCCAACCCCAATCCGGGCAGATCAAGGTGTCCTCGGAGACGGGGGAACTCCGTGGCACATGGGCCAGCTGTGCTGATTACTCGCCCCAGCCGTTGAACGGATTGAGGTGTCCGTCGGCTTCAAACCAGTACTGGCGAAAGCGCGTGCACTGCCCGGTCGTCGGGTCGAGCTGGGCAATGAAGCACCCCATGAGCGTGCCCCCTGGCTCGCCCTCGCGGTTGCTCATCGTGGTCCAGAACTCGGCCACGACTTGGTTGCCTTCGACGATCGGCTTGCCCATGCGGACGCTAACCGTGCCAGCTTCGGCATGCTCCCTGCGGATGTAGCGTCCCATCGCGTCCCGCCCGATGACGGTCTCATCGACAGGGTGCTCGACGTAGACCACGTCGTCGCTGAACAGGTCGATGAAGCCGTCGTAGTCCCAGGTCTCCCACGTCAGCCCGTAGCCCTCAACGAACGCTGTTGCCATCTCGCGACTAGCCGTCATGGCTCCTCACGGGCGGCCGGTTCAGCGACACGCAGCCGGGCATGAATTGCGATGAGCGCGCGATCGAACGCGCCTGGGTCACCTTGCAGGATGTATGACGTGTTGGCTGCCACGAGCAGCGCCTGAAGCTCGAAGGCGAGCTGGGCGGGATCGACACTGGCGTCGAGTTGGCCAAGTTCGGCCGCCTCCAGGGCGAGCCGCTCGAGGAGCGCCAGCCAGTCGAGCCGTTGGGCAAGAATCGCGTCGTGTACCGGTCCCGGCCGGGTGCCGACGTCGACTGCGGCCGCTGCGAAGAAGCAGCCGCCGGGGAATATGCGGCGCTCGACGTGGGAGAGGAACGCCTCGCAGAGGGCGAGCAGGCGGTCGATCCCCTTGGGTGCGCGCAGTGCTGGAACCAGGACCTCGGCGACGAACGTTTGGCGCGCCGACTCGATTGTCGCCAGCTGCAGATCCAGCTTGGATCCGAAGTGGGCGTAGAGGCCGCTCTTGCTCATCCCGGTTGAACGCGCGAGTTGCCCGATCGAAAGGCCCTCGAGCCCGTCGACTGTCGCAAGCCGTGCAGCCTCGTCGAGGATCGCTTCTCTGGTCCGCTCGCCCTTCGTCGGCGATGCGTTGGCTTGGGTCACGCTTCAAGTATAAAGGAACGACCGTGCTATTCTCTGGCGGCTGAACAGAACGATCGTGCTGCTCGGGGCGAACGAGGAAGGTTAGGGGAGCCGCATGGTGCTGCAGACGGACTATCTGATCGTGGGGGGCGGGGCGAGTGGCCTAGCCTTCGCCGACACGCTCGCGACCGAGGCGGAGAACGTCGAGGTGACCGTGATCGACCGACGGCAAGCCGCGGGTGGTCATTGGCTGAGCGCGTATCCGTTCGTTCGCCTGCACACGCCGTCTGCGTACTACGGCGTGAACTCGCTTGCGCTCGGCGAGGACCGCATTGACCGGGTCGGCGAGAACGCCGGCTACTACGAGCGGGCGACCGGCGATGAGGTCTGCCGGCACTTCGCCGAGGCCGCCTCTCAGCTCACGCGGACGGGGCGGGTTCGCGTGCTCACCCGCCACGAGTATCTGGGTCGCGGGAGTAAGGGCGAGCAGGTCCGGGACCTGGACACGGGTGAGATCCACGACATCTCCGTCCGCCGCAGGCTCGTCGACGCTCGATACCTGGAAGGGTCGATACCTGCCACCCACACCGCCCCGTTCGACGTGGCGGCGGGCGCTCGGGTTGTGCCCGTCAACGACCTGCCGGCGGCCTCGCCGACGGCCTCCTCCTATGTGATTCTCGGTTCGGGAAAGACGGCGGCCGACGCGTGCATCTGGCTTCTCGACAACGACGTCGAGCCTGACCGGATTCGCTGGGTTCGCCCGCGCGACGCGTGGTTCTACGACCGTCGTCACTTCCAGCCGCTGGAGCAGGTCGGCGCGATCATGGAGGGGGTTTCCCTCGACGCAGAGGCTGGCGCTGGGGCGGCGAACGTCGGCGACCTCTTCGAGCAGCTCGAGGCTTCTGGGCGGCTGGTGCGCATCGACCAGTCGTGCCCCGCGACGATGTTCCGCGGCACGATGCTGAGCTCTGTCGAGCTCGATGCACTGCGGCAGATCAAGGATGTTGTGAGGCTCGGTCGGGTGCGGCGGGTCGAGGCAGATCGCATCGTGCTCGAGCGTGGGGGGACGAGCACCAGCCCGGAGACACTTCACGTGGATTGCACGGCGCTCGGCTTGACCGACGCACCCGCGACGCGGATCTTCGAGCCCGGTCGAATCGTGCTCCAGCAGGTGCGTCATCTCTCGCCCTGCTTCAACGCCGCGCTCGTAGCCTTCGTCGAGGCCCACCGGGACGACGACGAGGAGAAGAACCGGCTCTGCCGACCGAACCCTTACCCCAGCAGCATCGAGGACTGGCCGCGGATGGTGTGCCGCACGTGGAAGACCGAAGGGCGCTGGTTGAGCGAGCCCGACCTCTCAGGATGGGTGGCCGACAGCCGGCTGAACCTGCTCCAAGCTCTCCCCGACCACGCCGCGGAGCCGTCCGTGCAAGCGGCGATCAAGCGATATCTCACTCACGTCACGACGGCGGTGGAGCGGCTGGCCAAGCTGGACCGATCGCACTCAAACAGAAACCACTAAGGCCGGGTTGCTCCGGCCTGGGGAGGCTCACAACATGGCTGATCGCAGCAACGTAGTGATCAATCTGAGCACAGGGCACGAGGACTCCGAGAAGGTGACGATCGCCTTCCTCGTCGCGGCTGCGTCCCTGGCCAAGGGAAGGCCGTGGTCATGTTTCTCACCAAGGAGGCCGTCCGCCTTGCTCTGCCCGGTTATGCCGACGCAATCGAGGTAGCTGGATCTCCGCCGGTCAGCGAGCTGTTCGACGAGTTTGAGCGGGCCGCTGGCGAGTTCTATGTCTGCCCGATCTCCTTCGAGGCTCGCAAGCTCGACAGCGATGGGCTTGTTGCGAACGCGAGACTCGCAGGAGCGACTCCGCTGTGGGACTTCATGGGCGACGGCGCCACGGTCTTCTCCTACTGACGATGACGTACGATCGGCAGATGACCCAACGGCAGCACGCGGGTGCGGTGGCGCCAGCCAACGAGGAAGCGGTGCGAGCATGGGACACGGTGCTCTACGAGCGGTGGAGGTCGAACCGCACGGTGTTCGTGGGCGCGCTGACGGAGGTCACCGAGGAGGTCTTCGAGCTCTTCCCGCCGTCCGAAGGCGGACGCTGCATCGATATCGGGTGCGGCTTCGGCGAGACGACCCAGCGGCTGGCCCAGCTCGTCGGAGCGGAAGGCTTCGCGCTCGGCACCGATTCCTCACCGCGGTTCATCGAGGACGCCCGTCGCGAGGCCGCCGAGGCAGGGGTCGAGAACGTTGCGTTCGAGACCGCCGACGCGCAGACGGCTGCGTGGGATCCCATCTACGACTACGCGTTCTCGCGCATGGGAACGCAGTTCTTCGCCGCGCCGGTTCCGGCCATGCGCGCGATTCGCGGCGCGCTCAAGCCCGGCGGCAGGCTCGCCAAGCTCTGCTGGCGGCGCAAGGCCGAGAGCCCTTTGTGGGCGGAGACCGAGCAGGTCGTCGAGCGGTTCCTCTCGCGCCCTGCCGAGTACGAGGCCGACACCTGCGGGCCCGGGCCATTCTCGCTCGGTAACCCCGAAACCACCCAGGGGATTCTTGAGGCCGCCGGATTCGACGCGATCGAGCTGCAGCATCGCGACTTCGACTACTTCATGGGCGCGGACATGGACGAGGCGATCGACTCCCTGCTCGCGATCGGACCCGGCGCCGAGCTGATCCGCCTCAACGGCGATTACGGTGAGAGCCGTCGGGGCGAGATCGCCGGGGCCCTGAGGGATCGCTACGCCGCCTGGCAGAAGCCTGACGGCTCGATAGTCGGCCGCGGGTCCGTGTGGATCGTCACGGCCACGAACCCCGGTTAGCGGGGCCTGCGGCGACTCCTGCTCGGACGAAGCAGGAGCCCGGCTGCAGTTCAGCGAGACGCACGCTAGTCGTCCCACGCGTCCGTTCGGGCCGCCTACGCCAGTGCGCTCGCTCTACCACGAAGCCCGCTCTCAACTAGCGTGATCGTCCACGGAGTCCAAGGGGTCGCGTCCCAGTTCCCGGGTGAAATCACCGAGGCGTAGCTCCGCTTGCTGCGGATCCTATGCGGCGATCACCTCCTCGGCGTCGACGGTCACGGGTGGGGCTGGGTCCTCGCGCAGCTGACGGCGCAGCCGCTCGATCGCCGCGACGGTCTTGGGGTTCATCTTCACTCCTCGCCAGCCGCGGCTGGAGAGCTCGAGCACGGCCCAGATCAGCGAGAGGGCTGAGGTCTCGCCGGGGAAGCGGCCGATGACCTTGGTGCGCCGGCGGACCTCCACGAACGTTCGCTCGAGGAGATTCGTGGTGCGTATCCGCTTGCGGTGCTCAGACGGGAACCGTAGATGCGAGACGAGGGCCGGAAGGTCCGTTTCGATGACGGCCATCGCCGATGGGTAGGCGGTCCGGTAGTCCGCGATGATGCCCTGCAGCTCCCTTGTGGCCTCGCCCGGTGAGCGGACCTCATCGAACGCTTTCCACCAGCGCGCCTTGACCTCGGCGTGGTGGCGCTCCGGGAGCTTTGAGGTGACGTTCCGCAGCGCGTGGACGGTGCAGCGTTGCTCAAGCGCATGCGGCCAGAGCTCGCGGGTCGCCTTCCAGATCCCCGGTGCCCCGTCAGCGACCACCAGCGCCGGGGAACGTAGTCCCCGCCCGATCATGTCGCGCCCGAAGGAGAGCCACGCGTCATAGCTCTCGCGGCTTCCGAGAGCCAATCCGAGCAGGATCTTCCGCCCCTCGAGCGTCACCCCCCAGCAGACAAGAACGCCCTCCGATGGTGTGTCGTCGGGGCGCAGCTTCAGGTAGATCGCGTCGAGGAAGAGGTAGACGATGTCGTGCTGCTCAAGGCGCCGGCGGCACCACTGCCGGTATCGCTCGCGGGTGTCCTCACAGATCCGCGAGACCGTGCTCTTCGACGCGATCGGCTCCTCGAAGACCTCCTCCAACGCCGCCTCGACATCCCGCGTCGAGAGACCCCGAAGGAAGCCGCTGATCACCAGCGACTCCAAAGCGTGGGTACGGGCGACGCCCTTGCCGAGGATCCGGCTCTCGAACCCGAGCCGCTTCGCATCACGGACCCTCGGGCGCTCCAGGCGCATAGCCCCGCTCGTCGTCTTGACCGTCCTTTCCTCATAGCCGTTGCGGTGACTGACCGTCTCACCGGCGCGCTCATAGCGCCGGCGGCCGAGAAACTCGGTGACCTCGTCCTCCAGCGCTTGCTGCAGGATCAGCCGGGCACCGAGACGACCGACCGTCTCAATCGGGTCCTCATCGCCGCCAACACCGGCCAGCACCACGTCCAGTTCAGAGCGGAACCTCTCGCTCGGGGCTACCTTCTCCATGCGGGCGTACCTCCATCTTCGACTTGTTCAGGGTCAAAGCGGAGGCTACGCCCGTCTATTCAATTCCCCCGGCTGATGGGACGCGACCGTCCAAGGGCTTTGATTCTGCGTCTGCTTTGCCGACCGACGGATCCCAGCGCTTGCTCTCGGTTGTTGTAGTAGTCGAGACGCGCGATCTTCCCGTCGCGCACGCTCCATACGATCGCGTCCTGTCGCTCGACCTCCACGCCGCTGCCTCGCCCCGTCGCGGTCATGCGGAAGACCGAGACGATCCGCTCGCCACCGTCGAGGAACTCCTTGGGCTGCATGCTGAAGTCCGCCCAGGCAGCATCCCAGTTCTTAAGCCAGCTGCCGAAACCGGCGTGCCCTCGGTACTCGTCGGCGTCCATCACGTCGTGGTCGTGAACCTCGACCCCCTCATCTAGCAAGTCCCATGCCGGGATGCCAGTCGCGATGAATCCCGCGAGCACCCCCTGAACAAGCTCGACGTTCTTGCGTGACATTGCGTACGAGTATCCAGCATGGCGCAGCGTTCGGGTGTGCGCACACGCACAGCTAGATGGCGAGCGACGGTTGACGATGGCTGCCATGAGCCATCGAGCCAGAGGGGGACGTCAATGACCGAGACCACCGCTGAGCTAGCAAGCCGCTACGGGGCCGCATGGGCTGCGCACGACCCCGATGCCATCGTCGCGCTGCATACTGACGACACCGTCTTTCATATGCACGGCGGCGGCGATCCAGCACAGGGACGCCCAGCCGTCCGCGAGGGCGGCCGCGAGGCTCCGTGACGACGGTGAGGCGCCACGGAGCCTGGGCTTGATGTGTTGCGGTCCTCGCAGCCTTAGCGCTCGAGGGGCTCGGCTGGGAAGCGCACGCCGAAGCGCTCGATGAGGCTGGGGATGCTCGAGGGGTCCATCTCGAGTGCGTAGCGCTGGCAGAGCTCGCCTAGGGTCGCGGGGTCCGCCTGCGCGACGCCACCGAGGTCGACCAGCTCGGCAAAGAAACCCTCGAAACCGGCCGGCGCGATGATCTCAAGAATCCTGCAGGCGTCATCCCCGGAGTTCCAGAACGTGTGCCATTCACCGCGTGGCTTCAGTACGAGGTCACCCGGACCGGCCTCGAGGACGTCCTCGCCGAGGAGCGCTCCCATGCGGCCCTCCAGCACGTAGCTGTACTCGTCCTCGTTTGTGTGTCGGTGCAAGGGCGCCGCGAGAGCCCGCGCGGACATCGGGTGTTCGATGAGCGAGAAGCCGCCTTCGCTCGTGTCGCCGTCGAGCATGAAGCGCACCCCGATGCTGCCGAGGAACCCGGCCTTGCCGTCTGTCGTTCCGACTACCCGACTTGAGGTGGTCTGCATTACGGCCTCATTTCATTGGACAGTGGTGTCGCGCCAACTATACACGCGCCGCAATGCCTGTCAATATTCACAGGACAGCCATGACCGCTCAATCCCGCACCTACCGCATGAGCCGCCGTGCAGAGTCCCAGCAGCAGACCCGCCAGCGGATCACAGAGAGCGCCGTGGAGCTGCACGGAACGCTCGGGCCGTCGAAGACGTCGATGAGTGCGGTGGCGGCTCACGCGGGGGTGCGTCGCTCCACGCTCTACCGTCACTTCCCGGACGAGGGGGCGTTGTTTGATGCGTGCACCGCTCACTGGACGGCGTCCAATCCGCTGCCCGACCTCGGGGCCTGGCTTGAGGTCGATGACCCCGACCAACGTCTATCGGCCGCGCTCGTCGAGCTCTACGCCTTCTACGCGCGAACGGAGGGCATGCTCGAGAACCTGTTTCGCGACGAGGTCGCGGTGCCGATGGTCGCTGAGCGCTTCGCTGCGTTCCGGGGCTACTTCGCCTCTGCGCTGGACGCGCTGATGACAGGCCGGGACCTCAGAGGAGGGGCAAGGCGCCGCACGCGGGCCGTCCTCGGGCACGCGATCGCGTTCTCGACGTGGAAGTCGCTGGTGCGTGAACAGGGCCTCAAGGACCCTGAGGTCGTCGAGCTGATGTGCGCGCTGGTGGACGCCGCGGCGACTCGATAGCTGGCGAGGCGGTGCTGCCACTTGCTGGCGGGGCGGTGCTGCCGGGCGATCGGTGCGAGGATGAGCCGAGATGTCGGATATGTGGAACAGCGTCGCGCCGGGGTGGGAGGCCAACGCCGAGTTCGTCGATGAGCACCTCGCCGAGGCCACAGAAGCGCTGCTCGACGCGGCCAGGATCACCCAAGGAGACGCAGTCCTCGAGCTCGCCGCAGGCCCCGGAGGCGCCGGCCTTCGCGCCGCCCGGCGCGTGGGAGCGAAAGGCTCCGTCGTGCTGTCTGACGACGCACCCGAGATGGTCGCAGTCGCCGCTCGAAGGGCAATCGGCTATCCGCAGGTGAGCACAGCGGTCTTCGATCAAAGCGAGATCCTCGCCGAGGACGGGCACTTCGAGGCCGTGATCAGCAGACACGGCTTGATGTTCGCCGAGGACCCCGCGGGCGCCGTGAAGGAGGCCACACGCGTACTGCGCCCCGGAGGGGGCTTCGCCGCAATGACATGGGGGCCGAGGAGCATGAACCCATGGCTCGGCGTTGTCCTGGACGCCGTCGGCGAGCAGTTCGGCGTACCGTTTCCGCCCCCCAACATCCGCGGACCGTTCTCGCTCGATGACCCAGCACTGTTGACGTCCGTGCTGGATGACGGCGGCCTCACCGACGTGCGGGTCCTGGCCGTCGAGACGCCAATGCACGCCGAGTCCGTTCAGGCGTGGTGGGAGCGCGTGCCGCAACTGGCCGGCCCGCTCGCGACCGCGCTCGCCGCCATGGAGCCCGATGTCCGCGAGCAGATCGCCCAGCGCGCGATGAACACCGGAGCCCAAGCCTCGCGTCGAGACGGGGACCAGATCGCCTTCTCTGGCTCCGTCCTGATCGCGTCAGGACGTGCTCCGCACCGCGGGTAGGCCCCGCGGCCCGCTCAAACACCCGGCGTTCGACGGTTGGCGCGGGCATTGCCCTGCGCGAGTCTCGCTCTATGCGCGTGGCGAGCAGGTGTTGCGGGGTGTGTCGAGACGTGGTCGGCGTCCTATCGCGGCGAAGCGGGCGTCTCGCCCGTCGCCGGGTGGCTCGCGTCTGTATGTGCGGAGGAGGTGGCGCTGTAGGGTCCGCGAGCGACCCGGACGAATCTGGGAGCTGGGCCCTTGAGGTTGCCGGCGAGCGTTGCCTTGACGGACGACCATCGCACGGGTTCGCCTAGGAGCGCCCACGATCCCGAGTAACACCGGACCCGATCACGGTCGCCCGACGCGCGTCCGGGATACTGCCTGCCATGTCCGAGGAGGTCACCATCCCCGACGTCGTCCTGCTCTGGCAGCGCGCCGTCCACGCGGGAAACGCCCGCGACATCGACACCCTCATGCGCTTCTACGCCTCCGATTCGGTCTATTACCTCTCGCCGGTCGGGATGGGGACCTTCGAGGGGTGCACCGCGCTGCGTAACCTCTTTGAGGACTGGTGGAACAGCTTTCAGGAGTACGAGCAGGAGGCTGAGGAGACACACGATCTTGGTAGTGGTGTCACCTTCAGCATCATCGTCCGCGCGTCCCCCGCCGCACAGAGCCCGTCTGTCTGTGGCGATCATCGTTCACGCCCACAGGCCACTGGCATTCGGTCCCGAGCTCCACGGCACGTGTGAGACTTCGCGGCCCACTCACGCCCGACGTCGTTCCCGCCCCGCGCGGGGACGGCCACCCGCTGATCGAGCTGATGCTCACGCGTGTGGCCGACGGCAGCCGGCGGGGGGCACGGAGCGATGGAGCGCTCATCGCCCTGGCGATCGAGGGCGGCGGGTCGCGCGGGGTCGTCTCAGCGGGGATGTGCCTGCTGCTCGAGAAGGTCGGGCTGATCGACGCGGTCGATCTCATCTACGGCACCTCTTCGGGGGCGCTGAACGGATCGTTCACCGCGGCCGGCCAGGCGGCGCTGGGCTCGACCAACTATCTGGACACGGCCAATCCGCAGTTCGCGAATCCGTTGCGCATGTTGACGGGACACGCCGTTATCGACTTCGATTACCTCTTCGACGAGCTCATCTCCAAGCGCAAGCCGTATGACATCGACGGCCTGGCAGTCGGCCCGGCGTTCCGGGCACTCGGCGTGGATCTCGCGACCTCCACGCCGCAGGTGCTGCGCAATTTCCTCGACGTCGAGGAGCTGATGGACGCGGTGCGCGTCAGCTGCTCGCTGCCGCTGCTTTCCGATGCTCCCGTCTCGTTTCGGGGTAGGCCGATGGCGGACGGCAGCTTGATCGAATCGATGCCCTACGCGACCGCGCTGGGCGAAGAGGCCACTCATGTGCTCACGCTCCGATCGCGGCCCGCCGGCTTCCGCAAGGATCCCTACCCTCGTGCGCTGATCGAGTTCGCCCGCAGGGCGGCACATCCGGCGGTGGCACCGTTGATGCAGGCGCGCCCTGATCGCTACAACGCCGAAGCCGAGCAGCTCGAGAGGGCCGCCGCGGGCGACGCCAACCTGATCCAGATCGCACCACTCCCGGACACGCCCGCGATCGGTCAGATCGAGCTCTCCGGTCGCGCGATTCGGCAGGGTCTCCTCGCCGGGACGACGGCTGCGGCAGCTGCGTTTGGGTTGGCGCCCGTCGATCTGCT
>Ga0209040_10004689_pt1 | contig 10279 bp, 13 predicted proteins | sample BogFormECP12_OM3_FD_188240 | JGI IMG/M metagenome (GOLD analysis project Ga0209040, IMG submission 188240) | Bog forest soil microbial communities from Calvert Island, British Columbia, Canada - ECP12_OM3 (SPAdes) (version 2) | ecosystem: Environmental > Aquatic > Freshwater > Wetlands > Bog ... | reverse complement strand
GGTTTTTATTCATACAAACCAGAGCCTATCCTGTGGGGAGGCCGCCTCCCAATCTTTTACCTCATTCGAACTAAGATTTTTTTGAAACTGAGGGGTTGATTTGGCCGCGCGCCTTAAGAAAGGCGACCGAGAAGCGCGAGCGCTTATGATCAAGGCCAACGCCGTATCCGCGACCCCCCGCTCGACGGCATCGATGACGATCTCCAACATCTCGTTCTGGGAGTAGTCACGACTAGCGAGAAATCTTGCTTTGCGACCGCTGCTGTAGGCTGGAGTGGGCGGGAGAGGCAGCAAGTCGGTACCCGTTCCAGACGTTTGGCCGGATTGCCTCTCGCTAAGAGGCTGTATCTCTTTCTCGCTGGTCCTGCCGAAGCGTATATGCCGCTCTACCTGCTCAAGGACCCGCTTCAGGTCGTACTCGGTCATCACCTCACCGAGTCGATCTCGCCACTCTCTACTTTCGGCCTCGTTCATGCGCCGTCACTGTCCTCGAGTCGACCGAACACAGATAACCGTAAGCGTAGCTTCGAGTCTTACGGATCGTGCAAAGATTGGCTCGAATCCTGTCTTCCGCGAATCGCTCCCAGCCTCATCAGTCGAGGTCCGAGCGTGCCTAGGATGAGCTGCAGAAAGCATCATTGATTGATGATATATCGCGACTCACTCCGGAAGCGAGCATTTCCGTCCAAAGGCGAAAGAGCTTGAGTAGTCCCGGTGGATGTTCCGACGTCTAGAACGAAGACGGCAGTTCTCTATGCTGCAGCGAAAAAGGACGCGTCAGGAGGAAGTTTTTGTGAGGGATCGGCCAGCTTTTCTCGTTGTAGTTAGTAAGCACCGCTCGCAGATGCGAGACAGGGGAAAGCCTGGTCCCTCGCTAACCTAAGACCAGGCGGAAAAAAATAAATGGAACAAGGTACGCACACGATACAACGGGCACAACGAGAAACACAAGGGACGCTCGACCACACGTACTGACTGGAGGCGATCTCCGATGATAATTCAAATGGCAAAACGGACAGTTTACTACCCGGCACCCAGTAACAAGGTGACCAATCTTCTCGGCGGAAGTCCAAGAGTTCGCTGCTTTCGCACCGCTATCCTGGTAAACCGGAAAAGTCCGGCGTCTTCGGTTCCTTGCCGGTCGCCATGTCGATCAGAGTCGGGACACTCTTGCGCAGCTCAACAAAGTAGCGCTCCTTCGCTCTGGCATAATTGAGCGTGCTCGCCGCCGGTTCGGTCGCAGAAGGATTTCGTTCCAAGACCTGCTCGTGTTCGATCATTGCGACCTCAAAATCGTTGGAGGCCGAGACCAGATCGTGGAGATCTGCGGCGAAGATCACTGAGGGCAGAAGGCAGAGCAGCAGAAAAGCACGCAATGTTTGATTGGTCATTTATCAATCAAGCGTGTCTGAGAAGATCGCGTCGTACATCGCCTCCAAGGGATCTTCAGTCCGGGTCATGCATTCGGCGGTTCAAGTTCCAGCATCGGCCCGGCGTTTGCGGTTGGTTTCCTTCAGATCGCTCTCCCCCGATCGTCCACAGGGCAGGATTTTGGCATCGCGGGATCGAACTGCCGAACGCAAACGAAAGGTAAGCCTTACGGAATCGCGGGGTATTTTTCCAGAATACAATCAGTCAAAAGATCCGCCACCAAATCATCGATGTCCGGTTCACCAGTCATCAGACAATGCGATGGAACTTGTTCGTCGCCATCCTCAATAAAATCGATCGTTTTCTTCTCGGGATGCTCGTCGTTTACGTGGCGTTTCGCGGATCCCACATTCAGCTTTACGAACTTGTCCTTCTTATTGGGCTTTAAAGGAAACGTCTTCCGAATTAGTTGCAATTGTTCATCGGGGGTACGGTTCCGATAATACTCCATCCAGTTGAACGACAACTCAGTCTCGTTTTCTCTCAGACGAAACCCGCTGCCATCAATGTCTTCTCCCTGCATAAATCTGGCCTTCACGTGGCGCAAGACGTGATCTGGATCTGGGATCGGTTCGCCGTTCATTTCGTCAGTAAATGACCTGCATCGGCAGCCGCTATATGTGCCGGGACTTGGCGAACCGTTTGCACCCCGGCAATTCTCATCATTTTTCCCAATGAACGAGCCTGCGTAAAAATAACGAATCCGACGGTTTGGCTTCCTTGAAATTCCAGGGCAACTCTCTCGCCCTCCGGGTTTTTCCAGACCGCTCTGAAATTTCCATTATCAAGAGCGAACACATTTGGAACAGATGCTGCGGGGCGAGCGGAGATAAAAGACCACAGGTCGCAAAAGGAGGAGGGCGACATCTCTATTTCATCCTCGATAGCTAGTTCCATCAGTTCGGATATTCGCCGAAAAACAGCGCTTTCGACAGGCGTTGGTTTGAGTATTAGACGGCCTCCGGCAGATAGAAGAGCGGTCATGATTGGATGGCTGCTCTGGACGGACATATTAGTTAGCGCACCGGTTGCGGTGTGAACGGATATTTGGCCGAAGCCTTCGTGCAAATAAACAATTGCGCTAAGGTCATCGGGATTGACGGGGTCAGCCTGTTCAAAAAGTATTACAAAATTTTGCGCTTCTGGGCTACTTGGCTCTGCGAGCAGGGTTGATGTAGTGACACCTTGGCCTCGGAAGGCCAATTCGCTACCGCTCCAGCCACCTGAAAAGGCTTCAGATTTCACTGGGATGGTTGGAGTAATCGTTTGTCGCCCAGAGGTGATCGTCGAGCTGGTAATGTTCTGAGTTGGACTCATTTTGGTATCCAATACTGTTCCTGGATCTGCCGATCGGTTAAAGCGACAAAGGATTCCGAAATTGCGGCGTGTGCCCGAAGATACCACCCATCAGCTTTCTCAGCCTCAAACCGTGGATGTGTCCCTGACGCTTCCAGCTCTAAAATCAGAACCATTTTGCCTGTGTCGTTATTCAAGCCGTTACGGGTAGCAACACTCAATGACAGATCCTCTTCCAGCTGAAATATCGTGGTTGAATTAAGGTCCTTCAGTCTCGCACCTTTCAATCCAGGATTTATGAATGCGAAAGAGGGAAGTATCTTTGTTATGTCTTCGAGACCGGACCAGTAGGGGACGTCTTCAAACAAGTTCACGTAGTTCAACTGGTATTTTGCTTGTTCGATTTTTGCTGTATTGAGATCTTCCTTGAGGAAATGAATGAAAGTGGATCGATGTTTCCGAAAAGCTTCAAAGACACTTTCGAATCGTGGATAGTCCTCTTCGCGTAACCGCCAGTTGAATAAAAAGGCATTCTTTTGAATTTGGATCAGCGTCGCGTCATCTTTCGCAATGAACCAGAATCGCGGCATTGGAAATACCTCCGGCGGAAGATGCACCACGCCTCCGATTGGAGTCGTTTGTTGCGAATTAGGAAAAGCCGCACGAACTCGACTCCAAAATAACCCAATGTGTTCGGCTCTGAGGTTGGGAAGAGGCGCGAACTGCATCCCGATCGATACTTCATTGATGGGAGGCTTTTCGAAGTCAATTTTCATACAGTTTTCACCAACACCATGGTCACCCCGTAGTACATCATGACGGTTTAAAAGCCAACTCCCTTAACGTCAGTGGGTATTTCCGCAGCTGGAGATTGATGGCATGGACGCTGCGCCCGAGCACGCCTCGGCAAACGCACAATTTTTGATTACCTTCCAATCTCTGTCCTCAAGCAATCGGCTCCCAAGTCGAAAAATGGTTTCTCCACCCCCATTTCCGCAGGGCAATATGCCATGAATAACATCTTCAGTGAAGAATCGGTTACGAATCTCAGTGACTGTAACGGGATTCGATTTTGCCCGGGGTCGTTCACCTCGACTGCTTAAATCCGACAGCCCTCGCACGGTTCGACGAGAGAGAAGTCGCCAACGAACAGCCGCTTTGCCGGAAGCTCCAGCGACTCCCATGATTCGGATGTCACGGGAGCAAAGGTCGATTGACCTAGGTGACTCGCTTGATGCTCCTGTGACAAAGGGGCAAGCCAAAAAAGCGTTACCGACTGGAACTGTCACCGCACCCTCCCCATGATGTTCATGACCCAGGACGAGCATCGCATCGGCTCGTATTGTCACGCACGGATAGCAGCGGCTGCAAGCGCGTCGCGGAAGCGGCCATAGGAGAAGGCGGGGTATACACACGGGACACTCTCCGAGAAGCGATGCATCATCGAAGCCATACTCGTGGAACAATCTATCTCATCTGCAGGCCGACTCCTCTCCCCTACTTCCTCTCCCCTACTTAGTGGGTGCCCTGTTGGGCATTTGAATTGCCCTCCCCGAGTTCCCCGCCTTTTTGTCCACCAGCATCTGGAGGCGCTGCGGCAGGCGGCGGCATATGCTGGAGCCTCGGGCTGTGGCCTTGGTTGCACAGAAGGGGTTTGCTGGTCTCCACAAGTCCCCGTGGCAGTGTCCGACCCGTTAACCGGTGCCTTGGGGGCGGCTTGCGCTTGTTACGCGGTCTGAGCGCCTGCCATGATGGTCTGCTGCTGGGCGGCATCCCGTTGTTCGACCGCGCCAAGGACACCTGCGGCCCATTCATTGGCGAAAGAACATCGACCCCTTCTGTAGGCGAAAGACGCAGAGCCTTCTACTTCTACAGAAGTAAGGGAGAGAGGAAGAAGAGGGAGAGAGGCTTATCAGGAAAAGAGGAACTTTTCCTTTGATGCATCAATGTATTGTAGCTTCATATCACGCGCACGCACGCGCACGCGAGAGGCAACCCAAAGAAACTCCGCAAGTCTGTGCTATTCAGCTATTGCGAAGCAGAGCTGCTGAGTTCTTGCGCTCTGGATCTCACTTCTGAGCAAAGATCCCCCGGTCATTGGCAAGCGCGTCCGAAAAAGCATGCCACGCCTGATGGTAACACTTGAGTGTGCAAAACTTGCCAGCACGCTTGGCGGTGACTCGGGCCTTTTCGATGCGGAAGGTCCGCCCGCACATCCGGCAACGCTGGTACAGGTGTCCCACTTCCGGCCATCGATACGGGTTCGACATACAGAAAAACATAAGTAATCCACAACGGTCTTCGCCGTCAATGTAGCTCAAAAGACTTACGGCACGCTTTTAGTGCGGCCCGCCCCCGACAAACTCCGAACGGGCCAGCCAATAGTCATCGGAGTTTAGCGTCGATGTAATGGATTCATTTGTAACGGAGCTGTGTCTTTGTAAAAGAACCCCTACCCCATCTTTTTTCCGAGCCTTCCTCACCAGACAGGACGCAGAATAGAGAAACAGTGTGTGACCACCTCTCGCTTTAGGGAAGTTAAGCGCCGGGTACCCTGGGGCCTGATGTTTCTCACAGAGAAAGAAAGGTAACGAAAGGATTCCGCTCCCCAAATACCAGTGGACCGACCAGTGGACCGACCTCCAGCGCGCCCCGGTTTTCAGAAATTGGAGCTACAGGTGTCAATGAGAATCGGGATCACAGAAGCCGACTCCTCACGCCCGTTAGCGCATTCTCCTTTTACAGCACTTCTTTCAGGAACCTATTCGCCGCGAAGAAACCCGGCACGCTGAAGCAAATACAGAAGCGCCCCGCCGACTCCGATGGCATTCTCTTTGACGCGGGGACAATCACCTGACTCTCGCGACAGCGGTCACCTCACCGTCATAGATGACCTCTTTTGGGGCTCGGGCACCGAATCGTATCACGTTACGGTGATCGCCAAGGGGTGCCGATCTCAAGCTTTTGTCGTCTCATGCCCTTTTTTGGGGGTGTGCGCAACGCTGGGCTTTGGGATAATATCCCAAGCGCAACGTTGCGCTTGGGATACTTTACCAGTTCATCAGCAGCGTTGCACATGGCTACTTGGCTTTCTGGCATGGGCGCAAAAGAGAAAGGTCTATGCACTATTGGGCTTAAAAGGTCCATCGCTTGAAGCGCCAGGGTCAAGCCAAGGAGAGGAGGCACGCAAGGGGGTGAAAGTAGAATTAGTCGGTCTTGATTAAAGCGCGCTCTCCGAACCTTCGGTCAAAGCAGTCCACCAGTTCGATGGTCTCGCGTCCGTAAATCGGTCCTGTGTCCTCCAGAAGAACCACGTCGCCCGGCTAGTACGTAGCCAGGGCGGCGGCATCGCCGTTGTCTTGCGACACGCCAATTGGACGCCTCTCCGATTGGCGTGTCAATGAGATTACGCTAACAGGTGCCGATCGCGTTCCAGGGATTTGAGTACCTGTTGGACTATAAGTTTGATAGCATCAGGTGAAAGAACCAACACCAGAATACGCTTATGAATATGTCGTCACCATCGTCCAGGCTCAGGCTGGAAAATCAAGTTGCGGTCGTTACCGGCGGTGCCCGAGGAATCGGGGCGGGCATCGTCCGGCACTTCGTACAGGAAGGCGCCCGAGTTGTTTTTAGCGATCTGTTGACTGATAAAGGTACAGCACTCGAAGCAGAACTTGGCCAAGAAACGGCGTTTTACCGGGCAGACGCCACAAGTCCGTCAGACTGCGAAGCGCTGATGAATTTCGCCGTGGAACGATTCGGCGAGCTCGATTGCGTCGTGAACAACGCAGGAGCGGGTGTCGAGGGCGGACCTATCGCTGGTATTTCCGTCGAAGGCTTTGACCGAGCCATTGCTCTTTTACTTCGCGGTCCGTTCCTGGGGATCAAATATGCAGTCCCGCACATGAAAAGCGGCACCATCATAAACATCGCGAGTGTGGCCGCTTTAGCAGGGGGTTATTCTTCGCACATTTATACCGCCGCGAAGTTCGGGGTCGTCGGGTTAACGAAATCAGTGGCTTTGGAACTGGCAGAGCGAGGAATTAGGGTCAACGCCATCTGTCCCGGTGCAATTGCCACCGCGATCTTCTCACCGCGTTTTCCGGCGGAAATGCCAGCCGACTTGATCGAGCGTGCACCAGAAGAGATTGTGGCTCCGTGGCTGGCCGCCGGGGTACCGCTCGGCAGGTCCGGATTTCCAGCGGATATAGCGACCGCAGCACTCTGGCTCGCGAGCAACGAGTCGAGCTTTGTAACCGGACATGCCCTTGTCGTCGACGGTGGCTTGACATCAGGTGTTTCTTGGTCGCGAATGCTTCAAGGATACGAGGCACTCCGTGAACGCTGCCAAGCTGCCATGGGTGAGACCACCGTCGCCTCCTGAGCTTGCTTTTGCTTGAAAGCTCTAATTCCCGCTGGCAGGGTTTGCGGTCAAACACTCGAACGTGTTCTGTTCAGAACGGCATCCGCACTGATCTAAGTACGTTTAGTACGATAATCTTGATAGCATGAGGCGAAACCCTGTAGATACTGTCCTGACCAGAACACGCTTTATGAATCGATTGGTCCCTCCGACTAGGCTGAGACTAGAAAATCAAGTTGCGGTCGTAACCGGGGGCACCCGGGGGATAGGAGAAGGCATCGTCAGACGTTTTGTTCAAGAAGGCGCCAAAGTGGTTTTCAGCGGTCGCTCAGATGAGAAAGGAAAAGCACTAGAAGACGAACTGGGCCCAAATGTGGCGTATAATAGGGCAGACGCTGCTAGCGCGTCCGACACCGACGCACTGATGAATTTTGTCGTGGAACGGTTCGGGAGGCTCGATTGCGTGGTCAATAATGCAGGAGTTAGCGGCGAAGGCGGACCGATCGCTGGAACGTCCGTCGAAGGCTTCAATAAATCGATTGCGCTGTTGCTTGGCGGACCTTTTTTGGCAATCAAGTATGCTGTTCCGCACCTCCAAAGTGGCGGAACCGTCATCAACATCGCGAGCGTGGCGAGTTTAGTCGGGGGTTATGGGACACACGCGTATTACCGCAGCGAAGTTTGGAGTTCTCGGCTTGACGAAATCGGTGGCTTTGGAGCTCGCAGAGCGCGGAATTAGGGTCAACGCCATTTGTGTTGGCGGAACTGCCACCTGGATCTGGGCCCCAGTATTTCCGGAAATGCCTACAGAATTGCTGGAGCAAATCCCAGACATTGTGGGACCCTGGACGGGCGAAGACAAGCCGCTTGGCAGAGGCGGACTTCCGGCTGATATCGCTAATGCTGCGCTCTGGCTAGCGAGCAGCGAGTCGAGCTGGGTAACTGGACAAGGTCTTGTAGTTGACGGTGGATTGACTGCGGGTCGTCGTTGGTCGCAGATGCTTGAGCGAGTTAACCAGCTTAGAGAGCGATTCCGCTCGGCCTCGGATCCGACTACGGGAACGCCTTAGTTTTTGCGTCTGTTGCTCGCCCGGATTTTGGCGTGCAGGATTTTTCGAGACTTTGTCGGCTTGTGTGGCACCGAGACGGTTACGTGTTTTTAAGCCGCGTTGCCCGAGTACCGACGCAGCGAGAATTTGGAAAGCCGGGCTCATTGCCGGGATACGCAGATCCGACCGGCTTGGATTTCAGGACGGCAGGTTTTTCGTCATGCGCGTATGCCTCGTGGTCTCAAGGTCGATCGCCTGTGGCCCGCGAGGAGGTAATGTCGCCCTCGCCCGTCTTTCCCAGGAAGGACAATCACTGTCGACCACTCTCGCTCCAGGAGGTAAAGCCTCGCCCACCGGGGTCTGTATTTTGGAAAAACCCGGAACCAACATTTGGTTGGTGGGCCCCATGCTCGGCGACCACCTTTACAGCGGCTATACCAGGCCTCTAATGCTCGCGTAATGCGGAGGGTGACCATCCCCTACGCGAAGAACCAGGACGTGAGGTGGCCGTGGAACTGGCCCTATGATGTCACAGGAGCAATAGGCCGACTCACCTAGGTAAATTGCACTTTACTCCCGTGACATCTTAGGGCTAGAGTGCGCGATTTTCACATCGCTTTTGGCAACCGTTTGGCAACTAAAAGCAGCTCCCTAGGAGAGAATCAGGTTTCCTAAACCTTAAATCCGGGTTCGATTCCCGGCGGGGACATGGTGACAAGTCGCTTGTTACAAGCGTGTTACGATAAGTCAACAAACCTCACTGAACGTCAGAATTCGTCAAATCTCGTCATTGAAACACACACACACAAGACACACACGATTGGTCGAAGTTTGCCAACAACGTCTTAGCGAAAACGCGCGCAGATACAGTGCTATAACAGCCTTGCCTCCTTGACAAAGTCGAAAATCCTTGATTACAGTTTTTTCCATGATCACAACGGTCACCGGTAAGAATCAGATCACCATACCCGCGGAACTAGCGCGAGAATTGGATATTTCGCCCGGAACCAAGTTGGATTGGATTAAAGGCGAAGCGGGTGTTCTCGTCGTGAAGATCATTCCGAATCGCGCGGAACTGGCCAGACGCCTGGCGGGCCGGGGGCGAAGGCACTTGCGAGAGGGCAGTGTTCCGATCCAGGACTTGATCGAGGACCGTGTCCGTGAGGATCTACAGGAAGGCCTGCAGTGACACACCTCCTGGATTCTTCGGCATTTTTCGCCTTCTTTTTCGATGAACCTGGCCGGCAACGCGTAGAGGAGCTGTTGCGTGAACCGGCTGTCGAAATGGGTTTGTCCGTCCTGACGAGCGTTGAACTCTGGGCAAGACTCAGAGCTGAGGGACGCGATACGGTATTCGAGCAAGAGTGGGAGGATCATCTGCCCCTGTTTGAGCGAATCGTCTCAGTAGATCTTCCGCTTTGTTTGAAAGCCGTTGAACTGCGCCGCGCCGCGACAGCTCGGCTGCCCACTATCGATTCACTAATAGCAGCCGCTGCTGTTGAGTACGATGCTGTCTTGGTTCACCGCGACCCACACTTTACGTCCATCCCCGGTCACCTGCTAAAACAGGAATTACTTCCAGAGAAATGAGTCAACGGTGTGAATCCGAGAATCAAATGTCGCTGATTTTGCTTCGTGTACTGCAGCCAGCTTCGTCAGATAGAAATCGGTGAGCTGCTTATGGCCGCTCTCCCGATGGCAAAAGAAGTGCTGAGAGACGTCTGAAGCTTCGCGGAATTCGCGCAAATTTCAGTCGTTTTCAATCCACTCTGCACAGGCAGTTTAGGTGAAAGGATTCCACTTCCAGGTCACGCTGCCGACCGCAAAATCGGAATCAAATCCCAGAGATCAGTAAAGACCCGCTCAGGGAAGCCAGGGGCTTTTGTCAGTTCGGCCTTTTTCTCAAGCGGATTACGGATTGACCTAGGAGTAAGGGACGTATCTTAATATTAGACACTATCGTCCTCGCCGGGCGCACTTAGTTGAGCAGCCGTAGATTTGCACCGTGGTTCGAACGATTGCGGCGACGGTCTCAGCATTAGGAGCACGTATCGAATTTCGAGCGGTGTGCGAATTGACCTGTTCCCTTTGCGGGGACTGACATGATCATACGCTCCGTAGCCATCGCTTTGGAGGA
>Ga0209040_10004688_pt1 | contig 10280 bp, 11 predicted proteins | sample BogFormECP12_OM3_FD_188240 | JGI IMG/M metagenome (GOLD analysis project Ga0209040, IMG submission 188240) | Bog forest soil microbial communities from Calvert Island, British Columbia, Canada - ECP12_OM3 (SPAdes) (version 2) | ecosystem: Environmental > Aquatic > Freshwater > Wetlands > Bog ... | reverse complement strand
GATGATGCGGAGCGCGTGATTATGCGAAGTGTCGTCGCCGGAGTCTTGTCACAGCTGGGCTCCGACGGTGGCGCGCTCCGCATAATCCCTGGCCATGGTGGGGGTTAACTGTGCGGGTGGACGCTACGACAGGGATCCGGAGACAGGGGTTGATGTCCCGGGGTCGAGGAGCGAGGCGATCAGCGCGTCCGGTGCCTTAAAACGGCCCCGACGCAAGGCGGGCGGCAGAACAGCCTCAACTGCTTCCAGCTTCTCCGACGGATCCAGTCGCAGGTAGACCTCGGTCGTGCGCACGTCGGCATGGCCGAGCCACAAGGCCACCTTGCGGATGTCGCGGGTGGCCTGGAGCATCATCACTGCACAACTGTGCCGAAGCTGATGGGGCGACACCGAGCGCCCTACCAATCCGGGGTAACTGGCGGCAGCGGCGCGCGTGTGCTTATCGAGAATGTATTCGAAGCCGGCCCGTGTCATCGCGGCGCCTTCGGCGTTGACGAAGAGCTCTGGGACACGGACGGGTTCGCGTACCGCCAGCCAGGCTCGGAGATCAGTGGCTGTCTCTTTCCAAAGTGGGAGGGAGCGCTCCTTGCGCCCCTTCCCGTGGACACGGATGCTCGGTGCCCGGTGTAGAGAGACCTGCGCCAGTGAGAGCCCGACCAATTCGGAGACGCGCAGTCCACCGGCGAAGCAGAGGTGCAGCATGGCACGGTCCCGAATACCGAGGCGCGTTGACAGGTTCGGGGCGTCGAGGACAGCCCGCACCTCGCCCATCGTGAGGTACTGCACCAGCGCTTGGTCGTGGCGTTTTGTCGGGATGGCGTGGATCTGCCTGACCTGTTCCAGGGCGGACGGGACGCGGAACTCGACGTACCGCGTGAAGGCCTTGATCGCGGCGAGCCGGGAATTGCGAGTAGTTGCGTCGTTACCACGCTGTTGCTCGATGTGGGTCAGGAAGTTGAGCACCAGGGCCGCGTCGATCTGCTCGAGGCAGAGCTGAGAGGGCCGTTGGCCCAGACGGTCGCTGGCAAAGACGAACAACAGCCGGAAGGCGTGCGCGTAAGTCTCGCATGTGTGGGGACTGTAGCCCCGCTCGATCGGCATGTGTTCGCGCAGGAAGGCAGTGATCAGAGGGGCGATCGGCGTCATGCGTCCCCCTTGGCGACCAGCGCCTCGGCTGCGGTGGCAATATCGGTCATCAGCTCCGGTGTCGCTTCCAGGTACCAGTAGGTGTGGACGATGTCCGTATGCCCCATGTACGTCGCCAGCGAGACGAAGTGACGAGAGACTGACTCGCGACGTGTCGAGCATGCCTGCAGGGACCTGGTTGCGAATGTATGACGAAGATCGTGAATTCGGCATGGCCGCGTTCGCGCGGCGGCGACCCCTGCGAGCCGAACCACGCGGCGGAACGTGTAGTGCACCATACTGGCGGCAATTCGTCGGTGTCCTGCCGAAAGGAACACGTGGTCGTCCGTTACGGCCAGCTTGCGGCGCCGATCGAGGTAGCGGTCGAGCACGTCCGTCACCGTAGGGTGCAGGGGGACGAGTCGGCTCTTCCCGAACTTTGTCCGCCGGATCAGCAGAGCTCCGTTGGGCTGCAGGTCATCGAACCGCAAATCGAGCGCCTCCGAGACGCGCAGGCCCGTTGCGGCGATGAGCCCGAAGAGCGTCGCGTACACCTCGCGTCGGAGTGGATATGTCCGTCGCAGTCGGCCGGCGGCCTCGACGATCTGCGCCACCTCCTCGGGCGCGTAGATGTAGGGCAGTGGGCGGACCTTCGGAGCGGGAAACAGGGCTGACGGTGGCACCTCGTGCGCTGAAGCCTCGGCGTGCAGAAAGCGGGCGAGGTGCACAACGTCTCGCAGCCGAATGTGCCGGGCGCTCGGCGAGGGAGCCTCCGCAGCCCAGGCCACCGCAGTTGACGCGCGGATGTGCGTGTCATTTCTGGCCGTGGCGAACCGGGCGAAGGCTTGGAGCCGTCGCGCGGTGTTGCGGAGCTTGAAGCCGAGGGTCTGGCGCAGCGAGATGTAGCGCTCGACGTGGGCGGTCAGCATGGCGGCACCGCCGGCCACGGCTGGGCGATCACTGACAGGAGGCAGAAGTCGACTTTGGCGTAATGGACCGTTGTTCGGGGAGAGCGGTGGCGTAGAACCGCACCGATGCCGGCCAGGGACGCGCCCTGCCGGAGCATGGCGGTGGCAGCGGAGTGTCGCAAAAGGTGGGCACCGTTGATCGGGGCCTTGATCCCGGCCCGGCGCAGCGCGGCACGTACGATATGCGTTACAGCAGCGCGGGTTAGCGGCCGAAGAGGAGCTACGACCGAGGTGAACACCTCGGGCGTTTGCAGCGGCGGCCTGCTCTGCCGCAGGTACAGCAGAAGCGCGGCGCCGACTTCCTGCGGTAGGGGAAGCCGCTCCTGACGCCGCCCTTTGCCGCTCACGGTGAACTGCCCGTGGCCCCAGTCAATGTCGGCAAACCTGAGCTGTGCGACTTCGCCGGCGCGGAGCCCGAGCCGGGCCAGAAGCAAAAGCACCGCCTTGTCCCGCAGCCCGTTGGCGTCCGCAGCACAAGAAGCGATCACCCGCTCCACATCCTCCGCAACCAGGAACCGAGGAACCGTCGAGAGCTGCCAGGAGGCAAAGCCGGGGATGGCGTGCTGCATTCCCGGCGGACACCGTCCCGTGGCGCCGAGAAAGCGCAGCAAAGCACGAACCGCGACAACGACGGTCTTCGCACGCGAGATCCCGTGACGACGCGCTCGCTCCAGAACGAAGTCGCGCAAGACCTCCGCAGTGTAGAGATGTGGGTCGCTGCCGCGGGCAGCGAGAAGCTCCACAAAGATTGCCTGATAAACGTCCAGGGTCGTCTCGGTCAGTCCACGGTGCAGGCGCATCCATGAACGAAACTCTCCGATGACAGGCCAGAGATCGGCTGGAGACGGCGGCGCAGCAGGCGGCGGCAGCACCCCTTGTTCCCGGAGAAACCGGATGAACAGGGCAGCGGCAGCCAACGAATGATCGTTGGGGCCGCGGCCGTATCGCACACGGCGATGTGTCTGGAGCTCCGCCGAGCACGACGCGAACCCCGCAAGCATGTCATGCTCGGTGAACCCAGCTGCTCGCATCCAATCCGTCCAACCGGCAAGGGAACGGAGTGTCGTATCGATAGTGATCGGACTATAGCGGTGGCGATGCAGCCAATCGGCAAAGCCGTCGATGTGGTCGGCGGCCGGACCGGAGCGGAGCCGTTGCCGCGTGACAGGTGACTTGAGGTGCTGTTCGAGCATGTTTGCCTCCCCTTGGCTAAAGGAGGCGGGATTATTATGCGGAGCAAGACCGGATGCCGCGGCAACCCAACGTCGAGCGGCGTCAACGGATTAGGCGGCGGTTCGATCCGAATACAGCGCGCGACTCCGCATAATCACGCGCTCCGCATCATCCGCTTTATGCGGAGCTTCGCATAATGCAGAGTTTGAACGCGACCTGATCCGCAGCCGCACGGGCGAAGGCAGAGCGAGGGCGAAGGCGCGCGGCGTGAAGATGGGGCGCAAGCCGAAGCTCACCCCGCACCAGCAAGCCGAGGCGATCAAGCGGCGAGATAAGGGAGAGACGCTGATGGAGATTGCCCGCAGCTACAACGTCAGCCATACGACGATTTCCCGGCTGACAGTCTGATGTTCTGCCCTATGTCATACGATCCGACCCTTTTTGGGACCGTTGCACAATGGTTTGCTGGGTTTGCAACTTTGCTCGCAGTGTTGGTTGCACTTTTTAAGGATGCACTTCTTCGCTGGTGGCGGGGGCCAATATTGACAATCGACTTCAAGGCGATCCCTCCGAGCGCGCTGATGATGACGACCACCAGCGGCGGTGCGCGCAGGGGTTCTCCGGCGCGCTGTCGGACAAGCTGCAAAAGAGAAAACCCGTCGCACTGGCCGGCTATTTTGGTCCAGACCGGGTTGTAGAGCGCCGCGCCGAGCAGGCCGACTACCGCCGCGTTGACGCCGCGCATCACCGCCTGCGCCCCGGTACGCTTCCGGAAGGTTTCCCAGAAAGGCAACGTGCCCATGAGGATCAGCACGCCGGGAAGAAAAATCCCGATCAGCCCCACCGCTGCGCCCATAAGCCCGTGCGGTGACGGGCGGACGACGGCGCCAAGATAGGCTGCGAAGGTGAACAGAGGTCCCGGAACGGCTTGCGCGGCGCCGTAGCCGGCAAGGAAGACATCATCGCTGACCCAGCCGGGTGTCACAAAAGCCTCGCGCAGCAACGGCAGCACCACGTGGCCACCGCCGAACACCAACGCGCCCGAGCGGTAGAAGGCCTCGAAGAGAGCTACGCCCTGCGAGTTTACGAGACCGCGCAGGACGGGAAGGCCAGCGAGCAGCAGAAAGAACGCGGCCAGCGCTATCACGCCCACAGTGAGCGAGACCGGCACTGTAACATGTCCGGTCGTTGCTGGCGGCCCGGTCCGGCAGAGCCATAGCCCTGCAATGCCACCCAACAGGATAGCCGCAATCTGGGAGACTGAGGACGCGCTGAACAGAATAATCAGCGCCGCCGCGAGCGCAATGGACGCCCGCTCCCGGTCGGGGCATAGCGTACGTGCCATACCCCAAACGGCCTGGGCCACGATCGCGACGGCGACGAGCTTGAGGCCATGAAGCAGCCCGATGCCGGCCGGGCCGCCGAGCGCCCCGGCGCCGTAGGCGAAGAGCACCAGAGCGATGGCGGATGGCAGCGTGAAGCCGGTCCACGCCGCGAGACCGCCACGATAGCCGGCGCGCATGAGGCCGATGGAAAATCCAACCTGGCTGCTGGCGGGACCGGGCAGGAATTGGCACAGACCCACGAGATCGGCATAGGCGTGCTCGTCGATCCAGCGGCGGCGAACGACGAACTCGTCGCGGAAATAACCGATGTGAGCGATCGGTCCGCCAAAGCAGGTAACGCCCAGCCGCAGAAAGACGAGCAGAACTTCGAGAGCCGAACCTCTCTGCTGGTCTTTAGCCTCGGCAGACTGCGCAGCGATCGTCACCGGGGCACTCCTCGCTTTTTATTATTCATGCGCTCCCCACTCCCCTAGGCATAGTTGAAGAGTGCCATGAATCCGAAATCCATGTGCAGCTGCTGGTGACAGTGGAAGAGCGTCAGCCCAGGATTGTCGGCGACGAAGTCAAATTCCAGCTCCTGGAATCCGCCGAGCATCACCACGTCCTTGATCACCCCGGCGGTCGGTTTGCCGGCAATGCGCGTCAATTCGAAGCTATGCCGGTGCAGATGCAGCGGGTGGATGTCGTCGCTCGCATTGCGGAATTTAAGCCGATAGCGGCGCCCCGCATGCACTGTGTACATCGGCTTCATGGCGTCCATCGAAAAAGCTTCGCCGTTCAGGGTCCACTGGTTGAAACCGTTGAGCGCGCCGTTGTGCTTGACGATCGTGATCTCGATCGTCTCGTCAGGCGTGGCCGGCACACTATTCGCTTTGCCAAATTGCGTGTAATCCCAGCGGAACGGTTGCGGCTTGATCCACTGCGGCTTGCCCTTCTGCCCTGCGTACTCGACGACGATACCCATCCCATGCCGCCGGTCGTCATCCGCGAGATCGCCCGCCACCCACACGCCGGGATGCTTCATTTCGACGAGCGCCGAGATGCGTTCAGCGGTTCCGAGCCAAAGCACAGGCACGTCTGCTTGCGTTGGAACGGGATTGCCGTCGAGCGCGACGATCCGAAAGAGATGGCCGGGCAGAGCGAGACTGCGGATCTCGGTCGCACTCGCATTAAGCACGTGGAACAGCACGCGTTCGCCCGCCTTCACGCGGATGGGTTCATCGTGGCCGAGCATCCGGCCATTGATGCCGAACAGCTCGTAGCCCACCTCGAAGCCCTTGGTCTTCTCCTGCGCTTCCTCGTCGGCCGCCTTGCCCGTCTGTTGCAGGGCCTTGACGGGAGCACCGGCCAGCACGTCCATCGCCATATCCCCGCCGCGGCTGAAGGCCGGCGCGAACTCCTTCATCACCAGAAAGACTTCGCGGTCATAAGAGCCAGGGTTGTTCTTCGGTTCGATGTAGACCGGCCCGGCCTGACCTGTGTACGTGCCGCGGTTCAGGTCGCCCCCGGCCACGACATGCGTATGGTAAAACCGGAAGCCCGAAGGCTTTGGCACGAACGCGATCCGGCGCATCCCGTGCGCCGGTACGAACGGCGAACCTTCCTCGGAAGCGCCATCGACGTCGCTCGGAATCATCTGCCCGTGCCAGTGAACCAGTTCCGGCGTATCGGTATCATTGCGGATGTCGACGACGACCCGTTGCCCCTCCTTGAACCGCAGCAGCGGTCCGGGAAACTGGCCGTTATAGAGAGTTGTCGACACGATGTGGTCCGGCGCCAGCTCGACCAGCCCTGTGCCGATGCGCAGCGTGTAGTCCGCCTTTTCCGCAGTGCTTTCGTCGGCGGCTAATGCGAGACGCGGCGCCGTGCCGATAACGGGAACCAGTCCGGCATATTTGAGAAAGGAGCGCCGATCGATCATCACGGCTTCACTCCTCGCGCCGATACAGCGGGCTGCGTTCGCGCGCGAGCATGGCATCCAGAGACCATGCCCCGGCGCCTGCGATCAGCAGGTAGAGCGATCCCAGCAGCATGATGAAATCATCGCGAGCCTCATGGGCCATGCTCCAGAAGCCGTAACGGGCGAGTTTCGGCATGTGAAAGATCCAGATGTCGTGACCCGCCCAGATCGGCAGCTTCGTCGAAACGATCGCCACGACCATGATGACGATCAGCGGAATCGCCGCGAGCCGCGTCAAAAGACCGAGAATGACGAGCGTGCCGCACATGATCTCAACCGTACCGACAAAGGGACCCATCACCTCGGGGTACGGAATCCCGATATTGGCAAAGCGCCCCGACCGAGGATCCCGGGAAAGGCGAGCTTCTGAATTCCTTCGGGAAGAAACACGACGAGGCCAACCATCAGGCGAACCAGGATGGTCCAACCGTCCGCCCGGGTTCGAAGCAGTGGCCCCCAGCGCATCAGAGGCTGCTCCCGGCCGTGGCGTGTTTCAGCGTTCGCCGGCGTCGTCCTCGAACAGCTCGCCGAACAACTCGCGCACCTTGAGCTTGGCGGCGGCAAGTGCCCGAACGCCCGTCGGCGTCGCGCGATAGACCCGGCGCGCGGCGCTCCCGGTCCGCTCCTCCGTCGAGGTGAGGTACCCCTTCTCCTCCAGCCCGTGCAGGATCGGATACAGCGTGCCGGCGCTGACTTTGTAACCGTGTCGGCCAAGCTCCTCGATCATCGCCAAGCCGTAGACCGGTTCCTTGACGGCATGGTGCAGCACGTGAAGCCGGATCAGACCGGCATAGAGGTATCTGTCGTCCATCGGTGGCCAAACGCATATAGACGTATACCGAAGACCGCTATCGAGTTCCGATATAATTAAGAGCGCCGGCGCCACACGTCAATGCGGTACCCGCGCATGACTAAGAGCACGCGACTCGAGGCTTGCGCGAAGGCGTTCCGCAAAAACCTTCGGCGAGCACCCAGGCGCGCGATTTCACAGGATCAGCGACTTTAGTGCAGTGCCGAGGCGCTAGCGGCTTTGATAGTCGACAAGTTGACGGATCAGGGGGAATGCATGAATTCGCCTTTGGCCATCGCAAGATGGTGGGGCTGGTGATGGGATCCGCTGACCAGCAAGCCGATGAAACCGAGGCCGCGGATATGTTGGACTTCCTTGGGATCGGCAGCGGTCACCGTGAGAAGAACGCCGTTCGGCAGCGGCGCGGTCGTGGCGCTCCAGCCATTGAGACCATTGATTTCCTGGGCGTGCGCCGGGACCATCCGCTGAATGGCGGCAAGGGTGCGATCGCTGCCCGTGACGGCGATCTCGAGACCTCCGTCGATCGGCTTTGCCTGGGCATCGGCTTTCAGCGTCACCTCGCTCATGTCGATGAGGTGCTGGCGCAGCGCCTCGAGATCGACTTTGGACCAATCGGTCTTCGGGTCGGCGTTGAGCAGGCGGACGATTTCCTGGATGGCTCCGAAAGCATCCTGGCCGGGCATCGTGGGAACGGCCATACCGGCCTGCATGCCGGGGTGGCCGGACATCGGCATCCTTCCCTCGGGGTGATGCTTCTGCATCATTTGGCGCATCTCTGGGGACCCCATCATGCCTTGATCGGGAGGCGCGGTCTGCGCGAGCGCGAGGCCCGCCGCGGCGACGAAAGCGATCGTGCCGAGAGCGACAAATCGACGGGTGGAGAACATGGAACCCTCTTTCGAAAGTAAGATCGGGTCACAGTACGCTGTTCCCATCGTGAGTCGTATGATTAGGATCATGCGCCAAGAAAAGATGACTGCGACACGCTCGCCGTATCGGCGGGCGAGCGCTCGCCTCAGTGATGGGTTCTGTCGGCGTCAGCTTAAGTTCATGTTGCCGTCGCTGGCATGATTTGAATCATCCGACGGCAGATTTTTTCAGCACGATCCCTGTCCCGGCACGCGCGAGGACCCCTTCGGCCTCCAGTGCGGCCAGGGTGCGGTAGAGAGCCTCGCGGGTCAGCCCAACCTCCGCTGCTATGTCCTGAAATTGACCCTCGATCGCGATCGTTCGCCCGTCGGCCCCGGCGCAGAGCCTGAGATACTGAAGCACCCGCTCCCGCGCCGAGCGGATATTGCGCAGCTCCATTCGTGCGCGGAGATCCTGGATCTGGCGGGCCAGGCGCGCCATGAAAGCTTCGGAAAGCGCCGGCTCGCTGCGGAGCGCCGCAATCAGGGCCGCCTTGGGATAGGCTCTGATCCGGGATGGCACAGCGGCGACGGCGTCGCAGTGGTACACCTCGGAGAAGAGAGCGGCCTCGGCGAAAAGCTCACCTGCGCGGGCGGTATGCAGCACGACGAGATGATCGTCGAGCGTACGACGGATGAGCCGCAGCCGACCGCTTTCAATCTTGTAGATCGCGGATGCCGGGTCGCCCTGCTCAAACAGGTATTCGCCGTCGGCTAGAGTGCGAGGAACGCTCGCGGCCTCAAGCGATACCGGCAAGGGGTCATGGAACAACACGCCGGACATTTAGAACAGGAATATCGCCCCGGCTACATCGTCAATGTTCGCGCACAATTTCGCCGCTCACGATGTGAACGCCCAGCTCGGGACCGGGCTCGTTCAGGCGGCGCATACGCATAACCGATTTTCTCGGGTTAGACCCTTACCCACCCGCGTTTCAAGCCGTAGGCGATCGGCAAGCCGACCGCAAAAGCAGCGACTGGGTTGAGGGCGACCCCAATCGCCGCCATCAGCAACACAAGGAACAGGTCGGCGTCGCGGTAATCCTGCGGTTTCGACGACAGCGCCAGCTCGATGCCGGAAAACATAAGCAGGCCGCCCAACACCGCATCGGGAATCGTCTTCAGCAGAGCATAGCCGCCTTCACCAAAGCCGACGCCGAGCACGAGGAACACAAGGCCGATCAGAACCGGCGCGGTTGCAGTGCGCGCCCCGAAACGCACGTGGCCCGCGATGCCGCCAGCGCCGTGGCACATCAGGTAACCGCCGAACGGCGCGGCCAGCAGGTTGCCGAGGCCGGTCGTGATCGCGAGGTTGCGCTCGTTCACCGGGTGCAGCTCTTTGGGAAAGAACTGCCGCGAAACGGCAGCCGTCACAATTATCGCATTGGTCAAGGTCAGCGGGATTTGCGGCAGCACGGCGTAGGTCGTGCCGTGCACGATGTCTTGCCAGCTCGGCACCGTAAGGTGCGGGAGATGTAGCCCGAATTTCAATTGCGGGAGCGGCGGCGCAATCCCGAGAAGCTGGCCGACAACGATGCCGCCAACCACGGCGATAAGCGCCACGGGCATCCGCTTGTACCGCATCAGCACGAGCATCACGGCCGAGATCGCCACGCCAAGCCAGAGTTGCCCTTGCATCAGCCGGATTCCGAGCGCGCCGAGTGACAGCCCAAGGCCGAGCTGCAGCCCGGCGGCGATCGTCGGCGGCAACGCGCGCGCGATCCGGCTCACAATTCCCGTCACGCCGATGAGAAGGAAAAACGCTCCTATGACCAGCCCGGCCCCGGCGATCGCGCCGGGGTTCATCGGCTCGATCAATACCGGCGCCGATGCCGCTTTCATCGGCTGTACGGCCATCGGCACGCCATAGAATGCTCCCGACAGGGCATAAAACAGGCCGAACGTCGTCAGAATGCCGGTCGGATCCATGCGGACAACCGTGATCGCGCCGACAATGTGCGGAAGGAAGGTGCCGAGATCGCCGAGCGA
>Ga0209040_10004687_pt1 | contig 10281 bp, 10 predicted proteins | sample BogFormECP12_OM3_FD_188240 | JGI IMG/M metagenome (GOLD analysis project Ga0209040, IMG submission 188240) | Bog forest soil microbial communities from Calvert Island, British Columbia, Canada - ECP12_OM3 (SPAdes) (version 2) | ecosystem: Environmental > Aquatic > Freshwater > Wetlands > Bog ... | reverse complement strand
GGTTTCGGACTGCGTCGCTGTCTGCGTTCCGTGTGCCTCGCGGCACTGTGTCTGCACCTGTCGGGGCGCGCTCTGCCAGTGCCCATCGACGAAATGCAGAACGCCGGTGTTGCCGGTGCCGGCCGTCTTCGCCGCGTCGTGGTTGACGTTGTCCAGTTTCGTTCCGGTGGCGGCGCACCCGGTGACCGTACAGGCGGAATTGAAGGCCCACCAACCGGTTTGCACGCCGTTGTTGTTGATCACGCCGCTGGATGTCTGCTTTGCGCGGTCGTAGTCCAACCGATAGGCACCGTCGAGCACCGGTTTGGCCGCGGCCGGAGTTGAACCGGGCAGCACAGCGGATGCCGAGGACGTCGCATTGAAGCGAGCTGGTGACGCAGGGTTCGACTGGGGCTGATCGCCCCAGGAGAAAAACGAAACGGCCCAGGTGATGGTCAGCGCGATAGCCAGCGTGACAGCAGTCGCGACGGCAATGCCCGTCTTGAGCGAAAATCTCCGGCCGAGCTTCACCGAGCCGGCGCTGCGCTGCTTGAGAGCGCCGCGGCGGGAGACCTTCTCATTGACGGCGGCTGCGAAATCGCGGCACCGATCTGACATGCCGTTGCGGTAACGCTCTTTCGCCAGTCGGGCTGCGTCGGTGCCCTCGACGTAGTCCATCGCGATCCAGAGTTGGCCCTCGAACTCGCCCCGATCGTGCACCGCGACGATATGCGGATGGAATAGCGTTGCCGCCAGATCCGCTTCCCGATTGAATCGCTCACGAAATTCGCCGTCGGCTGTCATTTCCTTCGCAAGGACTTTCAGCGCATCGCGACGCGGTAGGCGCGGGTGCTTGGCGAGATAGACGTCGGCCATCCCGCCGGAGCCCAGCGGGCGCAAGATGGAGTAGCCGGCAAAGGCGGTACGGTTCCCCATCCCGGTGGACGCGACGTTGGCTTGGCCCTGCTGGCCGCCCGCGGCGTCGCCGCGATTCGGTATCGATCTGATCAGCGGCACTCGGTGGAGAAGTTCGGTGACCGCCAGATGCGGAAGCGATTGATAGCCGCGCCGAAGCATGTTGCGAGCACGCTGCTGGGCGCTCACCGGTCGGCGTTCGACGTCCCAGCGCTCCGTGGCGTTGTTCGTCTCCTCATCCATTTGCCGTCACCCCCTCATCTCTCCAAACACTCTGCGCGCGTCACCGCGCGGACCCGGTTGCTCCATGGGCGGCATCGATACGGTCACTGGCCTCGCAAAAAGGTTGCACGCCAGCCGCTTTCAGGCCGTCAACCACCGCAGGCGTGGCGGCCGAAGCCCGGCCGGGCGCAACTCGCGGCAGTTTACTCACTCTTCGCATACTGCCCGCCGATGCGGTTGCCCGGATTGGTGCCGCGTATGAAAGAAGTATGAATCACGACCTCGGCAGCGCGTATCGCCATCTGGCCTGCTCAAAGCCGGCGCACAGAGCCGACCATCACGAAACATAGCTAAGTCACAGGTGCGTCGCGTGGAAGCTGTCCCACGTGGCAGCCGATACTGAAGTGGTGAGTCGATCATCCCCGCCCCTGCTGACCATTTGGCACGACGGGTCACAACACACGTTCACGGCAGGCCACGACGTGGTCATCGGACGTGACGCCGATGCCGACATCCGTATCGTCGATCCGCGGATTTCCCGCGCACATCTGATTCTGCGCTTCGAGCAGGGCAAGTGGCTGGCAATCGACAACGGCTCGGTGAACGGGACCTTCGTCAACGGCTACCGCAGGCCGGTGATCGACATCCATGACGGCCAAAGCATCAACATCGGTAATGCCGGCGGACCGCAGCTGAGCTTCGAACTCGCACTGCACCCCGGACGGGCGGGTCGGCCGCCGGAGGCCGGGTCGCCGCGGGACACTGAGCCATCCACCATCTCGTGGTCGACGCCCCCCCGCCCGCACAGCCCCGTTCGCACCCACCAGGCCAGAGCGGTGGCTCGCGACGCGGCGGGCCGAGGTCCGCTCCACCGCCTGCGCCGCGACAGCCTCCGGCCCCGTACTCGCGCAACCCGCCACAACAGCCGGCGCTCGACCATCCGACCGACGTCCATGTGTCACGGAGACCGCCGACTCCGCCGTCCACGGAGATAACGGTGGTCAACACCGGTTCGGCACCACCGCCGCAAGTGGTGGCACCCACCGAGATGACCGTCGTCGGTGCGCGGTCCGGCGACGTATCGAATCTTGCGACCAGGTTTGTGAAGTTCCTGTCGCAGCGATCGGCGGCGCCGGCGAAACTGGCCGGCTCGGTCGCGATCGGTCGTGCCGGCGACAACGACATCGTGATACCCGACGTGCTGGCTTCCCGCCACCACGCGACGTTGGTTCTCACGCCGCTGGGCACCGAGATCCAGGATCGCAGCATCAATGGGACGTTCGTCAACGGCACCCGGGTCGGTTCCGCGATCTTGAGCGAAGGCGACGTCGTCACCATCGGGAACGTCGACCTGGTCGTCAGCGGTGGCATGTTGGTTCGCCGCAGCGAAACCGAAGCCGCCACGCGCACCGGCGGTCTGGAGGTACGCGGCGTCCAGTACGTCGTCGACAACGGCAAGCAATTGCTGGACAACATCTCGCTGACCGCGCGTCCCGGAACGCTGACCGCCGTGATCGGCGGGTCGGGCGCCGGCAAGAGCACGCTGGCCAGGTTGATCGCCGGCTACACCACGCCGAGCTCCGGCTCGGTCACGTTCGAGGGCCACGACATCCACGCCGAATACGCGTCGCTGCGCAGCAGAATCGGCATGGTCCCCCAAGACGACGTCGTGCATCGCCAGCTGACGGTGAACCAGGCGCTGGGCTACGCCGCCGAGCTGCGGCTGCCGCCCGACACCAGCAAAGCCGACCGGGCCAAGGTCGTCACTCAGGTGCTCGAGGAACTGGACCTGACCAAGCATGCCGATACCCGGGTCGACAAGCTGTCCGGCGGCCAGCGCAAACGCGCGTCGGTGGCGCTCGAATTGCTGACCGGGCCATCGCTGCTAATCCTCGATGAGCCGACCTCAGGCCTGGATCCGGCGCTGGACCACCAGGTCATGCTGATGCTGCGGCAGTTGGCCGACGCGGGCCGGGTGGTGATCGTGGTGACCCACATGCTGTCCTACCTCGACACCTGCGACCAGGTGCTCTTGGTGGCCCCCGGCGGCAAGACGGCATACTGCGGTCCGCCTGATCAAATCGGCGATGCAATGGGAACCACTAACTGGGCCAAGATTTTCGGCCAGGTGGGCGCCGACCCCGAGGAAGCCAACCGCCGCTTCCTTGAGCGGGAACAGCAGCCGCCACCCGCATCGGCGGACCAGCCGGCCGATCTAGGCGAACCGGTGCACACCAGCGTGCGACGGCAGATCTCGACGGTCGCGCGCCGACAGGTCCGCTTGGTCGTCGCGGACCGCGCCTACTTCGTCTTTTTGGCACTGTTGCCGTTCATCCTGGGTGCGCTGTCACTGACCGTTCCAGGAACGAGCGGATTCCACCTGCCCGGGCCGCACGCGGACACACCCGACGAATCCGCGCAGATATTGGCCCTGTTGCTACCGGCCGCCGCGTTCATGGGCACGGCGTTGACGATCCGCGATCTGGTTGGAGAGCGCGCCGTCTTCCAGCGCGAACAAGCGGTTGGCCTGTCGACGACGGCCTATCTGCTCGCCAAGACCGCGGTGTTTTGCGGGTTCGCGATCCTGCAGGCGGCGATCGTCACCGCGATCGTGGTGATCGGTAAGGGCGCGCCGACCCGAGGAGCCGTGTTACTCGGCAACGGGACAGTCGAGCTGTTCGCGGCGGTCGCGGCGACGTGTGTGGCCTCGGCGATCCTCGGCCTGGCCATCTCGTCGTTGGTTCGATCCAGCGAGCAGATCATGCCGCTGTTCGTGGTGGCGGTCATGGCTCAGCTTGTACTGTGCGGCGGGATGGTCCCAGTCACCGGCCGGCTCGGGCTCGACCAGCTGTCTTGGCTGATGCCCGCGCGCTGGGGCTACGCCGCCGCGTCGTCGACGGTCGACGTACGGCACTTGGTACCGACTTCGTTGCTCCCCCAAGACCGGTTCTGGCAGCACACGCGCAAAATCTGGCTGTTCGACATGGGCATGCTGGCCGCGCTGGCCGTGTTCTATACCGGCTTCGTGCGCTGGAAGATCCGGCTCCGCCGCTGATCCCGGTCAGGTGACGTCATCCATCCACCCAAGCACGAGACCTTCGACCTGAAGGCCCGCACCAACACCGATCCGAAAGGCATCGTGCGGGCGGTGGATGACTACATCGTGCATCCGTGGGGCCTCTACCTGGCCCGCCCGACGCCCGGCCGTGCACAGTTCCACTACCTCGAGTCGTGGTTGCTGCCGTCGCTGGGTTTGCGGGCAACGGTCTTTCATTTCAATCCCGGCCACGAACGCGACCACGACTATTACCTCGACGTCGGCGAATACACGCCCGGTCCGGTTGTGTGGCGTTCCGAGGACCATTACCTCGATCTCGAGGTGCGCACCGGCCGGGGCGCGGACTTAGCCGACATCGACGAATTGTTGGAAGCCGTGCGGCACGGTCTGCTGAGGCCCGAGGTCGGTGAGCAGGCCGTGCGGCGCGCGGCGCGCGCCGTCGACGGCCTGGCCCGCAACAACTACGACCTCAACACCTGGCTGGCCGGCGAAGGCATGCGGCTCGTATGGCGTTGATTGCCGCGACCTGTTGCAGTGCAACTGATTTAAACGGCAAGCAAGCGCTCAAAGAATTCGCGGTAGTGCATGAGAGCCAGGCGTAGGTCTTCGGTCGATGCCTCCTCGCCACGAGACCATTGCTCTTCCAGATGCGACCGCGCCGCAGCGAATCCAGTCGTGAGCTGCTCGACGAGATCGGAAACCAGGACGTCCGCCTTCTGGACGCAGTCTTTGGGATCATCGACGAAGGCCGCCTGAACACCGGCCCACCGCGCACGCAGCTCCGCGAGATCGTCGCCGGCAAAAAGCTCTTCGTCGGTTGACGATTCGTGTTTCGCGCTCGGCGCCTCCGGCTCGGGTGCCTCGGCAGGCAGTGCCGCGGTATCGGCACTGGGAGCCGCTCTGTCGGCAGCGGGCGCCGGCTCGGGCGTAGCGGCCGTGGTCTCGTCCTCCATCCGTGGCGCTTCCGAGGTAGGGATCACGGGCTCATCAGGGGACTCTGTCATTGCTTCTTGTTCATGCGTGGTCATGCGCCTGCTCCTTTGATTCGGTCTTGTCGGTCTTTGTCTTGTCGGTCTTTTCGGTCGGGGTCTCGAGCAACTTCTCGAACAGGGCCCGGTAGTGCACGAACGCCTCCCGCTGCTGCTCGGTGTTGGCGTGCTGCTGCGAGATGCTGATGTCGTGGGCGGCTCGATAGTTCTCGACTATCTGCGGGTGGTCTACCGAGATGTCCGCGGCCCGCTGGTCGAAATCGTCGACGGGATAACCGCGCTGGCGCATCACATCGGTCACCAAACGGTCGGCGACACCCACAGCAGTTGCGGGGTTGTCCACGAACCCGGCCTGTACCTCTTGCCAGCGGGCGGTGAAATCCGAGAGTGCCGATGGCGTCAACGGAACGATGTCGAGCTTGCCTCGCTTGCGTTCTCGCGTAGTGAGTTCCCGCACGGCGCCTTTCTCGCTTCCGGTCTCGGATACCAGGCGTTCGTACTCACCGCCGTAGTGCTGTTTGAGCCGCTTCGTTCTTATGCGAAAGCTGACCATGCTTATTGCGACAATCGTCGCGACGGCCACCACGACGGCGACGGCCGCGATCAAGATCCATTCCCAAGTGGGCATCACAGGCTCCTTTTTTCTGACATACGTCTAGTAACCCGTCCGGCGATGGCGCAAACGTGATTTTGTGATCTGTGGCACAACGTCGGGAGGTTGCGTGGACGAGTCTCCGGCAGTTCAGAAGTAGTGCCGACGGCCGCCGATGGCGCGTCCGGTGCTGCCCAGGATTGCCAGGATTGCGCCCACGACGAGCAACAGGATCCCAAGGGTCCACAGGATAGAGATCTTGAATAGAAATCCCGCGACTAGCAGAACGATGCCCAGAATGATCATGTTTGAGCCTTCCTCAGATGATGGTTGACGGATGTTCGGGTCGGTCGGCCCGATAACAGTCGACCACCCGTTAGGGGGGTAGCAATACACCCCTAGGGAGGTAATCTCCTCGGCATGCCAGAACCACCTCGCGCGCCCATCACGGTCGCGCTCGTCGATGACTACGACGTCGTCGTCAAGGGTGTGGCCAATATGCTGCAGCCGTATCGCGACCGCGTCGTGATCGCGGAACTCGACTCCACCATGTCCGTCAAGGACGCGGTCGACATCGTGCTGTACGACTCATTCGCCCAACCCGAATCCGATCACGAAGAGATCGGTGTCCTGGTGGCCAATCCCCGGGCACGCCGAGTTGTGGTCTACACCTGGAACTTTCACCCCGAACTCGTTCAAAGCGCGCGACGGCACGGGGCCCAGGGGTATCTGTCGAAGACCCTGCCCGCGCGCGAGCTGGTCGCGGCCTTGGAGGCCGTGCATGCCGGTGAAGTGGTCGTCAGCGAGGTAGGAGCGCGAGCACGCAGCGCGCCGGGGCAGGACTGGCCCGGCCGCGGTGAAGGGCTCAGCGAACGCGAGGCGGAGATTCTGGCGCTGATCACCCAGGGCATGAGCAACGCAGACGTCGCGCGGCTGACGTACCTGAGCCCAAACACCGTGAAGTCCTACATTCGGACGATCTATCGCAAGCTCGGTGTGAGCAGTCGCACTCAGGCCGTACTGTGGGGTGTGAACCACGGGTTCACTCCCGACCATCACCGCATCGAGCACTGGCGCGGCGGCCCCTAGAGTTCCCCTCCGCAGAAGCGGGTAACCCTCGGGGATGTCTTTAAGCGAATACCGGCGCAAGCGGCGGTCTGGCCGCAGCCCCGAGCCAGGCGATCGGCAGCCGCGGGGACGTCGGGGAGGCAGTCGCGGGCCGCGTTTCGTCATTCAGCATCATGCGGCCCGCAGTGACCACTACGACTTTCGCCTCGAGATCGACGGCGTGCTGGTGTCTTGGGCGATCCCCAAAGGCCCGTCGACAAATCCGAAGGTCAGGTGGATGGCGCGGCGCACCGAGGACCACCCGATGGAATACGCGCAGTTCGAGGGAGTAATCCCCGAAGGGGAGTATGGGGCCGGCGGCGTCATCGTTTGGGACCACGGCACTTACGCCAACCGGACCGCTGAAATTCAAGTGCGTCCGCGACCAGGAGTTCGTCATCGGCGGTTACACCGCCCCGAAAGGCAGCCGAATCAAGTTGGGTGCGTTGCTGATCGGCTACCACGAAGGCCGCGACCTTGTCTACGCCGGCAAAGTGGGGACCGGCTTCGACGAAGCCACGCTGCGCGGCCTGCACAAGCGGCTGTCGGCCATCGAACAGGACGCGCCGCCGTTCACCCGCGGACTGAGGCACGACGCCGGCGCCCGATGGGTGCGCCCGGAGCTGGTCGCCCAGATCGGCTTCACCGAGTGGACACGCGACGGCAAGCTGCGCCACCCCCGCTACCAAGGTCTGCGGACCGATAAGGATGCAGGCGACGTCGTAAGGGAGACCCGTTGACGCCAACCGGGGTAACGGTTGCCGGCAACGAAGTGCCGGCACAAAACCGTGCGCGTAATCTCTGCAGTCATGAGCTCCACCAGGCACAGATGGATCGCAGTCGCCGCTCTGACAGGCGCTGCGGTCGGCTCGCAGCTAACTCCCGTCACCGCACAGGCCGAACTGCACAACATCACCTACATTGTCCGCATCGACGGCATGGCCGCCGGCAGCCAGGCCACCTTTGTGACCAACACCAACCAAACAAACACCGCGCAGTTGAGTTCGATGCCAGGCAACGGATTCGAGGCCTCTGCGGTGCTGGCCGATCCCCACCAAGCCGGGATGCAGGTGTCGATTCGGTGACCCTCTGCGGCCAAGGTGCACTGCGAGATCGACGTTGACGACAATGTGGCTACGCAGGTCGACCAGTTTGTCCAGCCAGCCGCAGGCAGCACCGACCCGATGAATGGCGTCCTGCCCTGCGGGGCACCGCTGCCCGCGACCTGACAATCACGGCTGCCATCCGACAGCGTCGGCCCACTCCCACGCCCTGCGGTAGGCGGTGGAAAACCAGGGCTCCTTGGCCTCGACGTAAGCCGAGATGTCGTCGCTAGCCGATGCAGCTCGCGCCGCGCCTTGCTTGACGGCCAAATACTCGGTGCGCGCTGCGGAATCAGCGGTGAGCCAGTCGACGAACAGCAGCGCGAACTGCTGATTGGGCCAACCCTCGACGCGGACATGAACATTGGTTGGCCGTCCCGGATCTGCGCTGCCATGAATCCGCTTGTGCCACAACGCCGGATCACCGCCGTGGTCGTAGAACTGGACAGTGCTGCGGGCGTCCGGTTTGGGCACATCGCCGGTGATGCGGTCGATCCGGGGGTAACCCGCCGACAACAGGGAGTCACTGATTTCGTCTGCGGCGGTGATGGATTCAACGGTGACTTGGATATCGATGGCGTCTTTGGCATCCAGGCCGGCGATCGCGGTCGACCCGACGTGGTCTACACGCCGTGCGCGGGCACCGCATGCGGTCGCAATGCGCGCCGCAATCCGGCGCGCCTGATCGGGCCAGGTCGGATCTGCCGGTGTCAGCTGGGGCACCGGACGGACGACCTGGTGGGCGATCAGGTTCCGCGCGAACGGGGTGATGCGGTGATTCCACACGTCACCGGCCTGCTCGGCCAGCGATTGCAGGCTGCCCAAGTTCTGCAGCCAGACGTCGGCGACGGCGCGGCGCTGATCATCGCTGGCCTGCGCGGCGATTCGGGCACGCGCGTCGGCCTCGGTCATGCCGCGGTATTCCACCAGTCGACGCATCCGCACTTCAACGTCGGCGTACACGACGACGACCAACGGAAACAACGGCGCCATTCCGGACTCCACCAGCAGCGGAATGTCTTCAACGACAACCACATCCGCAGGCACCGCCGCGATGATTTCCTCGCGCCGCTTGCCCAGCAACGGATGAACGATTCCGTTGAGCGTATTACGCGCGTCGTCGTCTTTGAATGCCTTGGCAGCCAGTGCCGGCCGATCGAGCGCCCCGTCGGCGGAAAGGATGTCGTTCCCGAACGCCTCGACCAGCGCGGCCAGCCCTTCGGTGCCTGGTTCGACGACTTCCCTGGCGATGACGTCGGCATCGACGACGACACCACCGCAGTCGGCGAAGGTCGTTGCTACCGCCGACTTACCGGCGCCGATGCCGCCGGTCAGCCCGATCCGAAGCATCGGCAGCTATCGTCGTCGGGCTAGGCGCTACCGGCGAGCTTCTCCCGCAGGGCGGCGAGTTGCGCGTCGCTGGCCAGCGAGCCCCCGCTCTGCTGTTCTTCGCCCGACGAGCCGTTGGCCTGCGGCCGCTCGGCAGCGGCGGCCTCGGCTGCGGCGAACTTCTCCATCTGGGCGGTGTGCATCTTGTGCCGGCGCTCGGCCTCGGCGTAGCGGGCTTCCCATTCGGTGCGCTGCGCGTCGAAACCCTCTAGCCATTCGTTGGTTTCGGGGTCGAAGCCCTCCGGGAAAATGTAGTTGCCCTGCTCGTCGTAGCTGTCGGCCATGCCGTACTTGGCCGGGTCGAACTCCTCGGTGTAGTCCTCGTTGGCCTGCTTGAGCGACAGCGAAATGCGGCGACGCTCCAGGTCGATGTCGATGACCTTGACCATCGCGTCATCACCCACCGCGACCACCTGGTCCGGCACCTCAACGTGACGCTCGGCGAGCTCGGAGATGTGCACCAGGCCCTCGATACCCTCCTCGACGCGGACGAACGCGCCGAACGGAACCAGCTTGGTGACCTTGCCGGGCACGATCTGGCCAATGGCATGCGTGCGGGCGAAGTGACGCCACGGATCTTCCTGAGTCGCCTTGAGCGACAGCGAAACCCGCTCGCGGTCCATGTCGACGTCGAGCACCTCGACGGTGACCTCGTCGCCCACCTGCACCACCTCGGAGGGGTGGTCGATGTGCTTCCAGGACAGCTCGGAGACGTGCACCAGACCGTCGACGCCGCCGAGGTCGACGAAGGCGCCGAAGTTGACGATCGACGACACCACACCCTTGCGGATGGCGCCCTTTTGCAGCTGGTTGAGGAACTCGCTGCGCACCTCGGACTGGGTCTGCTCGAGCCAGGCGCGGCGGGACAGCACCACGTTGTTGCGGTTCTTGTCCAGCTCGATGATCTTGGCTTCGATCTCCTTGCCG
>Ga0209040_10004686_pt1 | contig 10283 bp, 8 predicted proteins | sample BogFormECP12_OM3_FD_188240 | JGI IMG/M metagenome (GOLD analysis project Ga0209040, IMG submission 188240) | Bog forest soil microbial communities from Calvert Island, British Columbia, Canada - ECP12_OM3 (SPAdes) (version 2) | ecosystem: Environmental > Aquatic > Freshwater > Wetlands > Bog ... | reverse complement strand
CGAAAGCACGTCGGACCACTCATCGACAAAATGCGTGGCGTGGTAGGCGACGGATTATTCACCGCCTACAACGATGAACCGAATTGGCGTAAGGCGCACAACATTCTGATGCCAGCGTTTACCAAAACAGCGATGAAGAATTACCACGACAACATGACTGACACCGTGAAAGAACTCATCGAGGCATGGAACATCCACAGCGCCAACCAGTCCTGGATCGACGTCCCCGACCAAGCCAACCGGCTCACCGTCGAAATCATCGCGCGCGCCGGGCTAGGCCACTCTTTGGGCAAGCTCAGCCACCCCAGCGAGAACACCTTCAGCGCGGCTATCACAAGTGAACTGGGCTACGTGCGACGCGCTATGCGTGTCGATGCCATACCGTTCTACAACAAACTTTTCGGGAAAAAGCGCCATCGACAGCACTTGGCAGACCAGGAATTCATCCGCCGCCTGGTCTGCGATATTGTCGAGGCTCGCCGCCACAACCCAGCAACAGAACAGCGTCAGGACATGCTCGACATCATGCTCCACAGCGCCGATCCCGATACCGGCGAGCACCTCGACCCCGAGAACGTCGTCAACCAGATCCTCACGCTGATGGCCGCCGGTAGTGAAACCTCAGCAAACACAATTTCGTTCGCTCTGCACTATCTGTCCACCAACCCCGACGTGGCCGCCAAAGCCCACGCAGAGATCGACCAACGCTGGCCCGGTTCCGACGTTCCCAACATCGAATTCGACGACATCGCCAAGCTGAGATACCTCCGCCGTGTCGTCGACGAAACCCTACGCCTGTGGCCCGTAGCCCCGGGCTACTACCGTCAGGCCCGACGTGACACCACACTCGGCAATGGCAAATACCACTTCCGAGAAGGGGATTGGGTGGCGGTCGTCCTCTTGGCCGCTCACCGCGCCCCCGCCTGGGGTTCGGATGCCGAGACATTCAACCCAGACCGGTTCCTACCCGAGAATTTGCGCGAGCTGCCCCCGCACACCTACAAGCCCTTCGGCACCGGCCCCCGGGCCTGCATAGGTCGCCAATTCGCACTGCACGAGATCGTGTTGACACTGGCCGCGATCCTGCACCAATACGACCTAGAATCCAAGCCCGGATATCACCTCAAGATTGCTGAAACCCTGACCCTCAAACCAGCCGACTTCCAGCTACGCTTACACCCGCGCCACTGACATGGGGGGGAAAACGGTGGGTAGGTACTTGTCTGGGGCTTTAATCGAGAATCGGGCTATCAGGCAGCTAGGTCTGCCGCTCAGCGATCAGGGCAAGCAGCTTGTGCCCGGCGCCGGCGATGATCGCTGTCGGATCGGCGGCGGACACGTTCACTTCGGTGCGCTGGGGTGCGCAGGCGCCGACCCGCTTGGAGCGTTGAGCGGTAGAGGCTCTGATCTCAGCGACCGGCGATAGGCCTCGTCGATGCGCTTCCCTGCCTTGCCACTGCCACTGCCACTGTGGGTCGCGCGCGGCATCATCGGTGCTCGACGGCGTGTGTTGGATCTCGCCGATGCCCTGGTGCCGGGAGGGGCCGCGCTGTTTTTGGACGTCGTGTTCGGGCTGCAGAAGACGAAGATCGCGGGCGTGCTCGTCTCCTCGGGTCTCGCCGATGCCCTCGGCGCGGAATCACGTGATCCAGTCGAACTGGCACACGAGCTGGGATTGGACCCCGACGTGACGATCAGAATCGTTAACGGCGCGATCGCCTTGCGGCTGATGCAACTGGACCGTGCGGGCCGTGCGCGCCTGACGAGGGTCGGTAGGCCGCTGTGCCGCGAACACCCTAAATCGATCGCCTCCTGGGCTGCCTACTACGCGGACCCCGACACCGCAGCGGCATATGCGCACCTCGACGCGCAGCTGCGCGACGGCGCCCAATCCTCTGGATACCAAAGGGCATTCGGCAACTCGTTATGGGATTACTTGGGCGATCGCCCAGATATGGGAGCCGCATTCGCAGATGCAATGCGTCAGCTCACCGAGTTCGACCTTGCCGGTATCGTGCGGGCCTATCCATGGCCGAGGCGTGGAGTCATCTGCGATATCGCCGGGGGGGTCGGGCACATGCTTGCGGCCATCCTCGATCATCGGCCCCACGCTCGCGGCATCCTGCTCGATTCACCCGAGGTCATCGAGCGGGCCGACGGATTTCTGCGCGGGCGAGGGTTGGGCGACCGGATCGAGCGCCGCACCGGCGACCTGTTCGGTCAGCTGGACGCTCGCGCTGACGTCTACACGATGAAGTGGATCCTGCACGACTGGAGCGACGATGCCTGTCGCGACATCCTCAAGCGGGTCCGCGCTACGATGCCGTCCGGTTCGAAGCTGGTCACGATTGATCAGCACCACGAGTCAGGCCGGCCGAACGCTTTAACAGCGATGGCGGACGTGCTCATGCTTGTCTTCTGCGAGGGCGGTCGGGAACGCTCGCCGCAGCAGGTGCACGGTCTGATGCGCGACGCCGGACTCATACCCGGACGAGTCCGCCACTTCGGGCCGACGATGCTGGTCGAAGCCATCGCCCCGTAAGGTCGCCGCCAGCCTGACCGGATGTTGCGTCCTGCGAGTTGGACTGGAAGCCTTGTCGTACGCGGATTACTGATTAGTCGTCGACGAGCTGGGCACCCTCTGGTGATCGCCGCGCCGGTGGGATTGAGCCACCGCGACGCCGAATGGCGGGCACGGGTGTCGGCGCGAGCCGCGCTGCGCTACGACATCAGCTATGACCCCGGTCGTGGGCGTTGGTATTTGGACGCATCGTGGGCACCTCACACCGGCGCGCCGGCAGGGCGTTCGCGCGCGCGCTGATAAGCCGGGCTTATCTACTTGGTTCCGAACAACCACCAACCCCAGAACCGCGCCGGTCTGTAACAAGACCTCGTAGGGTCCGATAAGCCAAGGCGTCCAGCATTCGGGGCTGACGGTCGTTCGGAACCAAGTAGATAAGTCGTCCGAAGCTAGGTAGATAACGCGAGACCTCCGGCTGATACTGCGACTGCCAGACGTTTGACACCGTTTCGGCTGCGCAGAAGCCCTGCCGGAGGTTCTACTGATAACGCAGCCGACCACCGCGGCCCTTGGGGTGCTGGCGCGTCGGCACCCGGCGCTCGCGCAGATCGACGTTCTCGTTTCGGCGAGCGTGCGCAGCACCACCGCACCTGCCGCCGTTATCGGGAACACGTTGGCAGGAAAGGATTCCTGCACGCGTTAGAGGTCGAGCCCTGCGTCGTCGTGCTCGATGGCGTGGTCGCGGTTGATCGTGCGGGCTTGGCTGCGGGTGCGTGTTTGGGTTTGTTGCCAGGCGGTGTAGTGGCGGCGGCGGTCGTGTCGTTGTTGGGCGTGTTCGGCGATGAGGCTGGCGATGCGCGCGGGTAGGTGCTGGGTGGGTGTGTGGGCGGCGTAGGCGTGCATGGTGGTGGGACGGTCGTCGTTGGTGAGCAGCAGTGTGTAGAAGGTGTCTTTGGCGCGGGCGCGGCTGGCGCGTTTGAGGATGTGGATTTCGTCGGTTCCGGTGGGGGAGGTGTGCTCGTGGTCGAGTTCACCGCGGAATCGTTCGTAGAGGTAGGCCTTGTTGGAGTGGCGGCCGCGTGTCATGGCGACGTAGGCCAGGGTGCGGGTGGCTTTGACGCCCATCAGGGAGTGGCAGGTGTCTGCGGTGACGCCTTGGGCTGAGTGCACGGTGGTGGCGTAGCCGAGTGTGATGTGTTGTTGGGCGTATTCGCGGGTGAAGGTGGCGTGCGCGCCGTCGCCGGTCATGTTGTTGCCGCCGCGCACGGCGTGCAGCACGTTCTTGTCGGTGTCGATCTCTATTACGGTCCAGCGGTTTCCGTTGCGGACTTGGTCAGCGGTGCTGCCGTCGGCTCGTGTGACGGGAATGGTGGCGTCGTTGTCGCGGGTCAAGATGATGTCGCCGACGCTGACGTGCTGATCGCGCGAGACACTGACGGTGGTGTCTGAGCGGCGTAATGCTGTGTGGAGCCGCCGGTTAAGGGAGTCGGTCATTTCCCAGGTGTCGCAGATGATCAGTGTGTCTTTGCCGGCTTGGCGGTCGGCCAGGTAGTTCGCGTAGGTGTCTTCAGCCATGGCTACCGGGTCGCCGAGGTTGATGCGGTCGTGGTCGTGATACCACTGCACGGCTTTTTTGAGGTGCTTGTCGGTTCCGTTGCGTAGCTGCAGCGAAGCACGCTTTTCGCGTGGGTCTTTGAGGCGCCAGACTTGCTCGAGCTTTTGCGTCCAGGGCAGGTCGTTGGCGAGTTGTTCGAACATGCCACCGCGGGAAAGGACTGGCGCGAGCTGGTATTGGTCGCCAACGAGAAGAAGTTTCGCGCCGGCGTTGGTGACCGCGGACATGAGCTTGTGCAGTTCCGGTGTGCCGATCATCGACGCTTCGTCGACGACCACGAGCGACTGGTCGTTGAGGGTGAGTCGTCCGTCTTCGAGCATGTGTAGCGCTTTGGCGACGGTGTGGCCGTGGTCGCCGGCTTGGTCGTTGATCGCGGTGTCGACGGCTTTGCCGGTGGGCGCTATGACGTAGACGGTCTTGTGACGTCGGTGGGCGGCTTGGCGTAATGCTTTGAGGCAGTGTGTCTTACCGGCCCCGGCGGGAGCTTGGAGCACTTGCACCAGTTGCGGTGAGCGCCCGATTTCGGCGATGGCGGCGGCTTGGTCGTCGCCGAGGCCGGCGAGCTCGGCGTCGTTGACGGCGATGATCGCACGCGGGTCGGCTCTGTCGAGCATGTCGAAGATGGCCTTTTCTTCAGCGACAACTAGATCGATGGTGTAGCGTTCGTTGCCTTCCCGGTTGTGGGCTTGGCGTGGCGCGCTGATCCGCATCGACACTTCTTCGACCGCGGTTTCGACTTCGGTGCGCACCTCACCGTCTCCGATGACTGGCCAGTGCGCGGCCATCAGTTCGACCATGTCGGCTCGGGTGAATCCGGCTTTGGGAATCTTGGCTGCCATTTGCGACAAACGCCGGCGGTCAAAACCGCTGCGATGCTCAGCTTCTCGTTCGGCGCGCGCGCGCTGCCAGGCGCGGCGATCAAGGTTGAATCCGCGGGCGTCGACGCGCCACTGCTCTTTGAGTGTTTCCCACGACAGCGACTCAGGTTTTTTGGGTCGTGTGGCGCGCTGGGCAGCGGCGAGCTGACGTGCCCGGGGTGTGTCGTTCATGACCACCAGGTGTTGAGCGGCCCACTGCCGCAACCGTGTTGAGCGGCGCGACCACGCTTTGATGGTCGCGCGCGGCACGCCGGCCAACTCGGCCATCCCGGTGTGTTCTCCAACGTGTTCCCACTCAAACCCGTAACGCGCCAGTTCGCGGCGCAGCGTTGCCTGATAGATCATGCCGGCGGCTTTGGCTTCGTGGTGCAGCGAGTCCGAATCAATGGTGACCAGCTTGCCGTCAGCGCGTGCCTGCCTATTGAAAACGATGAGATGCAGATGCAAGTGAGGATCGCCGTCGCGGCTGGTCTCGTGCTGGAACGCCGCCCCGACCACCCCGGGGAGCTTCTGCAACTCGACCTTGCCGGTCAGCTTGTTCGTTGCCCGCGTATAGCCCGCGTGCTCACCGAGGTAATCGAATGCGGCTTGGGCGGCTACTTTGCTGGCGGCACCCATCACCTTTTCGGTCGTGGAATCGGTCAATGCCCGCATCAAACTGACACTCTTGGGTGCGGCGATGGTGCAGTCGAACGCGTGCACCGATTGGCGTGATTGTTGCGGGTTGCCTTCTGCGTCAAACGGATCAGTCGCTGTGTCGTTAAACGCCCGACCGCGCATGCCGTTGGGCGTCACCCCATCGTCAGACCAGCGCTCCACCACGTCGAGATCGGCGACGCCACCATTGAGTTCGGTCGCCGACAGACCGACGAGCTCCCCAACTCGTGCGGCGTCACCGGTGACCATCCAGGTCGGAATCCGCGTCTCTTGTTCGGCGTAGTAATCACCCAGCCCGCCGTTGGCTTGAGCGCGGTCCTTCATGTGATCAACGGCGTCGCGAGCTGTGCGGCTGTAGTAGGCGATGCCCCAGCGCTTCAGACGCGCGATTGTCAACACCGGACCTAAAATCACCTCACTGGACCACCGCAGGCCGCGTAGCGGCCGTTCTGGGCCGCCCCACGGGCGGCACAGAACCAGTCTTGCCAAACTTTTGCCAATGTGCCAGCAGATGTTGAGGGTTTCTGGGGTGGCAGGGTTTGGTGGGGCGTCGAGGCGGTGGGGGGGTGGAGGTCTGGGTGGATGTTGGGGTGTGAGGCCGGTGGTGGGGTGGGCTTAGGGTCGGAGTTATGAGTGATGGGGTGATGAGTTGGTCGGGCTCGGGTGCGGGCAACAGCGCGACGGCTTTGCAAGAAGCGGTGCAGCGGCATCGTCAGCAGCTGGAAGGGCTGGCGATGGCGGTGGCCAGCATCGAGCGGATTGATCGGGAGGTTGCCGAGCTGGCCGCGCAACGCGCTGAGGCGGTTGGCGAGTATGAGAAGCTGCGCGCCGCGTTAACGTCGGGGCGTGCAGCTGGAGATGCGATCGCTGCGCTGGGTTTGACTGTGGGGTCGAAGACGCGCGCTGGTACGACAAAGTCGGGGCGCTCGCGGCGGCGCGCAGCGCCGAAAGGTGGACGCGCAAAAGTCGATAGGGTCAGCGACCAAGACGGGCCGGCAACGGTGGAGGCTGTCGAGAATGAGCGCGGAGTTGCGCTAAGGGACGTGGCGGCGGCTGGCGAGGCGGTGGGAGCCTGATATGTGGCGGGTGTACGTTCCGCTAGCGGTAGCGGCGTCAGCAATCACTTGGATGGTGGTGCAGGCTGTTTTGGCGCTGTTCTGATCCGCTGCGCCAGTGGGGGTGCACGAGAAGCGAAGAGGTCCGGCTAATCGTCCCGATCGAGGGGTGCGGCGAGACCTCTTCGCTTCGGTGATTGCACGGGGCCAAGGCTGCGGGCGAACGCGCGCCAGGCGGCTGAGCAGAGAACAAGAAAACGCGGAACGGGGGTGCGCGCCGGCGGGACAGACTGCGGCGTCGACACCGCCGGAACAGGAGTTGTTATTCGGGTCGCGGGATCCGCTTCGGCGGAATCGCGTGGGCCCGCTTGTGACGCTTAACGGGCAACGTTGTTGGCGCCCAGTTGTGTCAGGGCGTGGTCGAGCGGGTAGAAGCGCCCGTGTGTGGTTCCGTCGTTATCGATGTGGGAACCCAGCCAGATACCGACGATCGCGATGCCATCGATGCCGTAGCGGGCCCACACCGGGCCTCCGGAGTCGCCCGAGATGTCGTTGAGTCCGGTGGTGAGGTATTGCATTACGCCGTACTGGCCGCAGAGTTGACCTGGGTGCGGTCATGGTTGTCCGATCTCGGCGGCGGTGTTATCGCCGCGGGTGGCGTGCAGGAGTTGCGCCAGATCGTGCACGCCTGTTGTCGCGACGATTTCCCAACCGAGCAGGATGAGGTTGCGGCGTTGTTTGGTGTGGGGAATGAACGTCCTGAATGCGTCGTCGCTGTGGGCCCAGGTGGGGCTGCCGCTTTCATGGGGGTGCCACCCGCGGATGCGGCCGTATTTGTCGCGCAGCGCCCAGCCTTTGATGTGGTCGGCGCCTGGGTGGTATTTGACGTCGACGAGGACGCGGTATTCGTCGATGGTCAGGGGCGCGGTGAACATGGTGTGACGGTCGGTTCTGTGTCGGCGCTTGCGGTGGGCGTGTGTGCGGAATGGAATTGCTCGAGCTGTGCGCGGCTGGTGATGATGAGCCCGGCGAACGGTTGGTCGGGTCTCCACAGGCCGGCGTGGACGTGGTCGGTGAGGTCGGCTTTGGGCTCGGTGATGGCGGGTAGTAGATAGACCAGGCGCGCGGCGTTGTCCTCGAGTTGGTCGCCGAGGGCCAGGGCCCGCTGGTAGCCGGCGCGGTCTCGGTCGATGATGATCGCGACGTTGCGTCCGCCGAGCGCGCCGGCGAGCTCGGGTGGGAAGTTGTTGGCGCCCTGGGCGTTGGTGGTGGCCAGCTTGCCAAGATGTACGGCGGTGTCGGCGTCTTTTTCGCCTTCGGTGAGCCACACCCATTGGTCGGGCGCGGCGCCGGCCAAGGCGGGCGCGCGGTACAGCACGGGGGTGAAGTTGACGGGTTTGGACCAGACCCATCGGCGTGCATCGCGGTAGCGCTGCACGAAACGTTTGTGGGTGGTGCCGTTGCAGCTGCATTCCAGGCGGATCACTTGCTGCACGGGGTGGCCTTGCGCGGTGGTGTAGGTGTAGACCCGCACTCGTATCCACTGATGGTGCGGATGTAGCTGCGGCGCGCTCGGTTTCGGTGTTGGCCGCGGAGCCGGGTGCGTGCGAACCAGGCGCCCGCCGGCGGATGGTGGTGGTTCGTCGAATAGGTCGCTGATGCGCAAGCCGATCGCTGCGGCGATGTCGGAGGCTTGTGCGCCGCAGCTGAAGCAGTGCAACAGCACGGCGCCGCCGCCGCGGTGCGGGCGAGGTTTCCAGGTGACCGACAATGACGGATCGGCGTCGTTGTGCAAGGGGCACGACGCCATCAGGGAGTGCTCTCCGCGGCTACGGGTCAGGGCCCCGGTGGCATCGATCGCGTCGCGCACAATGGTGAATGCGCGGCCGAGCGCGGTGCTGGTAGTGCTCATGGTTGCAGTGCCTCGGTGCGCGGATCGAACAGGATTCGGTCGCGTTGGTCCCATCCAGTGCCGTGGGTTCGGGTGCCGCAGTCGTCGTGGACGGTGATCAAACGCAGGACCCCTAATGCGCTGAATTCGATTGCGAGGACGGTGTACTCGGTGCCCCAGTAGTGACTGCGGTAGCGGCCACCGACGACGCGCGGGTCGCGGTGTACGCGCCGTCATTTGTGGCGCGTTCATGCGCGGACCGCTGTTGCATCAGATGCAAATACCGCAGGATTGGTCAGCGCTTTGATGCGGTCGGGTCGAAAACCTGACCAGTGCTGGTTGCCGGCAACGACCACGGGCCCTTGCAGGTGGCCGAGCGACATGACATAGTCCCGCGCGTCGGCATCGGCGGTGATGTCGACCGTTTGGTAGGCGATGCCCTGCTGGTCCAGCGCCCTGTAGGTGGCGTTGCACTGCACGCAGGCCGGCTTGGTGTAGACGGTGACACGGCGATGGTTGTCGGTCATTGCGGTAGCTCCTGCTGGCTTTGCTGTGGTTGGTGACCGGTGTGGCGGGAGGGGTGGTTGCCGGCCGCCCGCCACACCGGGGTGGGTTCACTGGGTCTTGCGGCTGGTCTTGGTGATCTGGGCGGTCGCGAACTTCAGTGATGCGCCGACTTCGTCGGCCCGGATTTCGGTGTAGGTGTGTTTGGTGCCTTCGTTGTTGGTGAACGATTTCTGCATCAGCCGGCCGGCGACGACCACGCGGGTGCCTTTGTGCAGGGTTTCGGCGACGTTTTCGGCCAGGTCGCCCCAGGCGACGACGCGTTGGAACAGGGCCTCGCCGTCTTTCCATTCGCCGCTAGTGGGGTCTTGGATCCTGGGGGTGTCCGCGACGGTGAAGTTGGCGACCGCGTTTCCGGAGGGAAGGAACCGCAACTCGGGGCGGTCAGTGACGTTTCCGACCAGGATAGTGGTGTTGATGGTCATTGTTAGGGCCCTTTTCTGTTAGCCGGGAAGACTTTTATCGAATGGTCATTCGACGGTTAATGCTGCTCAACTTAATAATAAGGCTATTCGGCCATTTATGCAAGTGGTCGTAGGTGCTTTATAGCCATTTAGCACACAGTGGCACAAACCATTCGCTAGCAATAACGTTACGAATATCGTTTGTTCGCCACCTTCCGAAGTCGAGGCCCGCCCGGAGGGCAATTTATTAAATGGGTCTGATCGCGCGTAGCGCGTCGATTTGATCGGGCAACGAAGGCATGCGCTGGCTGGTTTTTCAGGTCCTTCCTCGTCGTCGGCCGGTCCGGTAAACCATGGAATCCGGGCCGGGGTACTGCCGCAGTGAAGCAAATTCATACCGCGAAATAAGCGACGTGAGGAGCGCGTGGTGGGAATTTGCGTAGCGGAGGGAGCGCACCGTAGGTGTTGCCCGGCCAGGGCCATGGTAGGAACGTGTCGACGACGACGAGGAGAAGGGCTGAACAGGCCCGCACAGAATGGCTTTATTTGGCTGTGCGGGGTACTGCGCGAAAGTGGCGCGGAACAAATGTGGGCCGGAAGAAAAAGGGGGCCCGGCCAACCGCGCCGCGTGCTTCAGAGGTTGGCCGGGCCGGTTGGCCGGTGTGAGCGGTTAGAGGGTTTGCAGCATCCGGAAAGCC
>Ga0209040_10004684_pt1 | contig 10286 bp, 7 predicted proteins | sample BogFormECP12_OM3_FD_188240 | JGI IMG/M metagenome (GOLD analysis project Ga0209040, IMG submission 188240) | Bog forest soil microbial communities from Calvert Island, British Columbia, Canada - ECP12_OM3 (SPAdes) (version 2) | ecosystem: Environmental > Aquatic > Freshwater > Wetlands > Bog ... | reverse complement strand
CGTAATCACTTCATCAATCCGATCTCGTGGAACTCTTGCGGGGACGGCGGAACGGTACAACCGTGCCAGACTCTTGCAGGCGGGACTGTATGTCAGGGTACTAATCCCTACACTCTTCAGGTGTGTGGCAATCCCGATGCTCCCATCAACCAGTGGGACATCAAGAACAATCTTGAGTTCAAGAACGCGCAGCGGGTAATCGTCACTGGGAATGTGATGGAGAATTCTTGGGTGAGCGGCCAAACTGGAAGCTCTGTTCTTTTCACTCCGCGCTCCACTCAAAGTGGGCCACAGACCGTGGTGGATGACATCACAGTCCAAAGCAACATCCTTAAGAACGTAACCAAGGGATTTAATACGCTCGAATACGATGACGGTTGCCAGCCGCCAAGCTGTAACACTCCCGGCGAGTCAAAGCGTGTAGCGCTTGTTAATAACCTTGTACTATTGGCCGACAGTGCGGATACCTACCAGCATTGGGGGATCGGCATCGGGCAAGACTTGACGGATTATGTTTTTCAGCACAACACCGTGCTGATGGCCGATGGCTCGGCATGCTTTGGCGAGACGCAATTCAACAGTCCTCTGGGTTGGGGATGGCCACCGCCGGGCTCGTACACCCACAACTTCTGGCTAGTTGACAATGCGATGTGCCGTCAGCCCAGTGGCGACAATGGTGGTCAAGGCACGTATGGCCTTACCTACTACATGGGCGACCCGTCTCCGCTGGCCCCTCGATTCTACGGTAACGTGATGTTTGTTCCGAGCGGGGACAAGGTTGCAGATTGGACCGGCCTTCCTCATAACTACGCAACGATGGTGCCATTGACTTATGTGAACCCTGGTAATGGCGACTATCAACTGGCCTCTCCTTTGTGGACTGACACTACGGACGGAAGGCTGTCGGGCATTAGCTGGGCTATCTTGCAAGCAGCTTCGGGTATGCAATCATCTTCAGGTGGGCCTGGGATGGGTAGGCCCGCGATGTCAAGTCCGAACGTAGTCAGGCATTAGGATCCACACACTTCTTTAAGATAAGCATGTCGACTCGACTCCGCTGTTTTCTCTTACAACGGAGTCGGGCTCTTAGTCGGTCGTGCTCGCCGATGCTCTGGCATGCAATTCAGGCTGGTGCTTCCGCAAAGAGTCGCTCTACAGCGTCGAGTGGATCGTGCGGCTTAGTACGTAAGCCGAATCCCGGAAATGCTCGAAAGAATCAGCGCAGATAATTAAGTCTGCCATCCGACGATTTGAGAGCGCGAAGTCGCAAGTGTCGGATGTCGGGCTGCTTGCGCCTTCGCTTTTGCAATCGTTGGAGATCTTGGCGAATTTCTGCACCGGTCACCTTATTGGCAGCGACCTCCGTTGCATGGTCTCTGTCCTTCGTCACATCTGAATTGGATGCCAATCTCGCCAACCGTAATACGGACGAGCGCGCTGCCGGGAAGACTGTGGAGCTCAGGTTTCCCGTCAAGTCTTTTCTAATCGAAGGATGAGCCTGAAGGAAGCCTGAAGGGACGGCTGAGGAAAGCTTCTTTCTGGGGTTGTATGGAACGAGTCTAGCAGTCGCCGGGGCGGCTGCGGTGTCGCTGACCGCCGCGGCGACGCGTTGTAGAGCGGCGAGCGTGAGTCCCGGGCGCAAGTACTGGGCGGGCGGGGAGAGGGCCAGCAACGTCTCCAGGGGCGTCGGATAGCGCCGGTAGTGGCGTTGTTGACGGCCCTTCTCGTCGACTTCAATGTCGGCTTGGGCGCAGGGGCGATCGTAGTTCAGATAGGGATTGAAGTGCGCGCTGTAGAAGTACTGGATGCGTTCGGCGTGTTCGGCGTCGATGTAGCCGTAGCCCAGGTGCTTGCGGATCACCGCCCCATTCTTGGTTTCCACTAGCCCATTGTCATTGCTGTGCCGGGGCCGGCTCTTGGTTTGCTCGATCAACAGCTTGTTCAGCAGACGCGACACGGTTTGGTTGATGAACTCGCTGCCATTATCGGAGTGAAAGCCATGGATGCGGAAGGGGAACTGCCGCAGCAGGGCGGCCAGCACCGGCTCCAGCCAAGCTTCGCTGATGCGCGCCGTGGCGGCCACAACCTGCCATTGCGTGACCTCATCGACGGCATTGATGTGATACACGCCTTGGGCGCCCGGCTGACCGCCCTGGTGCACGGTGTCGACGCGCAAATAGCCGGGCCGGCCTTGCGGATCGGGCCGCTGCCGTTCGCCAATCGCCACCGCCGTGGGCTTGGTTTGGGTGTAGTTCAGGCGGCGTTCACGATAGCGCGGCTGTCGCCGCAGGTTGTACAGGTGGGCCACCGAGATCGCGGCCAACCGCTCGTACTCCGGTTTGCCATACTGCTGGTACGCGCGCTGCAGAATGCACCGCGTGGCCGGTCCGCTCAAGCTTTCGGGCGCCTCATCGACCATGGCCAGCAGCTCGGTATCGGCGCGGGTGTAGCGTTGCGGGAAGCGGTGCCGCCGGTAGCTCGAGGCCTGCACCTCGCCGTGGGCCCGATAGCGGGCGATCAGCCGCGTCACCTGGGCCCGGCTCAGACAGGTCATCTTCTCCAGGTAGCGCCGCACCAAGCCGCGCGCCTTGCGGCCTTGTTTGGGATATTGCTGTTGGCGCAGAACCTGCTCCACCCAGCGGTAAACTTGCTCGCGATTTTCGCCTGCGAACCGGATCTCATCGCTGGCTTTGAGAAAAGCCTCGATCTGATCCAGGCTCAGCTTCTCTGCTTCGTGCACGCTGGTTGTCAATCCTCAGCATGCCACCCCGCTCCAGGCTCATCTTGTATTGGAAGAGACTACTAGTACTTAGTTGCTAAAATTCGCGTACTATGCGCGAGAGCTAAACCACTGATTCCAAAGCTAATTGGATACACGCTGACAAAGTTTGGAGAAATGAACTAGAGTGGAAGCTGTTGAAGGCTCCCCAGAACCTAGGTTCAATCCCCGAGTAAACGCGCGTCCTGCGCTCGCTCAAAAACGCAAGACAAATGGAGGCTCGCTGGCAGGCGAGTTGACTCCCTGCAATCAGAATATCACTTCTACGTCAAAAGTGCAAGTGGAAAAATGAGTCAGAGCGCAAGATCGCTGTTGTCTAAACGGGGAACCACAATATCTTGTATTTTACTGCGACACACCACCTTCGAGCGAAGCAACTCTCTCACCAGAAAAGCAGCCCTGTCACGGCAGGGCGATCATAGCAGATTTAGTCAGTGAAGTATATTATTGCCTGTCCAAGTTGTCGATTCCAGGTGATAGGAAGAGAGGGAGGGGTAACACTAGAGCAGATTCACGGTTAGTGTATCCCATGGCTGGAAGACCGCCAAAGCCCAGCTCTTCCACCGAGCCGAACAGATATAGTGACTCTGAAACCGGTATGGTTGCTCGGTGCAGGTTCTCGCCTGATAGCTGACGGCCAAAATAGGAGACTCCGATGAGACGCTTGTACACACTGCTTTGCTTCGCGGTCGTCGTGACCACTGCTGGAGCGGCCCAGCCTGCCACTCAGAGTAATAGCGAAAGTCGGCCCGTCAAGAAGAACCCTGTGGCAGCTTACGCCGGCACGTGGACCGGGTCATTCGAGGGAAAAACCTGGTTGACGGTCAAGCTCACGCAGCAAGCAGACCGCCTGTCGGGTTCGATACAGCGCCCTCGCAATCTTCAATACAACGATCAGGGCGAGATCAAGGGCGTCAGCGACGATCAGTCCACGGAGATGGTGCAAGACGCGCAGGTCAACCCCGACGGACTGCTGCTCACGACGAAAGATCCGGACACGCAAGAGACCGATCATTTTGTGATGAAGCTCACCGGAGAATCTACAGCTGAGATCAAGATGAGTGCAATGAAGATGCCGCCGGGCATGCCAAAGATTAAGCCATGGAAGTTGACAAAGGCTGGAGCAACTTCAGCGGCGGCCTCGCAGCGTTAGAAGATTTTTTGGGATTGATCATGTCATCAACGTTAATCTCCACCGCACTCCAACTTCGCGGCGAGGTGCAGCGCTGGTACACTTGCTAGCGACTTCGATGACATCTCCAATTGTGCGCATATTGGGCGCAGTAGCTGGGCTGGGCAGCGCTATCCTGTGCTGGTTCCTGGGAAGTACGCTGGCGGCGCCGCTGCGGCGGGGGACAGTCTTCTCACAGAGTGGCTCGCAATACATTTTGCTGACATTCTTGTTTGTGCCGGCACTTGTTCTGGCCGTCGTTGCGCTGTTCTGGGTCCCGCCTCGGGTTTCCGGCGGGGGACCTTTGCCGGAAGGACGCCTCTGGCGCCTAGCCCTGGTCCTCATATTCGTGGCCGCCTTTGTAAGCGGACTGATACGCTGAGATGTTGCGGCGAGTTGAATGGGTCTCTGGAGATGAGGAGGGCAGCGACGTGAATACCACCATGACGTATCAACGTAATCCCATGGGCGGTAACGATCTAGCTGTGCAGGTGACCGCTGCGGAAAATGAACAGATTTCCCGAGTGGTCGTGGAGTTGGATGGATTCACACTGAACGATGACGTTCTGGAAGAGCCCGAAGAATCTTATCAGAACGATTTTAGAGGCGCCGGAAGTGCCGCGCCCGGCACCAGTCATCTCCTGAGGGTTACCGCATACGACACAAACAACGCTCCGCATGTTGCCAGCCGTCGCTGGGAGGATCTGCAGTGAGGAGGTCACAACGGATTCGCGGCTCACTGTACCTGAACCTTGACTTGCAGCTTGCTCTCGCCCGCGACTTGCACGGCCTCTCCACGTTTCAAGTATGGCTGCAGCGCAGCAGGGTTTCCCCATTCCAGGTCCCACCCGTTCGCAATGGCGACGACCGTGTACTGGCCGGGCACAACATTAGGCAAGGTAAATGTGCCGTCGCTGTCGCTCTGGTCGCGGCGAAACAAGGGCGAATTATTAGCCGAGTCACGCGGTACCAGAACAATCATGGCCCCAGCGAAGGACTGGCCATCGAGCAAAGCGACGCCGTCAACTTGACCAATGCCGCGCGTTGCCACTGCCACGATATGCACGCTGCTCGCGCCGGTGATCTCAAGGGTGCGGCCAATCAGTCTGGCTCCCGTGGCCGACAACTTGCTAAGAAAGAAACCGTGATTGTTCCCGAGCGATACGGTATATCGTCCCGCCCTTACGCCGTCGCCGTTGAAAGTTACTTGCCCCTTGTCCGAGATCGCGCCCCAGAAGCTCTCATCCGTGGTGGGATTCGAGAGGCGCAGGACCAAACCCCTGGGCACGGTCGTCTCGCCCTGAAAAAACACCGAGCCGCTGATGGATGCGAACGCAGGCGCATCGCCGGCATTCAGTTCGGCATCGCCAGCAAGGTCGATCTCCTGGAACCATGCCCCGCTGCCGTTCTTGTCGTTGGTGGCGTTCGAAGCCGGCATCTGAATGACGTAGTGCCCGGGAGCCAAGCCCATGATCTCGGCTATGCCCGGCTCAGCATTGGACACCGGCGAGTTGAAGACGGATTCCAGGTATCCGTCGAAGATGCGCTGGAACACTACCGGCGATGCCCCCCTGCCTGTCGCAAATGTTGCGCCGCGGTTGGTGCTGGCGCCGATGCGGAGTCGCAGATGCAGGGCCGGAACTGCGTGCATGACGACATCCGCTGTGGCCCGCTCGCCCGGATGCAGCATGATGGGGCTGGCGCCTGCCCAATCCGGCGAGTTGGGATAGAACGTGAGCGGGTAGGTTACGTCGAGCGTAGCCGCCTCCTGCGCGGCTGGAATATCGGCGTCAGTACTGGACGGCTTCCTTCGGAATGCCGAGCGATCGTTTTGCGCATACCACGGGCGTGCTGCGACTGCCAGGTAGTACGTCCCCTGAGCAAGATGGCCAATGCGAAAGTGCCCCTGGTCGTCCGTCTCTGTCTCGTTTATGGAAGAAATTTTCAGCTGTCCATCTTGGACCTTTTTTTCGTAGAGGCGCACCCTCCCATTCTGGACAGGATCATTATTGTCGTCGGTGACCTCGCCGTCGATGGAGGCATCGGGTTCGAGGCGGAATACCAGGTGCTCCGAATCCAGATCGGGCCCGACCGCAATGGCCGTGGAGTATGCGTCATGATGCTCAAAGGACTGCATCGCGAAGCCGCGGGCTGTGGCCATCAACGCGTATTTCCCGCGCGTGAGGCCGCCGAAGGCAAAACGGCCGTCGGCGCCGGTCGTGACGGCCTTGGAAATGCCGCCATTCTGATTGGCCGTGGGACCGATGGCTACCGAGGCTGCTGCGATGGGCTGTCCGGTGAGCGAGTTCACCACGACGCCCGCGATCCTATAGCTCAGCACCGCAGGAGCGGCGGGCGCCGGAGCAGACTGCTGCAGTTGTGCCGGCAATCCGATCGCAAAGAGCAGAACACATGCCACCCGGACAAACAACACAGCTACTCTCCATCTCCGGCCTGGATAAGATTGAGCACGACATGTGACTCCTGGTTCGGTGTGAGCGTGACGTGCGCGGCTTGCGATGCGTAGGCCTGTAGGACATCGCCATCTGCGTACTCGATCTTGTCGGCATGATCAAAAGCAAAGACAAGATATTCGCCGGGAGGAACTGCATTCAAAGTAAACCCGTTCGAGGGAAAGGATCGCCCAACTTGTGCGTGCCGTCGCGAGGTGGACTGTGGAACCACTAACACGGTTGCCGACGCATCAGTCCCATCGGATGACTTAACGTTGCCCGTCAGGATGGCGCCATCGTCACGCAGGACGACTTCCATCGCGTAATTCTGACCAGCGGCGACCGTGAGGTCGTCGGAGAGCAGGTTGGTCTCTCCGTACACGGCGGATTGCACGTACCATCGGCCGCGTGGCGTCAAGTCAACCGCATACTTGCCGGGGTCCAGTCGCTTCAACTCAATCGAAAAATTCTTTTGATTTCCACGCTCCTCAGTCATGAAAGACCCGGACGCTGCTGAGGAGTCCAGCCGCGTCAAACGGACCGAGACGGGCGGCGACCCTGACTCCCATCCGGCGACCGTAGAATTGGAAGTTCGGGTTTCGGCGCGCACCACGACCGGAATCGTAGTCGCCGGTGCGAGCCCGAGGTGAACGTTGTCCACGTTCGCGGCGACACTCAAACGTACTTCCGCGCGAAGCGGCTGTTCTCCCTGCGAGATCGCTCTCAACACATACGAACCAGCGGGAATCGCATCGATGTCGAAGGCGCCGACGTCCCAGCGCATGCGAGCTGGAATCGACACGGGGTCACCCGCCTGGTTCAGTACTAGCAATCCGACGCGTTGATCGGGAAGGTGTCCCGTCACGCTGCCCGAGACGTGATAGACCCGTACCTCTGGCATGGTGAAGTCTGCTTGGGCTTGCTGACCGGCGCCCAGTTGGACCGGCGACGCGGAAGCTAGGTCAGGAGCGCCGGGATAGTACAGGCTGGGATAGCCGGTTTTGGGTTTTTCGTCGACAGCAAGAATACGGGTTTCGTCCCTGCCCGGGCCAGCCGCAAGATAATACGCCCCGGGCATCAGGTCGGCGAAGCGAAAGCTGCCATCTTCGTCGCTCTGCGTAGAGCCTCGCAGGTTCCAATACCGGCGTCCGTCACGCACAGTCCGCTCGGTAAGGCTGACCGGCATGTGCTCGATCGGCTGGCCTGTAGCATCCGTGATCCGGCCGTAAATCGCGCTCATCGGGGTGAGCTTGAGTACCGTCGACCCGGCATCTGAACCGGCCTTTCCCGCCCATTTCCTTACACCACGATCTGGCTCTAGCGGGTTAAAGTAGCCGGGCTTTTGGGCTTCAATAAAGCAGCCTTCTTGGATTCCCTCAATTTGGAAATGGCCCTCGCTGTCCGTGAAAGCCGTGCGCTGAATTACGCCGGAGACTCGCACCAGGGCGCGTCCGATGGGTGCGCCAGTCACCGAGTTTACGACCGTGCCGCTCACGGTGAAACTGCCGGGGCCTTTGGCTGACGACGCGTTAACGATTTGAGCTGGCAATAATCTAGCAAGAACAACGCACCAGATGCAGAGCAACATGACGCGGAGCTTCCGTGAACAGGCCAAACGCCAGCTGCAATTGCCTAGGGCGTGCAAGTTACTATCTAGGTTTCCAGACACCATTCTGATTGTCCAACACCCCTGCCGCTAGAGCAGTTTCTGAACTACTGCAGAACGGGCGGAGGCTTTTTCAGGCCTACAGAAAATCCGGTTTGAAATTACGACCTTTGCATGCTGGTAAGAACGTACCTGAAAAGGCGGCAGCATTTCCACAGGGAATGCGCGTCACAGACGTCTGTGACGTTACCCCTCCCCTTTTGTGAGCCATGCAGTACAATCCTTTTTTCTGTTGAGGCTTTTCTATGTTCAAACGAGTCCTGATCGCCAATCGCGGCGAGATTGCGGTACGTATCATCCGCGCCTGCCGCGAAATGGATATCGAGTCGGTGGCCGTATTTTCCGATGTGGACCGCAAGGCGCTGCACGTCCGCAAAGCTGATTACGCCTACCACATCGGGCCGCCCACCGCGAGCGAGTCGTACCTCAACGCCGCCAAGATTCTCGACGTGGCGCGGCGTAGCGGTGCCGAGGCAATCCATCCCGGGTACGGTTTTCTGTCGGAGAATGCGCGGTTTGCCACGGCCTGTGCGGACGCAGGGTTCAAGTTCATTGGCCCGACGCCTGAGTCGATGGAGATGATGGGTTCCAAGACGCGCGCGCGGCAGCATATGAAGCGCGCGGGGGTTCCGTTTGTACCCGGCTCGGAGCACGGTCTGGACATTGAAGCCGCCGAGAGACTGGCAGAGCAGATCGGTTATCCGGTGATGCTGAAGGCCGCGGCTGGCGGTGGCGGCAAGGGCATGCGTATGGTCAAATCGCCCGACGAGTTGCGGTCTGCCTACGAGAACGCGTGCAGCGAGGCTCAGCGGTCGTTTGGCGACAACGAAGTGTACCTGGAGAAGTTCATCACCAACCCGCGCCACGTCGAGATGCAGATTTTCGGCGACGAGCACGGTAACGTTGTCTATCTTGGTGAGCGCGAGTGCTCCGTCCAGCGGCGGCATCAGAAAGTGATGGAAGAGTCGCCGTCTCCTATTGTGGACGAAGACATGCGGCAGCGCATGGGCGAAGTCGCGGTTCGCGTGGCAAAAGCTGCGAATTATCACAACGCCGGCACCGTCGAGTTCCTGGTGGACGAGCAACGCAACTTCTACTTCCTTGAAATGAACACGCGCCTGCAAGTTGAACATCCAGTGACCGAACTTGTGACCGGGCTCGACCTGGTCCATCTACAGATGCACGTAGCGTCGGGTGAAAAACTTCCGTTCCAGCAGGAGGACGTCAGGGTCCGCGGGCATGCCATCGAGTGCCGTGTGTACGCGGAAGACCCCGACAACAACTTCTTTCCGTCGCCGGGGCAAATCACACGTCTCATATCGCCTTCCGGTCCCGGCATTCGGCGGGACAGCGGCATGTACGAAGGCTGGAAAGTGCCCATCGAGTACGATCCGCTGCTGGCGAAATTGATCGGGTACGGGGAGACCCGCGACGATACCATCGATCGACTGCTTCGGGCCTTGTATGAGTACTTCGTCGGTGGCATCAAGACAAACATATCTCTGTTTCGCCGGATCTTGCTGGATCCGGATTTTCGTGCGGGCAAGCTTGACACCGGCTTCCTTGACCGGTTGCTGGCAAGACCGTATCACGAAATCGACGGGCAACATCCTCTCATGGCTGCCATTGGCGCAGCTATTTTTGCGGCCACGGAGCCAAAGGGGACCTTCTCGGAGGCCGGAGGTTCCAGTCCGGCGAACGGCAACTCCGCTGCTCCTTCGCCCTCAAACTGGCGCCGGATTGCGCGTACCGAATCACTCAGAACCCGGTGAGGAACGATACATGACCTACGACGTCGTGGTGGACGGCAAGACGCATCAGTTGGAACTGACACGGGGCGATAAGACATGGCGTTGCAAGATCGACGACCAGGAGATCGAAGTGGATGCCGCCCTCACCGCGCGCGATGTGCTTTCCATGCTGGTGGGCGGTAAGGCCTACGAGATAAAACGCGAACGATCGCTGCAAGGCGAGCTGCACATGGTTATCGGCAGCGCGCGTTACGCGGTGGATGTCCAAGATCCGCGCTCCTTGCGCACCCGGCGTGCTGTCGCGGGCACTGAGGCCGGGCCGCAAAGGCTCAAGGCGCCCATGCCAGGAAAGATCGTCCGCGTCATGGTCAAGGAGAAGGACGAGGTCAAGGCCGGACAGAGCATCCTCGTAATGGAAGCCATGAAGATGCAGAACGAAATGAAATCGCCGAAAAATGGCAAGGTG
>Ga0209040_10004682_pt1 | contig 10286 bp, 8 predicted proteins | sample BogFormECP12_OM3_FD_188240 | JGI IMG/M metagenome (GOLD analysis project Ga0209040, IMG submission 188240) | Bog forest soil microbial communities from Calvert Island, British Columbia, Canada - ECP12_OM3 (SPAdes) (version 2) | ecosystem: Environmental > Aquatic > Freshwater > Wetlands > Bog ... | reverse complement strand
TCGCTGTCCAGGAAGCCAGGGCGGATCATGGATGAAGCAGAATCGCCTTAACGGCCGTTGGCAAGGGGATTTTTCGGATTTCCGTAGAGTCGGGGTATATCATGGACGGTCTTTTCGATCGCCGTCCGCAATTGCAGGGCGGAGACTGGCGACGGGTTCCCGGTGTTGTAGGTGAACCACCAGAACTGGAAATGGTCCCGAATCATGGGATCGCTTTGCAGGTCGTTAACCAGATCGGCCCAGCGGCCGGAGCTGGACGCCGTCCCGTGGATGAACACGACCGGAATCTGGCCGGGGCGATAGGGTTCCAGACCGTCGAGCGGCGAGCGGTTTTTGTCGAGATAAGCACCGTTTAGGAACCCGGCAAACTCGCTGGCCCAGATCTGCGGGTCGCTGAGGCCGTAGGCGAATGCCGCACTGGTATCGACCTCCAGCGGCACCGTCTGTCCGCGAATCTCGACCGAGCTCGGTTCGAAAGCAGGATAGATGTCGATATGGCCGCTCAGGCGTCCTTCGGCGAGAGATTGCTGCGAGAGATCGATGCGCAGCAGCGCCGTGACCGGCACCTTTACGTCCGGTGTGATCTGGAAGCCTCGTTCGATGACTGCCGCTGTGGCATCCGCCGCGAGTGGCGCGCCGATACCATGCTGGCGATAGCGGTTCTGCAGCCCTTTGATGTGCAGTTCGTCGGCCGGTGTGAACGTTCCAATAGGAAGATCGCCCCAACGGGCGGTCGCCGCATCGAACGTGACGTCGATGCTGCCGAACGGCAGATCGAATCGGCCTGAACGCAGATCGACCCGAGATCGGTCGGCTGACGCGAAGGCCGAGGTGAGGCCGCGATTGTAGATGTTGGCCGCAATGCGGACATCCGGATCGAAGGCGTTGGGACGCATCGCCGGATCGTCGGGGAACAAGTACGCGAATGCATACACGGAGGCCGACAGGTAGTAGGAGCGCTTGCCGATGTCCTCGGCGTGGCGGAACGACAGTTCGGCCAGGGCGAACAGCAGCTCCGGGTCAGCGTCCGTCGCGGTGGCGGTACGGTGCAGGGTGGCCAGTGCTGCCTCCGGGTCGCTGGCGAACTGCGCGGTCAGGTCGTTTCGATGCAGGACGATCTGGGTGCGGTTGCTCAGCTCGCCGGTGGAGATCACATTGCTGGTCAGCTCATGCTGCACCTCGCGCGGGTCGACGCGCGTGACCTCGATCGGCGTTGCGCAGCCGGCAAGCAACAGCAGTAACCCTGCCGACATGCCGAGTGCCGTGCGCCACCATCCGGGCCGGTTTGCGTCAACCGGCCCGCTTCGTCGGCACGCCATCTCAGTCTCCTTCGCCGAATCGCGGCGGATGATGCTAGCTGCACAACCTAGTTGCGTTGCAAGGCCTGCTTCCCCACAGCAGGTTCGAAGCCACGTCCCCCGATGAATCGGCGCTCACAGCGAAATCGAGAAGGTCAACCAAAGGTTCCAGCCGCTCGCCCGGTGAACCGCATCGAACTCCTTGTAGCCCTTGAGGTTGACGTAGGCCTGATGATCGCCGATCGGGAATATGTAGCCGATCTGCGGCCCTACGGCGATCACACGTGACTCGAAACTCCCGACGCGGTCGCCCCGACCGCTATCCGGGGTGATCTGATCGTAGAAATAGCCGACGGCGCCCACGTGCAACTGCTCGGAGAGGAATTGTGAGGCGCCCCAGACCTGTACGACAATCCGCAGGAGCGCCCTGAGGAAACGACCGGGGCTGGTCCGCCGTGGCTAAGTTCTGTTGTGTCATGGTCCTCCGCCGGCTTTCGATGGTGAACTTGTGCCGATGTCGCCCTTTTTCGCCTACCTGCCTTGCAACTTTTGGCTGAGCTGATCCTGCAATGCTTTGATTCTGGGGCGCAGGTCGTCGGCGGTTTGCTGCACACCCTCCTTCACGTCCTCGATCTTGGCCTCGATTTTGGCGGCCGCCGCCCGCCCGGTCTGGTCAGGCTGCGCCCTGCCCTGTCTACTTGCGCAGAATGGTCCGCCCGGCATAGCGCGCCGCCGGACCAAGCTGCGCCTCGATCCGCATCAACTGGTTGTACTTCGCCGTCCGATCGCTGCGCGACAGGCTGCCGGTCTTGATCTGACCGCAGTTGGTGGCCACCGCCAGGTCGGCGATCGTCGCATCCTCGGTCTCGCCGGACCGGTGGCTCATCACGCAGTGGAAGCCTGCCTTGTGCGCGATCTCCATGGTCTCCAGCGTCTCCGACAGTGTGCCGATCTGGTTGACTTTGATCAGGATCGCGTTGGCCGCGCGCTCCTCGATGCCGCGCCGCAGCCGCTCTGGGTTGGTGACGAACAGGTCGTCGCCGACAATTTGGATTCGGCTGCCCAGCGTGGCCGTCAGGTGCTTCCAGCCGTCCCAGTCGTCCTCGGCGCAACCATCCTCGATCGACACGATCGGATAGCGGCTGACCAGGTCCTCGTAGTAGCGAACCATGCCCTCGGCATCGAGCGTCTTGCCCTCGCCGGCCAGCACGTACTTGCCGTCCTTGAAGAATTCGCTCGACGCTGGATCAAGCGCGAAAGTGACCTCATCACCCAGACGGTAGCCAGCCTGCTCGCAGGCCTTGGTGATGAAGCCCAGCGCCTCATCGGCCGACTTCAGGTTGGGCGCGAAGCCGCCCTCATCGCCGACATTGGTGTTGTGGCCGGCGTCGTGCAGCCCCTTCTTCAGCGCCGCGAAGATTTCCGATCCCATGCGGATCGCATCCGCCAGCGTGCCGGCGCCGATCGGCTGGATCATGAACTCCTGGATGTCGATCGGATTGTCCGCATGCACGCCACCATTGACGATGTTCATCATCGGCACCGGCAGCGTGCGCGCATAGACACCGCCGACATGGCGATACAGCGGAATGCCGAGGTCCTCCGCCGCGGCCTTCGCCGTGGCGAGCGACACCGCGAGGATCGCATTGGCGCCAAGCCGCGATTTGTTCGCGGTGCCGTCAAGGTCGATCAGGGTATCGTCGATCTTCACCTGATCGGTCGGGTCCATGCCGCCGATTGCATCGAATATTTCGCCTTCCACGTTGCCGATCGCGGTCTGCACGCCCTTGCCGCCGAACCGCGCCGGATCGTTGTCGCGCAGTTCCACCGCTTCGTGCGCACCGGTCGAGGCGCCCGACGGCACCGCAGCGCGGCCCATCGCACCGCTGTCCAGCACGACGTCGACCTCGACCGTAGGGTTGCCGCGGCTGTCAAGGATCTCACGGGCGACGATATCGGCGATGGTGGACATGGCGGAGCTCTCCTGCTTTCCGTCATGGCCGGGCTTGACCCGGCCATCGGTCGCGGCACTGTGCTGAAACGGATGGCCGGGACAAGCCCGGCCATGACGCCCGAGGACGAATTGGGCGAGCGCGCCGATGAATTTTTCTTAAACGCGCTCGATCAGTGCCGCGATCCCCTGCCCAACGCCGATGCACATGGTGGCGATCGCCCGCTTGCCGCCGCGTGTTTCCAGCGCGTTCAGCGCGGTCAGCGCCAACCGCGCGCCCGACATGCCCAGCGGATGCCCGAGCGCGATCGCCCCGCCATGCGGGTTCACATGCTCGGCATCGTCCGGCAAGCCGAGTTGCCGTGTCACCGCCAGGCCCTGCGCGGCGAATGCCTCGTTCAGTTCGATCACGTCGATGTCGCCCAGCTTCATGCCGAGCCGCTCGAGCAGCTTCTGCGTCGCCGGCGCCGGTCCGATGCCCATGATGCGCGGCGGCACACCGGCGGTCGCCATCGCCACCACGCGCGCCCGCGGCGTCAGCCCGTGGCGGTTCGCCGCCTGCTCGGAGGCGATGATCAGCGCCGCCGCCCCGTCGTTCACGCCGGATGCGTTGCCGGCGGTCACGGTGCCGCCCTGCTTGCGGAACGGCGTCCGCAGCTTGGCCAGGCCCTCCAGCGTGGTGTCGCCGCGCGGGTGCTCGTCGCGATCGACCGTAACGGTGCCCTTGCGGCCGGCAATCTCGACCGGCGCGATCTCGCGGGCGAAGAAGCCGCTGTCCTGCGCCGCCTTGGTCCGCATCTGCGAGCGATACGCGAATGCGTCCTGGTCAGCCCGCGTCACCTGGAAATCCTCGGCCACGTTTTCCGCGGTTTCTGGCATGGAATCCACGCCATACTGCGCCTGCATCAACGGATTGACGAAGCGCCAGCCGATGGTGGTGTCGTAGATCTCCGCCGAGCGGGAGAACGCCTCGGTGGCCTTGCCCATCACGAACGGCGCGCGCGTCATGCTCTCGACGCCGCCGGCGATCATCAACTCGGCGTCGCCGGCGCGGATGGCACGCGCCGCGGTGCCGACCGCATCGAGGCCTGAACCGCACAGCCGATTAATCGTGGAACCCGAGATGTGCGCCGGCAGCCCCGCCAGCAGCGCCGCCATGCGCGCGACGTTGCGGTTGTCCTCGCCGGCCTGGTTGGCGCAGCCATAGATCACGTCGTCGATCTGGTCCCAATCGACCGACGCATTGCGCTCCTTCAGCACGCGCATCGGATGCGCGGCGAGGTCGTCGGTGCGCACATCCTTCAGTACGCCGCCGTAGCGGCCGATCGGCGTGCGGACGAAGTCGCAGATATAGGCATCGGCCATGGCGATCCTCCCGGGTTGCGCTTTGCCGCTGGCCTAAGGCATCGCGCGGCGCACGGCAAGTTCAGGCGAGCCTGCGCAGGGTGACGGCCGAATGCGAAGTGACTAATTCAAGTGCATGGACATCATCAGCATACCCGGCTCCCGCATCCTCGAGATTGCCCGCATCGCGTTCGCCACGCCCGACATCGACCTGCTCTGCTTCGGCGAATCCGACCAGTCGGGCCCCGCGTCCGCGCACGCCGCCGCAGTGGCGGCGCTCGATGCCGGAGCCACGCGCTATCCCGACGTGCGCGGCCTGCCGGAGCTGCGGTCCGCCCTGGCCGACTATCTCACGAAGCTGCATGCACGGCCGGTGGCAGAGGGGCGCATCCAGATCACCGCCTCCGGCATGACCGCGGTGTCCGTCGCCTTGGCTGCGACGGTTCGCGCCGGCGACCGTGTGGTGCTGCACAGCCCGTCCTGGCCAAATGTCGGCAACGCCGCGCGACTGCGCGGTGCACACGTGGATGAGTTCGCTCTGACCGCGCCGCCCGAAGGCGGCTTCCGCATGGACTTCGATCGGCTGGAGACGATGCTGCAAGACGCGCGCGCCTTCATCCTGAACAGCCCGAACAATCCCACCGGCTGGACCGCGACGCGCGATGAGCTGGCCAAAATCCTTGACATCGCGCGCCGACGCCGCGTCTGGCTGATCGCGGACGAGGTTTACTCACGCCTGGTCTATGACGGCGCGCCGGCCGCTGCATCGCTGCTGGACGTCGCGGACGCGGACGACCGGGTGATCGTCTGTAACAGTTTCTCCAAAACGTGGGTGATGACCGGCTGGCGGCTTGGCTGGCTGGTGGTGCCAGAGGGCACGCGCGATGCCATCACCGAACTGGTGGAGGTGACGCACTCGGGCGTCGCGCCGTTCATCCAGCACGCCGGCCTTGCCGCGGTAAATGACATCGAGGTAGTGGAGCGGTTCCGCGCCCACTGCACCACCGGGCGCGCGTTGACGGGCGATGTGCTGGCAGGCCTCAACGGCGTGCGCTACACCGCGCCGGATGGCGCGTTCTATGCGTTTGTCGGCGTGGACGGACTGACCGACAGCCTCGCACTGGCGAAGCGGCTCGTGGTCGACCACCGCGTCGCGGTCGCGCCCGGGATAGCGTTCGGCGAGGCCGGCGAGGGCTATCTGCGCATCTGCTTCGCGCAGTCGGCCGAGCGGATCGAACGGGCCATGGGCCGGCTGCGCGATGGGCTGCGCGAGGCAGCCACGGTATTTGGCGCGGGGGCGTCGGGCCGGTAGTTTCGCAACAAAATTAACCGGCCCCCTTATCATGGCCAAGTCATACGGAGCACTGACCAGACAATGAAAGTGGATACGATGCGGGCGGTCGACCGTTGGGCTGGCGTGCCACTGTGCTTCCTCCTGACGCTGGTTCGCCGGCTGTTCACCCGCCGCCCGTCCGCCGCCTCGCCGCCCCGGCGCATCCTGTTCATTGAGCTGTCTGAGATGGGCAGCACGATCCTGGCCGATCCAGCAATGCGCAAGGCACGGCAGGTGTTGGACGCCGAGCTTCACTTCGTGATCTTCAAGCGTAACGCTGACAGCCTGCACCTCATCAAGACGGTGCCCGAGGAAAACATCATCACGATTCGCGAGGACGGGCTGTTCACCCTGGCCATCGACACCCTGCATTTCCTTCTGTGGACCCGGCGGCGGAATATCGACACGGTGATCGATCTGGAGCTGTTCTCCCGCTACACTGCTCTGTTGACCGGCCTGTCGGGAGCTGCCAATCGGGTCGGCTTCTACCGCTTCCACAACGAGGGGCTCTATCGCGGCGAGCTCCTGACCCATCGGGTGGCCTTCAACCCGCATATCCACATCGCAAAGAACTTCGTGGCGATGATCAATGCCCTCACCAGTCCGGCGGCTGAGGTGCCCTTTTCCAAGACCCTGGTCGCCGATGCCGAGGTGACGGTGCCGCTGGTAGTGGTCAGCGAGGAGGCCGGGGCCGAGATGCGCCGCCGCGTCAGCGCAGTGTTCCCCGCCTACGATCCGACTCACCACCGGCTCGTGCTGCTCAATGCCAACGCCTCTGAACTGCTGCCGCAGCGCCGCTGGCCGCAGGATCGCTTCGCCGCTTTGGCCGAGGCGATTGTTGAGCGCTGGCAGGATGCCGTCATTCTTATCACCGGCGCGCTCGACGAGGAAGCCCAGGCGGAACAGCTTCGCGGCAGCGTCGGCCATGAGCGCATTGTCAATTTCGCCGGCAAGGTGAAGTTGAGTGAGTTGCCCGTCCTCTACACCCTCGCCCATCTGATGGTGACCAACGACTCCGGCCCCGCCCATTTCTCCGCGGTCACTGGTATGCCGACCATCGTCCTTTACGGTCCGGAGACCCCCGCCCTCTATGGGAGCCTGGGCAACAGCGAGGCGATCTTTGCCGGTCTAGCGTGCAGCCCTTGCGTCTCTGCAACCAATCACCGCAAGACCGCGTGCCGTGACCCGGTGTGCATGCGGGCCATTGCGCCCGAGCAGGTGCTGGTGTCAGTCGCCCGTGTGCTCGACCGCACAATTGCGAGAATTTAGCTAAGGTCACCGGTTTTCGGTTACAGCCGGAACCAATTCAACTGGTTAATATCTGTTTCCACCGCTGGCCCTACGACCCTACTCAACTCGGAATAGCGCGAAACTGCCACCGCTCGCTACAGGATCCAAGCCTGCCGGCGGTGCGCCTTGCAGTGCCTGCGGCCAGAGCAATAGGAGGAAGTTCTGGGAAGCCGCGCCGGGCATTTGAAGCGTTCGGATTTGTGCCACCACCCCAGCCAGGGCATCGGCCGTGGGCGTCTTGAATGGGTTGTCGCCCTGCAGCTTCTTGGCAGCCAGGAGGCCGGGCAGCACCACGATCGGCTGCTGGTAGGGATTGGCAATTGTGGCAGCAACGAACACGTCGCGGCCGATCGAAGCCAGCGAGGCCACATGTTTCAGCGGCGGGTGCCAGCGCGAGAGCTCGGTAGGCGAGTCATAGGCCAGCCTCGGGTAGGGCTCGGCGGTAGCGACATACAGCGTACTGCCCGCAGGCAACAGGTCGAACGCCGCTTCATATTCTGCGAATATCGGCGCCGAGGCGCGCCAGTCGATGGCTATCACGGTGCACCGCACGATCAGCAGACCCATGGCGGCCGTCCCGCAGGCAATCAGTGCCGATCGGGACAGCCCACGTAGGTCAAGTGAGGCGATAACCACCAGCAGCACCGCGACCGGCAGCCGCATATCGACATAGAGTGCGCCGAACAATTCGGCGGGCATTATCAGGAAGGTCAGGCACAACATCCCAATCGGCAACAGCATCGGTCCGGCCAGCACCAGCCGGCGACGCCAGGCCGCAAGGCCGATCAGGATCGCGAGCGGACCGAGCGTGATCGCATCCAACCACGGGATCGATGACAGAACTGTTCGATAGGCAATCAGCGGCTTCCATCCGATCCACTGGGCATAGACGAACGGTTCGCTTGCTTCGCCGGCGGTGGGCGACAGCATTACGAACGACGCGAGCGCCACCCCCAACGGAATGGCGGCAATGACCAGGCTGCCGAGTTCGATGCGGCGCGTTTTGCGCCAGAACGCAGCGGCCTCGGACAGCGCCAGGCTGCCAACAACCACCGCGAACAGGCCGAACGCGACCATGTGGCAAAAAAGGATGATCACCGCCAGCGCGGTGCCTACCAACAGTCGCGGCACCACGCCAGCACGGGCCATCGCCACCCAGGCCGCAATACCCCACAGCATCGCGGCCACGCCGAACAGGTAATTGATGAAGCCATAGAGGAAGATCCAGTTGTACAGAAAGAACGCCGCCAGCAGCGGCCAGGGCGAGAACCGTCCATGCAACACGCGGTGCAGCGCCACCGTGCCGCCCAGCAGCATCAGGAGTACGATACCCAGGAATACCCGCCCGGCCAGGACCGGTGGCAAGAACGTTGTCAGGCCCAACGCAGCTGCGTCCATTGCCACGTTCGGAAGCAGAAAGCTGCCGAGCTGGTAATGGGTAGCATGCGCCGCCCGCCCAGTAAGCGCTGCTATGGCATCCATGCGGGCAAGATGAACCGGATAGTCGTGCAGTGGCGGCGTGGTCGTGACGAATAGCGGCGCCAGCGTTACTACCAGCAGCAATGCCAGCATGATGCCCGTCGGACGGAACAGCCATCGCGCTAGCAACCCACACTGCTCCTATCTAGCGGAATAGTTACAATGATTAAACCACATCGTAGGTATTTTGACACTCCGTTGGGTTGCGGGGGTTTCTGACTCATTTTCTATGCAACCGGTTGTCTAAATTCCGCAACACGGCCCGCACGTACACTTAATATTGGATCTCGTCTACATGGAAATATTGCTGATCGGGTAGCCTGTCACCCCTGTGTTTCCACATCGCCACCCTGTCTGCAAATCAGGCTATAATAGGTTAAGCCACATTTGCAACAGGTCCAACGACAAGTTTGGGGCTCGGCGACGGCACCGCGGGCATCGCGTTCTGCTATGCGCGAATCGGCAACAATGAAGCGCGCGAGCTGGATCGGGACATCCAAGTGTTCGGCATCCGCCGCGATGCCCTGGCGCTGGGGTTGCGCTCGGCGCTGACGTTCTGACGCGGCTACGCCCCGCCGTTCACGTCGATCGTCGCGCACGTGATGAACGAGGCAGCATCGCTCACCAGGAAATCCACCACCGCGGCGATCTCGTCCGGCTCACCCGCACGTCCCAGCGCGCTGGCCTTCGCGCGCTCTTTCGCCATCGGCGGCGTGCGGGCGCCCATCGCCGTGTTGATCAGACCTGGAGCGATCGCGTTGACGCGGATGCCGTGCTGGCCGAGCCGAGTGCCGAGACTCTTCGTCAGGTTGATCACCGCCGCCTTGGACGCGCCGTACTCCACCACCGTGCTGCCGCGCTGCCCCGCGGACGATGCGGTGTTGACGATCGCACCTGGCTGACCGGCGGCGATCAGCCGCTTCGCCACCCACTGCGACGCGAAGAACGGCACCCGCACATTCACCGCCATCGTGCCGTCGAACTGATCGGGCGGCACGTCGAGATAATCCTTCTCGGGATGATAGATGCCCGCGTTGTTGAACAGCACGCGGATCAACCCGTGGTCGCGCTCGATCGCGGCCAGCGTGGCGTCCAGGCGCGCGAGGTCGGTCAGGTCGCACTGGTAGTGCGGCCAATTGCCCGCGCCCTCCGCGCCGACATCGATGCCGACGGCGAGGTGCCCTGACTGCGCCAGACGGCGACAGGTTGCCTGGCCGATCAGGCCGTTGCTGCCGGTGATCACTGCGACCTTTGCCATGGTGTCCTCCCTGAGCACTATCGCGCTTGGGGCAACAGCAACACATCGGGGAGGCGCGGACAATGCGGCGACCCTTCCTCAGGGGAGTGTGCGCTGCAGTGGGGGATTGCTTGGCCGGGTCAAGCCCGGCCACCGGCTGCGCTCCTCGCAAGAAACTACTGGTTGAGGGTGTGGCCTGGGCCTCAAGCTGCTGCGGGCAGCGGCTGGATTTGCACCTGATAGCCGAGCTTGTTGAGCTGCGCGACGAGGCGGTTGGCTTTGACCTCGTTCGGACGGCGGTCGAAATAGTCGGCGCCGAGGTCCTGATGCGGGGTACCGCGCAGGATCATGTGG
>Ga0209040_10004680_pt1 | contig 10289 bp, 11 predicted proteins | sample BogFormECP12_OM3_FD_188240 | JGI IMG/M metagenome (GOLD analysis project Ga0209040, IMG submission 188240) | Bog forest soil microbial communities from Calvert Island, British Columbia, Canada - ECP12_OM3 (SPAdes) (version 2) | ecosystem: Environmental > Aquatic > Freshwater > Wetlands > Bog ... | reverse complement strand
AGCCGAACAGCACGAGCTGGATTATCGGGATGCCGAGCATCATGGCGAAGGTGATGCGGTCGCGGCGCATCTGGACGAACTCCTTCATGAGCATGGCGCCGAGCCGAACGAAGAAGAGGCGGATCACGCCGCCCTCGCGGGAGCAGACGGGCGATCTCCAGTTCCCATAAAGTGGATGAACACGTCCTCGAGGCTCGTTGCGCCCGGCTCGACGGCGAGCCCATGCTCGGTCGCATAGGCGGCGAGCTCCTTCGAGAGCTTGGCCTCGTCGAGGCCGACGACATGCAGCGTCGCGCCGAACGGGGCGACCTGGCTTACCGCGTCGAGATCGAGAAGCGCGTTCATAAGGTCCGCCGTCAGAGTGCCGCGCACGACGAACGTGTGCAGGCCCGACTGCTTGACGACCTCGTCCACCGTGCCCGTCGCCAGCATATGGCCGTAGGAAATATAGCTGATGCGGTGGCAGCGCTCGGCTTCGTCCATGTAGTGGGTGGAGACGAGCGCGGTGAGGCCGGTCGCCGCGAGACGGTGGATCTCGTCCCAGAACTCGCGTCTGGCCTTGGGATCCACTCCGGCGGTCGGCTCGTCGAGCAGGAGCAGTCTCGGCCGGTGCATGATGCAGGCGGCGAGCGCGAGGCGCTGCTTCCAGCCGCCCGAGAGCGCTCCCGCGAGCTGATGGCGGCGCGCCGTGAGCCCGAGGTCGGCGAGCGTCGCGGCGACCGTCGCCGCGCGTGGCTTCAAATCGTAGAGGCGCGCGACGAAGTAGAGATTCTCCTCGATCGTGAGGTCCTCGTAGAACGAGAACCTCTGCGTCATGTACCCGACTTGCGCCTTGATGCGTCGGCTGTCGCGGATGACGTCGTAGCCGAGCACAGTTCCCTCGCCCTCGTTGGGGGTAAGCAGCCCGCAGATCATGCGGATCGTCGTCGTCTTGCCCGAGCCGTTGGGCCCGAGGAAGCCGACGATCTCGCCGGGCGCGACGCGCAGCGAGATGTGATCGACCACGGTCGTCGCGCCGAAGCGCTTGGTGAGGTTCTTGACGTCGATGACGGTCATGCGCGCAAGCCCGGCAGCTCCACGTCCACAATCTGCCCCGGCTGGAGCCTTAGCGGCTTATCGGCGGCGGCGCGCGCTTCGACGAGATAGACGAGCGTCTGCCGGCTCTGGAGCGAATAGATGACGGGGGGCGTAAACTCGGGCTCGCGCGCGATGTAAGTGATGCCGGCCTTGAGGCCTGGCTCGCAGCCGTCGCAGCGCACCGAGACCATCTGGCCGAGCGAGAGCGAGGAAAGGGCTTGCTCGGGCACGTAGAATTTTAGCTTGACGGCGTTGTCGGGTAGGAACGAGACGACCGGCGCCGAAGGGCCGGCGACATCCCCGACGCGGCGGATAATGTCCGACACGTAGCCTGCGGCGGGGGCCACGAGTTGGCGCTGCTCGAGCCGCCACTTGGCGTTGTCGAGCGCTGCGCGCGCCTCGGCCGCCTTGGCTTTGGCGGCGAGGATCTCATCGTCGCGCGCCGGGAGCTTGGCGACCGCGAGATTCGCCGCAAGCGAGCGCACGCGCGAGGAGGCGACGTCGTAGGCCGTCTGCGCGGAATCGAGATCGGCTTGGGAGGCGAAGCCGCGGCTGTTCAGATCCTTGCGGCGATTGAGCGTGCGCAGCGCGTCGTCCTGCTGCACTTGCGCCGCCTTGAGGTCGGCCTCGACCGCCGCGATCTCCTCGGGCCGCCGGCCGTAGAGGATGTTGGCGAGCTGGGCGTTGGCTTCATTGAGCGCCGCGTCCGCGTTCTGCACGGCGATCTCGGCGTCGGTCGTCTCGAGCGTGGCGATGCGGTCGCCCGCCTTCAACTTGTCGCCGCGCCGGACATATTCGCCGGCGATGCGCGCGACGTCGATCGGGGCGACGTTGACGTATTCGCCTTCGACATAGCCGACGGCGGCGTTGGAAAGGGACGCGCAGGCGGGGAGGATGCGCGCGATGAGTGAGACGGCGCAGAGCGCGTCGAGGATCATCGCTTTGTCTTTCTTGCATGTTGGAGCGCCGCGCCGAGATTGCCGACGACGAGGCGCTTGATGGCGGCCGATTCCGCAGCGCCGATGTCGCGCCAGCCCAAGCGACGCAGCACCGCAGGGCGGGCGAGGCGGAAGTAGACGATCTGCGCGATCATGGCGAAGACCGCAAGCCGGGTCGCCTCGCTCTCGGGGCCGACGCCGGTCGCGCGCGCCCAGATCGCGCAGGCGCGCGCATGCATCGTCGCGAAGGCGCCGGCGTAGACCCGTTCGAACGCGGCCGACGGCTCGAACATCTCGCGCAGCACGAAACGCGCGAGGGGCCGCGCGGCGTCGCGCGCGACGATCGCGTCCACCATCGCTTCTGCGATCTGGGCCAGCCGATTGCGCGCGGCTAAAGCCGATAGGCGCTCGATCTCGGGCGGATCAGCCCCGGCGCGTGCGAAAACCCCGCCAAGGGCGGCGACAACGTGGTCGGCGCAGGCGATGCGCAGGCCCTCCTTGCCGCCGAAGTGATAGGCGATGGACGCGACGTTGGCGCCGGCGGCCGCGGCGATCTCGCGCGTCGAGGTCGCCTCGAAGCCCTTCATGCCGAAGAGATCGAGCGCCGCCCGCACGAGCGCCGCGCGGGTGGCCTCGGAGCGGGGCGAGGCAAGCGTTGCCGTACCGGCCATGTCCTTTGATAACGCGAACCGAACATATAATCAATCGTTTGATTGAGAAAATAGGGGTAGATCGCCTTCGCGGGAAAGTGATCCCATGCTGCAGCTTTTTCGCCTCAGTCGGTCCTTATTAACGGCGGTGAATTCGGTCCGATTGGAGATGCAGGCGATGGCGGTGCTGGTCGTTAACGGACGAAAAATGACGCTGGACGTGGAGCCGGAGATGCCGCTGCTCTGGGCGCTGCGCGACGAACTCGGCCTTGTAGGCACGAAGTTCGGCTGCGGCGCAGGCCTCTGCGGCGCCTGCACGGTCATCATCGACGGCGCGGCGACTCGCTCTTGTCAGACCCCCGTGATTGAAGCCGGGGGCAAGGCGATCCTCACGATCGAAGGCCTCGGCGAAAACGGGCTGCACCCGGTGCAGAAGGCCTGGATCGAGGTCGATGCGCCGCAATGCGGCTATTGCCAGTCCGGCCAGATTCTGGCCGCGGTCGCGCTCCTCAAGAAGAATCCCAACCCCGGCGACGCCGACATCGACGCGGAGATGATGAACATCTGTCGCTGCGGGACTTATCCCCGAATGCGCGCCGCGATCCATCGCGCCGCCGAACTCGCGAAGATCTAAGGGAGGCGCCGATGGCCATCGCTCTCGATCGCCGAGCGTTCATCCGCGTGAGCCTCTCCGCCGCCGGCGGCCTCGCGATCCTTGTCCAGGCGCCCGGTTTCGCCAGGCCGGCTGCGATGCAAGGCGGACCCTGGAGCGCCGACGCGGATGCGACGCCCGGCGAAGTCGGCCCCTTCGTCGTCATCAACCCGGACAATTCCATCACGCTCCGCATCCCCAAGTCCGAGATGGGGCAGGGCGTGTTGACTTCGCTCGCGATGATCCTCGCCGAGGAGCTGGAATGCGACTTTGAGAAGGTGAAGGTCGAATACGCCTCGGCGCACCGCAACCTCACTCAGAAGGCCCCCTATCAGCAGATGGGAACCGGCGGCTCGTCGTCGGTGCGTCGGTCGCGCGTGTTCCTGCAGCAGGCGGGCGCGTCGGCGCGCGAGCGATTGATCCGCGCCGCCGCCTCGCGCTGGGCGGTGGAGCCGGCGGCGTGCGCGGCCGGCATCGGAGAAGTGCGGCATGAGGCCTCCAGCCGATCGGCCACCTACGGCGAACTCGCCGCCGACGCGGCGGGGATCACGCTTCCCCGCGAGCCGGCGATCAAGACGCCCGATGAGTTCAAGCTCATTGGCGCGGCCCAGAAGCGGCTGGACACGCCGCTCAAGGTCACCGGCGCCGCGCGCTTCGGCATCGATGCGCGGCTGCCCGGCATGGTTTACGCCGCCGTCGCCAATTGTCCCGTCTTCGGCGGCAAGCTCAAGTCTTACGACTTCTCCGCGGTCGCCAAGCGTCGCGGCGTCATCGCCGCCATGCCCGTGACGAACGGCGTCGCGGTCGTCGCCGACAATTTCTGGCGCGCCAAAGAGGCGCTCGCGGCAATGGCGGTCGAATGGGACTTAGGTCCCGCCGCTTCGACCGACAGCGCGCAGTTCCGGGCCGAGTATCGCGCCGCGCTCGACGGTCCGCTGGCGAACGGGGGCGGCCACGGCGACAGCGAGGCGGCGTTCGCCGCGCCGGCGAAGCTCATCGAAGCGGTGTACGAGGTTCCTTACCTGGCGCACGCTCCGATGGAGCCGCTCAACGCGACCGCCCATTGGCGGCCAGAGCGCATCGACGTCTGGATGGGCACCCAGTTTCCCGAGCAGGCGGCCCAACTCGCGGCCAAGGCGGGCGGCGTCGATCCCAAGGCCGTTTTCGTCCACAATGCGTATCTCGGCGGCGGCTTCGGCCGCCGCGCCGTCAACGACGAACTTGTCCAGGCCGTCGAAGTCTCGAAGGCGCTTCAGCGACCGGTGAAGCTCATCTGGACGCGCGAGGAGGACATCCGCGCCGACCGCTATCGGCCGCAGGCGGCGCTTCGCATGCGGGCGGCGCTCAAGGACGACGGCTCGCCCTCCGGCTTCGATTTCGCCACCGCGGTTGGCTCGATCACCCGCTCGCTCGGCTGGGGCGAGGTCAAGGACGGGGTCGAGCGGCAGGCGATCGAGGGCCTCGCCAACTGTCCCTATAGGGCGGACGCGCTCAAGGTCGGCGTGAATCTCAAAAACACTCACGTCCCGGTCATGTTCTGGCGCTCTGTCGGCTCGTCGCAGAACGCCTTCGCGGTCGAGAGCTTCATCGACGAGGTCGCGCATGCGGCAAAGCGCGATCCGGTCGAGTATCGCCGCGCGCTGCTGGACGGCCGGCCGGATTTCCTCGCGGTGCTCGACACGCTGGCCGACAAGGGCGACTGGGGCAAGCCTTTGTCGAAAGGAAAGGGTCGCGGGGTCGCGATCCACGAATCCTTCGGGACGATCGTCGCCGAGATCGCCGAGGTCGCGGTCAGCGACAGCGGAGAGATAAAGGTCGAGCGCGTCGTCGCCTGCGTCGATTGCGGCCATCTCGTCAATCCGCTCACCGCCGCCATGCAGATCGAGAGCGCCGTAATGTACGGCCTCACCGCCGCGTTGTTCGGGGAGATCACGATCAAGCAGGGCCGGGTGGAGCAGGGCAATTTCGACTCTTATCCCATCGCGCGGATGGCCGACGCGCCGGCGATCGAAACGCATTTCGTGCTTTCGGGCCGGGACAAATGGGGCGGCCTTGGCGAGCCTGGCACGCCGCCGATCGCGCCCGCGGTCGCGAACGCCGTCTTCTCGGCGACGGGAAAACGCATCCGCTCGCTGCCTCTGAGGAACGCCGCATTGGGAGCGTAAGCGTGTGCGTTCGCGTACACCGATCAGGTGCGACTACGTATGCGTATGTCTTCCTGGTCCGAATTTCGGCGCAATCTCGCTGCTCCGATCGATCGGGTGAATGCGGACCACGAACCGCTCATCACGCGCGACTGCGGAAGCCGATGGCCGTGCGGATGTCGCTCGAGGATTTCGCGTCCGACCAGGAAACACGTCATCTCTTGCGCAGCGCCAAGAATGCGGAGCGGCCGCTTTAAGCCATCGGCGAACTCGATCGCGGTGGCGGGATGGGCTCTCTTGGCGCCCTTACACGCTGGCCTGTAAAGATATCGAGAAGGGGAAGGCGAACGCCCTCGGTCTGTCCGATTTGTTCAAGATCTTTCGAGCCTGCCTGATATTCCTCCCAGCGCGGCCCTTCGGTGCGCGCGCTCGCCAAAGGAGGCTCTCGATCGCTGCCAAAACTGCATGGGACCCGCCGTCAGCGTTGCTCACGCCGCCTCTGCCTCTGCCTCTGCCTCTGCCTCCGCCTTCGCTGGCGCCTTCGCCCTCAAGCCGATGAGGTGGCAGATGGCGAAGACGAGGTCGGCGCGGTTCATCGTGTAGAAGTGGAGCTCAGTCACGCCCTCGTTGATGAGGTCGATGACCTGCTCGGCGCACACGGCGGCTGCGACAAGCCGGCGGGTCGCCGGATCGTCCTCGAGGCCGTCGAAGCGCTCGGCGAGCCAGCGCGGCACGCTCGTTCCCGCACGGCGGGCGAAGTTCGAAGTCTGTTTGAAATTCTGCACCGGGAAGATCCCCGGCACGATCGGGATCGTAATCCCCGCCGCCGCGGCCACGTCGAGAAAGCGGAAATAGACGCTGTTGTCGAAGAAGAACTGGGTGATGGCGCGCGTGGCGCCCGCGTCGACCTTGCGCTTCAACACTTCGATGTCGTGCAGGAGCGTCGGGCTCTGCGGGTGCTTCTCCGGGTAGGTCCCGACCGACACCTCGAAATCGCCGATCTTTCGCGCGTCGGCGACAAGGTCCTCGGTCCGCTGGTAGCCATCGGGATGCGCTTCATAGGGCGCGTCGAGGCCGCTTGGCGGGTCGCCGCGCAGCGACACGATGTGGCGCACGCCCGCTTCGCGATAGGCCTTGAGCGTGCCTCGGATGTCGTCCTTCGATGCGCCGATGCAGGTCAGATGCGCCGCGGGCCGCATCGTCGTCTCGCGCACGAAGCGCGCGACCGTTGCATGAGTGCGCTCGCGTGTCGATCCGCCGGCGCCGTATGTCACCGAGACGAAGGAGGGGCTGAGCGGCTCGAGCCGCTTCGCGGCCTCCCAGAGATTTGCCTCCATCTCCGGCGTCTTCGGCGGGAAGAACTCGAACGAGACGCTGACCGCGGCGCCGGAGCGGCTGAGTGGGACTGATTTCGCCATCACGCGTACTCCAGATTGCTCTTCGGGAAGGAATCGGAGATGACCCGGGGGTCCTCGGCGAGCCACAGCGCGACCGTGAGCTTGCCGGATTCGCCGGGCTCCGGCGGCAAGCGGCGCGAGCGGATCTCAATAAGCCCGGCGTCGGCGAGATATCCCTCGATCTCGGCGAGCGGAAAGCCGAGACGCCGGTGGGCGAAGTCGGCGCGCAGGAACTCCTCCTCGTGCGCGTCAAAATCGATGATCGCGAGCCGCCCGCCCGCCCTGAGCGCGCGCGCGGCCTCTTTGAGGGCCCGGGCCGGATCGTCGAGGAAGTGCAATACCTGATGGATGACGACCAGATCATACGAGTTAGGCTCGACCGGCGCGGCGTAAATGTCGCCCTGACGCAGGAGGACATGGCGCAGGCCCGCCTCGTCCATGCGGCTCCGGGCGAGGGCGAGCATCGCCGCGCTCTGGTCGACGCCGACCGCACGCGCCGCGCGGGGGCCGAGAAGCTCCAGCATCCGGCCGGTCCCCGTGCCGAGGTCGAGCAGATTTCGGAACGGCTTGTCTCCGATCATGGCGATGAGCGCCGCCTCGACCCGCTCCTCCGGCGCATGCAGGGCGCGAATCGTGTCCCAGTCGGCGGCGCGCTCGGCGAAATAGGCCGCCGCCTGCTGCCGTCGCGCCGCGCGCGCCGCTTCAAGCCGCGTTCGGTCGGCGCTGAGAGTGGGATCGCTGGGATCGAGGCGGCCGACGAGATCGCGTGCGAGCGCGCCGCCTTCGTCGGCCAGACGGAAGAACGCCCAGGCGCCCTCGCGGCGCCGGACGGCAAGCCCCGCATCGACCAAGAGCTTCAGGTGGCGGGAGACGCGCGGCTGCGACTGGCCGAGGATGACCATGAGCTCGCTGACCGCAAGTTCCGCCTCCGCCAAGAGGCAGAGAATGCGCAGGCGGGTCTCCTCGCTGGCTGCTTCGAGGTCGGCGAGCAGGACGGGGAAAGAGAGGCGAGCGGATGTAGGCTTAGACATAAACATATGTTTATGTCAGGTCGCGCTAACAAGCAAGACCGGCCGCTTAGCGGGTAGTCTAAAACTCCGCCCTCGGCCGGTTCCGGTCCAGGATCTCGATCCGGCAGGCGCCGCCGCACTCCCGCTCGATGAGCCGGGTCAACTCGGCCGCCGCCGCCGCGACATCCCCGACCCCGTTCGACTGGACCGTCAGAACGGCGCGCTTGGTCGCGATGCGGGAGGCGGTGCGGGCGTCCTGCCGCCAGTTCCACCGCCGGCAGAGGACGTGGCGTCCATCGGCGTAAACGACCTCGCCCTCCTTCGGCGGGTCGTTCGGGTCCTCGCCAGCTTCAGCGCCCATGTCGAGGAAGCTGTCGCCGGGCCGCGAGAAGCGGAAGACGAGGTCGCCGCTTGTCTTGTCGAGGTCGTCGCAGCCGAGGCAAAGGCCGGTCTCGACGGACAGCTTGTTGTAGAGGTCGACGAGCGCGTTGACCTCCGGCAGAGGCTGCCCCGCCAGCACCCTTTTGATGAGCCGCTCGACCGAGGAGCGATAGCTTGTCCGCTTGACGCCGAAGCCCTTGTAGGCGGAGCGCCAGGCGGCGACGCCGGGAATGGCGGAAAGCTCTGCGCCGCCCCAGCGCCGGCGGCAATCCTGCTCGGCCGCCGCGACGTCGACTGCGAGCCCGGGGCTGCGTGCGGCTTCGATCGAAAGCGGCTCAGCGAAGACGAACGCGACGCGGAAGTCCGGAAAACCGTCGGTCAGCTCTTCAATTGAGAGGGCGCGCATATCACCTGGCGACGTTGCGACCTTGCGTCGGTTGAATTTCCAACCGGCGCCCTTATAAACGGCGGCCCGTTCAAGAAAAACAAGCTCCGGCTCCACAGGACATCATCCCAAAATGCGTCTCTTCCCTCTCGCCTGCGCTGCGGCCCTGGCCCTGCTCCTTCCCGCCGGCGCTATTGCTCTGGACGCCGCGCCCGCGCCGACCGCCAAGGCCGAGATGAAGCCCAACAACGCTCCCGCCCCCGGCGCGCCGGGCGATGCGGCTGCCCGCTCCGCCAAGTCGATTGAATGCTCGCAGAAGGCGGACGCCGAGAACCTGCACGGCAAACAGCGAAAGCTTTTCGTGCGCGAGTGCAAGCGCGGCGGCTGAGGATCGGGGCGCGGTTCGTTGAGCGAATTCGACGAGCGCCGCGCGCTGTTCTCCAGCCCCCGCGACTGGCTGCGCTACGCCGTCAGCCGCTTCCGCGCCGCGGGCCTCGCCTACGGCCACGGGACGACGACCGGCTTCGACGAAGCGGCCTATCTCATCCTCGAGGGCCTCAATCTCCCGATCGACGCGCTCGACCCCTTCCTCGACGCGGCGCTCTTGGCCCATGAACGCGAGCGCCTCGATGCGCTCATCGAAGCGCGCGCGGCGACCCGCAAGCCCGCCGCCTATCTCCTTAACCGCGCCTACATTAAGGGCGTGCCGTTCTATGTCGACGAGCGGGTCATCGTGCCGAGGAGCTTCATCGGCGAGCTCCTCATGACCGTCTTCGCCGAGGACAACGCGCTGACCGGCGACCCGCTAAAGGTCGGCCGTGTCCTCGACCTCTGCACGGGCGGCGGCTCGCTCGCCATCCTGGCCGCGCGCGTCTTCCCCAAGGCTGAGCTCGACGCGGCCGACATCTCGGCGGGCGCGCTCGCGGTCGCCCGGCGCAACCTCGAGGAGCACGGCCTGGCCGGGCGCATCCGGCTCTTCGAGGGCGACCTTTTCGCCCCCGTCAAGGGCGAGCGCTACGACCTCATCCTCGCCAATCCGCCGTACGTGGACGATGAGGCGCTCGCGGCGTTCCCGCCGGAATACGCGGCCGAACCGCGCCTGGCGCACGCCGGCGGCAAAGACGGGCTCGACCTCGTGCGCCGCATCCTCATTGCGGCGCCGGAGCATCTCGCCCCCGATGGGGCGCTCGTCTGCGAGATCGGGGAGAAGCGCGACCTTTTGGCGCGCGACTTCCCCAACTTGCCGTTCGTCTGGCTCGACACGGCGGAGAGCGAGGGCGAGGTGTTTCTTCTCAAGGCCAGCGCCTTCGCCCCGCCCAAGCGGCAAACGAGAGGGAGGGGCTAGCCGGGCTGCGCGCGCCGCTGTCGCGGTTTAGCGTTCCGTTTCGAGCGATTCCAACGACTTAGAGAAAGGTTTGGCGTTCGCACGCGCGTGCTTGCGTTTGCGTCCAACCCGAACTCCACCTCGGCGACGTGGATGGATTTGAAGACCGTAACAGTGAGCGCGTCCAGTTCTGGCGGCGAACAAGCGATTTCAAAGACTTGAGCGTCGAAAACGTAACCGGGGCAGATTTCCGGGCGCTTGGCTCAGGTGGGCGCCGGGCTGACGAGGGTTGCGAGGTTTGGGATGTGGCGGCCGGGAATGCCTAGGCGGG
>Ga0209040_10004678_pt1 | contig 10290 bp, 9 predicted proteins | sample BogFormECP12_OM3_FD_188240 | JGI IMG/M metagenome (GOLD analysis project Ga0209040, IMG submission 188240) | Bog forest soil microbial communities from Calvert Island, British Columbia, Canada - ECP12_OM3 (SPAdes) (version 2) | ecosystem: Environmental > Aquatic > Freshwater > Wetlands > Bog ... | reverse complement strand
AGCGCGCTGCGCCGAGCTTGCCGGGCGTGCGGACAGGAGAACCCGCCGGGTTTTCAGTTCTGCGGGGCTTGCGGAGCTGAGCTCGGGGCTCCGGGGCCAGATTCCGCGCCGCCCTCACCGGACCCCGAGGAGGAGCGAAGGTGGGCAACGGTGCTGTTTGCCGACCTCTCCGGCTTCACTGCCCTGTCAGAGCGAACCGATCCCGAGGAGATCCGCTCGATGGTCGACCGCTGCATGTGCGCGATGGGCGAGGTCGTGGAGCAGTTTGGGGGCGCGGTCGACAAGGTCATCGGCGATGCGCTCATGGCGGTGTTCGGGGCACCAGTCGCCCACGAGGATGACGCGACACGCGCGGTGAGGGCCGCGCTTGAGATTCAGCGGCGGGCCTCTGAGAACACCGAGGAGTTCTGTGGACTGTGCGTCCGTGTCGGCGTGAACACGGGAGAGGTCATCTTTGCGCGCGTAGGGCCCGAGGCGCGGCGCGAGCTGACCGTGATGGGGGACGCGGTGAACACGGCGGCGCGGCTGCAGTCCGCCGCGCCCGCTGAAGGGGTCCTCGTCGGCGAGCAGACGCGTGCCGCCACTGCGCTTGACATCGAGTACGAAGGGTTGGCGCCGCTAACGGCCAAGGGCAAGTCGGCGCCGCTGCTGGTATGGCTCGCGCGATCGGCGACGGCGGCGCCCGCCGAACGCCGTGTTTCAGACGCCCCGTTTGTCGGGCGCGAGACGGAGCTGGAGCTCCTCGCGCGCTCGTGGGCGCGGACGTCCTCCGAGCGGTATCCGCAGCTGGTCACCATCCTGGGTGCTCCCGGGATCGGCAAGACCCGGCTGACCCTCGAGCTGGCGCACCAAATTCAGGACGAAGGCGGACGCGTGCTGCGCGGGCGCTCCTTCCCGTATGGGGAGCGCGTCGCGTATGGCGCGCTCGCGTTGCTCATCAAGGAGGCGTGCGTCATTTTTGCCAGCGATCCGGCCTCTGAGGCGGTGGCGAAGCTGGCTCGCCGACTGCGCACGCTATTCCGAGACGCCGACGCGTCGACTGTCGCCACCCATCTATCGATCGTCGCGCGGCTAACCGACGACCAAGTCGAGGAGCGAGAGGACCTGTTCGCCTCGGTGCGGTGTTTTCTCGAGGCGCTGGCAAGGGAGCAGCCGACGTTGCTGGTTCTCGAGGATCTGCAGTGGGCGGATCAGAGTCTGCTCGAACTTGTCGGCTCGCTTGTCGTCCGGCTCACGGACGCGCCCCTTCTCATCCTCGCCCTGGCCCGGGAGGAGTTCCTGGACGACCAGCCGGACTGGGCGCGCCTGCCGAGGCACGTGACCGTGCAGCTCGACGCCTTGGGAAGCGGTCATGCCAATGACCTCGTGCGCCGTCTGCTTCCTCGCACTCCCGAGGATGACCCGATCGTGAGCCGGGTAGAGCGCGCCGCAGGCGGCAACCCTCTCCTCATAGAGGAGCTGACTGCATGGCTGTCGGAGGGCGAAGCGTCAGCCCCCGCTGAGCTCCCGACCAACATCAAGACGATGATCGCGGCGCGTCTGGACCGCCTTCCGGCGCTCGAGCGGCAGCTGATTCTGAGCGCATCGGTCATCGGCGAAGTCTTCTGGCGGGGAAGCTTGGAAGCGCTCGGGACTCCGGGCCCTCTCCCGGAGCTGCTCCAGTCGCTGGAAATGCGCGACCTGATCCGCCGCATGCCGGAGTCACGCATCGAGGGCGAGCAGGAGCTGACCTTCAAGCACGGCCTGATCCGGGAGGTCGCGTACTCGACGCTGCCGATGACTGCACGGCGCCAGCGCCACGCTGCCGTGGCGGGTTTCATCGAGAGGGCGGCCGGCGATCGCTCGGCCTACGCCGCGATCCTCGCGCACCATTGGCGGCAGGCCGGCGATGCGCAGCGGGCGGCCGACTACCTCCTCACCGCTGCCGAGCAGGCCGGCCGCGGCTGGGCGCACCACGAGGTGATCAGCCTGTGCAACCAGGCGCTCGAATTGATCGCAGATGGCGACGAGCCGCGTCGCCGCCGCGCGCGCCTACGGCGCGGCGTCGCGCTGCAGGAGCGGTATCACGCCGAATTCGACTTCGGGGCGGGCGATCAGTCGAAGTCGTCGGGAGAGATGTCGCCGCCGATCTCGTAGATATGCATGATGCTGTGATCTCCGAGCATGTCCGCGTGCTCGCGGATGAGGTCAGCGTTTGGTGACGAATAGACGCAGTACGACTTGAGCTGCCCCTCCTCGTCCATGACCGTGTGCGAGTGCTCCCACACGACCGGCGAGAACTGCTCGTTCTCTTCGAGGATCTTCTTGGACAGCGGCCCCTTGGAGGACATCTCGTCTTCCTCGATAGGGTCCCACACCCGCTCGATCAGGTAGCGCGTCATCGCCTCCTCCTTAGTGGCATTGCGAGTCATCCTAGCGGTGCCTCGAGGATGCACAGCCGCTCGCGGCCTCGCTCGCGACCGCACCTGGCTCGCGGCCGCTGACTATGCTCTGTGCAACGAGTGGGAAGGCGTGAGATGAGTCCTATGAAGCCCGTACGGTCCGAGTTCGTCGAAGGTTTCCGCGGCGAGCTTCTGCTACCGGCGGACGAAGGCTACGACGCGGCGCGCAAGCTCTTCAACGGGATGATCGACAGGCATCCCGCGCTGGTCGCCCGCTGCGCGGACGTGGCGGATGTGATCGACGCCGTGAGATACGCGCGAGCAGAGGGACTGAAGCTCGCCGTGCGCGGCGGCGGGCACAACGGCGCCGGTCTCGGAAGCTGCGACGGCGGGCTCGTCGTCGATCTCTCGGCCATGCGGGGAACGCGTGTCGATCCGGAGGCCGGCACGGTGCGCGCGCAGGGCGGCTGCACGTGGGGGGATGTCGACCACGCTACGCACGCCTTCGGCCTGGCAACACCTAGCGGGATCATCTCGACGACAGGGGTGGGTGGTCTGACGCTTGGCGGCGGCGTCGGGCACCTGGCGCGGGCGCACGGGCTCTCGATAGACAACCTGCTGGAGGCCGACGTGGTGCTCGCTGACGGAAGCCTCGTGCATGCCAGCGAGGAGGAGCACCCGGACCTGTTCTGGGCGATTCGGGGCGGCGGCGGGAACTTCGGCGTAGTGACCTCGTTTCTGTTCCGCTTGCACCCCGTCAAGATGGTCGTCGGTGGTCCGATGCTGTGGCCGCTCGAGCGGGCCGGCGAGGTCCTGCGCTGGTACCGGGAGTCCCTGCCCGCCGCTCCGCCGCAGCTGGGCGGATTCTTTGCCTTCCTCATCGTGCCCCCAGCCGAGCCCTTCCCCGAGGCCCTGCACATGCAGAAGATGTGCGGGGTGGTTTGGTGCCACACAGGCTCGGAGGAGGAGGCGAACGAGTCGCTGCGTGGGGCGCGCGAGCTCGAGCCCACGCTCGACGGCGTGCAGCCGATGCCCTACCCCACGCTCCAGTCCGCCTTCGACGGCCTCTATGAGCCCGGATACCAGTGGTACTGGCGCGCGGATTTCGTCAAGGAGATCAGCAACGACGCCGTCGAGCGGCACATCGAGCACGGGTCGCGGATGCCGACGATGCTCAGCACAATGCACCTGTATCCGATCGACGGGGCGGCGGGAGAGGTCGGCAACACGGCGACGCCCTGGGCCTACCGCGATGCACACTGGGCGCAGGTCATCGTCGGCGTCGATCCGGACGCTGACAACGCGGAGACGATCAAGCGCTGGACGATCGACTACTGGGAGGCGCTTCACCCGTTCTCGGCCGGCGGAGCCTATGTGAACTTCCTTGGCGAGGGAGAGGGCCAGGATCGGGTCAGGGCCACCTACGGACGCAACTACGACCGGCTGGCGCAGGTCAAGGCGCGGTATGACCCGGACAACTTCTTCTGTGTGAACCAGAACATCGTGCCCGCCCCTTAGGCGCAAGCCGCCTTACTCCGGCAATGCCCCCGCCAGGAGTCGAACCTGGATCTACCGCTTAGGAGGCGGTCGTCTTATCCATTGGACTACGAGGGCGTCGCGCGCCACAGTGGGTGCCAGCGAAGGCTAGCTGCGCGCGCGCAGCCGGTCAGGATGACTCGGCGGGCGCCTCTGCAGCCAGGCGCTCGAGGTGCTCGCCCGTGAGGCGAAGCGTGATCCAGTCATCGGCCGTGCGCGCGCCCAGGCCGCGGTAGAAGCCGAGCGCAAGCTCGTTCCACGTGAGCGCCGACCACTCGAGCCTGCGGCCGCCGCGCTCTCGCAGCGTCGACGCCACGCGCGCCAGCAGTGCCCGCCCGACGCCCGTGCGGCGGTGCGCCGGGCGCACGAACAGATCCTCGAGCCAGATGCCCTGGACGGCGAGGAAGGTTGAGAAGGTGGGGAAGAAGAGCGCGTAGCCGGCGACCTCGCCGTCGTGCTCCGCGATCAGCGCCTCGGCAGCCGGCCGCTCGCCAAACAGCGCCTCGCTGAGCAGCTGCTCGTTCGCCATGAGCTGATCGCTGAGGTGCTCGTAGTCGGCGAGCTCGGCGAACATCTCGAGCAACAGCGACACATCCGCCGCCCGCGCCGGGCGGACGCTCACCCCGGCCCGATCGCCCTCCATCACGCGGGGCCGGTAGCACGCGACGGCGTCGGGCTCTCGACCTCGACGCGATCGGGGCGCCCCGGATAGACGTCGTCGATCGTCGTCAACGCAACGTAGGGCGCGCCGGCAGCGCGTTCGATCGCCTCTGCGCCGCCCGCCAGCCGGTCGAGCACGCTCACCACGCCGCAGATCTGCAGGTCCTGCTCGTCCAGCGCCGCGATCGCGGCCAGCGTCGAGCCCCCGCTCGTGACGACGTCCTCGACGACCATGCAGCGATCATCGGGAGCCAGCAGGGGACCCTCTATGCGGCGCTGCAGCCCGTGGGCCTTCGCGTCCTTGCGCACGAAGAAGGCCTTGACGCGGGCGCCGCCCGCGAGCGCCGCGCAGGCCAGCGGATCGGCGCCCATCGTCATGCCGCCGACGGCCGTCGCCTCCCAGCTCCTGGCCTGATCGGCGAGCAGCACGGCCATAGCGGAGAAACCCTCGGGGCGCAGGATCGCGCGCTTGGCGTCGACGTAGTACTGAGCGCGGGCGCCGCTCGTGAGGGTCACGTCGCCGATCACGAGGGCGTGCTCGCGCAGCTGCGCCAGCAGCACGGCACGGGCGCGCCGCAGCTCGCTCGTATGTTCGTCGAGGCCATCCAAGGCGGGGTCTAATCTATCGCTGTGATGGTGGCCATCGTCAGGCTGCTGAGGGTTGCATCTACGGTCATCTGCCTGATCGTGATCGCGTCGTTCGTCGTTTTCGCCGCCGACCAGACGAAAACCGCCTCCGGCCACCAGCAGGAACAGGTCGCCGCGGCCGGCACCGGGCCGGCCACATCGAAGGGCGTTGCCGCAGGCGCCGCGAAGGCCGGCCCAAGCAAGGAGGGCTCCGTCCACAAGGCGATCGACGAAGCGTCGAGCGGCCTCACCTCGCCCTTCTCGGGGCTCGTCTCGGGGGCTAGCAGCGAATGGGCGACCCGCGGCGTCAAGCTGCTCGCCGCGCTGCTCGTATACGGCTTTGGGCTCGGCTTCCTCGCGCGCACGCTGCGGGTGCGCGTCTAGCGCGCGGCTCGATCAGCGCCCGGTTTGACGGATGCGTGAGCGGCGACGAGGTCAGGGGCCGGCGTTGCCCCGGACCTGGGCGCTGCCACCGCCGCCCTCGTTGTAGACGTCGACGGGCGTGCCTTCCCGTATCCATGCGTAGATCGCCGCGGCGTCGGGGATGGGCACGCGCAGGCAGCCGTGGCTGGCCGCGTAGGTGGGAACTTCCGCGTAGCCGTGGATCGCGTAACCGCTGATGAAGTAGTTCGAGTCGACCATGCCCTCGGTGTTGACGCCCGGCGTCTTGAGGTAGACGCGAAAGCGGCCGATCACTGTCGGCGTCGAGGGCTTACCCGAGCTCATCGTGTAGATCGCGCGCACGCGACCGCCGGGTTCGATCTCGGCGAGCACCTGCTTTGACAAGTTGGCCTCGACGTGGCGACCGTCGTGCGGGTAGTGCACGGGAAACGCGCCGGCTCCGTGCAGCAGGCGCTGGAAGACCTGCAGCCCGGCGTAGGGGACGCGTTCGAGCCCAGTCATCTTGCGGTAGGCGACCAGCGCGCGGCCCGTCCCTTCGTCGAGCACGCCGGTGAGGGGAACCGCGTAGTGGAGCACGTCGAGCTCGGACTGCAGCAGGCGCACCGACGCCCCTCGTGCACCCGCACCGAGGTTCACCTGTACATAGCGCACCGCGGGCGAGCGGCCGCTGAAGAGGGCCTGCGCGGCGGTCGCGTAGTGGGCCACCCGCGCCTGCACGAGCCCCGGCAGCGGACTTGCGTAGCTCGCCGTGAACTGCCCCTCGCCGTTGCCGAGCGCCTGCACGTTTCTCACCTGCACCGAGACCTTGCGCCCGTCGCGGTAGAAGCTCACCTTCACCGTCTGCCCGCCGACGTAGGGGCTCACCACGCCTCGCACCGTCATGCGACCGCGCACGAGCGAGAACAGCGGGCTGCCGCCGACCCTCACGAGCACCAGCCGCACCGTGCCGGGCGCGGCTGCGGCGGCGGGCGGCGCGGCGGGGACAGCTGGCGCGGGGGGAACGCTCGCTTCCGCAAGCGCCGTGGCCGGCGCTGTGGCGAGCGCCAGCGCCAGGCAGGCGACGCCGATCAGGTGCCAGACGGCGCGCATACGCGGATCCTATGCACCCGCGCCGGCGGGCGCGCGGGCGCTGCCGATGAGACCAACCCGCCTACAGATCACGACGACCAGCGCGATGCCCGCGAGCGCCGCGAGCGCCAGCGCGGCTCCCTCCAGGAAGGTCAGGCCGGCGAGGCTCGCGAACGCGACCGAGTTGTTCAGCGAGTGCGCGGCCATGCAGGGGTACAGCGAGCCCGTGCGCCGATAGAGCAGGCACAGCCCGAAGCCGAGCGCCGCGAGCGGCACCAGATCCAGCACGGGGGCCGAGCCGGCGTGCACGCCGCCGAACAGCACGGCGGTGATGCTCGCCGCCACAAGCGTGCCCCGCCAGTTGCGCAGCGCCATGAATATGTAGCCGCGAAACAGCATCTCCTCGCACATCGGGGCGACGACGCAGATCACCGCGGCGCTCGCCGCGTCGGCGCCGAGCTGGTCGAGCACTTTCTCGCGGCCCGGGCTCACGATCAGCGACCACACGACGCTCAGCAACCCGAACGCGGCGAGCAGCACGAGCACGCCCCCGGCGGCGTATCGCCAGCCCTTCCGGGGCGCTACCAGACCGAAATGCCACGAGTGAACGGCGCGGCCGCCGAGGTGGGCGCAGTAGACGGCGGCGCCGACGAAGGCGAGATCCTGCACGAACGTGTCGGCGAGCGCGAGCCCTGCGGGCGTGTGACTGCTTGTCACCTTCACTCCCAGAGCGAGCGCCGGGAGGTCGACGACCAGGCCCGCGACCGCGGCGAGCACGAGGCCGCCGACGAGCGCCAGCGGGGCCGTCCACGGCGGCCACGCGCCTTCCGGCGGCCACGCGTCTTTGGGCGGCGACGGGCCCTGCGGCTGCGGCGGGCCTTCCGGGGTCAGCAGCGTGCGCTCGGCCACCCTCACGCCACCCAATGCCAGGTCGCGAACTGGGCGGCGAAGAACGCCATCGCCGCGACCGAGAGCGCGAACGCCGGACGCTGAAGGCGCGGGCGCTCGGCCAGCCAGGCGGCCAGCCAGATGCTGAGCGGGAACAGCACGATCAGGTAGCGCGGGATCGACATCAGCGGCTGTGGCGTCACTGGGTAGGAGAGGGGAAGGGCTATCGCCGCGAGCGCGTAGGCCCCGTAGGCGAGCGGGAGCCGCCGGATCACGCCTACGAACGCCGCCACCGCTGCGAGCAGGAACGCGAGGTTGAGGAGATTGTGCGAGGCGACCACGAACGGGTTGCCGGCGGCGAGCGGGAAGTACACGTGCCGGCGCTGGAACGAGAGCAGCTGACGGGCGCCGTCGAATCCGGCCTTCAGCCCGTCCCAGACCCCCACGATCGGCCCCACCAGATGGCGCTCCCACGCCTGCTCGGCGTGGAAGGGCCCGAGCGGGTCGCCGCCCGAGAGGCCGAGCCAGGCCGCGTAGAGCGCGACTCCCGCCGGCAGCAGCGCCAGCCACAGCAGCTCGCGCCGCAGCCGGTAGTGCGGCACGATCGCTGCGATCAGCCGGCGGGCGCCCTCCCCCCGGCGAGTTGCGCCCGCGCCGCGGGCGGGGCGACCGTCGACCGCGCCGGCGCCGTCTTCGCGAGGCGGAGCGGGGGAGCGGTCGGGGGGCCTGTCCTCGCGTGGCCCGTAGAAATAGAGAAGGAGCGCCGGGACGATCAGCATCAGCCCCGTGCTGCGGGTGGCGGCGGCGAGCGCGCCGCACAGCCCGGCCAGCGCCCAGCGTCCCTGGCGAGCGCTCCAGAAGAGGCCGACCGAGAACGCCAGGAAGAGCGACTCCGAGTAGATCGCCGAGAAGAAGAACGCCATCGGCGAGAAGGCCATCACGATCACGGCCAGGCGGGGCACCTCGGCGAGGTGCGAGCTCAGTCGCTGCGTGCCGCTGGCGAGCTCGAGGCTCGTCAGCCGGTGGATCCCGTAGAGCGCGAGCCCGAACGCCGCGAAGGACACGAGCACGCCGGCGAGCACGAGCGGCGCGCCCAGCCAGGAGACCGCCCGAATCGTCAACGGGAACACGGGGAAGTAGGCGGTGCGCGCGCTCGTGTACGGCGCGAGGTCGGGCCGATAGCCGTAGTGCGCGATGACCAGGTACCAGGCGGAGTCCCAGCGGGCCACTGGCGCTGCGAGCACATTGCCGAGCGCGCCGAGCCCACGCGTGAGCCCGCGCGGGTTCAGCGCGGTTCTCGTCGGGCCGAAGCCGAAGGCGAGCACCGCGACGATGCCGGCGCCCCACGCGATCGCGTGCGAGATCCACAGCGCGCGCCAGCTCTCCCGCGCGGCGCCCACCCGAGCGGCGCGCGCGGCCGCGCGTGCGCGCCAGCCGCGCACCGGCGCAGACTGCGCGGTCGGGAGCGCTGCTTGAGAGGGGGCCTCGGCGATGGCCAGCTCGGCGGTCTCAGGGTTCATGGCTCCGACACCGAGCCTAGAGGTCGCGGCGACTCGATTGACCCGTGATCACGTGCCTGCACGGTAATCTCGAATCTCCGGAGATGTCTCGACAAGCCCGACAGCGGCGCCGTAGGCGCAGCGGAGGCGTGGGGACGCGGCTGCTCGTGATCGGCGGCGGCGTGCTCGTGACCGCGCTCGTGGTCGGCGCGCTCGCCGCCGTGGGATTCGTCGTGCACGTCGCCCAGAACACGCCCAACCCCTGCGGGCTGCGCCCGATCATCAGCGGCGGATCCTCGAAGATTTTCGCGGCCAACGAAGAACTTCTGGGCTTCGTCCGTTCCGACGTGGTGCGCTCGCCGATCGGTTGGAACCAGATACCGCAGAATCTCAAGAACGCAACGGTCGCGATCGAGGATCAGCGCTTCTACAAAAACAACGGCGTCGACCTGACCGGCATCTTCCGCTCGGCGGTGAAGGACATCGTCCACGGCCAGGCGCTGCAGGGCGGCTCGACGATCACGATGCAGCTGATGCGCAACCTCTACATGCGCACGGACACGCGCACCTTCAAGCAGAAGATCCAAGAGGCCAAGATGGCGCTGGATTACAACAAGTGCCGTACCAAGCACCAGATCCTCACCGAATACCTCGACAGCGTCCCATACGGCACCGTGGGAGGGCAGACGGCGATCGGCGTCCAGGCGGCCTCGCGCGTGTTCTTCGACAAACCCGCCTCGCAGCTGAACCTCGCGCAGGCAGCGCTGCTCGCCGGCCTGCCGCAGGCGCCCTCCGAATACAACCCGCTCCTCGACGCCGGCGCGGCCCGCACGCGCCGCAACGAGGTGCTCGGCAAGATGGCCGAACTGCACTACATAAGCGGCGGCGAAGCGCGCGCCGCCGAGCACGCGCCGCTGGAGACCCAACTTGGCAATTACTACTCGCAGCGCCGCGAGGAGTTCTTCTTCGAATACGTCCGTGAACAGCTCGTCCACCGCTACGGGGCCAAGACCGTCGAACAGGGTGGGCTCCGCGTCTACACGACGATCAATCCGAATTTGCAGGTCCTCGCCCGCAAGGCGATCGCGGAAATCCTCAACCAGCCCGAAGACCCAGCCTCGGCGATCGTCACCTTGAACCCCTCCAACGGCGACATCGAGGCGATGGCCGAGTCCGAGAGCTACGAGCAGTCGCAGTACAACCTCGCCGCCGACGGGCATCGCCAGCCC
>Ga0209040_10004677_pt1 | contig 10292 bp, 8 predicted proteins | sample BogFormECP12_OM3_FD_188240 | JGI IMG/M metagenome (GOLD analysis project Ga0209040, IMG submission 188240) | Bog forest soil microbial communities from Calvert Island, British Columbia, Canada - ECP12_OM3 (SPAdes) (version 2) | ecosystem: Environmental > Aquatic > Freshwater > Wetlands > Bog ... | reverse complement strand
TATAGGCAGGCTGATTGTTGCGCCGCGCCTCCGCGATCACACGCTCCATCTCGATGACGCAGTTATCCGGATTGATGATGGCGGAGCAGCAGGCCGCCGCGGCTGAGAGGCCGACGAAATTCCCGAAATTGCCGTCGCCAAGAGTGTGATGTGCGATCTTGCTCAAGCGCTGATTCTGATAGGAGGGCATGCCGACGACATGAAACACCAGCGAGCGCTCGGCTTTCGCGCCCATCACGCCATTCAGCGCCGACAATTCGCCGACCCCATAGGTGGTGGCCAGCATTCCGACGCCTCGTATGCGGGCGTAGCCGTCAGCGGCGTACGCTGCGTTCAATTCGTTCGCACAACCGATCCATTTGATCTTTGGGCTGCGTTCGACCGCGTTGCACATCGGGAACAAGTAGTCCCCCGCGACTCCGAAGCAATGCTCGATGCCCTCGTCGGCGATGCGCTGGACGATGTAGTCGGCTACGCTCGTGGTCTGCATCTCTTCCGCAGTTGACATCTGAACCCCTCTGTCAGCAGTGAACGGAAGTACTCCGGGCTCCCAGACTCCCGCCACTGAAGCGATCTAAACTTCCCCAAATCCTGCCAAAGCGGTGCCTGTCCGGCTCGTCGCGCCGCCTCGCGGCGCGTTAGCTCGCTTCCAATTCGGCATCGGATCGAGGCGATTCCGACGCTGGTGTGGAGAGCCGGACCAGACGGGACGTGTTCCCTTGGTAAGGGAGAATCGAGAGTTAATCCTAGCTTGCAGCACCAGTCAAAATCTGCGCTGCTCGATTCACAATGTCATTCCCGACGGTCGCGAACCGTCCGATCGGGAATCCAGAGTGGTGTCCAGGCGCGCTCCGTGAGTCTGGATTCCCGGTCGGACCTTCTGTCCGCCGGAAATGACACAAGGCGAAAGCCCGTGGCCGCCGAAATCAGATCAACCAGCGTAGGCCGATTGCGCGGCGAGGGTCGCCAGCCGCGCGCCGATCGCCTCAAGAAGAAGCTCGTGCGCCTTTGCCGCGATGTCCTCCATCGAGGGCGAGTTGGCCAGCATGGCGCGGGCGCGGCTGACGATCTCGTTTCTGCTCGGGATATGAGGCAGGTTCAATTCGCTGAGGATCTCGAAGGCCGCGAAGGGTTGGACCTGGCGAAGCCGCTGATGGAGTTCGGTGAGGCCGCTCTTGCCGAGAACGGCGGCGGCGGCTTGCGCGATTCGCTCGGCGTTGAAGCTGTTGGCGACCTGGAGCGCGGCGCGACTGATAACCCTGGTCCCGAGCCGGTGTCTGTTGTGCACGACTTCGGGGGTCGGACGCTTCAATTTCCACACGACTCCCAAACGCTCGAGCAGCTTCAAAAGATAGAAGGTCGGGTCGTATTCCCACCAGCGGAAGCCCTGGCGGACGCTGCTCTGGAACGCATGATGGTTGTTGTGCCAGCCCTCCCCCATGGTGACAATGGCGAGGAGCCAGTTGTTGCGGGAATCGTCGCCGGTGATGTAGCGCCGGCGGCCGACGACATGGGCGAGCGAGTTGATGGAGAACGTCGCGTGGTACACCGCGACCGTGCTCCAGAAGAACCCCACGACAAGCCCCGGCCAGCCGGCGGCGGCGAAACAGAGAAGCGCGAGCGCGATGGCGGGCGTTAGTTCGTAGCGATGGAGCCACATCAGCTCCGGATAGCGGGCAAAATCGGCAATTCGGGTCAGATTCGTTCCGGCATGCCGCCGCGAGAAAATCCAGCCGAGATGACTGTAGAGGAATCCGGTGTGGCGCGGCGAATGAACGTCGAGCTCGGTGTCGGAATAGAGATGGTGATCGCGGTGGTTGGCCGCCCACCACAACACGCTCTTTTGCGCCGTGCTTTGCGACAGCGCGGCGAGAACGAATTGAAAGGCGCGGCTGGTCTCGAAAGCGCGATGCGAGAAATAGCGATGGTAGCCGGCCCCGATGGCGAAAATCCTCAGCCAGTAGAGGCCGACGCCGATCGCCAGCGCCTCCACAGTGACGCCGGTCCAGATCGCCCCAAGGCACGCCAGATGCACAAGGACGAAGGGCACGGCGGACGGATAGATGATGTCCGTGGTCGGAGGAGCATCGGCGGCGGGTTCTTGGGAATCTGAGTGTGGAGTCTGCGTCATCGTCGCCCTGGTAGCAGATCGTATGCGACAGATTGATGGCGGTCGCATGCGTCGAAGGACATGTATCACACCTCCGAGCGGACTGTCGCAACGAATCGCCCAAAACGCCGCCAGGCCTGACGCGACCGACTGTCGCGGCATTGACATGAGCGTCGATGGCGACCCTAAACGGAATGCATGCCTTTCGTCCGGAAAGCCTTTCTCCCGATCGCGGTCATAGCCGGTCTCGCCTGCGCTCTCGGCTTGGCCGCCTTCGTAGAAACCCGCAATCGCGACGCGGCAGCTCTTTGCGGCGGGCGCCGGTACGAATTGACCCGCTTCCCAGACGGCCTGTCCCCCTATATTTCGCTCGCCGCCGCCGGCGTTCAGGGAGAGTTCCTCATCGACTATGGCGCGACGCGGAGTTCGCTGTCGGCTGGCGCGTTCCCAGGTCCAGCGGGGTCGGTCAGAACGGCCTCGATCTCGCTTCCGAGCTTCGAAAAGGGCGATTTCGAGCTCAGGCGCTACGGCCTGGCGCTCCAGCCGGGAAAGGGACAGCTCGGCGTGATCGGCGCCGACTTCCTGTCGCTGCTCAGCGCGCAATTCACCGGAAACGCGGTCTACCTGAGCGAACGCGCTTGCGATTCGAATGCGCTCCGCGCGCGCGGGCTCGTGCCGGTGGATGAGACAGGCTTCTTTTCCTCCGACCCCTCGACGATCGCCGCCGGGCTTCCCAACGTTCCCGTCGTATACCTTCGCCTCGGCGAGGTTCATGCGTGGGCGCAGATCGACACCGGCTATGCCGACACGGTTTACCCGCGCTCGGTCGACATCAACGTGGCTTTGTACGACCGTTTCGCGGCGAGCGGCGTGAGGCTCGAGCGGCTCCCCGACATCGGCGTCTGGACCTGCGAGGGCCGCGAGAGCCGGCGCGTCTATGCGGTCAGAGACGGGGCTCTCGCAATCGAAAACGAACACGGCCAACCCATTGCGCAGACCGAAAGCTTCGCCCTGATCGTAAAGCCGGCGAACGGCTGCGGCGGTATCGGCGCGATGAGCGCGCCGGCGGCCCAGCTCGGCGCCTCTTTCCTGAAACTCTTCGGCGCGATCGTGTTCGATCCGAAATCCGGGACCGTCTGGTTCCGCGGTGCGGAGGGCAAGCGGGGATCGGCGGCGGGGCTCGCTGACGTCAGATGAGTTGAACGCGGCCGGCCCTCATCCGGCGCTTCGCGCCACCTTCTCCCGCTAGCGGGAGAAGGGACGCCGGCGTCCGTCCTCACTCTCGGTCGAGCACGATCAGATCGTCGCGGCTGAAGCTCACCGTGACCTTTTGACCGCGCTCGGGGAACGACGCGCCGTTCACATTGAACGCGTCGACGAGCAGCGCGCCCTGGTCGAGGCCCACTCGTAGGCGAACGATCGCGCCGAGGAAGGTTACGTCCTCGATCGCGCCGGTCAGCGCGTTGGCGCCGTCGGCGGGCAGGCCGAGCCGCAGGGCCTCGGGGCGGAGCGCGAGCGACCTCGTCTCGCCCGCCCTTGCCCCTTCGATGGCGTTGCGCGCGCGCAAAGTCGCTGGCCCGACACGGATCACGCCGTCGGCCGGATCGACGACGACGCCTTGAAGCGTGTTGAGCGTGCCGACGAAGGAGGCGACGAAGCGGGTTCGCGGGCGGTTGTAGATCTCGCTCGGGCTGCCGACCTGCTCGATCGCGCCCTGGTTCATCACGACGATCCGGTCGGAGATCGACAGCGCCTCCTCCTGGTCGTGGGTGACGAAAATGGTGGTGATGCCGAGCTTCTGCTGCAGCGCGCGAATGTCCTCGCGCAAGCCCGCGCGGATGCGCGCGTCGAGCGCCGACAGCGGCTCGTCGAGCAGCAGGATTTGCGGGCTCGGCGCGAGCGCGCGGGCGAGCGAGACGCGCTGCTGCTGGCCGCCCGAAAGCTGGTGAGGAAAACGGCCGGCGAGATCCGGCAGCTTGATCAGGGCCAGCAGCTCGTCGACCCGCGCCTTGATCTCGGCCGCCGGCTTGCCGGCGACCTTGAGGCCGAAGGCGATGTTGCGCTCGACCGTCATGTTGGGAAAGAGCGCATAGGCCTGGAACACCATGCCGATCGCGCGGCGCCGTGCGCTGAGATGTGTGACGTCGCGGCTGTCGATGCGAATTGTCCCTTCGGTCGGCGTCTCGAACCCGGCGATCATGCGCAGCGTCGTCGTCTTGCCGCAGCCGCTGGGGCCCAGGAAGGTCACGAGCTCGCCGCGCTCGACCCTGAGGGTGAAGTCCTTGACGACGGCCTCAGCGCCGTAGGTCTTCACAATGCCAGCCAAGGCGAGAAACGACATCGTGGGAGCCCTAGCGCCTGGCGCCGGCCGCCGGAGCGCCGCCGACGAGTTGCATGAGACCGAGGCAGGCCCAGGTCAGGGCGAAAGCCATGACGGCGAGCGCGGACGGCTCGTAAGCGCGAGAGGCGCCGATCAGTTGCAGGTAGGGCCCGAATGCCGGCCGGTCGAGCAGGCTCGCGAAGGTGAATTCGCCGATCACGATCGCGAAGGTGAGAAACGCGCCCGACAGGATCGCCGAACGGATATTGGGCAGGATCACCTGAAAGAGGATCGTGACGGCGCCCGCCCCCTGACTTTCGGCCGCCTCCGTCAGCGTGCGCACGTCGATCGCGCTGAGGCCCGCGTCGACCGAACGGTACATATAAGGCAGGCCGAGGCCGACATAGCCGAAGGTCAGGAGCGCGTCCGCGCCGAGCGAGGTCGCAGTCAGCGGCAGCACCGACGAACTGCCGTAGAGCCGGATAAAGCCGAACACCAGTACGATCGCCGGAATGACGAGCGGCAGGAGCGTGATGAACTCGACGATCCCCCGAAGGCGGGGCAGTCTCAGCTGCACGAAATAGGCGGCCGGCACGACGATTAGCGCCGCGACGACGATCGTGACGAGCGCGACGACGGTCGAGTAGAGAAACGAGGCCTGAAAATTGCCGCTCGCGAACACGACGCGGTAGGCGTCGAAACTGTAAACGCCGCGCCGCATGCGCAGCGAGAATTCGAAGGTCGCGACAAGGGGCGCGAGAAAATAGAGGCCGCCGAGCGCGACCGCCGCCCAGGCGCCCGGATGGCCGCGCTTCATCGGAGCCATCGGTCGGAGCGGGCGCGCAAGGCGAGATAGGCGAGGTTCGAGGCGCCGGTGATCGCCAGCATGCCGAGCGCGAGCGCATAGCCGAGATTGGGATCGTGCAGCACGTCGCCGCGGATCTGGGCGTAGAGCAGGATCGGCGCGATGTTGAACGAGGAGCCGGTCAGCGCGTAAGCCGTCGCGATGGCGCCGAACGCATTGGCGAACAGCAGCAGGGCGGCGCCCATGATGCTCGGCCACAGGACCGGCAGCGCGATCAGGCGCCAATATTGCCAGGGACTGGCGCCGAGCATCTCCGCCGCCTCGGCCCACTCGGATTTCAAACCGTCGATCGCAGGCGTGACGACCAGCACCATCAGCGGGATCTGGAAATAGAGATAGGTGATGGTGAGGCCCCAGAAGGTGAGAATGTTGAAGCCGTGGGCGTAAAGGTCGATGCCAACGTTTCGGAGCAGGACCGTCACGAGGCCGAGCCGCCCAAGCGTCGCCATGAAAGCGAAGGCGAGCGGCACGCCGGCGAAGTTGGAGGCGACGCCGCTGAAGGTCATGAGCGTCGGCCGCAGCCACGAGGGCAGGCCGCCGCGCAACGCGGCGAGCGCGACCACAAGCCCGATCAGCGCGCCGAGGATGGCCGAAGCGGCGCTGACCTCAAGGCTCAGCCAATAGGACAGGCGAATCGACGGCTGGCCGAGCCGAACGATGTTGCCGAAGGTGAAGGCGCCCTCGTGGTCCTGGAATGCGCCGACGAGGAGCCATGCCGTCGGAGCGATGAGGAACATCGCCGCGAAGACGAAGAACGGCGCAACGCCGAGCCAGGCGACCCAGTCGGGACGGCGGGCGAGGCGGGTCGAGGCGGGCGGGGCAGCCAATACACTCATAAACGCTTAGGTTGTTTTCGGGGTGCGAGCCGGACAGACCGAATCGGCCGGCGACGAAGCAACGATCGTCCCTTCTCCCCGTTCACGGGGAGAAGGTTAGGATGAGGGGCGTGGGTGAGAAGCCGCCGCGGCCAGTCTCCTCGCCCCTCACCCTAACCCTCTCCCCGCCAGGGCGACGAGAGGGGATTTTCGCGCTTTCGGGTCTTCCCCCTACTTCGCGACAGTCGCGCCGACGACCGTGTCCCATTGCTTGGCGATGACCTCTTTGGCGGCCTTCTGCTCGTCGAGCGTCGGAAACTTCGCATTGGCGTAGCTCTCCGCAGGCGGCAGCGCGGCGAGCACGTCGGCCGGCGCCTTCTTGGTCTCGACCAGATTGTTGAAGCGGATCGGGTGGCAATATCCCTTGAGCCAGCCGATCTGGCCTTCGTCGGAATAGAGGTGCTCGAGCCAGAGCTTGGCGGCGTTCGGATGCGGCGCATAGGCGCTGATCGCCTGCACGTAGACGCCGGCGATCACTCCGGTTTTTGGCACGACGACGTCGACTTTCGGATTGCCCTTCAGATTGTCGCGCGCGGCGAGCGCATTATAGTCCCAGAACACGAGGACCGGCGTCTCGCCCTGCGCGATCGACGCGGCCTTGCCAATGGCCGGGACAAAATTGCCCTTCTTGTTGAGCTCGGCGAAAAAATTCAGTCCGTCCTCGGCCGCCTTGGCGGCGTCCGTCGCGCCGCCCGAGAGGCCGGCGGCATAGACGCCCATCGTCGCCTGGTTGGAGGTGCGCGGATCGCCGGCGAGCGCGACCGAGGCCTTGAACTCCGGCTTCAACAGGTCGGACCAATCGGCCGGCGGAGTCTTGACGATGTCCGAGTTTACCGCGAACGACAGCACGCCGTAATAGTCGCCGGTCCAGTATCCGTCGGCGTCCTTCGCCGCGTCCGGAATCGTGTCCCAGGTCGATACTTTATAGGGCTGCAGCAGCCCTTCCGCCTTGGCGGCGGGGCCGAACGACAGACCGACATCGATCACGTCGGGCGCCTGCGGGCCCTTGTTGTCCTTGTTGGCCTTGATCGCCTCGACTTCGTCCCCCGATCCGCCGTCCGGATTGAGTTCGTTGACCGCGATGCCGTATTTCGTCTTGAAACTGTCGATCAGCGCGCCATAGCCGCACCAGTCGCGCGGCAGGGCGATGACAGTGAGCGCGCCCTCCTTTTTCGCCGCGGCGACGAGGTCGTCCATTCCGGCCGCCATGACTGGGAAACCGACAAAGAGGAGACACAGAGCGGCGACCCCGCCATGCAACGCCTGTTTCATGTTTTTGCTCCTCGTCTCGCGCGCCCTCTCGTCTGGCCGGGGCCGGGGCGCATCATCCTGCCCCTAGACCTCGCACATGACAATCGCGTGTCGCCGTTTCTTGGGGCCGCAACGGGATTTGGGCGGTCCTGCCGGCCCTCACTTCACCTTCCTGAACTACAGCGTCATCCGGTTCGATTCCCCGGTCCCGTCCTATTTTGAAGGGTCAAGATTCGGGCCGGCGGGCTCTCCGAAAGCGGCGCTGCGGTGGGTCGGAAAACGCCGCTCTTGCGTCTGCATCAATAATCCAGTAAACTTATAGACGTACTATTCTTCTTTGGAGCCCTCTGATGCCACGCTGGTTTGCCGATAATTCCCTCTCCATCGGCCATACGCCGCTGATCCGCCTCAACCGCGCAACCGACGGTGCGCCGGCGACGGTGCTCGCCAAGATCGAGGGCCGCAATCCGGCCTATTCGGTCAAGTGCCGCATCGGCGCGGCGCTGATCTGGGACGCCGAGGAGCGCGGCATCTTGGGGCCAGGCAAGGAAATCGTCGAGCCGACCAGCGGCAACACCGGCATTGCGCTCGCCTTCGTCGCCGCCGCGCGCGGCATTCCGATCACGCTGACGATGCCCGAGACGATGAGCCTCGAGCGGCGGAAGCTCTTGATCGCCTATGGCGCGAAGCTGGTGTTGACCGAGGGGCCGCGCGGCATGAGCGGCGCCATCGCGAGGGCCGAGGAGATCACCGCCTCCGACCCCCATCGCTATGTGCTTTTGCAGCAGTTCAAGAACCCCGCCAACCCGGCAATCCACGAACAGACGACCGGGCCGGAGATCTGGGACGACACCGACGGCGCCATCGACATTTTCGTCTCTGGCGTCGGCACCGGCGGCACGATCACCGGCGTCTCGCGCTTCATCAAGAACACCAGGGGCAAGCCGATCCGCTCGGTCGCGGTCGAGCCGACAGCGAGCCCCGTCCTCACTCAGAAGCGCAACGGCGAGGCCTTGAAACCGGGCCCGCACAAAATCCAGGGCATCGGCGCCGGCTTCGTGCCCGATGTCCTCGATCTCTCGCTGGTCGACGACATCGAGCAGGTCAGCAATGAGGACGCCATCATCACGGCGCGGCGCCTGACGAGCGAAGAGGGAATCTTATCGGGGATCTCCAGCGGCGCGGCCGTCGCGGTTGCGACGCGTCTCGCCAAGCGGCCGGAAAACGCCGGCAAGACGATCGTCGTCATCCTGCCCGATTCGGGCGAGCGCTATCTGAGCTCGGTTCTGTTCGAGGGCCTATTCGACGCCAAGAGTCTCGCCGCGTGACCGCATTGCGCGAGCCCCGCGCGGAGGGCGACGGCGATCTCGATCTTGTCGCCATCGCGGGTGAGCTTCGCCGCCTTAGATCGGCGGCGCAGAAGCGGCGTTATCGCAGCGCTCCTCCGCCATTGCCCTCGCGCGAGATCATCGTCGACATCGTCGAGAGCCTGGTCGCCGGCCTCTACCCCCGTCATTTCGGACCAGCCGATCTCGAGGACAGGGATGTCGACGCCTTCATCGTCCGCACGCTCGAAGGAGCCTTGCACGCCCTGCAGCGGCAAATCGAGCTCGAACTCGCGCTGGCCAGAGAATGGAAAGGCGACGGCCGCATCGATTCGCCGCGCCGCGCCCCCGACATCGTCAGGGACTTCGCCGCCGAGCTTCCATCTGTCCGCGCGCTGCTCGACACGGACGTGCGCGCGGCGTTCGAAGGCGATCCGTCCGCCAAGAGCATCGACGAAATCATCTTCTGCTTTCCGGGCTTCGCCGCCGTCATTCGTCACAGGCTGGCGCACGCGCTCTATGATCTCGGCGTGACGATGATCGCCCGCATCGTCGCGGAGATCGCCCATTCTCAAACGGGCATCGACATTCATCCGGGCGCGCGCATCGGCGAGGGTTTCTTCATCGATCACGGAACCGGCGTCGTGATCGGCGAGACGGCCGTGATCGGGCGCAACGTTCGCCTCTGCCAGGCGGTGACGCTCGGAGCGAAACGATTCGAGGTCGATGCTTCGGGCGCTCTCATCAAGAATGCGCCACGCCATCCGATCGTCGAGGACGACGTGGTCGTCTATGCCGGCGCGACCATCCTCGGCCGGGTCACGATCGGCAAGGGCTCCTCGATCGGCGGCAATGTCTGGCTGACCCACAGCGTGCCGCCCGGCAGCGCCATCACCCAGGCCAAGGCGCTGCGCGAATCGTTCGACGCCGGCGCGGGGATTTGATGATGGCGCAGGACTCCCCGCTTCGAGGCCTGTGGCGCGCTGTGCGACGCGGCCTCGCGCATGTCAATCGTCTGCTCGCCGAAGGCGATGACCCGAGCGACATGGTCTTCCAGGCGCGGCCTTCGAACCTGACCCGATCGCAGGATCGGGAACGGGTTGTCGACGCCCGAAACTCTCGAACCCGCGCTGATTGAAGCAGGCCGGCCAGGCGCGGACTGCTCGATGGCCGGCCTGCGCGAGCGATGTCATGAGGGGTGCGCTGCGAGTTGGGGTCGCGCGGATTTCTGATCGCTCCGGCGGAAAAATGGCCTAATGAGCGATAAGCTCGCAGTGATATGGAATTGAGGATTGCACGTGGTTGACGAGGTTGAACGTAGAACACTAAGCGAAGGGGCGGCGCGCCAGCTCGCCAACGCCACCAAGACGCATGCGCAGTGGGGCGGCATCACGCCGCGCTGGCTGGTCAATTTTCTGACCTGGACGCCGGTCGAGGCTGGCATTTTTCGCCTGAACCAGGTGAAGGAGCAGGGCGGCGACGCCGCCGACGTCGAATGCAGCCCACCGCGCGACGCGAACCCGGATCTTCCCGAGACCTTCGTCGA
>Ga0209040_10004676_pt1 | contig 10292 bp, 9 predicted proteins | sample BogFormECP12_OM3_FD_188240 | JGI IMG/M metagenome (GOLD analysis project Ga0209040, IMG submission 188240) | Bog forest soil microbial communities from Calvert Island, British Columbia, Canada - ECP12_OM3 (SPAdes) (version 2) | ecosystem: Environmental > Aquatic > Freshwater > Wetlands > Bog ... | reverse complement strand
TCTCCTGGGGTCTGCACTACGCCCCACGCACCTGAGAGGCCTGCGAGTGCGGTCCGCCACTCGGCTAGGCTGCGCTTGGCGAAGGCCTCGTCGATCATCCTGATGAGCTCCACGCGATTGTCGTAGCGCTGCAGCGGTGTCGAGAAGCGTTCGTCGTTGAGCACATCGGCCAGGCCGATAACGGTCATGGCTTCGGCAAAGAACTTATCGAGCTGCAACATCATGAGGGTGACGTATCGCCCATCGCTCGTTCGGTAGTTGTTCACCAACGGGTTTGGAGCCTCGGCATGACTGAACATCGGTGCCGGTGAGCCATCGTTGAGCCGACTCACGGCGATATCGGGGCCCAAATTCCACGCCGCCAACCCCACCAGCGATACATCCACAACCGAACCGACTCCGGTGGTAGCGCGCTTGTACAGCGCGGCCGCGATGCCGCCGGCGATCGTCATACCGCCAAGAAGGTCTCCGAACGCCGGGCGGGACCGCACCAGTTCGGGAACCCCCTCCGTGGCCGCGGTCAGCGCAGTCGCGATCCCACCGCGGGACCAATACGAGACCCCGTCGTATCCTGGTTTGTCGCTATCGGGCCCCTTTGGTCCGTGGCCCGAGCCGCGGACATAGACGATGTTGGGGTTGACCGCACGGATGTCGTCGACGTCGAAACCGAGGCGCTCGCGGCGGCTGGGAAGGTAACTCGTCAGAAAGACATCGGCGGTCTTGGCCAGCTCGAGCAGAACTTCGCGTCCACCCGGCGTCCGCAGATCGATGCCGATTGACTTCTTTCCACGGTTCGGCACTTCGATCATGTAGTTGACCTGCGCGCCTCCCTGGACGATCCCCGAGGTCACCAAACCGCGTTGAGGATCGCCGCCCTCCCGCGGCTCGACTTTGATGACCTCGGCACCCCACTCGGCAAGCACGGCACCCGCCGACGGCACGAACGTCCACGCGGCGACCTCGAGAACGCGAACGCCGTTCAAGACCCTGTTGTCGCTGTTGCCGCTAATGATGCGCCTCCGCTTCTGTTGCCGACCAAGGAGAAAACACTGTCGCGCGCCATCAAGTCGTGTCGCGAACAACGATGATCGCGTGCTCGGGGCAGGCCTCGGATGCTTCGATCACTTCATCCTCTCGGTCGGCAGACACGAATTCTTCTCTCGCCGCTGCGTGGGCCCCGTCATCACTAAGTTCGAAGGAATCGGGAGCCAGCATCACGCACACCATGTGCCGCTGGCACCGAGTGTTGTCGACTCTGAGCTTCATCTCTGCGGCGCCTCCTGTCGCAGACGACGAGGACGCCCGGGGAGGACGCCGGCCTCGCTCCCTATGCGCTTCCGCGGATCCTCTTTCGTCGTCGGCCCATGGCATCCCATCGATACTGGCGCACCAGCACGCATAAAGTACCTGTTCTCTAAATAGAGAATATCGGCTTTCACATCGACCGCCTGTTCCTGGCAGGCCCACACAATGGTTGTGTTGTGGTTAGACGGGAGGAGATGGCACATGATGACGTCGCGTCCAAGGATGTCGTCGTAGCCGCCTCCATCCACAACAAACCACCACCCACCCCCGGCCACCCTAACCAACTCACCACACAACTGTCAATAAACGACATATGTCGCTTACTGCCAAGGGGGTGGCTTCGCTGTTCGATACCTGTCATCAATCGCAAGACGATCGCCCAACTGCCGCAATGACCAGCGGTTTCTCGTGATTGGACCGCGCTCGAGGGCTCCGCATAGCCATTGCTCACGCCGGCCGATCGGCCGCCGCCCTTGACCGCGTCGGCTACCATCACCCTGACAGTCGTTGTCAGACAGGGAAATTCCCTCGCATCAAGGAAATGGAGCACCCACGGTGAAATCGGAAGCGGCGATTCTCCCCGGTGTCGGGCACGACTGGGAAGTCTGCGAAATTGATCTGGACCAGCCTCGCGCGAACGAAGTTCTGGTGCGGATGCGGGTTGCTGGCATCTGCCATTCCGACGATCACTTCGGAACCGGCGACGCAGTGCCCCCGCCTGAGATGGCCGACATGATGCGCGCCTTCGGAATCGAACCTCCCGACTACTTCCCCCTGATCGGCGGTCACGAAGGCGCGGGCGTCGTCGAAGCGGTCGGCCCGAACGTGACAGGACTGCGACCCGGCGATCACGTCGGCATGTCCTTCATACCCGCATGCGGTAAATGCCGGTGGTGCGTTACAGGACAGACGTTCATCTGCGACGTCGGTGCGTACATGTTCTCCAAAGAGATGACCACGGATTTGACTCCGAGACGCCGGCTGGGCGAACAGCTTCTGACCGCGATGACCCAACTCGGGACGTTTTCGCAGTACGTCGTCGTTTCCCAGGACTCGGTCATCAAGCTGGACAAATCAATCCCGTTTCACGCCGCTGCCCTGGTGTCGTGCGGCGTAACCACCGGTTGGGGTTCGGCGACGGTGTCGGCCGGCACTGAAACCGGCGACACCGTGGTGGTGATCGGCACCGGTGGTGTCGGCATGAACGCCGTGCAGGGCGCTCGCGCGGCAGGCGCCAGAAACGTCGTGGCAGTGGATCCCACTGAGTTCAAACGAGAGCTAGCACCCACATTCGGCGCGACGCACACCTGTGCGTCCGCAGAGGCGGCGATCGAGATGGTCCGCGAGATCACCGCCGGCGTGATGGCAGATCGGGTCATCGTCACCGTTGGCGTCGTACGCGGCGAAAATATCCCGGTCGCGATGATGTTGACCCGCAAGGGCGGGACCTGCGTGGTCGTTGGAATGGCGCCGTTCACGGAGCTCTCAGTGCCGTTCTCACTGGCCGATCTCGTCGGCAACCACAAAAGCCTCAAAGGTGCGCTTTACGGGGGCATGAATCCCCGCGCGAGCATGCCGAAACTGTTGTCGCTGTACCAGTCCGGTTCGCTACTGCTCGATGAACTCGTGACGCGCCGCTACCGCCTCGAGGAAATCAACCAGGCCTTGGCCGACCTACGCCAGAGCCGCAACATCAGGGGCATCATCGAATTTCCGGAGGCCTAATTCGGCCGGCTGCCAAGGACCCGATCAGAGTCCTCGAGCCAGTCGATAGGGCTCCATGACCAGCTTCAGGATCTCGGGCGTCATCATGCCGCCGGCATACTCCACCCAGCACCAGCTGCGCGAAGGCTGCCTACCCGATGAACTTTTCACCAGCCTTCCGAAGAAGTGCACGAAGCTGCCGCTGGTGTCGAACACGAAGGAGTACGTGTCGTCACCGACGCTGGTGTCCAGGGCGATGATCTTCCCGCCATCGTCGAACGTGGGCTTAGCGACGAAGTCGTTGTGGGCGGTCGTCACCCCATTCTTCAGCCGATAGCCGGGCCCGAAGTCGAGGCCGTCCCGGCCCTGCCAGAAACATCCGCCGCCGACCTCGCCGTCGCTGTACTCGTGCATCCACGACACCCACATCCCCTGCAGGGCAAGGGCGATCGGCAGTTCGGCGTAGACCTTTCCCTGCGGACCGTAGGCGTAGTCCTGGTGCATGAACCCCGAGACGTCGACACCGTCGATCCTGCCGTGGGCCGTCATCAACTCGTGGCGGTAATACACCTGCTCGTCGACTCCCGGCTGGGCCGGGACGTGCACCACGAAGACATCGGTGACCGTGCGTCCGTGCAGCTCCCACCTGCCGCTCGCGTCGTACCAGTGACACCCGTCGGCGTCTCTTTCGACACGTCCGCTGCCGAACGTCAACTGGACACGCTCGCCGCTGTCGACGTACTGGACGGGCTCATACCAGTCGACCGAGGAATATTCGGCGAACAAGTGCGGCGGATTGGCATCCAAAGACCGCTCGAGCTTGCGGAAGCCGCAGATGGGTGACACCACGTGCGTCATGCCGACGAGGAAGTCATCGGCCCCGCGCACTCCCCAGTAGTCCTGCCCCGCGGCATCAGAGACCACCGCCCCGATCCACATGCCCGCCAAGCCCACCCCGGGCCCCGGTGACCATCCTCTTCGATAGTGATCCAGCGATGTTGGTTCGGCGCGGACCTCAAAGTCGACGTTTGCGGGCACGGGGATCTCCTCTTGACTGCGTTGTCAATGACGACGTGAACAACTGCGGCGCGACGATACACGGAAACTCACATGATCGTGTTTGAGAACACACGCTATCACCCGGCTCCGCGACGCACCCCGATCACCCCATCGAACGCAAATCGCCGCCCGTGCCATAGCGTTTGGCTGCAACTCGGTCGAGTGCGACGTTCGCAGCACCGAAGACATTGGCCCAACAGCGCGTGCGCCGATAGAACAGCTGAATGTCCTGCTCCATGGTGAAGCCGTAGCCACCGTGGAAGTGAACACCGCGTTGTGTGACATCACGCGCCGATTCGTATGCGAAGGCGAACGCCATCGCCGCCAATTCGCTGTCTCGGTCGGGCTCGTCGACATCCGCGCACGCGGCTCGATAGGCGAGCAAACGGGCACCATCGACGGCCGTCGCGCTGTCGGCAAGCCGGTGTGACACAGCCTGGAATGCTCCGATCGGCGTGCCGAACGCCTTGCGTTGGTTCGCGTAATCGACGGTGATCTCCAGCGCGCGCGCCGCAGCGCCCACCAGCGCCGCGGAGGTCAGGACAAGCCAGCAGTCGATAGCCCTATCGAACAGGCGCGCCGCGCCCGGAGCTTGGGCGATCACGGCCGGATCAGCCGGAACGTCGACATCGGCCAGTGGCATAGCACCGAGATTGCTCACCACCGTTCGGTTGTCCCCAAGGCGCGCAAAGACCAACTGGTCGTCGACCAGCGCCACCACCGCATCAGCGACCGCACCTCCCGGCACCAGGCCGAGTCGGCCCCTGACCGACGGGCGCGGAGCGAAGGTCACCAGCTGGTCAGCCTCCAGCGCCGACGCGAGCGCGGTGGCCGCCGCCTCGTTGCCCTGCCGTGCACAGTCCCGAAGCACACTCACGGCTACCTGCGCCTCCACCATCGGCGCCGAACCGAGGGCTCTGCCGAACTGTTCGGCCACCAACGCCAGCTCGACCCGGCCGGCCCCCCATCCGCCAGCCTCCTCGTCGACGGCCATGTGCAAAACACCCGCCTCCATGAGCCCGGCCCACAGTTTAGGGTCGAATCCCGTCGGCTCCGCGGACCTGACCCGTTCGCAGTTGGACTCCCGCGCGAACAGCCGCGCGAAAGACTCGACCAGCTGGCATTGCTCGTCAGTGAGGGCAAGGTCCATGGGTCAACTCTCCTCCACGTGCGTACCGAAGCGACACAACGCATCTCACAATAGGTTGGCCAGCGCCTGTCGCGGCCACCGGTTCCGCGACGGCCTTGGCGAGCGCCCGCCCCGTATGGGAGAATGCTTCCTCTCACACAGAGTAGTACGGAGGATCAATGGCATCGAACCTCGGGACCCGTTGACATGCGCATGCGACTGGATCCCGAACTCGAGCGATTCCAGGCCGAGGTGCGCGCGCACATCTCCTCGGCGATGACGCCGGAACTCGAGGAAAAGATCTACACCACCGGCGTATACCACGACCCCGAGTTCACCGCTGGGCTCGCCCAAAAGGGTTGGTATGCAGCCGATCTAGCCGACGGGCAGCGCCTTAGCCCGTTCCAGACTCAGATCCTCATCGCCGAACTTCACCGAGCCGACGCGCCGATGTACCTCGGGGAGACGACTCGCATGGTCGCGTCGGTCGTCCGCCAGGTGGGCACTGCCTTCGTTCGAGAACGCGTACTGGAAGGGGCCGCAAGCGGCGACGTGACGATCGCGCTGGGCTTCAGCGAGCCCGAATGCGGATCGGATGTCGCGGCAGCCTCCACGCGCGCCGTGCGGGACGGCGACCACTGGGTGATCAACGGTTCGAAGATGTTCACCACCAATGGGCACATCGCCGACTACGTCTTCTTGTTGACACGCACCGACCCGTCGGTGCCAAAGCACAAGGGGCTAACGATGTTCCTCGTTCCGACCGCATCCGACGGTTTCGATGCGCAAGCGGTGTGGACACTCTCGGGGGAACGGACCAACATCACGTTCTACAGCGACCTTCGCATCAGCGATCAATGGCGCATCGGCGAAGTGAATGGGGGGTGGCAAGTCCTGCTGCTCGCACTGGAGGACGAACATGCCTCGGGGTGGGGCCCGCACATTGCCCGACTGCTGCAGCATGCTGAGAAGTGGGCGGCCGAAACAACGGACCCCTCGGGCACCGCACGCATCGAGGACCCTGACGTGCGGCGGCGACTCGCGCGCGCAGCCATTGAGGTCGAGGTCTCCTCGCTGTTGCTGTACCGCTGCGCGTGGCTGGACGAGACCGGACAGAAATCGACCGCCGAAGGCCCAATGTCGAAGCTGTTCAGCACCGAAGCGCTCGAACGCGCAAGCCAAGACCTCAACGACATGGTCGGCCCCGATGCCCTTCGAAACCCATTCGACCCGACGGCGCCGCAGAACGGACAGCTCCAACAGATCATGCGGTTCTCTTTAGGAACAACGATCTACGCGGGAACCAGCGAGGTCCAGCGCACCATCATCGCGCAACGCGGACTCGGACTACCGCGCTAGGACTTCGTTAGCCATGTCGCCAGCAAAGCCTGGCGCGGCGGCGGCCGTCTGCCACCACGCCAGGCCGAGCCGCACGAAGCCTACTTCGGCTGAAAACGCTGCGCCCCGTCCATGCGGATGACTTCGCCGTTGACGTAGGTGTTCTCCAGCAGGTGCTGCGCGAGCAACGCGTACTCCGACGGCTTGCCCAAGCGCTTCAGGAAGGGAATCGCGGCGGCGAACTTCTGCAATCCCTCCTCGCCGAACAGCTCCATCAGCGGCGTGCGGATCGTGCCCGGTGCAATGGTGTTGACGCGAATGCCGACCGCCGCAAGATCGCGAGCGGAGACCAGGGTCAGCCCGATGACGCCGCCCTTGGCCGAGGCATAGGCCGATTGCCCCATCTGCCCTTCGTATCCGGCGATCGAGGCGGTCATCACCACCGCGCCACGCTCCCCGTCGTCGGTGTACGGCGAAAGCTTGGCGATGCGCGCGGCCGCGAGCCGTAAGACGTTGTAGGTGCCGGTCAGGTAGAGATCGATGGTCTTTTTGAACCCGTCCATCGACGCCGGTTCGCCATCGCGATTAATCACCTTCTCCGCGACCCCGAAACCGCCATGCGCAATCACCGCATAGCGAAACTCGCCGAGCTGCCCGGCAGTGTCCAGCGCGGCGTCGACCGAGCCGTCATCGAGTACGTCCGTGTGGACATAGGCCACCGAGCCACCCAGCTCGTCGGCGAGCGCCTTACCTTTATCATCGGCGATGTCGGCGATGACGACGCTTGCACCCGCCTCCTTAAGTTGGCGGACGGTGGCCTCGCCCAGGCCGCCCGCTCCACCCGTTACCAGGACCACCTTGCCTGTCAACGACATTCGATATTCCTCTCCATTTAGACTGCTGGTCTCGGCTCGCCCTTTGAATGGCTTACGAACCGGTCCACTTCGGTTCCCGCTTCTCGGCGAATGCCCTCGGCCCCTCCTGCGCATCCTTGCTGGTGAACACCGGGATGAGATATTCCATCTGGCGCTGCCACATCTCCGACGAAGACCAGTCGGATGAGTTGATGACGATCTCCTTGCTCGCTGCGATGGCTAGTGGACCGTTCTTGGTGATCCGCTCCGACAGCTTCAGCGCCTCTTCGAGCGCGTGGCCGTCCTCGGCGAGCACGTTGACGAACCCGAAGGCCAGGCCCTCCTCCCCGGTGAAGGTGTCCCCGGTGAGGATGAGTTCCATAGCCTTCTGGTAGGGGATGCGATGCTGCAGCCGAAGCAGCCCCCCGCCGCCCGCGACAAGTCCGCGTTTGACCTCCGGCAGGCCGAATCTCGCTGACTTGGCCGCCACGATCAAATCGGTGGCAAGGACAAGTTCGGTGCCGCCGGCGACAGCATGGCCCTCCACCGCCGAGATGATCGGTTTCCTCGGCAACTTCTCTGTGAAACCGAGCCCGCGACCCTCGATGGCGGGGAACTCCCCAGCAGAAAACGCCTTCAAATCCATTCCAGAGCAGAAGGTTCCGCCCGCTCCGGTGAGAACCGCGACCGACAGTTCCGGGTTGGCATCCAGTTCATCAACCGCGTCCGCCAACCCCTGGCTTACGGCCAGATTGGCGGCGTTTTTGGCTTCCGGCCGGTTGATAGTGATCACCAGGGCTCGTCCGTGACGCTCGGTCAGCACTTCGTCTGCCATGTACTTCCTTCGGATCGGGCCGGCCGTGGCACGCCGGCGATACTGCAGATTGGAGCTCAACTCTCCGAGCGGACCCGGATCGCGCCCGTCGGACAGCGCGCTACCGCCTGTGTGACAGCGCCTTCACGTTCGTCGGGGACCACGTCGGTGACCGGCGTCATCACCCCGTCGTCGCCGACGCGAAACACGTCTTCGGCGAGCGATTCGCAGATACCGCTCCCGATGCAGGAGTCCTGGTCGAATTCGACGCGTACCATGGTCACTCCACCAGCCTGACGGACATGTGCTTGATGCCGTGGATCAGATTGCTGTGAAGATACTTTGGCTCACCCAGCTGCACGGGCGGTAGGCGGGTGAGCAACTGGTGAAACAGGTGCCGCAACTGCATCTTTGCCACCTGGGCGCCGAGGCAGAAGTGCGCGCCCCCACCACCGAATCCGACATGTGGATTGTGTGTCCGGGTGATGTCAAACTCCCTCGGCCGGTCGAACACCGCCTCGTCACGATTCCCCGAGCAGTAGAACAGCGCAATCTTTTCGCCCTTCGCGATCTGCTGACCACCAAGTTCGGTATCTTCCAACGCGGTTCGCGCGAAGGCGACTACCGGATTGGACCAGCGCACCAGCTCGTCCACGGCCGCATCGATGCGATTGTCGAAATCTTCGAGCAGCCAAGCCATTTGCTCCGAGTGTTCGACAAGCGCCTTGAAACCATGGGACGTCGTCTGTTTGGTGGTGTCGTTGCCCGCCGACGCCAATAGCACCATGAACGAGCCGATGTCGTTATCCGTTAGGCTCTCACCGTCAACCTCCGCATTGACCAGTCGGGTCATGAGATCGTCGGCCGGTTCGGCGCGCCGGCGCTTCGCCAACTCAGTCCCAGTGGTATTCAGGAACGTCAGCTGGGCGAACATATGCGTCGCGATCTCTTCGGTGTTCGCGTACTCGGCATCCGTGCCGCCGAAGAGCGCCTCCGCGGCATACGCGACCGCTTCCCGGTCAGCGGGGTCGATGCCGATCATGTCGGAGACGGTGCGCATGGGCAGCTTGGCCGAGCATTCCGTGACGAAGTCGAGTTCTTCACCGCTGTGCAGCTTTTCGAGAAGTCCGTCAACGATCTCGGCGGCATTGGCGCGGATCTGGTCTTCGATCAAACGCACCTGCCGCGGAGTGAACACCGAGCTGATCAGCCGGCGGTACCGAGATTGGTCCGGGGGGTCCATCGCCAGAAAGAAGGTGCTGATCTGTTGTACCTCGGCGGGAAGGTAATCAATGCTGATGCCGAAGCGCGATCCGAACAGTTCGTTGTGCTGGCTGGCGTACTTGATGTCCGCGTGCCTGGTGACCGCCCAGTAGCCAGTCTCCTCGGATGGAAAGATCGACGACATCGGGCGGTGCCAGCTGAGGCCGGGTTCTGCGCGGAGCGTGGCGAAGGTCTCGTCTCGCTTCGCGAAGTCGAGATCCCAGAAGTCAGAGGCGGATAGGTCGAGCGGGTGGTAGGGGTGCGGGGACCTTACAGAGTGGTCATCAACAGTCATACTTCCTCCCAAGAGCGCTTCGTGGTCCACACCGCAACCAGCGCGGATGCCAGCATTGAGTTCGCGAATCCGCCGTCGATCTGAATGTCTTGACCGACAACCCAACTGGCAGCCGATGACGCGAGGAATGCGATCACGGGCGCGATGTCGGCCACGGTCGCGTGCCGCCCCACAGTAGTCCGGGCGATGTCAAGGATGTCCTTGCCCATCGACTGCTCGAAGTCGCGCAGGATGGGCGTCTCGACGGGTCCCGGGCTGACCGTGTTGACCCGAACGCCGTGCTGGCTTCTGGCCGTCGCCGCGAATTGCTTCGCGAACACGATGAGGGCCTCTTTGGAGGTGCTGTATACCGGGTAGTTCGGATCCTGTTCTGCCTGCCAGGCGGCCACGTCGGCGGCGGTTGTAGCGCGGAGAAGCCCGGCAATGTCGGCAGCGCGCTGTTGCCAAGCCAGTCCGGCGATCGAACCGACCCCGATGATCGACCCGCCCGGTCGCAGCAATCCCGCCATGCCCTCGGCCATCAATCGAAAC
>Ga0209040_10004675_pt1 | contig 10293 bp, 7 predicted proteins | sample BogFormECP12_OM3_FD_188240 | JGI IMG/M metagenome (GOLD analysis project Ga0209040, IMG submission 188240) | Bog forest soil microbial communities from Calvert Island, British Columbia, Canada - ECP12_OM3 (SPAdes) (version 2) | ecosystem: Environmental > Aquatic > Freshwater > Wetlands > Bog ... | reverse complement strand
TCAAGCGGTTAGGCTGCTGCGGTGCACGGCCTGCTGATCGCGATCGAGGGGGTCGACGGCGCGGGCAAGCGCACCCTGTGCCAGGGCCTGCGGACCGGATTCGAGGCCCATGGCAAATCGGTGGCCGCCCTGTCCTTCCCGCGCTACGGGCATTCGGTGGCTGCCGACCTGGCCGCTGAGGCGCTGCACGGGCAGCACGGCGACCTGGCATCGTCGGTCTACGCGATGGCCGTGCTGTTCGCACTCGACCGTGCCGGTGCACGCGACGAGATCGGTCACCTTCTGCTGGCCTACGACGTCTTGATCCTCGACCGGTACGTCGCGTCGAACGCCGCCTACAGCGCCGCGCGACTGCACCAGGACGCCTCAGGTGAGGCCGCCGAGTGGGTGCGCCACCTGGAATACGACCGACTGCGATTGCCCGCGCCCGACTGGCAAGTGCTGCTCGATGTGCCCGCGGAGCTGGCTGCCGACCGGGCCCGCCACCGCGAGCACGCCGAGTCCGCCCGCCCCCGTGACGCGTACGAGCGCGACGACGATCTGCAGCGGCGCACGGGGCACGTGTACGCCGGTTTGGCGGCCGCGGACTTCGGCGGGCCATGGCGGGTCGTCGCCGCGGACGTCGACGCGGCGGCGCTCGCGGGGTCGTTCGGCCGCTAGCGAGGTCAAGAAGCCGCAACTCGCCCGTGTGGTAGCTCAGTTTTGTCGCGATCTGGTGACACCATGGACACCATGAGGCAAAGGATTCTGGTCGTAGACGACGACGCGTCGCTGGCCGAGATGCTCACCATCGTGCTGCGCGGGGAAGGCTTTGACACCGCGGTCATCGGCGACGGCACGCAGGCGCTCACCGCGGTCCGCGAGCTGCGCCCGGATCTGGTGCTGCTGGACTTGATGCTGCCCGGCATGAACGGCATCGACGTGTGCCGCGTGCTGCGCGCCGACTCCGGGGTGCCGATCGTGATGCTCACCGCGAAGACGGACACCGTCGACGTCGTCTTGGGCCTGGAGTCGGGCGCCGACGACTACGTGATGAAGCCGTTCAAGCCGAAGGAGTTGGTCGCCCGGGTGCGCGCCCGGCTGCGTCGCAACGACGACGAGCCGGCCGAGATGCTGTCGATCGCCGATGTCGACATCGACGTGCCGGCTCACAAGGTCACCCGCCAGGGCGAGCAGATTTCGCTGACACCGCTGGAATTCGACCTGCTAGTGGCGTTGGCGCGGAAACCACGGCAGGTGTTTACTCGTGATGTGCTGCTCGAACAGGTGTGGGGGTACAGGCACCCCGCCGACACCCGTTTGGTGAACGTGCATGTCCAGCGGCTACGGGCCAAGGTTGAGAAAGACCCGGAGAACCCGCAGGTGGTGTTGACTGTTCGAGGAGTGGGATACAAGGCCGGACCTCCGTGATCTGGGGCTCGAGGCGGCGCATTCACCGGCGTTCTGCTCCTGTGCTGCGCGGGTTGAGTGCGTTGAGTCGAGCCATGGGTCTCCTCTGGCGCCGGTCGCTGCAGTTGCGGGTGGTGGCCCTGACGCTGGGGCTGTCGCTGGTCGTGATCATGGTTCTCGGTTTCGTGTTGACCAGTCAGATCACCGATCGGGTGCTCGAGGCCAAAGTGCGTGCCGCCACGGAGGAGATCGAGCGGGCCCGCACCACGGTCAGCGGCATCATCGGCGGCGAGGAAACCCGCTCGCTCGACAGCAGCCTGCAGCTGGCCCGCAACACACTCACCGACCGCAAGACCGACCCCACGGCGGGAGGCGGGCTGGCCGGCACCTTCGACGCGGTGCTCGTGGTGCCCGGTGACGGTCCGCGCGCGGCTACGTCGGCGGGACCGGCGGATCAGATCCCGGGATCGTTGCGCGACTTCGTCAAGGCCGGGCAGGTCAGTTATCAATACGCCACCGTGCACGCCGGCGGCTTTTCCGGCCCCGCGTTGGTCATCGGCAGCCCGACGACGGGACCTGTCCCCGCCCAGCTGTACCTGATCTTCCCGCTCAACAGCGAGGAGAGCACGATCGCCCTGGTACGCGGCACGATGCTGACCGGAGGCGTGGTGCTGCTCGGCCTGCTGGCCGCGATCGCGCTGCTGGTCGCGCGTCAGATCGTGCTTCCGGTGCGGTCGGCGTCGCGGATCGCCGAGCGGTTCGCCGAAGGACACCTCACCGAGCGGATGCCGGTACGCGGCGAGGACGACATGGCCAGGCTGGCGGTGTCGTTCAACGACATGGCCGAAAGCCTGTCGCGGCAGATCACCCAACTGGAGGAGTTCGGCAATCTGCAGCGCCGCTTCACCTCAGACGTCAGCCACGAACTGCGCACACCACTGACCACCGTGCGGATGGCCGCGGACCTGATCTACGACCACAGTGAGGACCTCGATCCGGCACTTCGGCGTTCCACCGAGCTGATGGTCAACGAGCTGGACCGTTTCGAGACGCTGCTCAGCGACCTGCTCGAGATCTCGCGGCACGACGCCGGCGTGGCGGAGCTGTCAGTCGACTCGGTGGACCTGCGGACCACCGTGCGCAGCGCCTTGGAGAACGTCGGTCACCTCGCCGATGACGCCGGCATCGAGTTGAAGGTCGATCTGCCCGACTACGAGGTGATCGCCGAAGTCGACGCACGCCGCGTCGAGCGGATCCTGCGCAACCTGATCGCCAACGCCATCGACCACGCCGAGCACAAGCCGGTGCAGATAACGATGGCCGCCGACGTTGACACCGTGGCGGTCACGGTCCGCGACTACGGCGTGGGGCTGCGCCCCGGCGAGGAGAAACTGGTGTTCAGCCGGTTCTGGCGGTCCGACCCGTCGCGGGTGCGGCGCTCCGGGGGCACCGGCCTCGGCCTGGCCATCAGCATCGAGGACGCGCGGCTGCACCAGGGCCGCCTCGAGGCGTGGGGTGAACCGGGCAAGGGTGCCTGCTTCCGGCTGACGCTGCCGCTGGTCCGCGGCCACAAGGTCACCACAAGCCCGCTGCCGTTGAAGCCCGTCGCACCCGAACGCAAGGAGCGGCGCCCGGTTCGTCAGCGCGAGCCGGCCGGGGAGACCGTATGAGACGCATCGCGGCGCTGCTGGCCGCGGTGCTGGTGGCTGCCGTGGCGGCCGGATGCGCCGGGGTGCCGACGTCGTCCGCGCCGCAGGCGATCGGGACCGTCGAACGTCCGCCCGCACCCAGCCTGCCGGAGCCCTCGCCGGGTATGGATCCCGACGTGTTGCTGCGTGAATTCCTCAAGGCGACAGCAGATCCCGCGAATCGGCATCTCGCTGCCAGGCAGTTTCTCACCGAGTCGGCGTCGCGCGGCTGGGACGACGCGGGCAGCGCGTTGTTGATCGACAACGTCGTGTTCGTCGAAACCCGAGCCGCTGAGCGGGTTTCGGTGAGCATGCGCGCCGATATCCTGGGCTCGCTTTCCGACATGGGAGTGTTCGAGACCGCCGCCGGGGCGCTGCCCGACCCGGGCCCGATCGAGCTGGCCAAAACGCCCGGCGGCTGGCGCATCGACAAGCTGCCCAACGGTGTCTTCCTGGACTGGCAGCAGTTTCAGGAGACCTACAAGCGCCACAACCTCTACTTCGCCGACCCGACCGGCAAGACGGTCGTCCCGGACCCCCGCTACGTTGCGGTGTCCGACCCCGACCAACTGCCCACCGAACTGGTCAGCAAGCTCATCGCCGGCCCGCGCCCGGAGATGGCCAACGCGGTGCGCAACATGCTCGGGCCGCCGCTGCGCCTGCGGGGGCCCGTCACCCGCGCCGACGGCGGCAAGACGGGCATCGGCCGCGGCTATGGCGGCGCGCGTGTCGATCTGGAGAATCTGACGACCACCGACCCGCACAGTCGGCAACTTCTTGCGGCGCAGATCATTTGGACGTTCGCACGGGCCGACATCACGGGGCCGTACGTGATCAACGCAGACGGGGCGGCGCTGGACGACCGGTTCGCCGACGGCTGGCAAGCCTCCGACGTCGCCGCGACCGACCCCGGTGCGGCCGACGGGGCCGCGGCGGGCGTGCACGCGCTGGTCGGTGGGTCGCTGGTCTCGGTCGACGGGCGGAACGCGCCGCGGGTGGCAGGCTCGTTCGGGCAGATGCCGAACCAACAGTCGGCGGCATTGTCGCGCAGCGGCCGCGACGTGGCGTCGGTAGTCGCGCTGCGCGGAGGGCAGCCCGACGCCGCGTCGTCGCTGTGGGTCGGCCCCAACGGCGGCGACGCGGTGGAAGCCACTGACGGGCATTCGATTTCACGGCCCTCGTGGGCTCTGGACGACGCGGTGTGGGTGGTGGTGGACGGTATCAACGTCGTGCGGGTGATCCAGGAGGCGGCGTCAGGCCAGCCGGCGCGGATACCGGTGGACGCGACCGCGGTCGCGACGAAGTTCCCCGGCCCGATCACCGAGCTGCAGTTGTCCCGCGACGGCACCCGTGCGGCGATGGTCATCGGTGGCCAGGTGATCCTCGCGACCGCCGAGCAGACGCCGGGCGGCGAATACGCGCTGACGTATCCGCGGCGGCTGGGCTACGGGCTCGGCAACTCGGCCGTTTCGCTGGCGTGGCGCACCGGCGACGACATCGTCGTCAGCCGCACCGACCCGCAGCACCCGGTGTCCTACGTCAACGTGGACGGAGTCAACTCCGACGGGCCGAACAACAACCTGGCGGTACCGGTCGGAACCGTGGCCGCCAACCCGTCGACGGTTTATGTCGCCGACCCGCGCGGCGTGTTGCAGCTGTCGGGCACCGGCGCCGAAGACAATCGGACGTGGATCGGCGTTCCGGCGCTGATGGTGCCCGGCGCCGTGCCCGTGCTGCCGGGCTGACTTGTCCTTGACGGCGAAGGCAATTACCCGGTCATCAAACCGGTGTGAAGAACAGGCAACAGGTCTGCCAAATAGGTGGCACGGTGCGGTGAACACGGACTACCGTCGGGGCCAAGAACCCGTGAACACTTCACGGTGGCGGCCCACACCTCGTTGGGGCGCTTGCCCGCCCTCACACGTGGCAGGAGGTGAGTCTTCGACATCTGGCCATGCGGGGCAGGTCCCGCGGGCGCATTCCGGCAAACCGACTCCGCAGAGAAACGAGTTGTCTACATGTCAAGCCGATCCGTGGACTCCGACCAGGTTCTCGACGATGCCGACGAGCAGACCGAACCGAAGCCGAACGCCGAGGTCGTGGTCAAGGGCCGTAACGTCGAGATTCCAGATCACTACCGCATCTACGTCTCGCAAAAACTCGCCCGCCTCGAGCGGTTCGACCGGACGATCTACCTGTTCGACGTCGAGCTAGAGCACGAACGCAACCGGCGTCAGCGCAAAAACTGCCAGCACGTGGAGATCACCGCGCGCGGTCGCGGCCCGGTAGTTCGCGGCGAGGCGTGCGCCGACAGCTTCTATGCAGCGTTCGAGTCGGCGGCGTGCAAACTCGAGAGTCGGCTGAGGCGCAGCAAGGACCGCCGCAAGGTCCACTACGGCGACAAGACCCCGGTCTCGCTGGCCGAGGCCACGGCCGCCACGCCGTCGGCTGATGCGGCGCAGGCATTCAGGCCCGGCGAGGCCCCGCAGCCAGCCGTCGACGGCGCGGCCGTCGAGGAACACGAACCGGGCCGGGTCGTGCGAACCAAGGAGCACCCGGCGAAACCGATGACGGTCGACGACGCCCTGTACGAGATGGAGCTGGTCGGCCACGACTTCTTCCTGTTCCACGACAAGGAGAGCGACAAGGCCTGCGTGGTCTACCGTCGGCACGCCTACGACTACGGACTGATCCGGCTCGCCTGAGCCGGGTGGACTGATCCGGCTCGCCTGAGCCGGGTGGACTGATCCGGCTCGCCTGAGCCGGCCACATCGGCGTGTCACCTAGGATGGTGGACGCTGAATATTTCAATCAACAGGGGATACTGCTGTGCTGTCGAAGTTGCTGCGCCTTGGTGAAGGTCGCATGGTCAAGCGCCTTGCGCGCGTCGCCGACCATGTCAGCACGTTGTCCGACGACACCGAGAAGCTGACCGACGCCGAGCTGCGCGCCAAGACCGACGAGTTCAAGAAGCGCCATGCCGACGGCGAAAGCCTCGACGACCTGCTGCCCGAGGCGTTCGCGGTGGCCCGTGAGGCGGCCTGGCGGGTGCTGGACCAGCGTCCGTTCGACGTCCAGGTGATGGGCGCCGCGGCGCTGCACTTCGGGAACGTCGCCGAGATGAAGACCGGTGAGGGCAAGACGCTGACCTCCGTGCTGCCGTCGTACCTCAACGCGATCGGTCGCAACGGCGTGCACGTCGTCACCGTCAACGACTATCTGGCCAAACGCGACAGCGAGTGGATGGGCCGTGTGCACCGGGTCCTCGGCCTCGACGTCGGCGTGATTCTGTCCGGTATGACGCCCGACGAGCGCCGCATCGCCTACAACGCCGACATCACCTACGGCACCAACAACGAGTTCGGATTCGACTACCTGCGCGACAACATGGCCCACTCGCTGGAAGACCTCGTGCAGCGCGGTCACTCCTACGCGATCGTCGACGAGGTCGACTCCATCCTGATCGACGAGGCCCGAACCCCGCTGATCATCTCCGGGCCGGCCGACGCGGCGTCGAACTGGTACAGCGAGTTCGCCCGGCTGGCGCCGCTGATGGAGAAGGACCTCCACTACGAGGTCGACCTGCGCAAGCGGACCATCGGCGTCCACGAAGTGGGCGTGGAGTTCGTCGAGGACCAGCTCGGGATCGAGAACCTCTACGAGGCGGCCAACTCGCCACTGGTCAGCTACCTCAACAATGCGCTGAAGGCCAAGGAGCTGTTCCAGCGCGACAAGGACTACATCGTCCGCAACGGCGAGGTGCTGATCGTCGACGAGTTCACCGGACGCGTGCTGATCGGGCGCCGATACAACGAGGGCATGCACCAGGCCATCGAGGCCAAGGAGCACGTCGAGATCAAGGCGGAGAACCAGACGCTGGCAACGATCACGTTGCAGAACTACTTCCGGCTCTACGAAAAGCTGGCCGGCATGACCGGCACCGCACAGACCGAGGCGGCCGAGCTGCACGAAATCTACAAGCTCGGCGTGGTGAGCATCCCGACCAACAAGCCGATGATCCGCACCGACCAGTCCGACCTGATCTACAAGACCGAGGAAGCCAAGTACATCGCGGTCGTCGACGACGTCGCCGAGCGGTACCAGAGGGGCCAGCCGGTGCTGATCGGCACCACAAGCGTCGAGAAGTCGGAGTATCTGTCGCGCCAGTTCCAGAAGCGGCGCATCCCGCACAACGTGCTGAACGCGAAGTACCACGAGCAGGAGGCCGGGATCATCGCCGAGGCGGGCCGGGCCGGCGCGATCACCGTCGCCACCAACATGGCCGGCCGTGGCACGGACATCGTGCTCGGCGGGAACATCGACTTCCTCACCGACAAGCGGCTGCGCGCGCGTGGCCTCGATCCGGTCGAGACGGACGACGAATACGAAGCAGCCTGGCACCAGGAACTGCCGAAGGTCAAGGCGGAGGCCGCCGAGGAGGCCAAAGACGTCATCGAGGCAGGCGGGCTCTACGTGCTCGGCACCGAGCGCCACGAGTCGCGCCGCATCGACAACCAGCTGCGCGGCCGGTCCGGCCGCCAGGGCGACCCCGGCGAGTCGCGGTTCTACCTGTCGCTGGGCGACGAGCTGATGCGCCGGTTCAACGGCGCGACGCTGGAGTCGCTGCTGACGCGGCTGAACCTGCCGGACGACGTCCCGATCGAGGCCAAGATGGTCACCCGCGCGATCAAGAGCGCGCAGACGCAGGTCGAGCAGCAGAACTTCGAGGTACGCAAGAACGTCCTCAAGTACGACGAGGTGATGAACCAGCAACGCAAGGTGATCTACGCCGAGCGCCGCCGCATCCTCGAGGGCGAGAATCTCAAGGAACAGGCGTTGGAGATGGTCCGCGACGTGATCACCGCCTACGTCGACGGCGCCACCGCCGAGGGATACGCCGAGGACTGGGACTTCGACGCGCTGTGGACCGCGCTCAAGACGCTGTACCCGGTGGGCATCGACCATCGCTTGCTGCGGCATCGCGACGAGGAATCCGACCGCGACGACCTGACCCGCGAGGAACTGCTCGATGAGCTCGTCGAGGACGCCGAGCAGGCCTACGCCAGGCGAGAGGCCCAGATCGAGGAGCTGGCCGGCGAGGGCGCGATGCGACAGCTCGAGCGCAACGTGCTGCTCAATGTCATCGACCGCAAGTGGCGCGAGCACCTCTACGAGATGGACTACCTCAAGGAGGGCATCGGACTGCGGGCGATGGCGCAGCGCGACCCGCTGGTCGAGTACCAGCGCGAGGGCTACGACATGTTCGTCGGCATGCTCGAAGGGCTGAAGGAAGAGTCGGTCGGGTTTCTTTTCAACATCGCCGTGGAACCGGTTCCCGCCCCGGCGGTCGCACCGGTCTCCGCACCCGAAGGGCTGGCCGAGTTCGCCGCCGCCGCCGCGGCGCAGGCCACCGAGCGCACTGCCGACGCGGCACCGCAGCCCAGTCCGGCCGGGCGGCACTCGTTGCCGGAAGGCCCTGCTCAACAGGGATTTTGGGCAAAGGGCCTGGACGGCGACGATGATCAGCGGGCGGCGGCGCTGACCTACAGCGGCCCGTCGGAGGATGGCTCCGCCCAGGTGCAGCGCCGCAACGGCGGCGGGTCGACCCCGGCCGGCGCGCCCGCCGGGGCCAGCCGCCGCGAGCGTCGCGAGGCCGCCCGCCGACAGGGCCGCGGCCCGAAGCCACCGAAGTCGGTGCGCAGGGGCTAACGGCTTTTCTCGAGCAGTTCGGCGATGCGCTGCAGCGTCGCCCGCATGCCGTCTTCGGCCTGTCTGGGCATCCCGCTCATTTTCAGCAGCAGCCGCTGCCGGTCGCGTGACACGTCCCATGTTTCGCGTACCAGCGTGCCGCCGGGTTCGGCGGGCGCCAGCTCGTAGCGCCAGATCCGGCCGCCCAACAGGCCGCCGAACGCCGTGGGTTGCCAGGCGATGCGGCGGTCCTTCTCGAACTCGATCACCTTGTTGTGCATCGTGTACGGCACGAACATCGTTTCGGGTCGACCGTGCATCCTCATGGAGAACGTCGACCCCAGCGACAGCGGCATCGACTCGGCGGTGGTGTGGCCGACCGTCCCGGACCCATCGATAGTGGCGTGTCTCCCAGCGTCGGCCAGCAGCGCGAAGATCTCGCCGGCCGGCGCGTTGATCACGCGTTCAACGCTGACAGTGTTGCCTTCCACGGCAGACAGGTTAGCCAATCCCGGCGGCGGCGGTGCCACCACCCGCGATGTGCCTACGCTTCGATCTGCCGCTACGGTGGCGGATGCGTCGAGCGAGGGGAAGGTTGCGCCGCGATGGTGACGAGATTGTCCGCATCGGACGCCGCTTTCTACACCCTCGAGGACACCGCCACCCCGATGTATGTCGGGTCGCTGTCGATCCTGCGTCCCCCCCGCGCGGGGCTCAGCTACGAAAGCCTTCTCACAACCGTCGAGCGGCGGTTGCCACAGATCCCGCGCTACCGGCAGAAGATCCGCGAGGTCACGTTCGGCCTCGCCCGCCCGGTGTGGATCGATGACCGCGACTTCGACATCACCTACCACATCCGCCGCTCCGCGCTGCCGTCACCGGGAAGTGACGACCAGTTGCACGACCTGATCGCCCGGCTCGGCTCCAGGCCGCTGGACCGGACGCGGCCGCTGTGGGAGATGTACCTGGTCGAGGGCTTGGCCAAGAACCGGGTCGCGATCTACACCAAGTCCCATCAGGCGCTGGTCAACGGGATGACCGCGCTGGAGATCGGGCATGTGATCGCCGACCGCACCCAGCGCCCGCCGGATTTCGGCGAGGACATCTGGATTCCGGCACGGGAACCGAGCACCACCGAGCTGGTGGCCGGCGCCATCGGCGAATGGATCGTTCGCCCGACCACCCAGCTGGCGGCGGTCCGTTCCGCGGTGAGCGACATCGCGACCAACGCCGGCTACCTCGCCGACATCGGCCGCTCCGCCGCCCACACGGCGCGCACGATCATCCGCGGCACGGCGCCCAGCAGCCCGTTGAACACCACGGTTTCGCGCAATCGGCGCTTCACCGTGGCCAAAGGCCCCCTGGAGCGCTACCGCCATCTGCGGTCCCGCTACGACTGCGATGTCAACGATGTCGTGCTGGCGGTGGTGGCGGGCGCGCTGCGCAACTGGCTGTTGTCGCGCGGCGAACCTGTCACACCCACATCGACCGTGCGGGCGATGGCGCCGATGTCGGTGTATCCCGAGGC
>Ga0209040_10004674_pt1 | contig 10293 bp, 5 predicted proteins | sample BogFormECP12_OM3_FD_188240 | JGI IMG/M metagenome (GOLD analysis project Ga0209040, IMG submission 188240) | Bog forest soil microbial communities from Calvert Island, British Columbia, Canada - ECP12_OM3 (SPAdes) (version 2) | ecosystem: Environmental > Aquatic > Freshwater > Wetlands > Bog ... | reverse complement strand
GGACATGCCGAGGTTCTCCGCCAGCACCGACAGCTGGGTGCCGATGTTGCCGTAGCCCACGATGCCGAGCTTGCGGCCGCGCACCTCGTGGCTCCCGGCCGCGGACTTGTCCCAGTGGCCCATGTGCATCTGCATGTTCTTCTCCGGCAGCCGCCGGGCCATCGAGATGATCTCGGCCAGCGCCAGCTCGACCACGCTGCGGGTGTTGGAGAACGGCGCGTTGAACACCGCCACGCCACGCCTGCTCGCGGCGGCCACGTCGATCTGGTTGACGCCGATGCAGAAGGCGCCAATCGCGATCAGCTGCGGCGCCGCGGCCAGGACGCGCCCTGTGATCCGCGTCCCGGACCTGATGCCGAGCAGGCTTACGTCGCCGATGGCCTCGATGAGCTCGTCCTCGCCGAGCGCGCGCGGCAGCGTGTCGACCTGATAGCCCTCCTTGGCCAGCCGCGCTGACGCGTCGGGATGGATGTTCTCGAGCAGCAGCACCCTCGTCGTCACCAGACCATGCACCTTTCGCACTATTTGCCCAGGTCCTGGGCCACCGGGGGGACTGGGTCCAGACCCCGCAGGCGGGCAGGATTCATCCCCGTAACCCGTTTCCTTTATACCTAACGAGCCGAGGTGGCTGCCCCGGTCAGCTGGCCTGTATCTGCTTGGCCGGCGCCGCCTTGCTCCTCGCTCCCGTGGCCGTCCTGGCCATCGAGGGCACGGATCCTGGCCCGGACTTCGTCGGCCAGCGGGTGCGGGAGCCGGTCGAGGACGGTGACGGATTCGCGCCAAGCCGCCTCGGCGGCCCCGCGGTCGCCCTCGGCCAGCAGGGCGTCGCCGAGTCCGGCCAGCGAGTTGCCCTCGCCGAACGACGAGCTGATCTCGCGATAGGCCTCGATGGCCTTGGTGTAGTGCGCCTTGGCCTGGGCGATGTCGCCCAGGTGCAGGTAGACGTAGCCCAGGCTGTCGAGCGTGTCGGCGGTGCCGGCGCGGTGGCCGGAATCACGGTGCAGGCTCAGCGCCCGCTGGCAGTGGATCAGCGCCCGGTCGTACTGGCCCAGGTGCGCGTACAGCCAGCCGACCCCGTTCTCCAGGTTGGCCTGCGTCCACCAGTGCCCGGCGGCCTTCAGCATCCGCAGCGCGTCCAGGGCCACGGCCAATGCCTCGGGGTAATGCTCCTGCTTCTCCAACATGGCGGCCAGGCCGTTCAGCACCATTCCTTCGTTTGCCCGGTCGCCCAGTTCCCGGAACATGTCCAGCGCCTGCCGGACGTTCGAGGCCGCCGCGTCGTAGTCTTCCATGTGCGACTGTGCGTTACCAAGCAGATAGTGCGTATGCGCCAGGGCCAGCGTGTCGCCCAGGCGCCGGGCCGCGGCCAGGGCGGTCTGCTGGGTGGCGACGTAGTCCTGCCACCGGCCGCGCCGGTTGAAGAACGGGACGAGCGTCCACGGGATCTGCCAGGCGTGGGTGTCAAAGCCGTTGGCGTCGGCGAACGCGATCAGCGTGAGCAGGACCGGCGCCTCGGCGTCGAACCAGGCTATCGCCTGCTCCTTGTCGGCCGCGTCGGCGGGCAGCACGCTCGGCTGCGCCGCGGCCAGCCGCAGCGGCGGCCGGTGCGGGCTGAACCGCTGTGCAGCCGCCATCGCCGTGTACAGGTAATGATCGAGCACCCGGTGCGCGGCCGCCCGGCGCTCCGGCTCCGGGTCGTGCCGCTCGGCCTGGTCGGCGGCGTACGCGCGGAGCAGGTCGTGGAACGTGAACCTGGCGGGCAGGTACTCGGCGACCATGTGGGTCCGGCTCAGCTCGCGCAGCGCGGCGCCTGCGTCGGCGCGGGCCATGCCGGCCAGGCTGGCCGCCGCCGACAGCGAGATGTCCGGACCCGGGTGCACGCCGAGCAGGCGGAACATCCGCGCCGCGGGCTCGGATAGCTGGTCGTAGGACCAGGAGAGCACGGCCCGCACGTTGGTGACCGCGTCCCCCGCCTGGAGCGCGTCCAGCCTGCCCCTGGCGTCGCGCAGTTCGGCGGCCAGCTCGGTCAGCGGGCGCTTGGGCCGGCTGGCCGCGCGGCCGACCGCGATACCCAGGGCCAGCGGGAGACGGGCACAGGAGGAGATGATCTCGTCTGCCGCCTCGGGCTCGGCCGCGGCCCGGTCCTGGCCGAGCCGGCGTACGAGCATCTCGCGTGCCTCGGCGTAGCTGAGCACGTCGAGCGTGAGCGGCACCGCTCCCTCGGCGGCCACCAGCCCGGTCATCTCGTTCCGGCTGGTCACCACGACCAGGGAGCCCGGCGAGCCGGGCAGCAGCGGGCGCACCTGAGCCCCGTCGCGGCCGTTGTCCAGGACGATCAGCATTCGCTTGCCGTCGAGCAGGCTGCGGAACAGGGCAGACCGGCCCTCGGTGTCGGCCGGGATCCGGTACGGCGGCACGCCCAGTGAGTCGAGGAAGAACCGTAGCGCCTCGGCCGGCTCCATCGGCGGGGTGGCCGGATCCAGCCCGTGCAGGTTGACGTACAGCTGGCCGCCGGGGAAGCGCTTGGCGACGTGGCGACCGAAGCGGACGGCGAGCGCGGTCTTCCCCGTTCCCGCCGTGCCGGAGATGACCACGATCGGCACGGTCTGGCCCGATTCGGCCTCGGCAGACCCAGTGGATTTCGCCGGCAGCATCGCCTGCAGGATGCCGAGCTCTTCGTGACGGCCGGAGAAGCCCGGCGCGTCGAGGGGCAGCTGGGCCGGCACCGGCGTGACCATGCCCTCGGCCCGGGGCCGCGGGCGGCCGTCACCGAGCACGGAACCGGTCCCCGTCGCGTCGCCGTCGAGCATCACCAGGGCCGCGCCGTCCGGGGCGTCCAGGGCGGGATCGGCGGTCAGCACCTGCTGGTGGATGCGGGACAGGTCGCTGCCCGGATCGATGCCGAGCTCATCGGCCAGCACCCGGCGGCCTTCGGCGAACGCCCGCAACGCCTCGGCGTGCCGTCCGCAGCGGTACAGCGCGATCATCAAAAGCCCGCGCATCCGCTCCCGCAGCGGATGATCCGCCACCATGGCCGTCAGGTCGGGCACGACCTCCTCGTGGCGGCCGAGCGAAAGCAGGACGTCGGCCCGCTCTTCCGCGGCCGCGGAGCGCAGCTCGCCGAGCCGCACCCGCTCCGTCTCCGCGAATGGCCCGGGCACCCCCGCGAACGCGATACCGCGCCACAGCGAGAGCGCCGAGTGGAGGGCGACCGCCGCGCCGGTCAGGTCACCGGCCTTGCGCAACTGGCGGGCCCGGGCGAGGTCCTGCTCGAAGGCCACCGCGTCCGGCTGGCCAGGCACCAGGTGAAGCACGTAGCCGGCCCCAGAGGAGACCAGCACCCGGCCCGGCCCGCGCAGCGACCGGTTCGGTTCCATGACCCGGCGCAGGCCGGCCACATAGGTGTAGATGCCGCCCTCAGCGCTGGCCGGGGGATCCTGCCCCCAGACCGCATCAACCAGCTCGCCCCGGGATATGACCCGGTTAGCCCGCATCGCTAGGATGCCAAGCACAGCCTGCTGCCTGGGCTGCCCCACATGTAGCTCCTGGTCGCCATACCAGGCCGCTACGGGACCAAGCACGCCGACGCGCAACACCACGGCTTCGCCGACCTTTCGCTCGCCAACACCCCAAAGACCCGAAGGTCCCGCCCCCACCCGGGCTGGAGCCTCTTATGCAGGTTACAGTGATTTGCTCTAGTCATCCAGAAAAAATCTAGATCGTATAGAGACGACCAATTCATAATTGGTCGGGCCACGTGGGCCCTGCGCTGCGGCTGAAGTATTCCAGCCTCCGCAGGTCGGGCGCGTCAGATGCGCAACAGTACGGGGAGGCTGGGGGATGGCGGCGGAAGCCGGGAAAGTTGTTGCAGCCCGGGCTGCTGGGATTTCTGAGGCCTGATGAACGTCGCCGCAATCACTTCGGCCGCGCCAGCGGTCCACCGGGGTCTGATCCGCGCACTCCCGGAGCGGGCCCGGATCCATCGTCTCCGGGATGATCAGCAGCGCCGTAGGGATCAACTGCAGTGCCTGCAGGGTCAGCGGCAGCGCGTCCACTTCGGTGCCGTCGGCTTAGGCCCGGCAACGTCGGCTGAAGCCTCCGGGTCCCGCGCGACCCGGAGCCGCCGGCCCTCACGGCACCCCCCTCACTACCTGCCGTGAGGGCCGGCACCCTCAGCGCCGACCCAGGGGACGGCTATGGTCTAGCCGTATCTGGCCCTGATGATCCATTGAGCGCCTGTTATTGAATTGTCAGGCTATGTTGGCCAAGACTTCACTATCCGCCCTTTGCGCCCGAGCCCGGGGCAAACGGGACACCTGCCAATAGGCCGCGGCGGGCAGGCGGAGCCAGCCGGGACGCCGGGCGCGCCGACACGCGCGGGCCAGCCGGGGCGCGGGCGCGTCGGCACGCGCGGGAGGGCGGGCGAGTCGTCGAGCGTGGGCGCGCCAGTATGGCGGAGCGCCTAACATGGAGCCCGGTACCCGGGATGACGGAATACTCCTGCGCGCCAACGCAGGCATGGAACCAGCGGACGTGCGGCCTGACCGCCGACTGGCTGACGCTAAGGGTTGGACGAAGCGAGCATGGGCAAGGCAAGCAGAACAAAGGTCGATAGCACCCGCAGGGAGAAGATCGCCGCGCAGCGCGCGGCGGCCCGCCGTGCCGAGCAGCGCCGACGGATTCTCATCGCGTCGGGCAGCGTCGTCGTCGTGCTGGCGATCGTGGTGGCCTTCATCGTGATCAAGCTGAACAGCAAGCCCGCCGCGGACAACTCGCCGAACGGCCCGACCGGCGCGGCCCTGGCCAGCGTCGTGACCAACGTCACCAGCGTGCCTGCCAGCACGCTGGACACCGTCGGAGACGGCAACGGCGCGTTCACAGGCAAGATCCAGACCATCAAGCCGGCCGGGGCGCCGCTGACCGCCAACGGCAAGCCCGAGATGCTGTACATGGGCGCCGAGTACTGTCCCTACTGCGCCGCCGCGCGGTGGGCGATGATCGTGGCCCTGAGCCGGTTCGGGACGTTCTCCGGGCTGCAGACCATCCACTCCGCCGCCGCGAACGGAGCGGGCCAGGCCGAGCCCGACCCCAACACGCCGACCTGGACGTTCGTCCACTCCACGTACACCAGCAAGTACCTGACGTTCACCCCGGTCGAGCTGCAGACCAACATCCCGGATACCGCGTCGGGTACCTACACCAACCTGCAGACGCCGACTAACGCGCAGCAGGCGCTGCTCAACAAGTACGACGCCGCGCCCTATACGTCGGAAGCCGGGGCCATACCGTTCATCGACTTCGGCAACAAGTACCTGAGCATCGGGAGCCCCTACAACCCGGGCGTGCTCAGCGGGCTCTCCTGGAGCACGATCGCCGCCGACCTGCACAACCCGAACAGCGCGGTCGCCCAGGCCGTGAACGGCACGGCCAACTACTTCACGGCCGCGATCTGCAAGATGACCGGCAACCAGCCGGCCAGCGCCTGCACCGCCGCCGTCCAGTCCCTGGAAAGTCAGATCTGATCCTGAGCTAGCTCTAAGGCGGCGAGCGAAGGCTCGCGCGGTACAATCTGGCGTCAGGTGTCGGTCACGTTGAGCATCCAGGGACCGCGCGCACAGCAGCAGCCGTGAAAGCACCGGAGGCGAAGCTCGGATGACAGCGTCGAAGTCAAGCCGTGCCCGGAACGCGCGAATCGCCGCCCAGGCCAGCTCCACCAGGGCAAGCGCGGCTAAGGGCGGCACCGCCGTCAAGAACGGCGGTGCGACCCGTAACGGCGGCGCGACAGGGAACGGCCAGGTGCGGACAGCCGCTGTGCCGAACGGCGCGGTCCCGCTTCCCGCGCGCGGCGCGCGGCCGCCGGTTATCCAGGACGATCCTCCCCAGGGCGGACCCGCTCTCTGGCTGCAGCTCACCACCTTCGTGCTGGCGCTGGCCGGGCTTGGCGTGTCGATCTACCTGACGATCGCGCACTTCACCGAGTCGACGCTGGCCGGGTGCTCGGAATCGGGGCTGGTGAACTGCACCAAGGTGACCACGAGCCCGCAGTCCTACGTGTTCGGGATCCCGGTGGCGGTGCTCGGGCTGGCCTTCTACCTGTTCGCGGCGGCGATCATGAGCCCGTGGGCGTGGCAGGCGGCCAGGCGCGAGATCCACCTGCTCCGGATAGCGTCGCTGGTGGTCGGCATCGGCTTCGTGCTCTACCTGGTCTACGCCGAGCTGTTCATCATCGGCAGTATCTGCCTGTACTGCACCAGCGTGCACGCCATCACGTTCGTGTTGTTCGTGCTGACCGTGATCGCGGCCGCGACCTGGGGTCTCAAGCCGGGCGCCGGATGGAAGTCCAGGCCCGCGCGGCAGTCCGACTGAGGCGCCGTCACGCCATGGCGGAGTGATGCTTGGCGCTAACCCAGGCGCGCACCCGGTCGGCCGCGCCGACCAGATCGTGGCTCATTACCCTGCATGCTGGATGCTCGCGATCATCGGGTCCGGCGAGACCAGTCCGACGATGGTCACGGTGCACCGGAACCTGGTGTCGCGGCTTGGCCTGAACAATCCGCAGGCGATTGTGCTCGCGACTCCCTACGCGTTCCAAGAGAACGCCGCCGACGTCTCGGCCCGCGCGCAGCGCTACTTCGCCGATAGCGTCGGCCTGCAGGTGCGCATCGCGGCAGGCACCAGCCCGCACGCGGATCCCGGGATGGCGCCGCCGCTTACCGGCGAAGACGAGCAGGACGAAGCACGGCAGGCGGCTGACATCAGGACCGCGGACTGGGTGTTCGCCGGGCCGGGGAGCCCGTCCTATGCGCTCGCGCACTGGCGAGCGGGGCCGGTCGCGGCTGGGCTGCGGGACCGTGTGCTGGCCGGTCACGGGATGACCGTGCTGGCCTCGGCGGCCGCCGCTACCGCAGGACAGTTCACCGTGCCGGTTTACGAGATCTACAAAGCGGGCGGCGCGCCGCGCTGGCTGCCCGGGCTTGACCTGCTCGGGACGCTCGGCCTGAACGTCGCGCTCATCCCCCACTACGACAACGCCGAAGGCGGCCGCTACGACACCAGGCACTGCTACCTCGGGATGCGAAGGCTGGCGGCAATGGAGCGCGAGCTTCCCGCCGACGCCGCCGTGCTGGGCGTGGACGAGCACACCGCGATGCTGATCGACCTGCGGGCCGAGGACATCGAGATCCGCGGCCGGGGAGGCGTGACCGTGCGGCGGTCCGGAGACAGTATCGTCCTGCCGTCCGGCACCCGGCTGTCCGTGGCGGACCTGCGTGATCTCGTCCGGGGCACCCGCCGCGCGCGGGAGGGCGCCGGAGCCGGGGACGAGGACGGCGCCCAGCCTCGCGGGGACACGGGCTGCGGGTACACGGGCCGCGGGGACACGGGCCGCGGGGACACGGGCCGCGGGGACACGGACTACGGGGACACGGGCCGCGGCGGCGACCGGTTCGCCGCGGACGGGAACGCGGACGAGCCGGCCCAGTGGTCGGCCCAGTGGTCGGCCCAGTGGTCGGCACTGCCGCTGCCTGAAATCATGTTGGCGGCCGAGCGGGGCTTCGGGGCGGCCGCGAGGACACGGGACGCCGACGCGATGGTCGGGGTGATCCTCGAACTCGAGACCGCGATCACGCAGTGGGAGGCCGACACCGACGAGGATCAGGGCACCGAGCAGGCGCGCGCGCTGCTGCGCAGCCTCATCGGTCGGCTCGGGCGGGCGGCCCGGGACGGGTTGGCCGACCCCCGGGACCGACTGCGGCCGGTGGTCGAGCCGCTTATCGCGCTGCGGACCACCCTGCGCGGCGAAGGCAACTTCGCCGCGGCCGACGCCATCAGGGAAGCGCTGGCTGCCACCGGGCTCGACGTCAGCGACACGCCGGACGGCCCCCGCTGGCAGCCGACCGAGACGGTGTTACCGGCTGACCAGGGCATTACATCTTGCTCATGTTGCCGGGTGGCTAGCGACCGGCGCGCCGGAGCGCACTACCCTGAAGGCACACCAGGCCTGGCCGCATGCGGACCCGTCGCGCCCGGACGCGAGGGCAATCAAGGCAGCTAGAGAGGAGCCGGATTCGTGCCCGGCATGAACTCAGGCCTGAACCCGGCCGACCCGACGCTGGTTGCCGCCTTCAGGTCTGCGCTATTCCACCAAGGCGCGATCGCCCTCATCGCGATCGTCTTCCTCTGGCTCATCTGGGCGACGGCGCGTACCTGGCGGGTCGCCCCGCCGGCCGCGAAGGGCGGGGAGGCGAGCGCTGAAAGCACGAAGTCGGAAGCCCGGGGACGACGGCTGCTGCGCATCGGGTTCGGGGTGTTGTGGATACTTGACGGGATCCTGCAGGCGCAGCCGAAGATGGCCGGCGGCCTGGCCTCTCAGGTCATCGAGCCGACGGCGGCCGCATCACCGGCGTGGGTCCAGCACCTGGTCAACTGGGGCGGCACCGCCTGGTCCTATCACCCCATCCAGGCCGGCGCCGCCAGCGTCTGGATCCAGGTCGGCATCGGTGCCTGGCTCATCGTCGCGTCACGCGGGTTCTGGTCCAGGCTCGCCGGGGTGGCCAGCGTCGGCTGGGGCCTGGTGGTCTGGGTGTTCGGGGAGTCGTTCGGCGGGATCTTCGCGCCCGGCCTTAGCTTGCTGACCGGGGCGCCCGGCGCTGTCCTGCTCTACGCGGCCGCGGGAGCGCTCATCGCGCTGCCGGAGGGCGCCTGGCGCGGTCCGCGACTCGGGCGGCTGCTGCTGGCCGGCGTGGGGCTCTTCTTCCTCGGGATGGCGCTACTCCAGGCCTGGCCTGGCCGCGGTTTCTGGCACGGCACGGTAGACGGCAAGCCGGGAACCCTGTCCGAGATGGTCCAGTCGATGTCGGGCACCCCGCAGCCACACTTCCTGTCGTCCCTCCTGTCCGCCTTCGGCTCGTTCACCGCCAGCAACGGCTTCGCGGTCAACCTGGTCGTGGTGATCGCGCTGGCCGCGATGGGCGCGACCTTCCTGACCGGGCGACCTCGGCTGGTCAGGTACGCGGCAGGGTTCGGGATCGTGTTCTGCCTGGCGGACTGGGTGCTGGTGCAGGACTTCGGCTTCCTGGGCGGTCTCGGGACGGACCCGAACAGCATGATCCCGATGGCCTTGCTGTTCTCGGCTGGCTACCTTGCCCTGGCGCCTGCGCCGCAGGAGGCCACAGTGTCGCAAGAAGCCATGGTGGCGGAAGAGGCGGCCGTGGCGGGAGAGGCAGCGGTACTGGCCACGGCGGGGACGGCTGGGGGCAGCGGGACGAGCGGGGGCAGCGGGACGAGCGGGTGGGGACGGCGGCTGCGGCCGGGAGCGCTGGGTGCTGCGCTGGCGACAGCTAGGGCCCGGTCGGTTGCGGCGGTCGCGGCGCTGGTGGTCATCTTGATCGGGGCGGCGCCGATGGCCTCGGCGGCGGCGAACCGGACGGCCGACCCGATCCTGGCCCTGGCCATCGCGGGCAACAGCGCCACCTTGAACCTTCCGGCGCCCGGCTTCTCGCTCACCGACCAGGACGGGCGAACGGTCTCGCTGGCGAGCCTGCGCGGCAAGGTCGTGGTGATGACCTTCCTCGACCCGGTGTGCACGACCGACTGCCCGATCATTGCGCAGGAGTTCAAGCAGACCGGGCAGTTGCTCGGCGCGCAGAATAAGAACGTCGAGCTGGTCGCGGTGGTGGCCAACCCGACCTACCGGTCCACCGTCTTCACCCGCGCGTTCGACCAGCAGGAAGGGCTGGCCACGGTGCCGAACTGGCGGTACCTGACCGGCTCGCTCAGCCAGCTGAGCGCGGTCTGGCAGCACTACGGGGTCGCCGTAGAGAACCTCCCGGCCGGCTCGATGTCCGCGCACAACGACGTGGCCGTGATCATCGACCCGTCCGGCCAGATCCGCGAGGAGCTGGGCGACGACCCCGGGCCCGGCACCAGCAGCACCAAGTCCTCGTTCTCCGTGCTCCTGAGCCAGTACGCCCGCCAGGCCCTGGGCCGCTCGTGATCCGCGGACTGACCCGGGCGATCCAGGGGATTCGGGTTGGCTTGGCCGTATCCTGCGCGGGCCTGCTCGCGGCCTGCGGGTCGCAGCGGGCCGCGGTCACCAGCCCCGCCCCGGCGGCGGTGACCGTGCCGCTCGGCACCTCGCTGGCCACCGCGCAGGGCACCTGGGCGGTCGCCGTCATGGGCGGGTCGGCCGCCGCGCACAACAACTTCTGGCAGCTCTTCGTGCGGCCCGCGGGCGCCAGCCGCTGGTCGCTGGTCACCCCGCAGGGCGTGGCCGACAACGGCGGGCTGGTCGCG
>Ga0209040_10004673_pt1 | contig 10293 bp, 8 predicted proteins | sample BogFormECP12_OM3_FD_188240 | JGI IMG/M metagenome (GOLD analysis project Ga0209040, IMG submission 188240) | Bog forest soil microbial communities from Calvert Island, British Columbia, Canada - ECP12_OM3 (SPAdes) (version 2) | ecosystem: Environmental > Aquatic > Freshwater > Wetlands > Bog ... | reverse complement strand
TTCGGTGCCGAGGCGCTCGGCCTCCTGGCGGGCGCCGCCATGCGAAAAGATCTCGCTGCGGCCGCCGCAATGCGGGCACAGGAAATAGCTCATGTTCTCAACAATGCCGAGCACCGGCACCTCGACCTTCGTGAACATGTTGAGGCCCTTGCGCGCGTCGAGGAGCGCGATGTCCTGCGGCGTCGAGACGATGACCGCGCCGGCGAGTGGCACTTGCTGGGCCATTGTCAATTGCGCGTCGCCGGTGCCGGGCGGCATATCGGCGATCATGATGTCGAGCTCGCCCCACTCGACCTCGCGCAGCATCTGCTGCAAGGCGCTCATCACCATCGGTCCGCGCCAGATCATCGGCGTGTCCTCCGGCACCAGAAACCCCATCGACATGCATTTGACCCCGTAATTCTCCATCGGGATCAGCCTCTTGCCGTCGTGCGAGCGCGGCCGGCCGGAGATCCCGAGCATGCGGGGCATCGAGGGCCCGTAGATGTCGGCGTCGAGCACCCCGACCTTGAGTCCGTTGGCTTTCAGCCCTAGCGCGAGGTTCACCGCCACCGTCGATTTGCCGACGCCGCCTTTGCCGGAGGCAACCGCGACGATCGTGCCGACCCCGGGCACGGCGCCGCGTGCCGTACGGACACCAGCTGCGGCCGCCGGCTGCGGCCCTGGCTGCTTCGGCGGGGTGCGGCCGCGCGGCGGCGCCTGCGCGGTCAGCACCGCTGTCACCGAGAGCACCCCCGGCAGCGCCTCCACCGCCTTCTCGGCTGCCTTGCGCAGCGGTTCGAGGCGCGGGCCGCGCTCGCTCTCGACCTCGATCGCGAAGGCGATATTGCCGTCGCGAATGACGAGGCCCGAGACCATGCCGAGCGAGACGATGTCGGCCCCCTTGTCGGGGTCGGCGATAAGGCTCAGGGCGTCGAGGATTTGTCGTTCGGTGGGGGCGCTCATTTCATTCTCCGCACCCGGTGGGCCTGAAGATCGCGGATGATCGATCGTGGCGCTTGGTTCGGAGCGCCGGATGAGGCAGACTGGCGATCGAGTAAGCCGGTGGCCGGTTCGCGTGAGGACATACTCCGTTCATCGTGACCGGGCCATGAGCGCCGCCGGATATGCGGGATTTGGGACCGGCGACCCGACTTGACAACACCCGCCCATGCTCTCTATCGGGTCGCGCATCTCGCGCGTCGCAACCAATGGGAACCGCCCGATCGAAAGCGGAGCCCAAGGCGACATCCCTGGGGCGATATCCCGGGGCGGCATCGCGGAAAGGTTCAGGGTCGATGTTCTGGAAAAGTCAGGGCGGTGGCCCATGGGGCAGCGGTCCACGCGGCGGCGGCCCGTGGGGTGGCAACCGCGGCAGCGGCGGAGGGCCGGGCCCTCGCGGCCGGGGCCCGCAGCCTCCCGACTTCGAGGAGCTTTTGCGGCGCGGCCAGGACCGCTTCCGGCGCGTGTTGCCGGGCGGTTTTGGAACAGGCACGGGCATCGCCATCGTCGCGCTGGGCATTATCGTCATCTGGCTGGCGAGCGGCTTCTACCGCGTTCTGCCCGATGAGGTCGGGGTCGTTCTGCGGTTCGGCGCCTATAATCGGACGACTCAGCCGGGTCTCAACTATCACCTGCCGAACCCAATCGAGACGGTCCTGAGGCCGAGCGTGACGCGCGTCAACCGGACCGAAATCGGCTATCGCAACGCCGAGGGCCCCGGCCGTGGCCAGGTCACCCGCCAAGTGCCTGAAGAGGCGTTGATGCTGACCGGCGACGAGAACATCGTCGACATCAACTTCACCGTCTTCTGGGTCATCAAGGACGCCCAGGCTTATCTCTTCAACATTCGGGATCCCGAGGCGACGGTCAAATCGGCCGCCGAGAGCGCCATGCGTGAAGTGGTCGGCGAGACCCCGATCGCCCAGGCCCTGTCGGAAGGACGCGGCAAAATCGAGACCGATACGCAAAGCTTGCTGCAAGGCATCCTCAACACCTATAGCGCCGGGATCGAGCTCACCCAGTTGCAGCTGCTGAGGGTCGATCCGCCGGCTCCGGTCATCGACGCATTTCGCGACGTGCAGCGCGCCCTCGCTGACCGCGAGCGGCTGCGCAACGAAGCAGAGTCGTACCGCAACGACATCATCCCGCGGGCGCGGGGCGACGCTGTGCGGATCAAGCAGGAGGCAGAAGCCTATCGGCAAGAGATCACGGCCCGTGCCCAGGGCGACGCCGATCGTTTCCTCTCGGTCTATAACGCCTTCAAGCTGGCGCAGGATGTCACGCAGCAGCGCCTCTACCTCGAGACAATGGAAGAGATCCTGAAGAACAGCAACAAGGTGATCATCGACAAATCGGCCCAGGGCGCTAACGGCGTCCTTCCTTATCTGCCGCTGCCCGCCCTCGGGGCAGGCCACGGGACGGCCGGTGCGTCGCCTTCGGGGAATGCTCCGGGGAACGGCTCGGGAGTGGGCGGGCCGTCCTCCGGCGGGACTCAGTCAGCAGCGCCTGCCGTCCCGCCGCTGCGGCGGCAATGAGGAGGGGATCGTGAACCGTCGTATCCTCGCCATCGTCGCGGTCGTGCTCATTGTCGGCGGCTTCTTCGCCATGAGTTCACTCTTTATCGTCGACCAGACCGAGCAGGCGCTGGTTCTGCAATTCGGCCAGCCGCGACGGGTCATCAGCAAGCCGGGTTTGCAGGCGAAGCGGCCGTTCATCGAGAACGTAATCTTTTATGACAACCGGCTGCTCGATTTCGAGCCGCCGCCGGAAGAAGTCATCGTCTCCGACCAGAAGCGGCTCGTCGTCGATACCTACGCCCGGTACCGCATCACCGACCCGCTGTTGTTCTATCAGACGGTGAGCTCCGAGGCGGCCGTTCGCGCTCGGCTCAACGCAATGGTCAGCGGCAGCTTGCGGCGCGTGCTCGGCAACGTCACGCTGTCGGCTCTGCTGTCGCACCAGCGCCCCGCGATCATGCACCAGATCCGCGATGAAGTAAGCGCTCAGGGGAAGTCCTTCGGCATCGATGTCATCGACGTGCGCATTCGCCGCGCCGATCTGCCCGAGGAAAACAGCCAGGCGATCTTCGCCCGCATGAAATCGGAACGCGAGCAGCAGGCGGCACAATACCGCGGAGAGGGTGCCGAGGCGGCCCAGACGGTCCGCGCCAATGCCGAGCGCGAACGCACTGTGATCCTCGCCGAGGCGCAACGGGATGCCCAGCGGGTGCGCGGCGACGGCGATGCGCAGAGCATCAAGACCTATGCCGACGCTTTTGGCCAGGACAAGGACTTCTTTGCCTTCTATCGCTCGATGCAGGCCTATCGCGACGCGCTGAGCGGCCGCACCACCTCCTTCGTTCTGACCCCCGACAGCGGCTTCTTCCGCTTTTTCGAGAATTTGGACGGGACGGCAGCCAAAGCCACGCCGCCGGGGGCGACGGCTGGTTCGCGATGAGCCGCCTTGCGAATCGCGGCGCGTCGATCGGCTTCCGCACGCCGTCTCTCGGGTAATGAGGGATCTGTGGACGGCGCTCGCTCTCGTCCTGGTGATCGAGGGTGCTCTCTACGCCCTGTTCCCGGAAGGCATGAAGCGGGCCGCGGCGCGCGCCCTTTCGGTTCCTCCGCAAACCTTGCGGCTGGCGGGGCTCGCCGCGGCCTGTGCTGGGGTTGTCCTTGTCTGGCTGGTGCGGCGATGATGTTGGCGGTAGTATCGGGCGATTTGCGCGAGGCTCCTCCCCAATTTCGGGTGCGGCCCGCACCAGAGCCCAAATGATTGCTCGAAAACGATCGTCTGCCTTCGCTCCGAGGAGTTGACTCCGGTGCCCTTCCTGCCATCGAACCTGGCGTGCCGCGCGGCTGCGAGCGTGGTCGCTGCTTTCCTGATCATCGCTCCGGCGGCCCTTGTCCCAACGCCGGCCGAGGCTCGGCCGGCGCCCGACAGCTTCGCCGATCTCGCGGCGCGGCTGCTGCCCTCGGTGGTTAATATTTCAACGACACAAACCGTGAAATCCGAGCGCGGGCACGAGCATAGCGGACCCGAAATCCCTCAGTTCCCGCCTGGCTCTCCATTCGAGGAGTTCTTTCGAGACTTTTTCGAGCATGGCGTCCCCAAGGGCGGCCATCCGGAGGCTCAGCCGCGCAAGGGAACCTCGCTCGGCTCCGGATTTATCATCGACCCGGCGGGCTACGTCGTGACCAACAATCACGTCATCGCCGATGCCGACGAGATCACCGTCATTTTGCATGACGACACCAATCTTAAGGCCGAACTCGTCGGGCGCGACACCAAGACGGACATCGCGCTGTTGAAGGTCAAGACCGACAAGCCATTGACCGCGGCGGTCTGGGGGGACAGCGACGCCTCGCGGGTCGGCGACTGGGTATTGGCGATCGGCAACCCATTCGGCCTCGGCGGCAGCGTCACGGCAGGCATCCTTTCGGCCCGCCAGCGCGACATCAATTCCGGCCCCTATGACGACTTCCTGCAGACCGATGCCTCGATCAATCGCGGCAATTCGGGGGGGCCGATGTTCAACATGGACGGCCAGGTGATAGGCATCAACACGGCGATCTACTCGCCGTCCGGCGGCTCGATCGGCATCGGTTTTGCGATCCCCTCCAACCTCGCCAAATCGGTCGTCGCCGAGTTGCAGAACGAGAACGACCACAACGTGCACCGCGGCTGGCTCGGTGTCCGGATCCAGGCGGTGACCGATGAGATCGCCGAAAGTCTCGGCCTCGATAAGCCCAGGGGCGCGCTTATCGCGAGCGTCAACGACAACGGTCCCGCTGCGATCGCCGGAATTCAGGCCGGCGACGTGGTCTTGAGCTTTGACGGCCGGGAAGTGAACGACATGCGGCGTTTGCCGCGGCTGGTTGCCGAGACGCCGGTCGACAAGACCGTTCCGGTGACGCTTTGGAGGAAGCGGACCCAAAATACCGTGCAGGTCAAGGTCGGCAGGCTCGACGAGAGCGACCAGCAGCAGGCGAACGTCCAGGATTCGCCCAAGAAAGCCACGCGAAGCGATGCCGGGGTGGTCAAGACCTTGGGCCTGACGTTGTCAGGCATTACGACGGATTTGAAGGAGAAATTCTCTCTCGGCGACAGTTCGAAGGGGGTCGTCGTCGTCGATGTCGCCAAAGACAGTCCGGCGGCTGCCAAAGGGGTGCGCCCGGGCGATTTGATCATGGAAGCCGCGCAGGAGGAGGTGAAGAGCCCGGGCGAAGTCAGCAGCAAGATCGAGGACGCGAAGAAGTCGGGTCGGAAATCGATATTGTTGCTGGTCGAGCGTCAAGGCGATCTCCGCTTCATCGCCCTCCGCCTCGATCAGGGGTGAGCACGCCCGCCCCTTGAGGGGCAGCCGGGTTACCCGATGATTTCCTCCCTTCGATACCCCTGGGCGTAGAGGAGGCCGGTCAGATCGGCATGGTCGAGCCGCCACCGCGCGCTCGAGGCGACGACGGGTTTGGCGCGGAAGGCGATGCCGATACCGGCGGCCGCCAGCATCGGCAAATCGTTGGCGCCGTCACCGACAGCCATCGACTGCTGCAATGGAACGGCATGTTCGGCAGCCAGCGCGAGCAGCATTTGCCTTTTGGTCTCGCCGGTTACGATCGGCCGAGCTATAATCCCGGCGAGACGCCCCCCCGTCAGCTCGAGCCGGTTGGCGACGACGTGATCGAACCCGAGTTCGGCTGCGACACGTTCGGCGAAGATCATGAAGCCGGACGAAACGAGCGCCGTGATTGCTCCGGCGCTCCGCATGGTCGCGACCAGCTGCCGGGCCCCGGCGGTCGGCCGAATCCGCTCGGCCGCCCGTTCGAGGACATGATCGGACAGGCCCGCGAGCATCGCAACGCGCGCCTCGAGCGAGGCGACGAAGTCGATTTCCCCATTCATCGCGCGGCGGGTGATCTCCGATATCTGCAGCCGGAGCCCGAGAAAGTCGGCGAGTTCGTCGAGCATCTCGTTCTCGATGATCGTCGATTCCATATCCACGACGAGAAGGCGCTTGCGCCGGTTGGCCACCGGTTGGACGAGAACGTCGATATCGGCGCCGCCGATCAAGGCGCGCGCCGCCGCCTCGGCGAGTGCCGGGCTGGTTGCATCGAAAACCAGATCGCAAGCGTCGTCCGCCAGCCAGGTTGGCTGACCCGAAACCCCGATGGCGCGGGCGACTTCGTCCGCTAGCTGGGGAAAGATTTGCCGGGCACTGGCGCCAGCGATCAGGGTGAGGACCATCGTCATGGACTGTCCTCCTACCTCGCCACTCGGCCCGTTCACAAGCGGACTGGCACCCCCTCGCCCTCGGTCCTCGTTATAGCCGGACCGACGGCGAGCGGTAAATCGGCGCTCGCGCTCGAACTGGCCGACGCGTTGGGCGGCACGATCATCAACGCCGATAGCCTGCAGAGCTATCGCGATCTTCGGATATTGACGGCGCGGCCCGACGAAGCGGCGGCAGCTCGGGTGCCGCACCGGCTCTACGGTTTCCTCGATGCCGGCGAGCGTGGGTCCGCCGCGCGATGGCGAGCGCTCGCACTCGCCGAGATCGCCCGGGCGACACAGGCCGGGAGCGTACCCATCCTGGTCGGCGGCACCGGCCTTTACCTGCGCGCGATCAAAGAGGGTCTGGCGCCGGTTCCGGAAATCCCCGCCGAGGTCAGGCAAGAGGCGATCGAGCTTCATCGGGTGCTGGGCGGCCCCGCGTTTCGCGAACGGCTGGCCAGGCTCGATCCGGCGGCTGCGCAGCGTCTATTCCCCGGAGACAAGCAGCGGCTCATCCGCGCCTTCGAGGTCGCGCGAGCGACTGGAGTAACCATCGGTGCCTGGCAGCAAGAGGCAACAGCCGAACCTGCTTACCGCTTCGGGACGATCCTGCTCGCGCCGCTGCGAGACCGCCTTTACGCCGCCTGCAATGCCCGGCTCGTTCAGATGATCGAGGCGGGCGCTCTGGCCGAGGCGGCGGCACTCGCCGCACGCCGCCTCGATCCCGGCCTCCCAGCAATGAAGGCGGTCGGCCTGCCCGAACTTCTGTCTCACCTAAGGGGCGATGTCCCGCTCGATGCGGCGCTTGCCGCGGCGCAGCGCGCCACCCGCCGATACGCCAAGCGTCAGATGACTTGGTTTCGTCATCAAGCCAGCCCGGACCTGATACTTACCGCGCAACTTTCGGAAAGTTTGCTGCACTGCTCACGTCATTTTATTGATCAGTTTTTGTTGACCCGATCGGCATAGCTGACTACGTTGCGCCCCCGCCTTGGGGCCAACTCCTCGGCGGCGTGCGACTTTTGCGCCGATGTTGCTGCCGATGGAGGTTGTCATGCCGGCCGAGCCGTTGAGCGGAGCGGAGATCGTCATCAAGGCCCTGGTCGATCAGGGCGTCGATGTCGTCTTCGGCTATCCCGGCGGCGCGGTCCTGCCGATCTATGACGCGCTGTTCAAGCAGAACGCGCTGCGCCACATCCTCGTGCGGCACGAGCAGGGCGCGGTCCACGCGGCCGAGGGCTACGCCCGTTCGACCGGGCGGGTCGGGGTCGTCCTGGTCACGAGCGGCCCCGGTGCGACCAACGCAGTCACCGGCTTGACAGACGCGCTGATGGACTCGGTGCCGATAGTCTGCCTCACCGGTCAGGTACCGACCCATCTGATCGGCAATGACGCGTTCCAGGAAGCCGACACGACCGGGATCACGCGGCCCTGCACAAAGCACAATTATCTCGTCAAGGACGTCCGCGAGCTGGCCCGCATGCTGCACGAGGCCTTTTATGTCGCGAAGAGCGGACGGCCGGGGCCGGTCGTCGTCGATCTGCCAAAGGATATCCTGTTCTCGCCCGGGCCTTATAGCCCGCCCGAGGAGGTGCGTCACAAGAGCTACCGTCCGCAGTTGCGGCCCGATCCGGCCAGGATCACCCAAGCCGTCGAGATGATTGCTCGGGCCAAACGCCCGCTGTTCTACGGCGGCGGCGGGTTGATCAATTCCGGCCCGAAAGCCTGCGCTTGCTTCGCCGAGCTGGTACGGCTGACGGATGCGCCGTGCACTCTGACTTTGATGGGGCTCGGCGCGTTTCCGGCCGCCGACCCGCATTTTCTTGGCATGGTCGGCATGCACGGCACCTACGAGGCGAACTTGGCGATGCACGGCTGCGATCTGATGGTCGCCGTCGGGTCGCGCTTCGACGATCGCGTCACCGGCCGCCTCAATGCCTTTTCGCCCGGCTCCAAAAAGATCCACATCGACATCGACCCGTCCTCGATCAACAAGAATGTGCGTGTGGATCTGCCGATCATCGGCGATGTCGGCGAGGCGCTGACGGCCATGCTGGGCGCTGGACCCGCGGCGCTGCGCGGCAACGACAGCGCGGCGAGAGGCGAATGGTGGCGCGCGATCGAGGCATGGCGGGCGCGCGATTGTCTGCGCTACGACCGCTCCCGGCGCGACTTGATCAAGCCGCAATATGCGATCGAGCGGCTCTACGCCTTGACCCGTAATCGTGATGTCTACATCACCACCGAGGTCGGCCAACACCAAATGTGGGCTGCCCAGTTCTTCAAATTCGAAGAGCCGAAACGGTGGATGACATCCGGCGGTCTCGGCACGATGGGGTATGGCCTGCCCGCCGCCATGGGCGTTCAGATCGCCCATCCCGACGCGCTCGTCATCGACATCGCCGGCGAAGCTTCGATATTGATGAACATCCAGGAGATGTCGACCATCTCCCAGTACCGGCTTCCCGTTAAGGTGTTCATCATCAACAACCAGTACATGGGCATGGTGCGGCAGTGGCAGGAATTGCTGCATGGCGGCCGCTATTCGGAGAGCTACACCGCCGCGCTCCCGAATTTCGTCAAGCTCGCCGACGCCTTCGGCGCGGTCGGACGGCGGATCGAGGATCCGGCGGAGCTCGACGATGCGATCCGCGAGATGCTCGACACCGACCGCGCGTTCATTCTCGACGTCGCGGTCGACCCGGCCGAGAATTGCTTTCCGATGATCCCCTCTGGTGCAGCCCATAACGAGATGCTGCTCGGGCCCGAGGACGAGGCCGAGAAACCGGTCTCCGAGGAAGGCATGGTGCTCGTCTGAGGCGCACGTGACGGAAATCGAGCGCCATACCATCGCCGTGCTCGTCGACAACGAGCCGGGGGTGCTCGCCCGCGTCATCGGCCTGTTCTCCGGGCGCGGCTACAACATTGAAAGCCTGACAGTCGCCGAGGTGGACCGCGCGAACGGCCTGTCGCGGATCACGATTGTGACCACCGGAACCCCGATGATCATCGAGCAGATCAAGGCGCAGCTGTCGCGGCTGGTGCCGGTTCACAAGATCCGCGACCTGACCGACGAGGGACCCTTTGTCGAGCGCGAGATGGCGCTTATCAAGGTCGCCAGCAAGGGAGACTCGCGCATCGAGAGCCTGCGTCTGGCCGACATCTTCCGCGCCCGGGTCGTCGATTCGACGACGGAGAGCTTCGTCTTCGAGATGACGGGGTCGAGCGAGAAGCTCAACGCCTTCATCACCTTGATGGAACCGCTCGGCCTGGTCGAGATTTCGCGCACCGGCGCGGTGGCGATCTCCCGGGGCCCCGCGAGCTTTTAGCCTCGCTTCACCGGCGAAGGCCGGTGGCCATTTCGGCCATGGGTCCCGGCCTCCGCCGGGATGACAGGTAAGAGGAGAACGCAATGCGGGTGTATTACGACCGGGATGCCGATGTGAACCTGGTCAAGTCGAAGAAGGTCGCGATTGTCGGCTATGGCAGTCAGGGCCACGCGCATGCCAACAACCTGCGCGAAAGCGGGGTGAAGGAGGTCGTCGTGGCGTTGCGGCCCGGCTCTGCATCGGTGAAAAAGGCCGAGGAGGCGGGGTTGCGCGTAATGACCTCGGCAGAGGCCGCAAAATGGGCGGACATCGTCATGGTGCTGACGCCGGATGAGCTCCAGGCCGCACTCTACGCTGGCGAGCTGCGCCCCAATATGCGCGACGGCACGGCGCTCGCTTTTGCGCATGGCCTCAGCATCCATTTCCGCCTGATCGAGCCGCGCGCCGACATGGATGTTTTCATGATCGCGCCAAAGGGGCCGGGCCACACGGTGCGCTCGGAATATCTGCGCGGCGGCGGGGTTCCGTGCCTCGTCGCGGTCGAGCAAAACCCGTCCGGCAACGCGCTCGAAATCGCGCTCTCCTACGCCTCGGCGATCGGCGGCGGCCGCGCCGGGGTGATCGAGACGACTTTCAGGGAGGAATGCGAGACCGACCTGTTCGGCGAGCAATCGGTGCTGTGCGGCGGATTGACCTCGCTCATTCTCGCAGC
>Ga0209040_10004671_pt1 | contig 10297 bp, 5 predicted proteins | sample BogFormECP12_OM3_FD_188240 | JGI IMG/M metagenome (GOLD analysis project Ga0209040, IMG submission 188240) | Bog forest soil microbial communities from Calvert Island, British Columbia, Canada - ECP12_OM3 (SPAdes) (version 2) | ecosystem: Environmental > Aquatic > Freshwater > Wetlands > Bog ... | reverse complement strand
CCTTGCGATCCGTAGCCGATTATGGCGACCTTCGTGGCCTTCACCAGCGAAAGATCAGCGTCCTTGTCATAAAAGATCTGTGCCATTGCGTTTCCTCTCCTGCGTCGTATTTGTAGTGGATGTAAAACTTGAACTTGCACTGGCAGACAGCGCTCCCGGAACCACTTCCCATGTCGGCTGCGGCCTGTTTGCGTTGCGCGGCGAGTTGTGCCGAATCACGATGGGACCGGTTTCCACCGCCTCCAGAATCCCGTAGGGCTGCAACACCTGCAGCAATCCTTCCAGCTGCTCGGGAGTGCCCGTCATCTCGACCAGGATCCATTCCGTCGTGAGTTCCAGCACCCGCCCGTTGAAGATTTCCAGCAGTTGCAGAATCTGCGGCCGCGTCTGCAGTGTGCACGCGATCTTCATCATGCCGAAGGCGCGGAAGGTGCCCTCCTCGTTGGAGATCACGTCCACCTTGAAAATGTCGATGAGCTTCGACAGTTGCCCCTTGATGCGATCGGCCGCGCGGCGCTCCAAGTCTGACGTCACCACGATGCGCACGATCGCCGGATGCTCCGTCTTCGCCGTCGACACCGACTGCAGGTTGGCGCCGTGCCGCCGGAAGATCAGCGAAATGCGCGTCACCACGCCGGTATGATTCGCAACGTCCAACAAATAGGTCATGTTCATAGATTTACTCGTCTGTAGCCGTCTCCACGATGGCGCTCGGCCGCCGGATCATTTCGTGCAGCGCCGAGCCCGCCGGGACCATGGGATAAACCGAATCTTCCTGCTCCACCCGGAAATCGATCAGCACCGGGCCATCGTGCTCGCGCGCCTTCTGCACCGTCGGAGCCACTTCGTCGCGGTGCGTGACCGCAAACGTCAGGATGCCGTACGCCTCGGCGATCTTGGTGAAGTCGGGATTGACCAGGGGCGTGGCCGCGTAGTTTCTCTGATAGAAGAACTCCTGCCACTGCCGCACCATCCCCAGGTAGCCGTTGTTGATGATGGCGATGTTGACCTTGATGTTTTCCTGCACAATCGTGGCCAGTTCGGCCATGGTCATCTGGAAGCCGCCGTCGCCCACAATCACCCAGACATCCGCGTCGGGCCGCGAAAACTTTGCCCCAATCGCCGCCGGCAAGGCAAAGCCCATCGTGCCCAATCCGCCCGACGTGATCAGCGAACGCGGCTCGCTGTGGTGGTAATACTGCGCCTCCCACATCTGGTGCTGCCCAACGTCGGTCACGATCAGCGCTTTGCCTTTGGTCTCGCGCCACAGATCGTTGATGACATGCGCCGCGTAGAGGTGCCCCGTATCCGGTATGTTACGAATGTCGCGTACCGCCACCGCGCCCTTGGCGTCATTGATCTCGGTCCAATACTCAGAGCGCTTCATCGGCGTGATTAGCGGAATCAGTTTCGGCAGCACTTGCTTCAGGTCGCCCACGATGGCCACGTCGGCACGCACGTTTTTATGGATCTCGGAAGCATCGATGTCCACGTGGATCTTCTTCGCATTTTGGGCATAGCTGTCGAGTTTGCCCGTGACGCGGTCATCGAAGCGCATGCCCAGCGCGATCAATAAATCGGCGTTCTGGATCGCATGGTTCAACCACGCTTCGCCGTGCATGCCCATCATCCCCAGGCACAGAGGATGGAAATGCGGAAACGCGCCCAGTCCCAGCAGCGTCAGCCCCACCGGAATGTCGCTGGCCTCGGCGAACAACTGCAGGTCCTGCATCGCGCCCGACATCATGATTCCGTGTCCTGCCAGAATCACCGGACGCTCAGCCTTGTTGATAAGTGCCGCGGCCTCGGCAAGTTGCGTTGGATCGGGCGCGTCCCAGGTTTCCAGCTTGCGCAACCGCGGCATCACTAATTCCCACTCGAAATCGCACGACGCCATCTGCGCGTCTTTCGTTATATCCACCAGCACCGGGCCGGGCCGCCCCGTGCGCGCGATGATGAACGCCTCGCGCAGCGTGCGCGCGATGTCGTTCACGTCGGTCACCATGTAGTTGTGCTTGGTGATCGGCATGGTGATGCCGGTGATGTCGATCTCCTGAAACGCGTCCGTGCCGATAAACTTGCTGCCCACCTGCCCGGTGAGGCAAACGATGGGCGAGGAGTCGAGCATTGCAGTTGCAATGCCCGTAACCAGGTTGGTCGCTCCCGGCCCCGAAGTCGCCAGCGCCACTCCGACTCTTCCGGTCGCGCGGGCGTATCCGTCGGCCATGTGGGCCGCGCCCTGCTCGTGGCGCACCAGCACATGATGAATGCTGGGGGTATGCTGCAGTGCGTCGTACATGGGCAACACACATCCGCCGGGATAGCCGAAGACCACATCCACGCCTTCACGCTCCAGGCACTTCCAAACGATCTGCGCACCGCTCAATCGCATCTTGCTCATCTCCCTCGTGCTCCCGCCTTGTCGAAATCGGAGACACCAATGCCATGCGCCTCTGCATCGTCGCGGCCCCGGCCCGGCGTCGTTACCGCGCCGAATGCGGCGGACGACACGCTGTTTGCATACTTGGCAAATACCCCGGTCTTGTAACGCGGAACCGGCGCTACCCACTGCGTCATCCTTCGCCGCAGTTCCGCTTCAGAGACTTCGAGTTGCAATCTGCCGTGATCAACGTCGATCGTGATCATGTCTCCTTCGTGCACCGCCGCAATCGGCCCGCCCACCGCGGCTTCGGGAGCGATATGCGCAACCATGAACCCATGCGTCGCACCCGAGAAGCGGCCGTCCGTCAGCAGCGCTACCGCTTCGCTTAGCGGAGTTGCCGCCAGCGCCGCAGTCACCGCCAGCATTTCGCGCATGCCGGGTCCGCCGCGCGGCCCTTCGTTGCGGATCACGATCACGTCGCCTGCCTTGATCTGCGAACTCTGCACTGCCTCGAATGCCAACTCTTCCGACTCAAAGACTCGCGCTGGACCGTGATGCTCGCGACGTCCATGGCCGACCAGCTTGACCACGCAGCCTTCAGGTGAAAGATTTCCGCGCAGGATCGCCAACCCGCCCGTCGGGCTCAGCGAGCGCTCCACCGGACGAATCACTTCCTGCCCCGGCTGTTCCTTTGCCTCCCCAACTTCTTCACCCAGCGTCCCGCCGCTCACCGTGATGCACTCTCCGTTCAGCAGCCCGGCCTCGGCCAGAATGTGCCCCAGCAACCTTGTGCCTCCGGCGCGGAAAAAGTCCGTCGCCATAAAGCGTCCGCCCGGCTTCAAGTCACACAACAATGGCGTCCGTCTGCAAATTTGGTTAATCTCGTCGAGCGAAAAACTCAGTCCCAACTCGTTGGCGATTGCCGGCAGATGCAGCACCGCGTTCGTCGACCCGCCCGAAGCCACCACGCAGGTCATGGCGTTCTTCAGCGCCGCCTCAGTCATGATCTGCGAGGGCCGAATATCACGCCGCAACAATTCCATCACCAGGTGCCCGGCCTTCTTCGCGACTTCGTATTTCAGGGGAGAGGTTGCTGGTACGGCGTTACTGCCGAGAGGAGAAATGCCGAGAAACTCGCAAGCGGTGGACATCGTGTTCGCCGTGAACTGTCCCCCGCAAGCGCCCGGGCCGGGACACGCATGGTCCTCCATGTCCTTCAACTCGGCGTCGTTCATCTTGCCCTGGGCGTATTTGCCCACCGCTTCGAATACGTCCTGGATGCTGACGTCGCGGCCCTGGTAATGGCCGGGCTCGATCGATCCCCCATAGAGCATCAGCGAAGGAATGTCGAGTCTCGCCAGCGCCATCACCGTACCAGGAATGGTCTTGTCGCAACTCGACAGCGCAACCACGCCGTCGAACATGTGGCCGCGCGCCACCAACTCGATGGAATCCGCAATCACCTCGCGGCTCACCAGAGACGCCCGCATGCCTTCGGAACCCATGGTGATGCCGTCGGAAACCGCGATGGTATTGAACTCCATCGGTGTGCCGCCGGCCTCGCGCACGCCTTCTTTCACTGCCGCAGCGATTTCGCGCAGGTGATAGTTACAAGGCCCGACCTCGGTCCAGGTATTCGCAATGCCGATGATGGGTTTGCGCAGGTCTTCGTCGGTGAACCCGACGGCCTTGAACATCGCGCGCGCTGGCGCCCGATTCGGCCCTTCCGTGATATGCCGGCTGCGCTCCCTGCAACTGTCTTCGCTCATCGTCTCCTCTAGTCCCTGACGGTTGTTGTCGCCTATAGAACAAAAGCCACTTCCGCTTTAGCGGGTCAGTGGCTTTTCAGGATCTTCTTTTGCTGTTAGCCTACGTCCCCGCGCCTCCCACGCAGCCCGTTACTCCAAGTAGCAGGAGTACGAGCGCAAGTACGCGTACTAGGGACAGTTGCCCAACCACGGGGATCGAACCGGCGTTCGCGCACACCCTGGTTTGGGCTGGTGAGGTCATATCCAATGTGAGAGTTATACCCAACTTCGCAGGCCGGCGTCGAGTGAAATTAGAAATTTTCACGCACTCACAAGGATTGCTAATATTGTACCGGTCTTCATAAGAGGCACTAATGGGCCGACCCAGCCCGTCCCGCTCCCTGCCGTGCAGGTCTGCGCGCGGTCATTCTTCACCCGACAAGTCATTTGCATTTAACAGCTTAGCTGGAACCCGCCCAGGCGCTACGATCCCGTACTTCAGGTCGAGGAACTCCCTCAGCTCATCCGGCAAGATGCCGCTCAACTCCTGCCAGGTCAGCATTTTGCAACGTGTGCGAAGTTCCACGGGACGGATGCACCGCAGAATCCCATACCAGCTTTCCATCAGGTCCGGCCGCCGCACATCCAACAAGACACAAAATCCACACTGGCACGCATACGCGGCCAGCACGTTCCGAATCAGTTGATACGAAACCAGCTTCTCCCCGTCGCGTGGAAGATCTTCGGCATCGAAGACCTCCTCGAAGTCGCGATACCCGCACAGCACCCTCTTATCGGCCGACTGGAAATTTGACTCCGTGAGCTTGGCTTCGAACAGCATGTTCCCCAACCTCATGTCGACTTCAGTGCGATCGGTCAGGCCGCTCTTCAGCGGCGCCCGCGCCCGCCATCCGAATTGCGGCAACTCCGCATCCTCGATACCCAGCAATCCCAGCACGCGCGAGTCGTCGGAGACATACGGGCAACAGAAGATGTTCATCAGCAGCGCATCCGAGCTCATCGATGAGTCCAGCTCCTTCCAACCCCGCCCGCTCCTGGGCAACGACGACTTGGCAGTTGTGTGCACTTTGTCCAGCCGCTTACGCCACTCCGGACTCGCCAGCATGGCAACATAACTCTCGTCGAAAAAGTTCCCATGCCGTCGCCGCGTCGCATGCGGTTGATACACCGTCACCGCCATTCCTCCGAAACTTTCCACGTGCGATAGACGTCGCTGCTGCGCGAATGCGCGATTGCGCAGGCTCAACTCGTGGCGAAGTTGCGAGGCGTAATATGCGCTGCTCGCGGTCATGGCGACTCCTGCGCAACACTTGACGTTCGGCTGCGCAGCGTATCGGCGCCGCGCAATTCCGGAAACAGCCACGCCCACAATCCGATCACCACCAGCGTTCCCACCCCGCCGATGACCACTGCCGGCACCGTGCCAAACCAGTGGGCAGTCAATCCGGATTCGAATTGTCCGAACTCATTCGACGTCCCTATGAACAACGAATTCACCGCGCTGACCCGTCCTCTCATGGCGTCAGGAGTCGACAATTGCACCAGCGTTCCGCGAATAATAACGCTCACCATGTCAGACGCGCCCAGAAGCAAAAGCGCCATCAGCGACCCCAATAAATTGCGCGAGAGCCCGAAGACGATCGTAAATATGCCGAATCCCGCGACGCACCAGAGCATGGTGATGCCTGCGTGGCGGCGCAGCGGCTGGTGCGCCAGCAGCACCGCCGTCGTCACCGCTCCCACTGCGGGCGCGCTGCGCAGGATGCCCAGTCCCCACGGCCCGGTGTGCAGAATCTCTCGCGCATACACCGGCAGCAGCGCCACTGCCCCACCCAGCAGCACGGCAAAAAGATCAAGTGAGATCGTCCCCAGCACCAGCTTCTTCTCCCAGATGAAGCGCAGGCCCGCCAGCAAGGTGGCCAGACTCACCGGCTCAGGCGCGCGTGTCGCCGGATTCAGCCGGATCCGGCTCGCGGCGATGACCGAGATTGCGGCCGCAACCATCGAGCTTGCATACACGGCGCCAGGCCCACGAAATATCGCGTAGATCAGTCCGCCCAGCGCAGGCCCGATGATGGTGGCGGCATTGAAAACCGTCTGCGCCCAGGCCACGGCGTTGGGAAAGTGTTCCTCCGGCACCAGCTGCGGTACCATCGACTGTCCCGCGGCGCCGTTGAACGACCGCACCACTCCCACCAACACCAGCGCGCCGTAAATCGCATGTACAGACTGCGAGCCTCTCAGCGTCAGCAGCAGCAGGATCGTAGACGAGAGGCCGAGTCCCGCATAACACAGCGTCACAATGTTGCGCCGGCTGAATCGGTCGGCCGCGTGACCCGCCACCAGAAACAGCAGGATGGTCGGCAGGAATTGCGCCAATCCGACGTAGCCCAGGTCCAGCGGCCGCTTGGTGAGTTCGTACACCTGCCAGCCAACCGCAACCGACTGCATTTCCGTCGCCGCCACCGTGAACAGCCGCGCCACCTGGTACAGGACGAAGTCAGGATAGGTAAACGCAACCCGCCCTTGGCGTTGCAAACTTTGACGATCGGCCATCGCAAACTACTGTGCCACAAGAGCGGCGCGCGCAGCCCTCGCGCGCCCAAACTATTTTTTCCATAATCCTAAAATCCCGCTTCAATTGCTCTCCGGATTGCCTATATAGTGGACTATGGGTTGTAGCACTTCTTCTGGTGGCGTTAACCTCGTAAGCTCTCGCTTCGACCACGAATCCTGTGGTGTGGGATTCGTCGCTACCCTGCACGGCCAGTCTGACCACGAAATCCTTCGCCTCGCCTTGACCGCTCTCGGCCGTCTCGCACACCGTGGCGCGATCGCCGCCGACGGCAAAAGCAGTGACGGCGTAGGCATTCAAACCGCCGTGCCCCGCAATTTCCTGCTCGCTCAAGCTGGCATCACTCTGCGCACCGAGCAGCCACTCGCCGTCGGAATGTTGTTTCTCCCCCAGAACGAAGAAGCCGCCCAGCGCGACGCCGCGCGTTTCAAGGCATGTCTGTTTGCCCGCGGCTTCGAATGGCTGGGCTGGCGCGACGTCCCGATTGCGCGCGAAGTTCTTGGCGAACTTGCCTTGGCTTCCCTGCCCGTCATTCGGCAAGCGCTCATTACCACCGCCGAAGACGCGCCCGCCGATGCCCACGAAATTGAGCGCCGCCTGTTCTTCGCCCGCAAGGCCTTCGAACGCGGCGGGCCGGATACTTATGTCTGCTCGCTTTCGACCCGCACCCTAGTTTACAAGGCGCTCTGTACCGGCCGCACGCTGCACGAGTTCTATCCCGACCTGCAGAACAAGCAGTACGCCACTCACTTCGCGGTCTTTCACCAGCGCTATGCCACCAACGTATTACCTTCGTGGGACCGCGCCCAGCCGCTGCGCATGGTGGCCCACAATGGCGAGATCAACACCATCTGGAGCAATCGCGCCCACGTTGACGCCCGCAGCGCTTTGCTGCCCCGCGAGTGCGATCCCATTTACACTCCCGACGCCTCCGACTCGATGAGCCTCGATGAGGTAGCCGAGCTGCTCTCCAACTATGAGCGCAACGTTGCCGAGGCCGTTCGCATGATGCTGCCTCCCGCCGTCGGCCCCAAGGAATCGCTCTTTCATCGATATCACGCCGACTGTATGGAGCCCTGGGATGGGCCCTCAGCGCTGGTCTTCACCGACGGACGCCTGCTGGGCGCCGCCCTCGATCGCAACGGCCTTCGTCCCTGCCGCTTCGTAATCACCGACGCGGGATTGATCGTCGCCGGATCCGAAGTCGGCCTTGCTGACGTGGACACCGACTCCATCATTCGCAGCGGACGCCTCGGGCCCGGCCAGATGATCCTGCTCGACCTCGAGCGCTTTCGCCTGATCGAAGGCGATGAACTTGACCGCTACTTCAGCGACCTTGCTCCTTACGCAAAACTGATCGACGACATTCCCTTGGAGGCTTCCGGCACTCCGGTTTCGGCGCTCGACAACGACGACCTCACCCGCCTGCAGCGCGGCTTTGGCTACACCCGCGAAGAAGTGAAGATGGTCGTCACTCCCATGGCGATGGAGAGCAAGGAGGCCATCTGGTCCATGGGAGACGACACTCCCATCGCACCTCTGGCGCACGCGCCGCGGCCACTCTACGGTTTTTTCCGCCAGCGTTTCGCGCAGGTCACCAATCCGCCCATCGACTCCTTGCGCGAAGCCTGCGTGGTTTCGCAACGCACGCGCCTTGGTCCCTGGCCTCATCTCCTCGACAAGCACGCCCCGCTGCCCGGACTCGTGCTTCCGACGCCATTTCTTTCGCTGGGTCAAATGGCCGCGCTCCACGAAGGCACCTACGCCCTGCGCGACGAGTTGCCGCTTGCCACTTTGAACTGCACCTTCGCCGACGACAGTTCCCTCAAGCGGGCGCTCGTGGAACTGCAGGAGCGCGCCGTCGAATTGGTTCGCGGCGGGGTTTGCATTTTGCTGATGACCGACCGCACCGCCTGCGAACACCTGCTACCGATTCCCATGGCGATGGCCACCGGCGCGGTGCATCAGGCGCTGGTCAAGGCCGGGTTGCGCACCAAGGTCGGACTCGCGCTCGAGGCTGGCGACTGCCGCGACGTGCATCATGCGGCCGTGCTGATCGGCTACGGCGCTGGTTCCGTCTGCCCCTGGCTGGCGCTGCAAACCGCCCGCACCCTGGCTGGCGAAGAGGGCGAAACCCGCCTCCTGAACACCCTGAACTCCGGCCTGGCAAAAGTCATGTCGAAGATGGGCATCTCCGTCCTTGACAGTTACCGGGCTGCGCAACTGTTTGACGTTCTCGGCCTCGACTCCGATATCACCGACCTTTGCTTCCCCGGCACGGTGTCGCCCATGGGAGGCCAGGATTTTGCCGACATCGAACTGGCCATCCGCTCCTCCTGGGCGCCGGAACCCGGCAGCACCGAATTGCCCGACTACGGATGGGTGCGTTTCCGCCGTGCCGACCGCTCCGAGCCGCACACCTGGCAGCCGCAGCGCACCCGCGATTTGCAGATGGCCGTCGGAGCCGCACGCGCCTCGACCCAGGCTGCTGTCACCATCGCGCCTGCGGAAGCTTGGACAGCGTACGCGAAAGCGGTGGACGAACGCGAGCCTGCCGTCTTGCGCGACCTGCTGCAGATCAAGCCTGCCGGGCCGAAACTCGAAACCCACGAAGTCGAACCGCCTTCCAGCCTGGTCAAGCGCTTCATCGCCAGCGCCATGTCGCTGGGCTCGCTCAGTCCTGAAGCCCATCAGACCATCACCACGGCGATGAATATGCTGGGCGCGCGCTCCAACACCGGCGAGGGCGGAGAAGATCCCGCGGCCTATAAGCCCGACGGCAACACCATGGGCGTGTTGTCATTGCACAATAACAAGATCAAACAGGTCGCGTCCGGCAGGTTCGGCGTGACCGCCGAATACCTCGCCCACGCCGACGAGTTGGAGATCAAGATCGCGCAAGGCTCCAAGCCCGGCGAAGGCGGCCAGCTTCCCGGACACAAGGTCAGTGAGCTGATCGCCCGCCTACGGCACGCGCAACCCGGCGTCTCACTAATCAGTCCTCCGCCGCATCACGACATCTACAGCATCGAAGATCTTGCGCAACTGATATACGACCTCAAGCGCATCAACCCGCGTGCGCCCGTCGGTGTCAAACTGGTCTCCCAGCTGGGAGTGGGCACCGTCGCCGCCGGCGTCGCCAAGGCCTACGCCGATTACATTGTGATCGCCGGACACAACGGCGGCACCGGAGCCTCTCCGCTCAGCAGCATTAAACACGCCGGAAATCCCTGGGAGCTCGGCCTCAGCGAAGCGCAACAGATGTTGCGCCTCAACGGCCTTCGCGGACGCGTGCGCCTGCGCACCGATGGCGGCCTCTCCACTGCGCGTGACGTGCTGATCGCCGCCCTGCTGGGAGCCGATGAATTTTCCTTCGGCACTGCGGTCCTCGTTGCTCTGGGATGCGACATGGCTCGCCAGTGTCATCTCAACACCTGCCCCACCGGCATCGCCACGCAAAAGCCCGAGCTGCGCGCCAAGTTCCGGGGCAAACCGGAGCACGTCGTCCGCTTCTTCATGAACATTGCTGAGGATCTTCAACGGCTGCTCGCCGATCTTGGCCTGCCCAGC
>Ga0209040_10004670_pt1 | contig 10297 bp, 4 predicted proteins | sample BogFormECP12_OM3_FD_188240 | JGI IMG/M metagenome (GOLD analysis project Ga0209040, IMG submission 188240) | Bog forest soil microbial communities from Calvert Island, British Columbia, Canada - ECP12_OM3 (SPAdes) (version 2) | ecosystem: Environmental > Aquatic > Freshwater > Wetlands > Bog ... | reverse complement strand
CACCCCCCGCTCGCTGCTCGGGCTTGACGTCCCCCCGGGCGTCCGCGACCTGTCGACCGGCAACCCCGACCCGGCGCTGCTGCCGATCGCGTTCGCCCGAGTGCCCCTCAGCACCGGGAAGCCCCGACCGCGGCTTTACGGCGAGCCGGCGATGTCGCCCGAGTTGGTCGACCACGCCCGTGCGGCCCTCGCCGTGGACGGCGTCCCCGCCGATCACCTGGCGGTTACCAGCGGTGCGCTGGACGGCATCGAGCGGGCGCTCACCGCGCACCTGCGCCCGGGCGACCGGGTGGCCGTCGAGGACCCGGGCTGGGCCAATCTGCTGGATCTTCTTGCTGCGCTCGGCCTTTCGGCCGAACCCGTGCGGGTCGACGATGAGGGGCCGCTGGCCGCTGACATGGCTCGGGCGCTGGGGCGCGGCGTGCGCGCCGCGGTCCTCACGAATCGCGCGCAAAACCCCACCGGTGCGGCGCTATCCGCGGACCGCGCGGATGCGTTACGCGGATTGTTGGCCGGCCGCGCCGACGATGTGCTGCTTGTCGAAGACGATCACTGCGCGGGGATTGCCGGCGCGCCGTTGCACACGCTGGCCGGCTCGACCAGCCACTGGGCCTTCGTGCGGTCGGCATCCAAGGCCTATGGTCCCGACCTGCGCGTCGCCGTGCTCGCCGGTGACCGCCGCACCGTCGAGCGTGTGCACGGCCGGCTGCGGCTCGGGCCGGGCTGGGTGAGCCACCTCTTGCAGGATCTCGCGGTCAGCCTGTGGTCGGACGAGGCAGCGGCGCGCCTCGTCGGCGAGGCCGAGGCTCGGTACGCCGGCACCCGCACGCGGTTGTGCGCCGCGTTAGCCGAACGCGGCGTCGTAGCTCAGGGTCGGTCCGGGCTCAACGTGTGGGTACCGGTGCCGGACGAGACGGTCGCGATCACCCGGCTGCTTGGCGCGGGCTGGGCCGCGGCGCCGGGGACTCGGTTCCGGATCCGCACGCCGGCTGGCATCCGCATCACCATCGCCGACCTGGCCGCCAACGAAATCGACCCCCTCGCCGACGCCGTCGCCGAGGCGGTGCGGGGCACCGGACGCCGCAGTGTTTAGCGCAAGTGATGTGTATCATTGGTGTATGTCGCGCACCAACATCGACATCGATGACGAACTTGCCGCCGAGGTAATGCGAAGGTTCGGCCTCACCACAAAAAAAGCGGCCGTTGACCTTGCTTTGCGACGATTGGTTGGTCTGCCGCTGACGCGTGAATTCCTGCTGGGGCTCGAAGGGGTCGGTTGGGATGGGGACCTCGATGACTTGCGAAGTGAACGGCCCGACACATTCCGATGATCCTCGTTGACACATCGGCCTGGATCGAATATTTCCGCGCTACCGGATCAACAGCCGCGATCGAAGTGCGCCGACTAATCTCCGACGAGCGGCGTCAAATCGCAATGTGCGAGCCGATCGCGATGGAAATCCTGAGCGGAGCGACCAACGACAACACCTACGTGATGCTCGAACGGCTTGTGAACGGCTTGCCGTCATTGAGCCTGGACAACGCGATCGACTTTCGGGCCGCCGCCGACATCTATCGCGCCGCCCGGCGCACGGGGAAAACGATCAGGAGTATCAACGACTGCCTCATTGCGTCGGTCGCGATCCGCCATGGTGCCCGCATCGTCCACCGCGATGCAGACTTCGATGTCATCGCGCGAATGACCACCCTCGAGGCAACATCGCTGCGTTGAGCATGCGACCTGAGGTCTGGATGGCAAGAATTTGGACGTGAAGCCGGGCAAGGCATTCGCGGTGCAATCAGGGCCGCGAGGACGTTCATGTCTGCTCGCGCACCGACAGAATGGCGAACGAACGCCCTTCCAGCACCGTGCTCTCGGCATCGACCGTCGGCTCGCCCCAGGCGAGGACCACTTCGCCGGTGACGGGCACCTTCACCGACTCGGCGCCCAGGTTGCAGACGATGCGCAACCCGCCGCGGTGAACGGTGATCCACCGTTCCTCTTCGTCATAGTCGACGGTGAGGTGCTCCAGCCAGGGGTCGGCCATATCTGCGTCGTTGTGCCGCAAGGCGATCAGATCCCGATAGACGCGAAGCAGGCGGGCGTGTTCGCTGGAGTCGACCTCGGTCCAATTCAGTTTGGAGCGCTGAAACGTCTGCAAGTCCTGCGGATCGGGGATGTCGTCGGCATTCCAGCCGTGCTCGGCGAATTCGGCCCTGCGACCCTCGGCGGTGGCCCGGGCCAGCTCCGGCTCGGGATGCGAGCTGAAGAATTGGAACGGAGTCGACGCCGCCCATTCCTCGCCCATGAAAAGCATTGCGGTATAGGGTGACCCGAGCGCGAGGGCGGCCTTGACAGCCAGCTGGCCCGCCGTCAGATTCTGCGACGGGCGATCCCCGAGGCCCCGGTTGCCGACCTGATCGTGGGTGCAGGTATAGGCGACGAGCCGGGTGGCCGGAATGGTCGATGTGTCCAGCGGTCGGCCGTGGCGGCGGTGCCGGAACGACGAATAGGTGCCCGCGTGGAAGTAGCCGTGCCGCAGCGTCTCCGCCAGAGTCGCGAGCGAGCCGAAGTCGGCGTAGTAGCCCTGGCGCTCGCCGGACACCGAGGTGTGGATGGCGTGATGGATATCGTCTGCCCACTGCGCGGTCAGCCCGTAGCCGTTGCGATCGCGCGGGGTAATCAGCCGCGGGTCGTTGAGGTCGCTTTCGGCGATCAGCGACAGCGGGCGGCCCAGCTGGCTTGACAGCCAATCGGTTTCGGTCGCCAGTTCCTCGAGGATGTGGATGGCCGTGGTGTCCACCAGTGCGTGCACGGCGTCCAGCCGCAGGCCGTCGACGTGGAAGTCGCGCATCCACCGCAGCGCGCACCCTATGATGTAGCGCCGCACCTCGTCGGAGTCGGCGTCGGCGATGTTGATGCCTTCCCCCCATGGGTTGCTGGCCGGCGACAGGTAGGGCCCGAACCGCGGCAGGTAGTTGCCTGACGGGCCAAGGTGATTGAACACCGCGTCGATCAGAACCCCCAGGCCACGCGCGTGGCAGGCGTCGATGAGCCGGACCAGGCCGTCGGGACCGCCGTAGGGTTCGTGCACGCTGTACCAGAGCACGCCGTCGTATCCCCAGCCGTGGGTGCCGGCGAAGGAGTTGACCGGCATCAGCTCGACGAAGTCGATGCCGAGATCGACCAAATAGTCGAGCTCTTCGATGGCTGAATCGAAGGTGCCAGCGCCGGTGAAGGTGCCGACGTGCAGCTCGTAGATCACCACGCCCGCCGCCCCCTTGACGGACCGGCCCGGCCAATCGCCGTCGGTCCAGGCCGCCGCGGCCGGGTCCCACAGCTGCGACCGGGCGTGCACGCCGTCGGGTTGACGGGGCGAGCGGGGGTCGGGCAGCACGGTGGGGTCGTCGTCGAGCAGGAATCCGTACCGGGCCTCCGACGGCGCATCGACGTCGGCGTGCCACCAACCGTCGTCGGAGCGCGTCATCGCGTGCACCGCACCGTCGACGTCGAGTCGCACCAACGCGGGTTTGGGCGCCCAGACCCGGAATTCACTCATGGCGACGCTCCAGCAGAACGACGGGCAGGTCCGAGAACAATTGGGCGGCCGACGTGGCCCCGCTCGCCACGGCGCCGCTGAGCGCGTCGGTCCAGTTGCCATCGGGTAGCGGGACGACGGTATTACCCCAGCCGGTTTCTTTGAGCCGCACTGTCCAGCGGGTTACCGCGACCAGGATGTCGTCGCCGTTCCAGCCGCGTCGAAACGCCACGACATGGTCGCTGGCCTCGCCGTCGGCAAGCACCGGAACATAATCGCCGTGCAGGAAGCAGCCCGGGTGAGACCGCCGCACCCGAAGCGCAGCGGCGACGACGCGAATCTTGGCATGCTGCAACTCTTTCAGGGCGGCCCTGCGAGCGCCGTAGTCGACGGCGCGACGGTTGTCGGGGTCGACCAGGCTGTCGTCCCACAGTTCGGTGCCCTGGTAGACATCGGGTATCCCGGGCACGGTCAGCCCGAGCAGCTTCTGGCCCAGCGCGTCACTTGCGGCGTGCGGATTGAGTTGAGCCACAAGCTCGGTCAGCTGGCCGGCCATCCGGCCGTCGAGGACGGTATCCAGCCAGCGGTGCACCGCCCGCTCGAAAGCGGCGTCCGGGTCGTTCCACGAGGTGTGCCAGGCCGCTTCCCGGATGGCCTTCTCGGCATAGGCGTGCAGCCGCCCGCGCAGCTCGTCGGTGACCTCGCCATTAACCGGCCACACGCCGAAGATGTTCTGCCACAGGAACAATCCGGTCGCGGGATCGGGGGAGGGGGCATGGACTTCCCAGCGAGCGACGAACTCGGTCCACAGCGAAGGCACCTGGGACAGCACGCCGATCCGGGCCCGCACGTCCTCGCCGCGTTTGGTGTCGTGGGTGGTCAGCGTCGTCATCGTGTGCGGCCACGACCGGGCGCGGCTGGCGGCGGCGTAATGAAACTCCGCCAGGCCGACACCGAAACGGTGCGGCTCGCCGCCCACCTCGTTGAGCGACACCAGCCGGGCGTCGCGGTAGAACAGGCAGTCCTCGACGGCCTTGGCGGTCACCGCACCGCAGAGCTGCTGCAGCCGGGTGGCCGGCTCGCCGCCACGGGCCAGCGCCGCGGCGAGCACCTCGAGTGCCGGCCCCAATTGTGGTGATTCAGCCTGGGTTTCGGCCAACGCGGTGGGCAGCAGGGCGGCCAGGCCGGGGTAGTCACTGCGGTAAACGCCGATGTGGGTGAGCAGAGCCGCGATCGCCTCGGGCAGCAACGGATGATCGGTGCGGGCCGCCGCCGCGATGGCCCGTCGCAGCCTGGCCAGCTCACTGGCCAAAGTCTCGGTGGCCGCGCGGATCTTGAGCTCGGCGAGCAGCTTAGGCATGGCGTGGTAGTCCAACCCCGCTGAGTCGACGAGCGCGGTGAGCGTTTCTTCGCCCGCCGGGTCGACGAAGACCCCGCCCACCTGCCGGAGCACGTCGTAGCCGGTGGTGCCGGCCACCGGCAGCGTCGGCTCGAGCGCCTCGTCGACGGCCAGGATCTTCTCGATGACGATCCAGGCGTCCGGCCCGACCAGCTCACGCAGCCGGGTCAAGTACCCGCAGGGATCGGACAATCCGTCGGGGTGGTCGATGCGCACGCCGTCCAGAAGTCCCTCGCTGAACCAGCGGGCGACCTCGGTGTGGCTGGCGTCGAACACCGCGGGATCTTCCTGCCGCAGTCCGGCCAGCGAGGTGATGGAGAAGAAGCGTCGGTAGCCGCAGACCCCGTTTCGCCAGCCGACCAGCCGGTAGTGCTGGCGGTCGTGGACTTCGGGGCCGGTTCCCTCCCCGGTGCCGGGGGCGATGGGCAGCGCCAGGTCGCCCAGGCGCAACAGATCGCCGTCGACTTTGAGGTCGGCCACGTCATCGTCAGCACCCAGTATCGGCAACACAATTCGGCCGCCCTCGTCGAGGTCCAAGTCGATGTCGAAGAACGCCCCGTACGGCGAGACTCGGCCGTGCCGCAACACGCCCCACCACCACGCGTTCTGCTCCGGGTTGTCGATGCCGACGTGGTTGGGGACGATGTCGACGACCAGACCCATGCCGCGCGTGCGGGCGGCCGCGGACAACCGCGCCAGACCGTCGGGCCCGCCCAATTCCGGCGAGACCGTCGTCGGGTCGGTGACGTCATACCCGTGGTTGGACCCCGGGGCCGCGGTCATGACGGGGGAGAGGTACAGGTGGGTCACCCCGAGTTCGTCGAGGTAGTCCAGCAGGTTTTCGGCGTCGGCGAAGGTGAATCCGAATCCGCTGGACGCCCCACGCAGCTGCAGCCGGTAGGTGGAGAGAACGGGTACGGCCATGCGTCACAAGGTCTTACGGAGTACCAGCAGCGACCGTGCGGGCAGCGAGACCTTCTCTTCGGCGTTCACCACCTGGTCGGCGTCACCGACGGGATGGTTGGTGTCCAGCTCGACGGTCCACTCCTGCGCGTAGTCGCCGTTCGGCATCACGAACTCAACCGGTTCTTCGTCGGCGTTGAAGCACAACAGGAATGAGTCGTCGACCACCCGCTCACCGCGGGCGTTCGGTGCGGCGATGGCGTCGCCGTTGAGAAACGCCGCCACACACTTGTGAAAGCTCTTGCCCCAGTCCTCGTGCGTCATCTCCTGGCCGCCGGGCGCCAACCAGGCGATATCGCGGACCTCGTCGCCGCTTCGGATCGGCTCGCCCTCGAAGAACCGGCGTCGGCGAAACACCGGATGGTTCTTGCGCAAAGTGGTCAGCTTGCGCGCGAATGCCAGCAGATCCGCGTTCTTGTCGACCAATGACCAGTCCATCCAGGACAATTCGGAGTCCTGGCAGTAGACGTTGTTGTTCCCGTTCTGGGTGCGCCCGAACTCGTCACCGTGCGCGATCATCGGCGTGCCCTGGCTGACCATCAGGGTGGCCCAGAAGTTGCGCATCTGCCGGCCGCGCAGCGCCACGATGTCGGGGTCGTCGGTGGGGCCTTCGACGCCACAGTTCCACGAACGGTTGTGGCTTTCCCCGTCCCGGTTGTCTTCGCCGTTGGCCAGGTTGTGTTTTTCGTTGTAGGAAACCAGGTCGTTGAGCGTGAATCCGTCGTGGGCGGTGACGAAGTTGATGCTGGCGCCGGGGCGCCGACCCGTCGCCTCGTACAGGTCCGACGACCCGGTCAGCCGGGACGCGAACTCGCCCAGGGTCGCGGGCTCGCCCCGCCAGTAGTCACGCACAATATCGCGATACTTCCCGTTCCACTCCGTCCACAAACCCGGGAAATTGCCGACCTGATAGCCGCCCTCGCCGACATCCCAGGGCTCGGCGATCAATTTGACCTGACTGACCACCGGATCCTGCTGCACCAGATCGAAAAACGCGCTCAATCGGTCGACGTCGTGCAGCTCGCGGGCCAGTGCGGCGGCCAGATCGAAGCGGAACCCGTCGACGTGCATCTCGGTCACCCAGTAGCGCAGCGAGTCCATGATCAGCTGCAGCACGTGCGGGTGGCGGGCGTTGAGGCTGTTGCCGGTGCCCGTGTAGTCCTTGTACAACCGCAGGTCCGTGTCGACGAGCCGGTAGTAGGCGGCGTTGTCGATGCCGCGGAAGTTGATCGTCGGACCGAGGTGGTTGCCTTCGGCGGTGTGGTTGTACACCACGTCGAGGATGACCTCGATGCCGGCCTCGTGAAAGCTGCGCACCATGGATTTGAACTCGGCGACGCTGGCCTTGCGGTTGGCCGCGTACGGGTTGTGCGGGGCGAAGAAGCCAAAGGTGTTGTAGCCCCAGTAATTTCGCAGCCCCAGGTCCAGCAGCCGCGAGTCGTGCATGAACTGGTGAACCGGCATGAGCTCGATGGCGGTGACGCTGAGCGACTTGAGGTGATCGATGACCACCGGGTGGGCCAGCCCGGCGTAGGTGCCCCTAAGCTCCTCGGGAATGCCGGGATGGGTCTGCGTCATGCCCTTGACATGGGCCTCGTAGATGACCGTCTCGTGATACGGGGTCAGCGGCGCCCGGTCGGAGCCCCAGTCGAAGAACGGGTTGCTCACAACGCTGGTCATGGTGTGGCCGAGCGAGTCCACCATCGGGGGAGTCCCGGGGTCGGCCCCATCGGCGTTGGGGCCTTCCGGGTCGACGGCCTTGAGGTCGTAGGAGAACAGCGCCTGGCCGAAGGTGAAGTCGCCGTGGAATGCCTTGCCGTACGGGTCCAACAGCAGCTTGCTCGGGTCACACCGGTGGCCGGCCGCGGGATCAAAGGGGCCGTGGACGCGAAATCCGTAGCGCTGACCCGGGGTGATGTTCGGCAGATAGGCATGCCAGACGTACCCGTCAACCTCGTCCAGGGGGATCCGCGACTCGGTGCCGTCGTCGTCGATCAGACACAACTCCACCTTCTCGGCGATCTCGGAGAACAGCGAAAAGTTCGTGCCCGCGCCGTCATAGGAGGCGCCGAGCGGGTAAGGGGTCCCGGGCCAAACGGTGGCCAGTCTGGGCTGGGTCCGGCCGGCAGCATGTGCCGCAGCGCCTGCGGCAGCGCCCGTCCCCAAGGCTGGATTGTTGGTCGGCATCACTAGACCTTATCCGCGCCCCGGGGGCGGGGGCCCGTTACCACCAACCGGTGCTGGCTCCGATCTGGCGGCCCAGCTCATTCGTCATGGTCCGCACGTAGGTGGGGGACAGGTGATGAGCGCCGTGGTAGATCAGGACGTTTCCCTCGACCGGGCGGCAGACGTCGGCGCGGCAGATCGCGTCCGACATGTCAAGAACCTTGAGCAGCGGGAACTGCGTGACGAAGTCGAGGGTCTGGTTGCGATCGGACAGCACATCGGAGCGCTTGACCGCGCACGACTGCGGGCTGCCGCCCTTCTTGGCCAGGCAATCCGCCGGGTCGAAGGGCTTGCCATCCTTGACCAGCCACGGGGTGTCCCGCATGCCGAGGATCGGAATGTTGTTGTCGGACAACGTTTGCCAGATGCCGATGTACGTCGCGGGCATCACGTCGCCGGTTTTGATGTTCCACGGCCGGGTCGTCGTCGTGAACACGTAGTCGGGACGGTCGACCACCAGCTTGTCCATCGTGCGATGGACCCACTCACGGCACTGCATGTACGGGGCGTTGTTGCCCATGATCAGCGGGACTTCCTCGGTCGACAACGGGCAGCCCATCTTCAGATACGTCACCACTTTGAAGTGGTGCACGCGACCGAGGAGGTCCAGCGCGGGCAGCCAGTGTTCCGCGTGTGACCCACCGGCCAGGGCGATGCTGCGGGTGGCGGCCACGTCGCCGTAGGCGCAGTTGACCACCGCCGGGTTGACGAAGTCACTGATGCAGCCGTCCCGGGTCGAGACCGGAATGTCGTCCTTGACCTCCAGGACGGTGGGCCGCATCGGCAGCGCCGGCACCCGCACGTGTTCGGTCAGGGCACGCGCGCCGGGGTAGTCCTGCGGGTTGAGCACGCTGAGCTCCTTGCCCGCGGCGCGCAACACCGTGACGTGCTGACGCCAGGTGAATGAGGTCGCGGTCAGCGTGACGCCGAGCAGCACGACCATCGATCCCAGCGCCATCGTCGGCCTGCGCAGGCGCAGCCACCAGGGGGCTGAGGGGCCTGAGGGGATCGTCGGGGCGGGCGCAGGCGATGCGGCGCCGACGGATTTCCGGTAGCGCAGCGGGTCCTCGACGAGCCGGGTGGTCAAGTAGGCCAGCACCCCGGATAGCAGCAGCACCACCGTGCCCTCGAAAAAGCTGGCGTGTCGGTGGCCGCTATAGGACAGCCAGAAGATGAGCAGCGGCCAGTGCCACAGGTACAGCGAGTAGGCCATCGCGCCCAGCGCCACGAGCGGCCCGGCCGCCAGCACCCGATTCGGCAGCGGCATCCGGTCGGCGGTGCCGGGCTGATCCTGCAGGTTGGACCCGGCAAGGATCATCAGCATGGTGGCCCCGACGGGGACCAGTGCCCAGGGGCCGGGGAATTCCTTGACGCCGTCGATCAGGGCCCCGCACGAGACGATCGCAGCCACCGCGACGGTGGCGACGGCGGTACGCAGCCACATCGGCCAGCGGATGTACGTGACCAACGCACCGACGAGAGCGCCCAGCAGCAACTCCCAAGCCCGGGCGAAACTGTCGTAGTAGGCGGTCGCTTGGTCGTCCTGATGGGCGACGATCGCGTAGACGAATGAGGCCACCGTCAGCGCGGTCAGCAGCACCAGGAACATGGTCCGCAGGTGGTTGCCCAGCGGACGCCGGAAAATGTACGCGCACCCCGCCACCAGCAGCAGGAAGCCGATGTAGAACTGGCCCTGCACCGACATCGACCAGATGTGCTGCAACGGGGTGACGGCCTCACCCGCCTTGAGATAGTCCGACGCGGTGTTGGCCAGCTCCCAGTTCTGGTAATAGCCGAGACTCGCCAGGCTCTGGTCGGCGAACGTCTCCCAGCGGGTCTCCGGTTGCACCAGGACGGTCAGGAGCCCGCAGCCGGCCAAAACCACAACCAGGGCGGGCAGCAGGCGGCGGACCAGCCGGATCACCTCGGCTACCGGAGACAGCGAAGCGTCCGGGTTGAGCGCGGCGCGCAGGATCTTGCCGCCGAAGAAAAAGCCGGACAACGCCAGGAACACATCCACACCGCCGGAAACCCGTCCGAACCAGATGTGGAACATGGCGACGAGCGCGATCGCGATGCCGCGCAAGCCGTCGAGGTCGTAGCGATAGAAACCCGAGCTCCCGGCACGCGCCCCCGCAGCAGCCACCGGGTTGGCAGGGACAACCGGTGG
>Ga0209040_10004669_pt1 | contig 10297 bp, 11 predicted proteins | sample BogFormECP12_OM3_FD_188240 | JGI IMG/M metagenome (GOLD analysis project Ga0209040, IMG submission 188240) | Bog forest soil microbial communities from Calvert Island, British Columbia, Canada - ECP12_OM3 (SPAdes) (version 2) | ecosystem: Environmental > Aquatic > Freshwater > Wetlands > Bog ... | reverse complement strand
CGGTGACTGGTACGCCACGGAATGCGACCGTGCATGGTTCGCCATCATGCCCCGTCGTCGTGATGCGGATTGTGCCGCTCTCGAAGACATCGACATGCAGCACGCCGAGGTCGCCACGCATCACGCCGCTGAAGCAACGCGGGCACCCACGAGCCTCCTGACAATCCTGCGTCAGATTGCACGGATGTTTGAGTCCGCTCTCGACATCAGCCAGAGCCTCAGCGAACAGTCGGTCATAGAGCGTTGGATTCGACACATTCCCTCCCTGTGCTATGCACCCCGTTGACGAGGTAAGCCCCCATAAATCTCGCGAAGTGGTCGCAGAAGTGCAGCCAGTAATCCGCGTCCATTTCGTCTGCGAAGACGCGGTCCGTGAAGATGACCTGACCTTTGGCGTCGGTCAGTCGGCCATCCGCACCGAACCGGACCTCGACTTTCCCTTCTTTCCCGGTCGTGACCGAAAACGAGAACCCCATCCGTCCTCCTACTTTCCCGCCGCAGCTTCGAGCAGTTTGATTCCCTTCAACAGAGCCTCGGGAATCGCCTTGACGTACTTCGCCTGCGTGACAGCAATCGTCTTGTGCCGGAGCAATTCTTTCGCTGCAAGAGCATCACCAGTCAACTGAGTCAGTATCGTCGCGGCTCCGCGCCTCCCTGCGTAGAGCGTCTTCCACTCAATCCCTTCCTTCTCCAACGTCGGCACAATCGTTCGTGAGATGACGCTCCGCAAATCAACAGGCTTTCCCTTCGAGTTCGGGAACACCCAGCCCGAGGTCGGTTTCACTTTCTTCTGGTGCCACAGTGTCAACGGCACAAGGACGGGAGCAATCACAGGTAGAGATGCAACAGATGACGGTGTCTTCGTCTCACCGACGACATTCCGGGCCACTGCACGGCGGATGTGAATCCAGCGGACGCCATTAGCATCGGGAGTCATGTCCACATCTTCCCAACGGAGACCTTGAATCTCCCCCGGCCTTAATCCGAGGAAGAACGCCAGAGCGACGATGAGTTGACAATCGACATGCTCGACCAACGCACTGATGATGTTCTCAGCTTCTTCGAGTGTGTAATGAGCGGTCTCGCCGGGAGCCTTCGTCTTACCGAGAACCTTGACATCGTGCCAAGGGTTCGATTCGATATGACCGAGATTGACCGCGTGACTGAAGATTCCAGATGCGAGGCTCCTGATGTGCTGGATTGTCGCCCTGCCTAGCGTCTTGGCGAGGCTGGTGAGGAAGACGCTGCCCATCGGCGTCTTGTATTCCTTCAAGAGCATCTGCCCGAAATGCGATTCGAGATGCTGGGACCAGATTTGCTTGTAGCCGTGAACGGTCGAGTGCCGGAGGTTCTCTTCTGCGAAAGGGAGGTACGTCTTCTCCCAGAACGTCGCGACGGTCAAATCATTCGCGGGTTTCGTCTGAGCGTTGACCTCGGCCATGTGGTCAGCCGCGAGTTGTTTGACTGGCTTGCAGGTCCGGCTGTGATGCTTGTCGTCTTTCGAGCAGAGCCGATAAGAAGATTGCACCCGAGTCGGTGTTCCGTCTACAATCGCCGTGACGTAGTACCTGACGAAGAAAGCTCCTGATGCTTCGTAAATGTAGCCCGACTGATATCTGCCCATGTGCCCTCCCAAGGACAAGAGCAGAATACCATTCATGCAGCAAAAATGCAGTAGAACGAAAGTGCTACGTCGTAAGTTGTTCTTTATAAAGGCCGGAGAGGTGGCAGAGTGGCCGAATGCGGCGGTTTGCTAAACCGTTGTACGGGCTAACACCTGTACCGAGGGTTCGAATCCCTCCCTCTCCGCCACGCAGTCTGAACTGTGGAGAAACTCTGTCCGCCGCCGCCAAAATACGCGAAAGGTGCCCGTATTTCGCATTACTTCTCGGGAAACCGGACCGGAGAGAACGTACTGCCGAGGACACGAAGGCCTTAACATCCCCTCTTTTCTCTGCAACTCTAATCCGTAGTCCGACTTCGCAGGGTCTCTCAGGCGAACACCGAGCGATCACAAACCGAATGCCTTGCGAAACCCTACGTGACTTCCGAGAAGCGCGCTTCTCGTTACCGATCGGTTGAAACTTCCCAGAACTCGACTTATGACCCGCGTCGTCGGGGAATCCATCTTGAACTGGCCGGGCGACTGGCCGAGACAATTGACAATTTCGGTAATGGGCTAATTTCATTCAACGTAGCCCGATGCCACAATTTCCAGGCGCTGCACAATCTAGCCACGTGGAGTTATGATGCCGTCGTACTGAATCTCCGGTCCGGTTCGGTCGAAGCTACTGGGGTGCTCGATGAGATTGCGACCAAGACGATTGTTGCTTTCAGCCTTTCTCTTCTCTTGGCGACTCCTTCGCCAATGAGCTGCCAGCCCAGACCACCACTTCGGGCGCGTTGACCGGTGTCGTGACCGACACGAGCCATGCGGTCGTGCCCGATGCGGGTTTGGTAAGCGTGCAATAGTCTCGAAGCTTGGATAGGCATTGGTTTGCCGGAGCAGACCGCATTGCAGGTTTGGTCGTCATTTTCGCGATTACCAGTCGGAGCCAGTTCTTACGTGGGCATTGCCGTCGTTGAATTGATTGCGCTTGCGATAAGCAAGAACCATGGCGCCCACGCAAAGAGAAAGCGGGGGAATGATGAGAATCACAATCCCGTTTCGTAAAGCGCGAATCATGCGGGCTCCGGAGTTTGCCGCTTGCGTGTAACAAAGCGAGCAACCCTGAGAGAACGCCGGCGGAGCAAGCGTGAGCGCGACTAGTACTACTAGTGCAATCCCGACCAGACTGAGTGCTCTTCGCATTTCCATTTTTCCTCCTAGCAGCGCTCATTATTAGATCTCTATCCAAAGCAGCAAGAGCAGATACAGCCAAAGAATGTCCATGAAGTGCCAGTACTGCGCGGCCGCCGCGAACGTACTGCGCCGCAAAACAGAGCGGTGGAGCTTGCTCATGACATAAACTATTCCGACCAGCCCGCCCACTATGTGGGCCGCGTGTACGCCCGTGAATACGTAAAAAAAGGAACTGTTCGTGTTGGTAGCGAGATAGAGACCTTTCGACTTCAGCCGAAGCCACGCCATGTACTGACCAGCAACGAAAAGCATGCCAAGCGAGAGCGTTATCACCAGCCAGCGCATCGGCACGGCCATCTGGCTTTCGATTCCACGAGCGTATGACGCGATCCGGCGGCGAGCTAACTCCAGGGTGACGCTGCTAGCCAAAAGCACCAGCGTGTTGCAGAAAAGTATGGGAGGCAGAGCGATATGCCCCCAACCCATGCCTGCACCCTGACGGACGACCAAGGCGCTGGTGAGCGCGGCGAACGACATTGTGATCGCCGCTAGCGCCACCCAAATTCCGGTTTGGGCGGGACCGAGCGGGCGGTCCTGAACCGCGCGCCAGTCCCCCTCGACAGGGACCAGATTCCCACCGCCATTTCCCGTGTAACCCGGCAATTGAACTTCTAGCTGTGGAGATTCTGGGATCGTGGTTGCCATTACTCGCACTCCTTAACTTCTGATTCGGGGTTACTTCAACAAGCGCATGCTGTACATGCGAAATGCATCCGGAAAGAGGTAGCAGAGAAAGCCCAGGACAAAGAGCGTGGCCGGGAAAATCGTCCAGAACAAAATTGGCCTCTCGTACTTGACGTGCATCAGGTACATGATGGCGATGAACCCCTCCAGCGACGCCAGGCTCAAGAGTGAAAACAGCAGAGTCCCTGGGGACAAGTGCCGATAGGTAAGCATCACCTCTATCCCCACAATCAACATCAGACCCACCCCGATCCCCACGTAGGAACTCATGGTCAGTTCGCGATTCGATGACATAGATAGTTCTTCCATCCTCCGTTGATGTCAGTGGGCGTTCATCAAATACATCAATGGGAAAACGAACATCCAGACCAGGTCAACAAAGTGCCAATAAAGACCGGCAGTTTCCACGTGGCTTTCATCGTAGCGTCCCTGGGTATAGCCCCGCGCGATGATAGCCAGTGCGATGACGCCAGTGACGACGTGAGTCAAGTGCAGGCCCGTAACGCTGAAGAACGTCGCCCCAAACTGCGGCGCGCCTCCGGTCGGGTTGTAGAACAGTCGCCAGCCTTCACCGATCAGCTTGAACCATTCCCGAAGATGCAGAGCCGCGAAGACAGTTCCCAGAAACATAGTCACGCCCAGCCATTTGTTGGCCGAGGCCTTCGCCCGGCTCTGAGAGGCACGCACGGCCGCTAGCATGGTCAGACTGCTGGAGAGCAGCACGGCCGTCATTACCATCCCGTTCACGATGGAGGAGAACCCGAATGGCGTGCCCCAAACCGGGGTCCCGATGCGCATGTAACCGTAGGCAAAAAGAAATGCGCCGAAGGTGCAGGCATCGGAGACGATAAAAATCCACATCCCCAGCTTCTTCTTGTCAACGCCGTATGGAGAAGCCTCCATCAAAACCTCATGTCCTGGGGTGATGACCACAGCGGATGGCGTGATAGTCAATTCGGGTTGGTTCACGGCATCTCCTTTCGAACGGTTTTAACGTTGTGCCTGTGGATCTTGCGTTTCTAGGTCCCCGCCACCGACGCTTCCGCTGAAGTCTGCATCACGCTGGCTTCGCCGTCGTATTCCATTGGGCCGTGGTGGACGATCATTTGCCGGCCACCAAAGTTGTCGAACGGAGGCGGCGACGTTGTGTCCCATTCCAAGGTCGTCGCTCCCCACGGATTGTCCGGAGCCTTCGGGCCTTTGAAGAAGCTCCAGATTGCGTTGTAGAGGAAGACGAACTGTGTTGCGCCTAATAGCAACGCGGCGACGGAAATGAAGCGATTGGCTGGAATCAGCGGGATCATGAAGTCGTCGACAAACGCCGAATACCGCCGAACCGCTCCGGCAAAGCCCGTCAGGTGCATGGTCATGAAGACGCAGTACACGCCGACAAAACTCAGCCAGAAGTGCCATTTCCCCAGCTTCTCGTTCATCATCCGCCCAAACATCTTGGAGAACCAGTAATAGAAACCCGCAAAAGTCGCGAAGATGGCGGAGAGACCCATGGTGAAGTGGAAGTGGCCTACCACGAACGTCGTCGCGTGCAGGTAGGAATCGGTGGAAGGTTGGGCAAGAAAGAAGCCCCCGATACCACCGGAGATAAACAGGGAAATGAAACCCAGGCTGAACAGCATCGGGGTGTCAAAGCGGATATTGGAGCCGTAAAGTGAAAACACCCAGACGAGTACCGCGATGACCGAAGGGATGGTAATGAACAACGTAGGTACTGAGAACACCATCGCCATATAAGGACTCATGCCGCTGACGAACATGTGATGCCCCCAAACCACGAAGCTGAGGGTCCCGACCCCAATCTCGGAAAAGGTGATCACTTTCCAGCCGCCCACCAGGGGCTTGCGGATGAATGTCGGCAGTATGTGGGAGACGATTCCGAAGGCCGGCAGGATGATGATGTAAACCTCCGGGTGTCCGAAGAACCAGAACAGGTGCTGAAACAAAAGTGGCGATCCGCCGGAGTGTGGTTGCAGCTGATCGTTAAAGACCAACCCACCCGGAATAAAAAAGCTGGTTCCACCGAGGCGGTCGAGCACTAGCAGCAGGCATGTCGGCAGCAGCACGGCAAAAGCCAGCAAACTCACCCACGCGTCAATGAACCATCCCCAAGTCGAGAGTGGCAAACGCGACAACTTCATCCCCTTGGTCCGCAAATCTAGCACGGTCACAATAAAATTCAAGGCGCCCAGCAGTGATGCGATGCAGAAGACGGCGACGGAAAGTCCCCACAAGTTTTGTCCCCAGCCTTGACCTGGCCCGGCGACCGCGCCCACAGCACTCAACGGTGCATAGGCGGTCCAACCCGATAGCGGCGGACCGTCTGGGATTACGAATGTCGCGCAAGCTAGAAGGAAGCCCACAAACGTGACCCAGAATGACGCCCGGTTCAGCCGGGGAAATGCCATGTCGGCTGCTCCCACCTGGATGGGCAGCATGAAGTTGCCGAATCCCGCAAACGGTGCGGCGGTGAGCACAAAAAACGCCATGATGGTGCCGTGCATGGTCATCAGCGACAGGTAGTATTCCGGCGTCATTTGTCCGCCCGGCGCCCCGTTCGGGGCGAGCATACCCAACAGAGGAATGTGCACATCTGGCCAGGCAAGGTGAATGCGCATGGCCCAGGAAAGCGCCATCCCGACGAACGCCGCCACCAGGCTCAGAATCGTGTACTGGATCCCGATCACCTTGTGATCGACGCTGAGGATGTACTTGCTGATAAAACCCTGTGGCGGTGCGTGGTGGGCTGCGCCGTGCGCTGACGTTTCTGCCATGATCTCACCCCAGAAAAGTGTTTTCGCCCGCCTCGCCGAGGCGAACGTTTTTTCCATACTTTACTTACTGCATAGCCGCCTGCCTCTTGAGCCATTCATCGAAGTCCGCCGCCTTAAGCACGGAGAGATACGCCTTCATGTTGTAATGTCCAAGTCCGCACAACTGAGTACACACAATTTCGAACCGTCCCGTCTGGGTCGCCGTGAAGTGGAGCGGAATGTTCAGCCCGGGGACGAAGTCCTGCTGCACGCGCAGCTCCCGCACATCGAAGGAGTGGCCAACATCTTTGGAGTGCAGTGTGAGCAGAACTGGCTTGTTCACAGGGATGGCGAGCTCGGCGGTGATGATGTCGTCTTTGGCATCTGGATCACGGTCCGGATCAAGACCAAAGAAGTTCTGATTTCCCTCATTAATGAGCTCGGGATGAAGGGCTCCGAATTTGCCATCCGGCCCGGCATAACGAAAATAGTAGGCGAACTGCCCGGCCTGCACATCGATGTGCATAGCGCTTGGATCGGGCGCCTCGAAATAGACAGCACCCCAAGCCTTGGAACCGATGGAGGAGAGAGCCAGGATTTCGGTGCCGACAATCGCAAAGGCGAAAATGACGAGGGGCTTCGCGCCACCAGGTATCTGCTTCGGCTTGTCTCTGGCACCACCATAGAGAAAAGCAAATGCTGCCAGCACTACTTGTCCGGCAACAAATAGCAGGCCGGCCACAAGTACGGTTTCCTCGATCTGGTGATCGATCCTGGGTCCGTGGACGGAAATGTCCGCGGGCATCCACCACACGTGAGCCATTACGCAATAGGCCGTAGCCAGCGTGATGATCACGACGACAACCGCAAAGGCTTTACCCGGCATGAGATTCCTCGCTTGATAGTGTCGGCTTCTTACCCCACTACAACAGGATTCCCAGCGGCCGCCACGCTCGACCTCTCCACGGCGATTCTGGTTCGGTTCTCTACTTTGCTTTAAAGGTGAAATCGGCAGTTCCGGGCTTACCGGCCGCAACCGTCACTTTTTGTGTCTGTGTGCCGTAGGTTTCCTGCCAAGCGGTGACGGTGTAGCTGCCGGGCGGCAGGTTGTTGATGGTGTAGTTGCCATTCTCGTCCGTAGTTGCATAGGGCCCTTTGACGACGGCGAACCACGCATGCATCCAAGGATGAATGTTGCATTGCACCTGAATAAATTCCGCCGCTTTCCAACTCTTCTCAAATGGCGCTGCTCCCGGCGGCTGAGACTGATTAAACGGGACGTTGCCGGTCATGGGATTGGGGTTTGGGTGAACGTTATGCCCCGTCTGATCACTGGTAGTCACCTTGAATGTCTGGCCCACGTTCAGAGCCAACACGTGGGGCATGTACAGACAGTTTTTTTGGTCGAACACCGGCACCGTCGTCGCCGGTTGAGTCAGCGAGCTGCCGCTCAAGCCGTCCGAGATATAGAGGACCACATTCTCCAGTCCGCCGTTCGGACCGACCACGACGGTTTCAGAGTGCGCGGGAGCGTTGGCGGTGGCCTTAGCGCAGTAGGGGTCTTTCGACATATCGATGCCCTTCATGTGCGGAGCCACGCCATCAAGCTTGACGGTACCCGTGATCTGGCCTGCGGAAGCCGCATTCACACCTATTCCCGGATACAATAATCCGATTGCGAAAACTAGTAAGGCTGAGGCCAGTGCTGCGACTTTGCATCCAGTTCTCATCGAATCCTTCTCCTTGCTATCCTTCCCTCGTTAAAGTCAAACGGCTTGATGGACGGGTTCAGGTCGTTGATGAGCGTGTAACGGCGGAAATAGGTGAGCTGGGGCGGGCAATACCAACCACAGTGAAGGCCAACGGCGAACTCCCTGTGTGATTCCTCCCTCGATCAGTGAAAGTCGAAGCAAGCGAAGCCCACAGATGATCCATCCGCATGTGTCCCAGCCGGCGGCAGATATACTACGACGTGGCCCACAGAGAGTCTGTGATCTTGCTCATAGATCAACGTGATATCAATCACAAATATCATCGGAGGAAGTAGCGTTTGTTGCAGAGGATGCGGCGATTGCGAATGGATGGTGGCCACTCGGAAACTATCCACAAACGGCGTTCGAGGAAGTGTAGCCGAGGAAATAAGCTTCCCAGACCCGGACCGCTGGCCCGTCTGTCATACTAGCATCGGGCGACCGAGGAACTTCCCGTCCGAGAAACGAAGCCGAGCTCGTTCTGCCGGCTGAATGTGGAGACTCCAGATGGGCGTAGATGGGTGCTCGCTCGTCCTCTTAACGGGAGCCTCGGGGTACATCGGAGGGCGCCTTCTTAAAGCCCTTGAGTACGCAGGTTGGCCCGTTCGCTGCCTCGCTCGGCGCCCTGATTTTCTAAGACCGAGAGTTGCTCACTCCACTGAAGTTGTGAAAGCAGATTGCCTGGACCGTAGTTCGCTTGCGGCGTCCATGACTGGAGCCCGCAACGCATATTACCTGGTTCACTCCATGGGTTCTTCGGGTCAGTTCGAACGTGAGGACCGGCAAGCCGCGCAAAATTTCGCCGACGCTGCACGCGAGTCCGGAATACGACGCATTGTCTATCTGGGCGGCTTGGGGATCCAAGACCAGGCTCTATCAGCACATCTGCGAAGTCGTCACGAAGTTGCGGACATCTTGCGAAGTTCCGGGATTCCAATCATTGAGTTTCGTGCCTCCATCGTGATCGGTTCTGGCAGCCTCTCATTTGAGATGATTCGCGCCTTGGTACAGCGCTTGCCGGTGATGATCTGCCCGCGCTGGGTTGACGTCAAGGCCCAGCCAATCGCTGTCGAAGATGTCATTGCCTACCTGATGGCGGCGATCGAGTTGCCGGAAGATTGGGGAGCTGTGTTCGAAATCGGTGGCACCGACCAGGTGAGTTATGGCGAAATCATGCAGGAGTATGCGCGACAATGCGGCCTCCGCCGATGGATGATACCGGTTCCCGTCCTGACGCCGCGCCTTTCAAGTTTGTGGTTGGCCCTGGTCACTCCTATTTATGCTCGTATCGGCCGCAAGCTCGTCGATAGCATGCGCAACCCGACTCTGGTACACGACACATCGGCATTGACAGTCTTTGGGATCAAGCCGAAAGGCCTGAAAGCAGCGATCGAGAGAGCTCTTCACCATGAGGATCAGGACTTTGCGCAGACTAGTTGGTGCGACGCTCTCTCTTCGAGCGGGAAGCCGCCGGCGTGGGGTGGGGTGCAGTTTGGCACAAGGCTGGTCGATTCCAGAAGCGTACAAGTATCGGTTCCCCCGGGCTCGGCGTTTGCTCCGGTGAGGCGGATAGGTGGTTCGAATGGTTGGTACTTCGCCAATTTTCTGTGGTGGCTTCGAGGCTCCTTGGATCTGCTCATCGGCGGCGTGGGACTTCGCCGAGGCCGTCGCGACCTTTACACGTTGGTTCCGGGCGACGCTTTGGATTTTTGGCGCGTGGAAACCTTTGAACCAAATCATCGGCTCGGTCTGGTGGCTGAAATGAAAGTGCCCGGTCGGGCGTGGCTTCAGTTTGAGGTTGAGCCCGAAAGCCGCGGCTCGGTTATCCGGCAAACCGCTATTTTTGATCCTGCGGGATTAGCGGGCCTTCTCTATTGGTACGCGCTCTTCCCCATCCATCGCTGGATTTTCGGCGGCATGCTTCGCGAGATTGCAGCCGCCGCAGAGCGCGAGGCAAAGACTGTTTCCCTAGGGGCATGATGCCAGTCTCCGGGTCCGCAGGCACCTGACCACAACTCTTGGACTGTCGGCAATGCGGAAATAAATCCGGCCCCTTCACCGTTTCGTCTCGCGGGTCTAGAAACGGCCTTCGAGGAAGTCTTGGCTGGCTTCCCACAAGCCGACTTGTAGCCCGAAATTAACTTCCGGAAACGGCAAGCGCTGTTCCGAGCGACGACTGGGTAATCACCAACGTTCCCGTTCGACGAACCCTGCAATTGGATTGAGATATTGAA
>Ga0209040_10004668_pt1 | contig 10298 bp, 11 predicted proteins | sample BogFormECP12_OM3_FD_188240 | JGI IMG/M metagenome (GOLD analysis project Ga0209040, IMG submission 188240) | Bog forest soil microbial communities from Calvert Island, British Columbia, Canada - ECP12_OM3 (SPAdes) (version 2) | ecosystem: Environmental > Aquatic > Freshwater > Wetlands > Bog ... | reverse complement strand
CTCCAAGACAACGTCCTGGGACAGTTGCGGGAAGCGGTTCACAATCGTCTGGCGCCGCATCGGCATACCGCGCTGCTGACCGCGATCATAGCGGCGTTTTTAGTGCGACCATTGATCGGCGATTCCGGAGCGGGCCCTATCTTATTCAGCTCGGCGATGTTGGTGCTCCTTGTTTTATCCCTGTACAACATCGACGTCGACGAGTTGGTGGGCGACCGCCAAACCCTTCTCGCCCAGAGGAGGAGGCGAAGCATCATTGCCTGGACGCTGGGAATTCCCGCGATCGCGGAACGATTGATCGTGATTTTCACACCGAGCCATTCGATCTACCTGGCCGGTTCAATTGTGTGGTTGCTGCTCTTTGCCTTCATTACGTGGAACGAATTGCGCGCGGTATTGAAGCAGAAGGACATCACACGAGAAGTCATTAGCATGGCGATCTCGGTCTATCTGCTGTTCGGATTGACATTTGGGCTCTTCTATATCGTACTTCACGACATACAGCCCAATGCCTTTAGCTTCGGCGCCGGGGGTCCTGCTTCCGAGCAGCAGACCATCCCGGTTCTCATCTACTTCAGCCTGACTACTCTCTCGACTATCGGCTTTGGCGACATCACTCCGCTAACTCTGCAGGCCCGCTACGCAGCGGTGGCCGAAGGTATCACTGGGCAGTTCTACCTGGCGATCCTTGTTGCACGGCTGGTAGGAATGCAAATGAGCCAAGCCGCAAGTCAGCACTCGGAACCTAAGACCGTCGATTCCGATACTACGGAGTAAACCCGCCCTTGCAGGCACTCGTATTGTACCAAAGTACAATATCCGCTCGTGACGGCTCGCAGTATTAACACAGCAGCGTGTTAGTTCGTGGCGACAACGTCGGCACCGCACCGGCGCGTCGGAAGCGGCGATGCTGGACGTTCGACCAGGCCGGGAGGGCCTATGCTATCGATAAGACCAATCTACTGCTTTGCGGTGGTAATTTGTGTGGTTGTCTTCGCGGCAACGCGCGCGCCGGCTCAGCAAATCAACGGCGTGCCGGGTGCGCCCAGCTCGACCATAACGCTTGAAGGGAAACAACTCCCGCCGCCGCCGCTGCCGTTCGGCGGAGTTATCAAAGAAAGCGCCAAGGATTCCACGCCATGGTGGCCGCCGCGAGTCGTACCGCCCAAGGGCGCGCCCAACATCCTGCTCATCATGACTGACGACCAGGGCTACGGCGTTTCGAGCACATTCGGCGGCGTCATCCCCACACCTGCGCTGGATCGTATCGCCAAGGCGGGATTGCGCTACACGCAGTTCCACTCGACGGCCCTGTGCTCGCCCACGCGCGCCGCTCTCATCACAGGGCGCAATCATCACTCGGTGGGATTTGGTGTGATCGGCGAGTTGTCCACTGGTTATCCTGGCTATGATTCCATCATAGGGCCGGACAGCGTCACTATCGGCACTATCCTGCGAGACAACGGTTACGCCACCTCTTGGTTTGGCAAGAATCACAACACGCCAAGCTTTCAGTACAGCGTCGCGGGGCCGTTCGACCAATGGCCGGTCGGCATGGGCTTCCAGTATTTCTATGGGTTTATGGGAGGCGAGACCGACCAGTGGACGCCCTATCTCTTTCGGAATACGACCCAGGTCTTTCCATGGATCGGTAAGCCCGATTACAACCTCACCACCGATATGGCGGACGACGCCATCAAGTACATGCGCGAACTGAACGCAGCCGCGCCCGACAAGCCGTTCTTTCTCTACTATGTACCCGGTGGCACCCATTCACCGCACCAGCCGACCAAGGAATGGATCGATAAGTTTAAAGGCAAGTTCGACATGGGTTATGAGAAGTTGCGCGATGTGATCTTCGCTAACCAGAAGCAGCTCGGTGTTATCCCACCGAATACCCAGCTCACCCCATGGCCGGACGGGCAGGCGGCGTATGGTGGTGCAAAGTTGCCGAGGTGGGATTCGCTTTCAGTTCTGCAAAAGAAACTTTACGCGCGCGAGGCCGAAGTCTTCGCCGGATACGCTGCTTATACCGATCATGAAATCGGTCGCGTAATCCAGGAGGTCGAGGACGAAGGCAAACTCGACAACACATTGATCATCTATATCGTCGGCGACAACGGCACCAGCGCCGAGGGCACCCTGGAGGGCACGTTTAACCAAATGACCGCCTACAATGGCATTCTGACCCTCCCGATGCCTTTGCAGTTACTGCACTACACAGACTGGGGCTCGGACAAAACCTACCCGCATATGTCAGTAGCATGGTCGTGGGCGTTTGATACCCCTTTTAAGTGGACCAAGCAGGTGGCGTCGCATTTCGGCGGCACCCGGCAGGGTCTGGCAATTTCGTGGCCCGGACACATCACGGATGTGGGCGGCATTCGTCCGCAGTTCCATCATGTGATTGATATTGTTCCGACGATTCTGGAAGCCACGGGTATCAAGGCGCCCGACGTCGTCAATGGGATCAAACAGAAGCCGATTGAAGGCGTGAGCATGGCCTACACTTTCGACAAGGCAAACGCCAACGCGCCGTCAAAACACGATACGCAATATTTCGAGATGGTCGGCAATCGCGCGATTTACCACGACGGTTGGATTGCCTCGACGACGCCTCCCTCCGCGCCTTGGCTCCTGGCAACGGGCAAGTTGACCGACATCAACGACTACAACTGGGAACTCTACAACATCGCCGACGACTACTCGCAATACAACGACCTCGCCTCGAAAATGCCGGACAAGCTCAAGGAAATGCAGGCGTTGTTCCTGACTGAAGCCGCTAAATATCAGGTCCTGCCCCTGGATAACACTGGCTTCTCGCGCCTCCTGACGCCGCGACCGAGCGCGGTCGCTGGGCGGACCGTATTCACTTACTCGGGTGAGGTTTCCGGGATTCCGCCTGGTAATGCTCCCAGTATTCTGGACAGGGACTACACCATCACGGCCGATGTGACGATCCCGCCTGGTGGGGCGGAGGGAATGATCGTGACTTTGGGCGGCCGCTTCGGCGGCTATGGCCTCTACCTGCTCAGAGGCAAGCCAGTATTCGATTACAACCTACTCGATCTGACGCACTATCGCTGGGAGGGAGGGCCGTTAGGCCGCGGCTTGTTGGCCGAAGCGCTCAAGCCGGGCAAGCACACTATAGTGTTCGACTTCAAATATGACGGTCCCGGCCCCGGCAAAGGTGGGACAGGCGTGCTTACGGCCGATGGCAAGGAGGTGGCTCGCAAGAAGATCGACCACACGATTCCGCTGCTGATGGCCATCGACGAGACGTTCGACGTTGGGAGCGATACCCGCACAGCGGTAAACAACGACTACAAGCTTCCGTTCCGCTTCACCGGAACGATCGACAAGCTGACCTTCAACCTCGGGCCCGAGCAATTGACGGACGCGGATAAAAAGGCGATTGCGGAGAAAATGGCCAGGGCCAGGGATTAGGCGGCCGTGGACAGCCTGTACGCAGCTACCGCAGTGATCGAAGCAGGGGCCGGCCTGGCGCTGTTGTGTTTACCGTCGACAGGAGTGGATCTCTTGCTCGGCGCGCCGCTAGAGGGACCGGCCGCCCTAGCTGTGGCGCGGGTCGCCGGCGTCGCGTTGCTTACGCTGGGAGTGGCGTTCTGGCTTGCGCGCGGTGACTCGCGGAGTCGTGCTGCCCGAGGATTAGTCGCCGCGATGGTGCTTTACAATCTCGGTGTAGTTTTCATTTTAGGGGCTGCTGGCATCCGGTCCCTGCCGGTTGGTGTGGTCTTGTGGCCGGCGGCTGTTGTGCTGCACGCGGCCATGACGGTCTGGTGCGTCATGATTCTCATGAGCTGGAAACCTGAGACGCCCGAACTAAGCAGCGCTGAGTTAAGGTTCACTAACAAATCATAACAAATTCTGATCGATCTACGAAAAGCACCGAAATAAAAGCACGGGAGAGAACTTATGCGGAATGTAAAATCGAAACTGAAGCGTGCAGCCTTGATTGCTCTGCCGCTGTTCCTATCGGCGGGTGCAGCTGACGCGCAGTACGGGCAGTTCCCGCTATTGGATGCTGCCTCCGACCGGGTTATTCAGAAGTACCGGAACTCGTCTTGCGAACAGTTGTGGCAGGAAAGAGGCCAACCGAGGGGGCAAAGAGAACAGGAGGCCATAAACTTCCTGCGTAACGATCCGCAGATGCGTAGGATGTTTATCGATCGAGTAGCGCCTACAGTCGCCAACACATTATTCGAGTGCGGCATGATTCCATAGGCAGCGGACAGCAAACGAAATTGGCTTATCAACAAATAATAGCCAATGGGAGAGAAAACAATGAGGTTCACACTTGCGGCCGCCGCTTGTACGGTTGCTATAGGAATCGGCTTGGCCTTGAACGCCACATCGGCCGCCGACCCACCTGCACCGCCCACTCAAGTCGCGCCAACTGTCCAAGCTTCCCCACTGCCACAGCTTGATCCGCACGCTGACGAGCTCCTGGCCAAAACGTGTGAGGCGCTAGGATCTGCCGACGCGTTCAGCTTTCACGCCGAGGTGCTTTTCGACAAGGTGCTTCCGCACGCCGTGAAGGTTCAGTACGCCGCTGAAATGAACTTCGCGCTTCAGCGACCGGACGAACTGGTTGTTGATTACCATAGCGATCTTGGCGGCAAACAGCTCTGGTACCAGGACTACACGTTGACCATCTTCGACGAGCCTCACCAAATGTACGCCAGCATGAAGGTGCCATCTTCAATTGACAAGATGCTCGATCAGGTGGCACGAACGCAGCGCCTGACCCTTCCGTTGTCGAACCTGGCGTACAGCGACCCGTGCTTGCGAATCCGCAAACAGATCATCTTCGGCGCATACATCGGCGTGAATGACGTCAACGGTGTCGACTGCGATCACCTTGCCTTTTCATCCCGCGATACCGATCTGCAGCTATGGCTCGACCGTTCGGGGAAACCGGTTCCCCGCAAAATTGTGATCAACTACCGAAGCGAACCGGGATCGCCGGAATACATTGCCGTGCTTTCTAACTGGAAATTTCCAAAACAACTTTCGGACAGTCATTTCAGCCCTCAGATCCCTAAGAACACAAAACGGATCGAATTTTTAAATGTTAAGGAGTCGCAGCCATGAACAATGCGTCAAATTTGCGCAAGGCCGGGAGGGCTTCGCTTCGGATCTTCTTCATGGTCGGTGCTTTCGCTCTTCTCGGGGCGCCTAACGCGCTAGCGAGGTGGGGAGGCGGAGGTGGCGGTGGCTTCGGTGGTGGTGGCGGATTCGGCGGCCGTGGAGGATTTGGAGGAGGTGGAGGCGGATTCCACGGCGGTTCTGATGGATTCGATGGCGGCAGCTTTGGTCATTCTAGTTCGTCGTCTGGCGATTCCTGGCAACACTCGTCGAGCAGTTCAGGAAGCCCGTACAAATCGTCTTCGGATTCCGGCAATTCGTACAACTACAACAAATCATCTTCGCAGTATAACAGCTACAACAAGCCCCCCTCAGAATCCGGGAGCACTTACGGAGGCAGCAGCTCTAGTTCATCGAACAAGCAGTCGGGTTACAACGAGTACAACGCAAACCAGCAAGCCCAGAAGCAGGCTCAGTACAACGAAGCGAATACTCTCCAGGAGAACAACGAAAAGACCGAAAAGCAGATGCAAAACAATACCGATAACACCATCAATAACAACGTCGGCAACACCAACTACGGTGGAGGCGGCGGAGGGGGCGGAGGCGGCGGAGGAAATAGCTACTACTATGGTGGTGGCGGCGGAGGTTCGAACAGTGGCGAAGTAGCGGGCGCGGCGGCGCTCGGAGCTGTCGGGGGTATGGCAGTTGGGTCTCTCATAACTGCGAACGCACAACCCAAGCCTCAAACAACCATTATCGAGAACAATCCATACGGGTACTATCCACCTCCACCGCCACCCCCCGGATATCAGCCGTACTACAATGGCAGCCAAGTGACCTATGCGCCACCTCCCTCCTATAACTACTAAGCTTTGTGCTTTCGAAAGGAGATGAACCTGAGCAGTGAGGCGTTGCGCGATAGACCTGATCTTGGCCCTGCTGGCATGCGTAAGTGTAGGAGCAGTTGTCGCGCGGGGCGATACCGGAAACGCGGCGACTCCTACCCAGGCCGAGCTTGTCAATCAAGCCAACGCGCCTATCTCGAGTCTCTTCCAAATCAGACTACAGGATGCGTACGCGCCTGCTTTCGAAGGCCAATTGCGCGGGCAGGGGAATCTCTTTTCGATCGCCGTCGGTATGCCGTTGCCACAATATCGACTGCTGCCATTTCCGCAGCTATCGCTGCTGACGATTCCCGCTGCGGTCACGCTTCCGCTTCCGCTGGGCTCACTGACAGGGTTCGGAGATATCCGCTTCGTCGATCTCGCAGTCCTTGACGCAGGCCATAGCCTGCTTTTCGGAGTGGGACCTACCTTTGTCTTCCCCACGGCTAACGACCTGGCCACCGGTCAAGGTAAATGGCAGGTTGGGCCCGCAGCGGCCGCAGCGTTCACACCGCGCAATTGGCTGTTCGGAGTTCTAGCGCAAAATCCTATCTCATTTGCGGGAGATGCGACTCGCCCAGCCGCGAATGCCTTGTTCCTTCAACCGTTCATAACCTATCAGCTCGGCCATGGCTGGTTCCTCAGATCCGAGCCGCAAATGATTTTCGACTGGCAGACAAACAAGCAGCAGCTGCCAGTCGATGCTGGAGTTGGCCGAGTCTTCAAGATTGGCCCACAATACGTCAACTGCTTCGTCGAGCCGGCTTGGAACGTATCCGGCGACGGGCCGGCTCCGAGGTACGCAATCACCTTTGGATTATCGCTGCTGTATCCGAATTTCTGGGGTTCGCTGAAGCGATAGCCAACGAGCTGTCCACGAGGAAGCCTTTGTGAGCCCAATCGACGTCGGTTGTATCGTGCTGGCATGCGTCTTTGGAGGTGCTCTGCTCGGGATGGCTCTTCAGATGATTCTTCCCGAGCATCACCTGAGCACCGAGTCCAAGGATGTAATCAAGCTGGGGATGGGTTTGACCGGGACGATGTCGGCGCTGGTTCTAGCGTTGCTGATCAGTTCCGCAAAAACTTCTTACGACACTCAGAGAAACGAACTCACCCAAGCTGCCGCCAACATCCTGCTGGTCGATCGCGTGCTAGCGCATTACGGACCAGAGACGAAAGAAGCTCGCGACCTTCTGAAGCTCTCGGTCTCTTCAATGATCGATCGAATTTGGCCTAATGACCGTTCGGGAAATTCAAAGTTGGGGCCGACCACGGCTGGGGGCGAATTGTTCTTCAACAAGATCCAGGAACTCACGCCGCAGAACGACGTTCAGCGCTCGCTTCAGGCCGAAGCCGTGAAGATAAGCATCGACGTCGGGCAGGCGCGCTTGTTGCTGTTCGAGCAGAGCGGCCACTCGATCCCGATGCCGTTTCTTGTGCTATTGATTTTCTGGGTGACCATAATTTTTCTCAGTTTTGGGCTTTTCGCGCCGCGCAACGCGACCGTCGTCGCAACGCTGTTCTTGTGTGCTTTGTCGGTTTCAGGTGCGATCTTTCTGATCATGGAGTTGGACCGGCCGTTTGGCGGGCTGATTCAGATCTCTAGTGCGCCACTGCTCAACGCCATCGCCAATATCGGCAAGTAGCGTGAACACTCTGCCACAAAAGCTTACGGCTGCCGGCAATTGGCTACACCGTGAGTTCACTGCGGCTTGGCCCGTATTTTTCTTTTTTCTTGTCGCATTCATGCTTGAGCTCTTGATAATCAAGTTGGCAGTTGCCGAATTCTCTATCGAAGTAACCGCAATTTCCAAGGCGGTGGTCGGCGCCCTGCTCGCTGCCAAGGCGGTCCTTATTCTTGACGAGACCCCGCTAGCTCGGAGTCTCGAGCGGTATCGTCGGATCGTTGCGGTCGCCGTCAAGACACTTCTGTACGGAATCGGCACGCTGCTGCTCGGCTTCATCGAACGATTTCTGGAGGGCCTACATCGGGCGGGTAACATTGACGGGGCGTTCAGGAACCTGATTGACCGGGCAAATATGTATCGGTTCTTCGCCTGGGTGTTTGGAATAAGTCTCATATATGGAATCTATTTCATGTGGTCCGAGATCAACGATCGGATGGGCAAGGGGGCTCTCTGGTCCCTGTTTTTTCAGCGGCCCTGAATTGCCAACGTGTCGTCTGTGCCGCCAGCACGTTGCTCGATTTCAACCGTCGGCTTCGGGCCTGCGGCCAATGGTTCAGGAGGCAGCTTCGCGGCGTGCGCGACATCGCTATCTCGCTTCAGATCACCTGAGGCTGCAATTCATCGGCGGTAATCGCGACTGGCCCGGCGTGCCTTGAGTGTGTTGGCGTCCCCGACGGGATTTGAACCCGTGTTACCGACGTGAAAGGCCGGTGTCCTAGGCCGAGCTAGACGACGGGGACGGTCGGCATGAAGCCCGAAAATGCGAACGCGCGCCATGCGCGCGCCAGACAGCCGAAGGTATCAGAGCCGCAAGAAGCGGAGCAAGTCGTACCGGCCGGCGGTCGAGCCGAGCAAAGAGTCATCCAGTGAAGCGAACCTTCCCCACGATTTCAGACACCGACGCGTGGCCATACTCGGCGAGTTGCGAATCGAGCTCGCGGTCGATTCGACCCAGCGCGCCGGCGCCTTCCTTCATCAGCACCGAGCCCACCTCCACGGCCTTTGCGCCCGTCAGATGCGCGATGTAAGCGTCGCGGCCGGTGTTGATTCCGCCGACTGCGACCAGGTCGAGCAGGTTTTCGCTCTCTTTGAAGAACGCGTGCGTCTGAGAGAGCGTGCGTGGCTGGCCCTCGATTGTCCCGCCGGCGAGGTCGATCGCGATGTCTCTGGGGAGATCGTTGGCGCATACTGCGATCGCGACGCGCATCGACTTGAACAGGTCTGCAAGTGCGCGCGGTTCGAAGGGCGCGCGCGGCGGCACCTTCACCGCCAGCACGCATCCGGTCTCGCCGCGAACTCTGCCGAGCAAAGATTTCAAGCGCTCGAAAGACGCGAACGGCGCCACCGAATTTGCCACGTAGTCGTCGGCCAGGTTCAGCTCGACGATACTGACGCCGGCGCGATCGAGCGTGCCGGCGACGGCGACGAATTCCTCTTCGCTGGCGCCGACCACGCTGCCGATGATTTTCTTGCCGCGGGCCGCCAGCTCACGGGCGATCGCGGCGAAGTGCTCGACGCCCTTGTTCTTCAGGTTCTCAGGCGACTCGAGCCCGGCGATGTTGCACGACTTGAACACGATTGCGCCGCCGTGCACCGCGCACAGTTCGTAGATTTCGCCGCGCTCCGCCGAGCGCGCGCCCGACGCGTTCATCACCGACGAGCCCAGCTCGACGCCGCCCAGCCGAATCGAAGTCCGTTCCATCCCTACTTCGTAGTCCACGCGATCGTCCGGCCGCAAGCGGCGGCGTTGTCTGCCGAATCGGCGACCGCTAAGTTCGACACGGTGACCGAGAAACGAAAACTGAAGGAGGCGCCATGAAGGCAGCATCGATACGCCGCGCGAGTATGGACGCGATCGTCGCGCAGGCCGAGCGCGAGTTTCCCTTCGAGTGCTGCGGCTTCATCGTTGGCGACAACGAAGGCTCGGTCGAGGAAGTCCGCCCGATCGCCAACATCCAGAACCGGATGCACGCCAAAGATCCCGCGGCGTTTCCGCGCGATGCGCGCACCGCGTTCCTGATGGAGCCGAAGGAGCATCTGGCGGTGATGAACGAGGTCGATCGGCGCAAGCTGGCGCTTCGCGTCGTTTACCATTCGCATCCCGAGCACGACGCGTACTTCTCCGCGACGGACCGGGCGCAGGCGTGCTCGTTCGACCCGTCGGAGCCCGACTATCCCGACACGGTTTATATAGTGATGTCGATTCGGGCCGGCAAATTCGCGCGCGCCGCCGCGTTCGCCTGGGATTCCGAGAAGAAGGAATTCGCCGAGACGCCGCTGACAATAAGTTGATCGTTCCGGCAATTGCGCGATGGAACATTGTTCTAATCCGAGAAATTTCGAATTTCGTTGATAGTTCACTTTCTCTTCAATCTCTTCAGTGGGGGTAGGTGTGTGTGATTGAGGGGGCGCGGGGGCAGAGCGATTCGATCGAAGGATTGCCGGCGGTGAAGTTGGCGGTGCCTGATGAGTTCGGAGGCGTTGGATTGGTTCGATCGGAGGTGAGTGCGCCGCGGGGAGCGTTTGGGGAAGTCATGCTATGGATTATGGCAGGGCGTAATGACAGCGGTTGTCATGCAGAAAGTGGCCGCTGAAGGAGATCGTGTTCTAGCAC
>Ga0209040_10004666_pt1 | contig 10300 bp, 10 predicted proteins | sample BogFormECP12_OM3_FD_188240 | JGI IMG/M metagenome (GOLD analysis project Ga0209040, IMG submission 188240) | Bog forest soil microbial communities from Calvert Island, British Columbia, Canada - ECP12_OM3 (SPAdes) (version 2) | ecosystem: Environmental > Aquatic > Freshwater > Wetlands > Bog ... | reverse complement strand
AATCAAAGTGATTATAAGAACAGCATCAAAAACTTGCATTTTTAGCATCACTTTGCTACCTTGGTTCTTTCTCCAAGATGACCTAATTCTACTGTCTAACGACGAACCAAGATAGGGAGTTACTTTGAAACTTTACATAACCCCTGCCGGCATCACGTCAGTCCGCAATCCCGTAATTCCCCCGTAAAGGTTCCCGTTGCCGCGTGAGACAATTCCCAAGGGGTCACGCGGGGGACGGAAGCGCTCCGGCCGTCACCACCGCGGCAGCATCCGCGTCAGCGCGTCGTCCCGATCGACGATATGATGCTTGAGCGCGCCCGCGACATGCAGCGCGACGAGCACGGCGATGGCGTAGGCGGCGGCCTCATGCGCGAACGCCGCGCCCGCGAACAGCGCCTGGTCCGGCCCCGCGAGGTTCGGGACGACGAACAGGCCGAAGAAGCGGGTCGGGATCGGCAGGGGCGAAGCGGAGACCGCAAGCCAACCGAAGAAAATCGCCGCGAGCGTCAGGGCGTAGAGCGAGGCCTGGACCAGCGCCGCGAGCCGGCGCTCCCAAAGCGCCGACGAAAGCGCCTTCGGCGCGGCGAAGCAAAGCCGGCCCATGAGTCGCGCCGCTGTCAGCGCGAGCGCGACGAAGCCGAGCGACTTGTGCTGCTGATAAAGATCGAACGTCGTCGCCGCGCTGAGCCGTCCATGGACCATCATCAGCCCATGTGCGATGAGCCCGAGAATCAAGGCCGCGCTCAGCCAGTGCAGCGCGATGACGGCGGCGCTCCAGCGCGCCGGCCTTGACAGCGCCGTCAAGGCTCCGCCGCCTCGCTCGAAATGATGAGCCGAACGTCGCGCGAGACGAGCGGGAAGCCAGAATTCATCCCGAATTCGAGCCGGTCGATGCGGGTTTCCGCATGAAAGTCGAGGCGGTGGCCGCCCTTCGAGACGGCCGGCTTGACCGCGACGTCGACGGTCAGCGGCTTCGTCACGCCAAGCAGCGTGAGCTCGCCCGAGACGCGCACAGTCGAGTCGCCAATGCGTTTGACCGAGCTCGATACGAAATCGATCGAGGGATGCCGCTCCGCGTCGAGGAACGCCGCCGAACGCACGTAGTCGCTGAACGAGAGCGAGCCGACGTCGACCGAGCCCGACTGCACGCGGAAGGCGACGCTGCTTCTCTCGGGATGGTCGAAATCGACCGAAATCCGGCCCTCGAAGCGCCGGAACCGCCCTTCGGTTCGCGGGAAGCCGACCGCCTCGATCGCGAAGGCGATCTCGGTGCGCGCGGGATCGATGCGCCAGTTCGCAGCCGCCGGCGCTGTGCGCTGAGCAAGCGCAAGAGCCGCGAGCGCGGCGGCGAGGAGAATGAAAGTTCGCAAAAGCGCGCTGCGCGTCATGGCGATCTCTGTAATCGATACGCGCTGAACGGCCAGACAGTGTGGCCTATTCGCTCACACTGTCGTGATTCAGATTCGCGCGCTTTAGCGTTCCGCGCCCCGGATCGGGCCGAGATCGCCGCCAAATCCTCCCATCAGCCGACATGGGGCGTGGCGTAAACGAGCGCCAGCACGATCGCGAGCAGCGCGAGCCCCGCCGCTGGCCAGCGGCTGAAGACGGCTTCGATCCGCTCGAAAAGCGCGCTTAAGCCGAGCAACCGGTCGAACGCCGCCTCGCCGACGACGATCGTGTCGCCGGGCGGAATGCGCGGAACCCGGTCTGCGATGCGCGCGAGCCCGAGCGCCAGGGCGCCGCCGGCCAGAACGGGCCAGAGGCCTTCCCAAAGTTTCGAGAGCGAGAGCGCGTCCGCAAGGTCGCCGACGAACGGAAAGAGAAGGCAAGGCAGAAGAAGCGCGCCAACCGCGGTCCATGGCCATGCGCGAACGAGTCGGGCCGGGCTTGCGGCGGCGTCGTATTCCCCCGCATGGGGCAGGCGGGAGACGAAGCGCAGCATCAGAAGCGCGCTCATGGCCGACGAGGCCGCCGCGAGGCTCGCGGCGAGGCCGCTCCCGAAGAGGGGCTTCGAGGCCGCCTTGGCGAGCGCGCCGCCGGTGAACGGAAGGCCCGCCAAGCTCAGCGCGAGCGCGACGGCCAGCAGGGTCCATGCGGTCGCGCGGGTCCCGCGCGCCGCGAAGGCGCCGACCGTCAGAAAGAGCGCGCCCTTCACCAGCACATGATTGGCCGCATAGAAGGCGACGAGGGGGGGCGCGCGCGCCTCGCCCGCCGCGAGCGCCATGCCGAGCGCGGCGGCGATGACACCCATTTGGCTTACGCTCGAATAGGCGAGTATGGCCTTGGGGTTCGGCTGCGTGGCCCCGACGACGACGCCATAGAAGGCGGTGGCGAAGCCGACTGCCGCGAGTCCCTCGCCCCAACCCGCGAGCGGAGTTCCGAGCGGCAGGAAGCGGATGAGCCCGATCACGCCGGCCTTGACACCCGCGCCGCTGAGCACCGCCGCGGCGGGGATCGGCGTCGCCGCATAAGAGAGCGGCATCCAGCCGTTGAGCGGCACGAGACCCATTTTCGCGCCGAATCCCGCGACAAGAAGCGCGAGCGCCGCATCGCGCCAGGGGGACATGGGCAAAGCGGCGACGACGTCGGGAATCCTGAGGCTGCCGTGCGGTTCGCCCGCGGCGAGCATGGCGAAGGCGAACAGGAGAAAGGCCTCCCCCAGAATGGCGAAAGCCATGTAGACGCGGCCGGCTCGCAGCGTCGCAGGCGACGGATCGAATGCGAACATACCGTAAGCCGGGATGCTGACCAGAGCGTAGACGAGATAAAAGGAGAGGAGGTCGTCGGCGACGAACACGCCGAGGCTGCCGATCATGGTGAGGAGCCAGCAGAGGGCCGCGCGCGGCTCGGGCCGCTCGGCCCGGTCGAGGAAAGCGCCGGCGCCAACCGCGATCCATAAGAGCGCCGAGACGGCGAGCAGCAGGGCGGCCGGCAGGTCGAGCCGCAGGATGAGCTTCAGCGCCGGCGCTTCGAGATCGAACGGGCCGCTCGCGAGGGCGGCGATGGCGGCGAGCAGCGCGGGGATCGGCGCGAGCCACTGCAGCGCGAGCGCGGCAGGACGCAAGCGGCTGAAAAAGCACGCGACGAAGAACGCCGTCGGCGCGCCGAGGCTCGCCGCCAGAAGGATAGGGCCGAGGGCCGTCATTGCAGACCCGCCGTCGCCAGGACAGGCCGGCCAATGTCCAGGAACTGAAAGAAGGAATCCGGCGCGAAGCCGAGGGCGACCGCGACGAGGGCGAGCGTCAGCGCGATCGCTTCGCCCGTTCGGCGCGGCGGGGCTTTCAACGCGACAGGGTCGCTCGACAGCGCGGGGGCGAGAATTCTGTAGACATAGCCCGCCGCGAGCAGGCCGCCGACGAGCAGCACAAGCGCCCAAAGCCACTGTCCGGAGGCGACCGAGGCGCGCAACAGCAGCCACTTTGCGGCGAAGCCGCCGCTCGGCGGCAGGCCCATCAGCGACAAGCCGCCGAGCCCGAGCGTCAGGAACGTCGTCGGCATGGCGCGCGCCGCCCCGGAAAATTTGGCGATCCGGTCGTGGCCGAGCGCCTCGTAGAGGAGGCCGGCGGCGAGAAACATGGCGGCCTTGGCGAAGGCGTGGGCGAGGACCTGCATCAGGCCGCCGTTCCACCCGTCCGCCGTCCAGCCGTGGACCCCGGAGCCGAGGGGGAAGATCAGGAAGAGATAGCCGATCTGGGCGACGGTCGAATAGGCGATGAGGAGCTTGAGCCGCGGCTGCATAAGCGCAAGCGCGCTGCCGAACACGACCGCGGCCGACCCGAGCGCGCCGAGGATCGCGTCAAAGCCAATCGCAGGCAGCGCCGGCAGGACATAGAACCAGAGCCGCACGACCAGGAAGAACGAGCCTTTGACGACGAGGCCGGAGAGCACGGCGCTCGCCGGCGCCGGGGCGTTGGCGTGCGCCGGCGGCAGCCAGAGATGCAGCGGAAAGAGCGCCGTCTTCGCGAGAAGCCCCGCCGTCATCAGCGCCGCCGCGGCGGTGACGGCAGGCAAGGGACGCACTCTTTCGGCCAGAAGCGCGATGTCGAGCGTTCCGAAGGCGCCGTACAGGAGCGCGGCGCCGAGCAAATAGAAGATCGAGCCGAACAGGGCGAAGAGGAGATAGCGCAGGGCGGCGGCGAAGGTTTCGGCCCTGCCCTCGACGCACACGAGCGGCACCGCGGCGAAGGTGAGAAGCTCGAGCGCGACATAGAGGTTGAACAGGTCGCCGCTGACGAAGATGATCGCGAGCGCGGCTGAAATCGCCTGGAGCATGATCCAGAAGGCGAGCGCGCCGCGCTGCTCGGGCGCGCCGGGCGGCGTCGCGAAACCCGCGCGCGCGAACAAGCCCGCCGCCGGGAGGATCAGCGCGCTCGTCACCAGCATGACCGCCGATATGCCGTCGGCCCTCAGCGCGATTCCGAGCGGCGGCGCGAACCCCGCAACCACATAGACGATCGGGCGGCCCGCGCGCCAGACCTCGGCGACGACCGCGAGTGAGATGGCGAGAGAAAGCGGCGCTGACCCCAACGCAATCCGCTCGGCGTTTCGGCCGCCGAGCGCGAGGGACGCAAGAATTCCCACGGCGGGCAGAAGGATCGCCAGCATCAGCAGCGCGCCGCCCGGGGCCGTCGCCTCGGCGGAGGTCATGGGCTCCGGGCTCCCTCGTCTGGCTTCGTCGACTTGTCCGCCTCGAGCGTCACGCGGCCGGCTTCCTCGGCGAGGCGGAGCATGAGCGCGACGGCGAGCGCGCTCGCCGCGAAAGCCACGACGATGCCGGTGATCACCATCGCCTGAGGCACGGGATCGAAAGGGAAGCCGGCGATTGCGCCGCGGCGCGATACGATGCCGAAGACGAGAAACACGCCGTTGCCGATCACATTGAAGGCAAGCAGCTTCCTCAGCGGCTCGGGATTGACGATGAGGGCGTAGAGGCCGATCCCCACAAGCCCGGCGCCGACGAATCCGGCGATGATCGACGGGCTCATTCTCCCGCCTCCCGGCTCGGCGATCCCGCGACCAGCAACGGCAACGTGACCGCGATCGACAACACCATGAAGGCTTCGATGAACAGGATGAGGGGTTTGGCGAAGCCGGCAGGAAAAGCGAGAAAACTACCGGCCATGAACGGCCCGGCGAGCCCGATGAGCAGGAATATTGCCGGCCCCGCGATGAGACCGAGTCGAAGCCAGCCGGAGCCGATCCGCGGCGGCTCGGTCAGGCGCGCCATCATCACGATCATCCACATGGCGGCGAGGATCGCCCCGCCCTGAAAGGCGCCGCCCGGCTCGTCCGCGCCGACCCAGAATATCTGGACGCCGATCACGAGGCCGATCGGCGCCAGCATGCGGGCGAGGAAGACGAGCGCAGCGTCCGGCGTCGCAGGGCCGAGCGCGGCCGGAGCGCCGCCCCAGACCCGGTCCGGCGCGACCGACCAGACGCCGACGACTGCTAGCACGAGCACGACTTTTTCGAGCATCGTGTCGAACGAGCGATAGGCGATGAGGACGGCCGTAACCGCGTTGCCGAGACCGGTCGCCGCGAGATTCTCGTCAGCCGCGGCAGCGAGCGAGGGGGCGGGATCGGGCAGGTAGACCACGGCAGCGGCGAGCGCGCCCGCAACGAGAAAGGCGAGAGCGGCGGCGGCGATCTTCAAGCCCGCGCTCGGCGCCGCGTCCGGGGCCGGAAGCCGGCTGAGCCGGGCCGAGGCGGTGAGGAGCAGAACGCCGGTGACGCCGCCGCCTATGGCGGCTTCGGTCAGGGCGACGTCGGGCGCATAGAGGCGCACCCAAACGATGGCCAGCAGAAGGCCGTAGGCGACATAGCCGATGACCGCGCTGAAAACCTCGCGGACGGCGACAGTCCAGGCGGCGACGCCGAGCACGATTGCGGCGAGGCCGAGATCGAGCGCCTCGAACAGGGTCATTCGACGGCGTTCCGCCTGCGAAGGGCAGCGCCGATCAGCTGCGCCACCGTGGCGCTCGAGAGCTGCACGAGCGCCCACAGCACGACGAGTTTCAGAACGGCGAGGGGCGTGCCCGCGCGAGGGATGAGACCGAGCACGACCAGCCCGAGGCCAAGATTGTCGGCCTTGGTGAGCGCATGCAGGCGCGACAGCGAATCCGGGAAGCGCAGGAGCGCGACCGTCCCGGCGAGGAAAAAGAACACGCCTGCGCCGATCGCGACCGCGCTGAACAGATCGAGGGCGAGGCTCATCGCGGGTCGACCCGTTCCCGCTCTCGCGCTTTGGCCGAAGCGGTGACGAACGCGACAGAGGCGAAGCTCGAGAGCAGCGCAAGCCCGAGCGCGACGTTCTCGACGCCTGCGACCTTCGTCGCCGAGGCGGCCAGCAGGAGCGCCGCGATGCCGCCGGTGCCGAGCAGCTGAACGGCCATCATGCGGTCGACTTCGCGTGGGCCGTAAAGGATGCGAACGAGGCCGGCGCCGACCGTGAGAAGAATGACTCCGGCGGCGACGAGAAGCGCGTCATTCATCGCCGATTATCCGCATGAAGGAGGCCTCTTCGGCCGCGAGTTCCGCCGCGATTGGCTGGCGGACGTCGAGTCCGTGAACAAAGGCTTTCTGATCGTCGCTTGGATCGAAGCCGGTCAACAGCGTGCCGGGCAGAAGACTCACGATCACACAGAAGGCGTTGCGAGCAAAACCAGGCCGGAGTCTGAGGCGCGCCTCCACCACGCCAGGCCGGAGATCGGGCGTCGCGCTGAGCGCGCGCCGCGCGACATCGAGGCCCGACGAGAGCGACAGCCGAAGGAACTCGAGCAAAAAAGACAATGTCGCAGGGATGCTCAGGCTTCCGCCGGAAGGCGGCGCGAGAATCAGGCTGGCCCAGGCCGCCGCCGCTGCGACCGCGACGCCGACGGGCAGGTCCGAAACCTTCCAGCCGGCGACCGCGAGCCAGAGCAACAGGAATGCGAGCGCGCGGGCAAGCACAGCGTTCATGGTCGAGGCGCGCCGCGGCAGAGGCGTCGGCGACGCATGAAACGCAGCGGAGCTACGCCGCGGCTGCGACTGACCGTCATGGCGACCTTCGCGTGTGTGCCTCGCGCCTTCGCGCGGCCGAACGGTTACCACGATCGACTTTTCTCCGACAACCGCAGGGGCAGTCGGCTCCGCCGAGATTTCGATCAAACAGATCGTCGATCTGTGGCGACCCGTTATCCCCGGGGGCCCGAACAAGCATGACTTGAAAAACACGCCGCGACGAGACGTTTATTCTAGTCGCCGCCGTTGTTGCAGCGAACTTCGCGACGATGAGCCGAGGACATTTCGAGGTTGGCGAGAGAGCGGGTTTCGCGTAAGGGCTTGCGCGCTTTCTGGAGCGGGAGTTGGTTGTGATCGAGGAATCACGTCTCAAAGGCGGAGCCTCGAAGTCGTGGCCGCTGGCGCTGATCCTGCTGGCTCCGCTGTTCTTGAGCGGGTGCCAGAAGAAGGAGGAGGCCGCGGCGCCCGAAGTACGGCCGGTTCGCACCGTCACCGTCGAAAAGAGTGAGGCCGGGACGCCAATTTCGATGACCGGACGCATCGAGGCGAAGGACGAAGTCAACCTCGCCTTTCGCATCGCCGGGCGTCTGCTCGAAAACAATCTGAGGCAAGGCGACAGGGTCGAGGCCGGACAGGTCGTCGCCCGCCTCGAGCCGCAAAACGAACAGAACGCGCTGCGCTCGGCCGAGGCCGCATATGCCGCGGCGCAAGCCGCGCTCACCCAGGCCCAGAATCATTTCGACCGGCAAGACACGCTGCTGAAGCAGGGATGGACGACGCGGGCCAACCATGACCAGGCGCTCAAAGCGCTCCAGACCGCGCAGGCGCAGGTCGATGCGGCGCAGGCGCAGCTCAAGATGGCGCACGACCTCCTCAGCTTCACCCAGCTCGAGGCTGACGCGCCGGGCGTTGTAACGGCAGTCGGGCCGCGGGCCGGCGCCGTGGTCCAGGCCGGGCAGATGATCGCGACGCTCGCTCGCAAGGAAGGCCGCGACGCCGTGTTCGACGCGCCACAGCAATTGCTGCGCGCGGCTCCTCCCGATCCGGAAGTCACCGTTCGTCTGACGAGCGACCCGAACGCCGTCGCCCATGGCCGCGTGCGCGAAGTTGCGCCGCAGGCCGACCCGGTGACGCGGACCTTCGAAGTCCGGGTCGGGCTGACCGATCCGCCGGCCACGATGCTGCTTGGCGCCACGGTGACGGGACAAATGGAGATGCAGGCGACTCCCACCGTCGACATTCCCGCATCCGCGCTCACCCGGGTGAACCAACGGCCCGCGGTGTGGGTCGTCGACCCCGCGAACATGACGGTGTCGGCGCGCAACGTCGAAGTGCTGCGATTCGACCCCGGCACGATCGCGGTCTCGAGCGGGCTCGATGCGGGTGAAATCGTCGTCACCGCGGGCGTGCAGGTTCTCCATCCGGGCCAGAAGGTTCGGCTGCTCGGATCCTCGTGAGCCATGGGCGGTTTTAACCTTTCGGAATGGTCGCTCAAGCACCGTTCGGTTGCGGTTTATCTGATGATCCTCGCGGTCGCGGCGGGGATGTTTTCCTACGTCAAGCTCGGTCGGAACGAGGACCCGGCGTTCGTCATCAAGACGATGGTGGTTCAGGCCGCCTGGCCCGGAGCGACGATCGACGAAACGCTCAATCAGGTCACCGAGCGCCTCGAGCGAAAGCTGCAGGAGACGCCGCAGCTCGACTACATCCGCAGCTTCACCCGGCCCGGCCTGACGACGATATTCGTCAACCTGAAGGGCAGCGCGACCGCGAAGGAAGTGCCCGACAGCTGGTATCATGTCCGCAAGAGCATCGGGGACATCCGTTCGACGTTGCCGGCGGGGGTGGTCGGGCCGGGCTTCAACGACGATTTCGGCGACACGTTTGGGATCATCTACGGATTCACCGCCGACGGTTTCACGCATCGCGAATTGCGCGACTACGTCGAGGACATCCGCTCCAAGCTCCTGCAGGCGCCGGACGTCTCGAAGATCGAGATCCTCGGCGCGCAGGACGAACGGATCTTCGTCGAGTTCTCCGTCCAGGAGCTCGCCAATCTCGGGCTCGACCGCTCCGCCGTCATCGCGGCCCTGCAGGCCCAGAACGTGGTGAGGCCGGCCGGGGAGATTCAGACGGGCGACGAAACGCTCTCCGTTCGGGTTTCGGGCGCGTTTCAGTCCGAGCAGGACATCCTGGCGACCAACCTCGCCGTCGGCGGCCGCATGGTGCGTCTCGGAGACATTGCGACCGTCCGGCGCGGCCTCGCCGACCCGCCGCAGCCCATGTTTCGCGCAAACGGCGAGCCGGCGATCGGCCTTGCGATCGCCATGCGGGAGGGCGGCGACATCCTCGCCCTCGGAACGAACATCAAGAATGCGATGGCCGCGGCGACGGCCGATCTGCCGCTCGGCGTCCATGCGCGCCTGGTGGCCGACCAGGCCGTGACCGTGAAGAGCGCGATCGCCGAATTCATGCGCTCGCTCGTGGAGGCGGTGGCGATCATTCTCGGCGTCAGCTTCCTCGCGCTCGGCGTTCGGGCGGGCCTCGTGGTGGCGCTCGCGATCCCGCTGACCCTCGTCATCGTCTTTGCGGTGATGCAGATCGCCCACATCGACATGCAGCGCATCTCGCTCGGCGCCCTGATTATCGCGCTCGCGCTCCTCGTCGACGACGCGATGACAACCATCGACGCGACGCTGACCCGATTGAAGGAGGGCGACACCAAGATCGAGGCGGCCTCTTACGCCTTTCGGACCTACGCCTTCGCCATGCTGGCGGGCACGCTGGTCACGATCGCCGGGTTCATTCCGGTCGGCTTCGCCGCGAGCTCGGCGGGCGAATACACCTTTTCGCTGTTCGCTGTCGTCGCGATCGCGCTGATCGCCTCCTGGTTTGTCGCGGTCATCTTTACGCCGGTGCTCGGCGCGGCGATCCTCAAGCCTCCGGCGCCGGGCAAGAGCTCCGAGCCCGGCTTCGTGTTTCGCGTCTATCGCGGCTTTCTCGGCCTCGCCATCCGCGTCCGCTGGTTGACGCTCGCGCTGACGATCGCGATGTTCGTCGCCGCCTTCCTGGCCATGCCGCTCATTCCGCGGCAGTTCTTCCCCTCGTCCGATCGCCCGGAGCTTCTGGTCGATCTCTCCCTTCCGCAAAATTCCTCCATCTACGCCAGCCAATCGCTCGCCGACCGGTTCGACGCGATGCTGAAGGACGACAAGGACGTCGAGCGCTGGAGCACGTACGTCGGCCGCGGGGCGATCCGCTTCTACCTCCCGCTCAACGTTCAATTGCCGAACAGCTTCTT
>Ga0209040_10004665_pt1 | contig 10301 bp, 9 predicted proteins | sample BogFormECP12_OM3_FD_188240 | JGI IMG/M metagenome (GOLD analysis project Ga0209040, IMG submission 188240) | Bog forest soil microbial communities from Calvert Island, British Columbia, Canada - ECP12_OM3 (SPAdes) (version 2) | ecosystem: Environmental > Aquatic > Freshwater > Wetlands > Bog ... | reverse complement strand
ACTCGGGCATGAACAACTCCTCTCGGATCACCCGAGAAGACTGCCAGTCTTGGGTAATTTCCTACCCGGATCTCTGCGGCGAAGTCAGACGCAAAGCATACCTTTGTTCGGGTGTGAGGCCGAGGTAGTCGCCGACGACTGCAAGGGGAGGATTCTCTGCTTCGATCTCAGTAGCGATCGTCAATGTGTCCCCCGCCGGTCGGCTTCAGATGCGATTCGGAATTGGGACGCGCCGCAGCGCCCCAGGCCTTTTGGAGATGTTTCATTGCCTCGCGGTTGGCGGACTTTCCGTAGAGGTCGCTGACCATCCCAGGATCGGACCAGCCGAACTCCTGGGCGACGAGCTCGGCGTTGAAGTCGCTTGCCACGTAGAGATCGGAAGCTGCTTTGTGTCGGAAGGCGTGGGGGGTTATGTATGCCCCGAAGTCAGCCCTTCCGCAAGCTCTTCTGAGCATCTTTCGGACGCCGGCGGTACCGAGCGCTGCACCAGGGCTTGGTCCCTCTCCGTGTATCAGGATCTGTTCATGGTCAACGAGATGTTGCACGGGGTGGTACTCGTCCAGCATGTACGCGTAGAAGGTACTAATCATGTCGGGGCTAACCGCGCGAATGACGCCGTCGATGACGTAACCGTCCTTGCTCTCGGAAACCGCTCCTCCGTAGGACTTCGCCCGAGCTCCATTGGGGTTGTCGTCACGACCCACAATGTGCACGTGCGGGTCGGCCCTCTGGCCGCAGGGATGATGTCGGATCAAGTGCAGGTCGCGAAACCGAAGCCCGCACAATCCGCCAACCCGAAGCCCTTCTCCGGGGTTTCCTGATCTGTTGCGGGACGTTGCTCGATCTGCATGATCGGGCTGGTTGTTCGGCGTTTCTCCGGGGGTGTGGTGCTCGTGGCTGGTAGTCGTTTGTGACTGTCGACCCGAAAGTGAGAGGCCATGCGAGCATTTCCGGTGAGTTTGCCGTCCGGGCAGCGGTATTGGACGGTGTTGGACGAGGACCTGCAGGTGGTTGGTGTCGCCGACGAGTATCTGCGGCATCTGCGGTTCGGCCGCGACGCGGCCGAGTCCACGACGAAGGCGTATGCGCATTCGATCGCGTTGTTCCTGCGCTGGTGTGCCCGGTCGGGCCGGTCCTGGCAGGCTGGTGTCGAGCAGTTCGCGTTGTTCATGACGTGGCTGGCCCACGCCCGGCCATCGGTGGAGGACGCCGCGAGCGTGGTGGTGGCCGGTCCCGGCGCTGCGGCGGTGCGCTGTGCGTCGCGGATCAACGGTGTGCTGACCGCGGTGCGGGGCATGGTGGTGCATGCGGCGGCGACCGGTCACGGTGCGGCGGGGCTGGTGTCGATGCTCTATGAGGTCGCCGAGGACCGGGACCTGCCGGTCGAGGCCCGCGGCGAGGACGGTCGGATGGCGTGGCGGATGAGGGCGCGGCATCGGCTGCGGGAGCCGGAGACGACGATCGATCGTGCCAGCGATGAGCAGATTGTTGCGCTGCTGCGGGAGTGCCGGTCGGCGCGGGACCGGTTGATCGTGTTGCTGATGGCGCGGGGCGGGTTGCGGCGCGGGGAGGTGTGCGGGCTGCGGCGCAGCGATGTGCACCTGTTGGTGGATTCGCGCCGGCTGGGCTGCGAGGTGGCGCGGGCGCATCTGCATGTGGTGCGCCGCGAGGACAACCCGAACGAGGCGTGGGCCAAGTCGCGGCGGGAGCGGGTGGTTCCGCTGGATTTCCTTGTGGTGCAAGTGTTCGACGTCTACGAGTTCGAGCGCATGCGTGTCGCCGATGCCGCCGACAGCGATTTCGTGTTCGTCAACCTGTTCCGCGGTAAGCTCGGCGCGCCGATGCGCCCGGACGCCATCGGAGAGTTGATGGCCGCGGCGTCGCGGCGGGCCGGACTCGACGTCGCGGTGCGGCCGCATCAGCTGCGACACGCCTTCGGCAGCAACGCCGTCGATGCCGGGGCCGGGATCGATGTGGTCGCCGACCTGATGGGCCACGCCGGGGTCGCGTCCTCGCAGGTTTACCTGCATCCCGACTCGTCTCGACTGCGGGCCGCCGTCGATGCGGTGCCCAGTCCCCGCGAACTCGGCGCGGTGCGCCGGTGACCGCCACGGGACTGGCCGTCGTCGGGAGCGGCACCGACGAGCCCATGGTGTTCCCGCACGTGATGGCCGACGTCGTGCTGGATGGGACTGCTGCCAGGCTTGCCGGGATGCTGGAGCCCTCCTTCTTGGAGGAGGCTGGATGGAATCCCGTGACCCGGGTGCTGTCACTGCCTGCCCAGCATCGGTTGCTGGGCAGAACGGTGTGTCGTGTTCAGTTGTGTCGCAACACCATTCGACCAGGTCTCACCGTGTGCTACGGATGCTTCATGCGCCTGACGAGGCAGGGAATGAGCCTAGACGAGATCAGCACTGCCATCGAACTGCCTGCCGCGCCGACTGCGGCAACCCTCTGCGCGGTGCCTGGCTGTGGGTGCGTGCCGACGGTGCGGGACGCGGTGTTGTGCGAACCGCACGCCCGAAAACTCCGCCTGCGCAGACCACGGATCTGTGTGGAAGATTTTCTTGCTGACCCGAGGGTGCAACCGTTGCCGCCGTTGACGGCGTGCCGGGTTGCCGCATGCACTCGGGCAGCCGACGCTGCCCGCGGCTACTGCAACACCCACTACCAGCGGTGGCGCAACGCGCTGGCTGCCGATCCGGACCTGGATACGCAGCAGTGGCAGGCTCGGGAATCACCTGTGGCCGAGCCTGGACGAGTGAACTTGCGGGCGCTGCCGGTGCTGGTCGTGGTCGAGGTACTTTTCGGCATACAACAGCGCGTGCGCAGCGGCGCGAGGACAGGCGAGGTGGAACTACGGGTCCTGTGCGATGGGCTGCGGTCGAGGCAGGTCGACTCGATCACCACCGACCGGGCCGAGATCACCCGCAACAAGATCGTGCGGGCCCTGCGGACCACACTGACTCAACACGTCCGGCGAGCACTGGCCGATCCCGACAGCGAACAAATCAAGGACACTTGGGATCTCGCGGTGTTCGGCCATCGTGGGAACCTGTCGTTCACCGGCATCAGTCAGCCCTGGCTGGCCCAGTCAGTCAAACGGTGGGCAGCAGAACAACTTCCGCGTCATCGAGGCCGCGGCGCTGCGAGAGTGCGCGGCAAGGTCAACGGTCTGCGGCTGCTCTCGGAGTTCCTCGGCCGCAGGTCCGATGGCGGACTCGTTGCTTCGGCGTTGGGCCGTAGCGACATCGAGGATTTCCTCAACCGGCTGGCCCACCTCGAGTCGGTCGGCGAGATAAGCCGATACCGCCGCAACTGCATCTGCCGAGACGTACGCGAGATCCTGGCCGCCATCCGCGCCCTCGGCCTGACCCGGCCCGGCCAGGCAGCAGGTGGCTTGGCCGGTGACTTCGCCGTCGAACGTCACGACATTCCCGCCGACCCCGAACGCGGCGAACCCGGCCGCGACGTTCCCCCGGAGGTCCTGGCCCTCCTCTGCGCTAACCTCGACTCCCTCGAACCGATCGAGGTGAGGGTCGCGACGCAGATCGGCATCGACACAGGGCGACGCCCGGAAGACATCCTCGCCTTGCCCGTCAACTGCCTGGACCGCGACAAGGACGGCGCGGCAGTACTGGTCTACGACAACATCAAGGCGGACCGCCTCGGTCGGCGCTTGCCGATCGGCGAAGCCACCGCCAAAGTGATCATCGACCAGCAGCAGCGGGTCCGCGCGATGTTCCCTGACACGGCGGTCGCCGAGCTGACGCTACTACCCTCAACCCGCCGAAATCCCCACGGGCACACACCAATAAGAATCGACACGCTCGACTCCCGCCACCGTGAGTGGATCACGGCCCTGCCGGTGCTGCGCACCCGAGACGGCATCGAGGTCGACAAATCCAAGATCACGCCCTACAGCTACCGGCACTGTTATGCCCAGAGACACGCTGACGCCGGGGTCCCGATCGACGTGCTGGCCGAACTGCTCGATCACCGCAGTTACTCCATGACCCGGCGCTACTACCGCATCGGCGAAGACCGCCGCCGCGCCGCCGTCGACGCCGTCACCGCGCTCAGCTTCGACCGGCACGGCAACCGGATCTGGCGTGAGGCACACATGCTGTTGGAGTCCGAACGTGCTCGCCACGCCGTGGGTGAGGTCTCCGTGCCCTACGGCACTTGCACCGAGCCGACGAACGTCAAAGCCGGCGGCGGGGCCTGCCCGGTCCGGTTCCGGTGCGTGGGCTGCGACCACTTCCGCACCAACATCGCGTTCCTGCCCGACCTGCAGGCATACCTCGACGATCTGCTGCGCACCCGGGAACGGCTGGCCGCCACCATCGACGGGGTCGACGACTGGGCCCGCGCCGACGCCACCCCCACCGACGAGGAAATCACCCGAATCCGCCGGCTGATCCACCGCATCAAAGCCGACATCGCCGACCTCGACGACACCGAACGAGCCCAGATCGACAAGGCAATCGCGATTGTGCGCCGTCACCGAGCAGCCCATGCAGTGCCGCTTGGCATGCCAATCCTCGCCGCCACCCCACCCGCATCACCGATCACACCCGATTCGGAGGCCAGCGCATGACCGACACCTCACCGGAATCCACACGCCCCCATCGCATCACGAGCGCTCGATCGATGCTCGACGGTCGCCGTGACGACTCGATGCGGCGGCGTCAACGCGTGCTGGCGACACTCGACCAAGCCGCTGCGGCAGGTGACCGGATCACCACGTCCGGAATTGCTCGCGCCGCCGGAGTCGACCGCACCTTCCTCTACCGGCATCGTGACCTGATGGAGAAAATCCGTGCGCTGCAAGCAGATCCAGTACCCGGTGACCACGTCGGCCCCGCCGTCACACGAGCGTCGCTGCAGGCGGATCTGCTCGCCGCCCACGAACGAGCCGCCCGGCTCAACGCCCGCATCCATCAACTGGAGAAGCGACTTTCCGAAGCGCTCGGCGAACACACGTGGCGCGAATCCGGACTCAGTGCCCCCGCCGACATCGACACCCTCCACCAGCGCATCGGCCAGCTCGAACAACGCAACCTCGACCTTCAGCACCAACTCGCCGAACGCGACGAAGACCTCGCCGCCGCCCGCACCGCCAACCGCGAACTCATGACCCGACTCAACGCACCAACCCGGCCACGCTGAAAACCACCCCCCGTGTCGACGACTACGCTGCCACCGTTACCAGGTTGGCCCCTTGCCGCGCGCCGTCTCGAGTTGCGCATCGAGCCAATCGAGGTCGTCCTGGCGTCGGCGGTGCGATCGTGTCTCCCGGTCGAATAGCTCGTCGGTCTTGGTCAGCACGAGTGTGTATGGCCGTCCGACCCGCCGGGTCTGGTGCCCTACCGGCAGCTCGGCACGGTCGATCCTCTGATGGACGTGAGCTCGGCCCGGCTTGGCGAGCGGCCATTCCAGCAGCCGCTTCGCAGGGTCGGCGAGGAACGCGGCGAGCTTGACGCAGATGTCGCAGCCGCACCCATCGGGCGCGGTGATGGACCAGTCGTCGCCGGCGCGTGGTGGTTGGGTCAGTCGTTCGCGGAGCCGAATACGGCAATGCGAAGCGATCGCGTCGAGGCCCGCCGCCGAGCGTGCGCGCGTCGTCGCAGTGTCTTGTGCCATCCGCAACACCTGCACCAGGGCGGGCAGCAACGTGTCGGAGTGTTCGCCGCACAGCGCGGCCACCGCCGTCTGGACCAGGTCGAGGTCCTCCGTTTCGGCCGCTGCGGCGAGGAATGCGCGCAGCGGCGCCACGAGCCTGCCGAGCTCTTCCTCACGGCGGCTGGGCGCGGGCAACTCACACGCCTGAGTGAGTGCGCCGTCAAGCCAGGCCCATGCCCGCGCGAGCAGGCCCCGTGCGGTCGGGTGGCTAGTTGCCGTGAGGGCTTCGCACAGCGGTGGCAACGACGCGATCCACTCGGCGAGCTCGACCGTCGACGAGCGCCGCGCGGAGAACCAGGCGTCGAGCAGTTCGGCTGTCCACAGTTGCCCGTAGTGGTCGGCAAGCTCGGCCAGGGCGGGCATCTCGCGTGGGGTCAGCGTCTCGAGCCGAAGCGGACGCACCAGCATCGTCGCCAGCGGCGCGTCGTCGAGGCCGCTGGCGACACGCAGCGCAGCAGTGGCCATCGTAGCCGATTCGTCGCCGCTAACAGTGTTGTCCCAGAAGGGAATCAGCGTCTTCGCCAACGTGCGCGCGGTCGCCTGATCGCCCTCCTCGATGCGTTCGTGCAGCCGCCGCAGCGCCCACGCGGCAGACGCTTGGGCGTGCACGACGAACGTGTGCTCGGCCGGCCACAAGACTACCGCGGCGCGCCGATACCAACGGTCAATCGTGTTGCCGTAGTTGCCCATGTAGCCCTCGTATTCGGCCGCATACGGGGTCAGCTGTAACGACGGTGTGGTCGCGCACACTTCGTCGTTGGGAACGTGGGCGACGATCGGGTCGGCCGGCTCCCCCGAGGGCCCGACGCAGTGGACGAGCGCCAAGCTCGAGTCGAGCAGATCGCCCAGCGCGAACTGGTCAGGATCGGTGTCGTCGGGCCAGCTGTCATCGTCGTACCAGCGTCCGGGTCTGTCGGGCGGGATGGCGTCCCAGGTCTCCCGGATCTCAGCAAGCGCCAAGACGACCTCGCAGTCAACGCGCCCGGCCGCCGCCCGAAGGGTCACGGCGCGGCCAGCGTCGTCGCCCTTGAGCCGGTGCCAGCACAGCCCCCGCTTGGTGTATTCGTGGTCAAGCAAATAGACCAACCGGTTCGGGGGCCGCGTCGCCTCATCGCGCCAGCGCGGCGGTGGCGGCGTCGCGAAGTGTGCCCGCAGCTCGGCGGCCAGCGCATCAACTGAATCCGACGATGCGCAAACATCCGGTTCGCCGCGCAAGAACAGGTTGTATGTCAGCACGACCCGGTGTCCAGACCGGACCGGCCGGATCTCGTGGCGGCAGTCGGCGTAGAACGCGACGAAGGACAGCGTGCGCTTCGTCGAACGGTAGGTCACCGTCTCCCCGCCGTGGCGGATCAGCAGCGAGCCGCCCTTGAACGCGCCCGGCAGCGTCACTACAAGTGTGGCGACCATGTCGTCGGCCTTCTCCGAGTCCTGGTGCGAGACAAAGAACTGTCCCGGTCCGTACACCAGCATCGAGTGCAACTCGGCATCCAGCCGCGCTCCGGCCGCGAGCCCCAGGTCGGTGCCCAGCCTGTCCAGCATCGGCCGCAGCGTGCGGTTCCACCGCCGTTTGTCGATCCGAACCCGGCTGCGCGGTATCTCGTAGGTGTTCCGCACCTCGGGGTTCAGCAGGGTCAGCTCCCCACGTCCATAGCGCGCAGGCCGGGCCACTTCGCAGAGCCGTCGAGCCTGGGCAGCCGAGAGCGGAAGCTGCACCGGCCCGACTCCTCGCACCTCGAGGTGCAGGTCGTCCGTCGGCGCGGTGCGGCGGACGCTGAACGAGCCTGTGCCGGTGAGGTCGCCGAGGCGGGCCGCAATCCGTTCGCGCGGCGAGTGCGTCGGTGTACTGCTCATTTTCAGCTCGTCACGGCCACGATGACGCCTGCGGCTGGCCGACAACTTCACGGATACTCGGTTTGACCGATGCTCTCAGCTGGAAAAACGGCTCTCGGAGACGCTCGGTGAAAGACCTGGCGCGAGTCCGGGCTCAGCGCCCCCACCGACATCGTCGCCCTCCACCAGCGCATCAGCCAGCTCGAACAACACAACCTCGACCTTCGACAACAACTCGACGAACGCGGCGAGGACCTCGCCGCCGCCCCGCACCGCCAACCGCGAACTCATGACCCGACTCAACACACCAACCCGGCCACGCCGAAAACCGGCGAGTCCCGGCGAGTCGACGTGCACCACACTGTTGCGCCAGATACTATCTTCGATACCAGCTTCTGAGCTGCATAAACTCAGAGAACCACGCCGCCGCACAGGGCCGGACCCCCAGAGAAAAGCCCGGAGTCGTTCAACCAGGTCACGATCATGCGATCGCGGGCAGTGTTGACGGAGTCGATCAGTGCAGTAGCCAACCCGTCGGGCATGAGCCGTGGGTGGCGTCGCGGTGGTGCCGGTGGCGCAAGCGGATTCGTTGGCACGTCGTGGCAGGAGACGTGGGCGAGGAACTGCTTGTCTTTCAGGGAACGGGTTGGCAGCCGGGTCCCAGTGAGCTGCTTCTTTAACTTCTCATTGATCGCCTCGCGTGAGGTGACATCGAGGTAATAGCCCTTGAGTACCGCCGCGCGGACTTGTAGTGCAGCCGCGCTGAGTGGTGCACCGAGCCACGGAGAGCCCAATGGCCCAGCGTGCTCGGCACCGCACAGCGCCATGTATCGGCGGAGATCATCGAGACGCACCGCCTCCTCAGATGCGTTGACTGCCTTGAGCCACCGCAGATGATCAACAAGGTGATAGGCGTAGGTGCGCTGCGTGCCTTCGGAGAAGGTTCTCAGCCAGCGGTCACTGCGGGCGTGGATCTTCGCGGTGCTGACTTCGAATATCGAGAAGCTCTGTGAATGGTCCTTGTGGTTCGCCGGCTGGACGAAGTATTCAAGCGTTCCCGAGTGCACCCGTCCCCCTGAATAGGTCGATGTTCAGTCACCCTTGCTGGGTGTCGTGAACAGTACCTACGGGGTGTGTGACACAGCCGCATTTCCGCATGTCGGCGTACGTGTCGCACAAGCGTTAGGGCGAGAGGAAAAGTCCACAACGAGAAGATCGATGGCGCGCGGCAGAGCCGGGCCGCCATCGCCGAGAACTTCCGCTAAGAGACGCTGACAGCGGGCGCCGCGCAGCCAAGGCAAACTGACAATCGTGTGAGGATGCACCCGAAACGGATTGGCGTGCAGTCCACGTTCCCTGCGGACGCGGCGCACCTCGGAAGTATCAACGATATGGAAGCCCAAGCCGAAACGGGTGGCCATCTCCTCTTGCCACTTCACCGTCAACGGTGCCGGACACACGACCATCACTCGGCGGGCGCGTTGGCGCAGCAACAGTTCCTGGATGACAAGCCCAGCCTCGATGGTCTTACCGAAACCGACGTCGTCAGCGACCAGCAAATTCACCCGTGGCATAGTCAACGCGCGCGAAACGGGCTCCAAGTGGTAGTCCTCGATTGCGATGCCCGCCCGAAAGGGCGCCTGCAGAACCGTGGTCTCCGCATTCGTGACCGCGCCCCAACGCAAGGCGTCCAGAAATGCACCCAAAGTCGCCGGATCGTCAAACCGACCTCGGGCAAGGTCTGGGAGCGTGGCGGAGTCAAGGATCCTGCGGCCGGCCTCTAACTCCCATAGCACCCGGAGCTCTTCACCGAGGCCATCGTCCTCAACGCTGGATAACGTGACGAGGGTTTGTCCCTCGCCCACAGTGCTGGACTTGATATCAAACGGGAGCGTAGTCGGCGCTACATCTGTGACGACCCAGTGTCGGCCGCGGACCCTCGCCAACTGCCCTAGCACCGGCAACTTGGCAGAACCCAACGTGGTGCTCAGATCTGCCACCCGCTTTCCCGTCGTAACTGCGGCTCGTTGCAACCTTAGAAGACATCATGTTTGGCCGAACCTCACCAGAAGCAAGAAACTACTGCAAGCGGGCGACAAGCCCCACCATCTGCTGCACTGCCAAACAGAAGCGTTGCGCAGGTCGGTCGAGTCCGCAGATAGGTGCACCCTCTCCAACGGTTAAGCGGACGCGACGTAGGCCAAAAACACCGTCGACAGCAGCAGGAAGTGCTCGACGCGGTGGAAGCTGCCGCGTAGTACCAGCAGGGAGACAATCACCGCCGCGGCGGGGACGCTGGCGTAGCGGCTGATCCCGAAAAGCTCGAAGCCGGCGGCGATCCCGGCGAACTCGGCGCAGGTCGTGCCGATGTTGGCGACCACGAGCGCGGCTAGCGCGGCACCTCAACCGCGCGACCGTGTCCGACCAGTCCTAGCCATCACCGGCGAGGCTCGGGCCGCCAGGACGTGGCAGCGCACCGCTCACGAAATTGGCTATGACATGGCCCAGCTGTTCGCCTCGTTGCTCTTGGACGAAGTGGCCTGCGCCGGTGATGGTGGTGTGGTCTTGTCCTAGTGGCTGCTACCTGGCATCTCCTGCTCAGTTTCCCGAGAAGTGCTGGACCGTTGGACTTGGTCTTTAACGGTTCTATAGGTTTTGGTCGCCGTCGAGACGCTCGACCGCGACCGCTGCCAGGGAAAGATTCTTTCGGCCCACCGGCCGCGGCAAGCGGCCTACGCTCGAAAGATGGAGCCCCATCCCGAAGAAACAGCCGACTTCTCGGC
>Ga0209040_10004664_pt1 | contig 10305 bp, 3 predicted proteins | sample BogFormECP12_OM3_FD_188240 | JGI IMG/M metagenome (GOLD analysis project Ga0209040, IMG submission 188240) | Bog forest soil microbial communities from Calvert Island, British Columbia, Canada - ECP12_OM3 (SPAdes) (version 2) | ecosystem: Environmental > Aquatic > Freshwater > Wetlands > Bog ... | reverse complement strand
GTGCTGGCCAAGCTGACCTATTCCGTCGGAAAGGTTCCGGAAGTCGCGAGCCCCCGCGACTGGTTCCTCGCTGTCGCCTTCGCCACCCGCGACGTCATTGTTGACCGCTGGCTGGACTCCACCGCCGGGGCCTACGCGGACGGTCGCAAGCGAGTCTACTATCTTTCCCTGGAGTTTCTGATTGGGCGCCTGCTGTTCGACGCGATGACCAATCTCGGCATCGCCGAGCCGATGGCCGAGGCGCTCCATGACCTCGGCGTCAATTTGATCGAGCTTCGCCGCGTCGAGCCCGACGCCGCCCTTGGCAACGGCGGCCTGGGACGGCTCGCCGCCTGCTTCATGGACAGCATGGCGACGCTCAGGATCGCCGCGCACGGCTACGGGATTCGCTACGACAACGGCCTGTTCCGCCAGATCATCCGCGGCGGCTGGCAGCAGGAGGCGCCGGAGGACTGGCTCGCCAACGGCAATCCGTGGGAATTCGAGCGTCCCGAGTACAACTACGCAATCGGGTTCGGCGGCTGGGTCGAAATGATCCAAGGCGAAGACGAGCGTACGCGTCACATCTGGCATCCGGCGGAGACCGTCGAAGCGGTCGGCTATGACACCCCTATCGTCGGCTGGCGCGGCAAGCATGTGAACACTCTGCGCTTGTGGTCCGCCCGCGCCCCCGACCCCATCAAGCTCGATGCGTTCAACGCGGGGGACTTTGTCGGCGCGCTGTCCGACGTGGTGCGGGCGGAGGCGATATCGAAGGTGCTCTATCCGAGCGACGCCACCCCGGCCGGACAGGAGCTGCGCCTCAGACAGGAGTACTTCTTCGCTTCCGCGTCGCTCCTCGACCTCATTCGTCGCCATATCAAGCAGCACCAGGACGTGCGCACACTCGGCGAACACGCGGCCATCCAGCTGAACGACACCCATCCGGCTATCGCCGTCGCCGAACTCATGCGCATTCTGATCGACCTCAACGGTCTCGAATGGGACGAGGCGTGGCAGGTCACGCAGGCGACGTTCTCCTATACCAACCACACCCTGCTGCCGGAAGCGCTGGAAAGCTGGCCCGTTCCGTTGATGGAGCGCCTGCTGCCGCGCCACATGCAGATCATCTATCTGCTCAATGCGGCGCACCTCGACAGTGCGCGGAGGCGCGGGTTCATCGACTCGGGCTTTCTCGCCTCGCTGTCGCTGATCGACGAACAGGCCGGCCGGCGGGTGAGAATGGGCAATCTCGCCTTCATCGGCTCGCACAAGATCAACGGTGTTTCGGCCCTGCACACCAATCTGATGCGCAAGACAGTGTTCCATAGCCTGAATACCGTCTATCCCGGGCGCATCGTCAACAAGACCAACGGCATCACCTTTCGCCGCTGGCTCATCGAGTGCAACCCCGGACTGGCGGAGATCATCCGCTCGACGCTCGACGAGCGCGCGCTCGAAGACGCGGAGGCGCTGAAGGGGTTCGCCAACTTCGCCGACGACCCCTCGATGCAGGAGCGCATCGTCGAAACCCGGCGCTCGGCCAAGGTCGCGCTCGCCCGGCATGTCGCCGTCCAGCTCGGCCAGCGCATCGATCCCGACTCGATGTTCGACGTGCAGATCAAGCGCATTCACGAATATAAGCGGCAACTGCTCAACATTCTCGAGACCGTGGCTCGTTACAACGCGATCCGCGCCAATCCGACGATCGACTTCGCGCCACGGGTCAAGATCTTCGCCGGCAAGGCCGCGGCGAGCTACACCCAGGCCAAGCTGATCATCAAGCTCGCCATCGACGTCGCGCGAGTCGTCAATTCCGATCCGACCCTGCGCGGCCTTTTAAAAGTGGTCTTCCTGCCCAATTACAATGTGTCGCTTGCCGAGACGATCATTCCGGCAGTCGACCTTTCCGAACAGATCTCCACTGCGGGCATGGAAGCTTCGGGAACTGGCAACATGAAGATGGCGCTCAACGGAGCGCTGACGGTCGGCACCCTCGACGGCGCTAATGTCGAGCTTCGCGATCTCGTCGGCGAAGACAACATCTTCATCTTCGGTCTGACCGCTTCCGAGGTCGAAGCTGCGCGCGCGAAAGGCATTGACGCGACCGAGCGGATCGCCGCCTCGCCGGCGCTGCGCGAGGCGCTCGACGAAATCGCCTCCGGCGTGTTCTCGAACGACGACGCGGGCCGCTACCGCGGCCTTGTCGACACGCTGACGCATCACGACTATTTCATGCTCTGCGCCGACTTCAAGGCCTATTGGGAGACGCAGATCCGCGTCGACGAGGCTTGGCGAGACCGGAAGAGGTGGATGCGCTCCAGCATCGTCAATACAGCCAACGTCGGCTGGTTTTCCTCCGACCGCACGATAGCAGAGTACGCAACAGAGATCTGGAACGCGCCGTTCACGCCAATTAGCTGAAGCTGGCGATAGCAAGATGAAAAAGGGAGGCGGTGTTGGAGGCTTGGAGGGCAAAGGAGACGGACGTCGCCGCAATTCAGTCTGCGCAGTCCGGCGATCCTTTTGCGGTGCTCGGCCCACATCAGACTTCGCAAGGATGGGTCATCCGGGTGTTCGCGCCGGAGGCCATGCGCGTCAGGGCGCTCACGCGTGATGGGAAGCCTCTCGCCGAATTGCCGCGCCGCAAGGACGATTTTTTCGAGGCGCTGATTCCCTCGGCACCCGAACGGCCGTCCTATCTCGTGGAGGTTGAGACCTCTTACGGCACATTCACGTCCATTGACCCCTATTCATTCGGCCCCGCGCTTGGGCCAATGGACGATTATCTTCTGCACGAAGGCTCGCACAGGCAGCTTTACCGCCGGCTCGGCGCGCAGCTCGCAAAACATGAAGGCGTCGACGGCGTCCTGTTCGCGGTCTGGGCGCCCAATGCGACACGCGTCTCGGTCGTCGGCGACTTCAATCGCTGGGACGGGCGCCGCTGCCAGATGCGCAAGCGCTACGATAGCGGCCTATGGGAGATTTTCGTTCCTCACCTGACGGCGGGGACGGTCTACAAATATGAGCTCGCCGGACCCGGCGGCGCGCTCTTGCCGTTGAAAGCCGATCCTTTCGGCTTCGAGGCCGAACTGCGGCCGTCGACGGCTTCAGTGGTCGCCGACAGCGCCGATTTCAACTGGACCGACGACGATTACATGAGCAGGCGCCGCCAGGGTGATGCCCGCCGCAAGCCCATATCGTGTTACGAGGTCCATCTCGGCTCGTGGCGGCGCCATCTCGACGGAACGTTCCTCACCTACGATGAGTTGGCGGACCAATTGATCCCTTACGCCGTGGATATGGGCTACACTCACATCGAGCTTCTGCCGATCAGCGAGCACCCGCTCGACGAATCGTGGGGCTACCAGCCGATCGGGCTGTTCGCTCCAACCCGTCGTTTTGGCGAGCCGGCAGGCTTCGCACGCTTCGTCGACCGTGCGCATGCCGTGGGCCTTGGGGTGATTGTCGACTGGGTGCCGGCGCATTTTCCAACCGACGAGCACGGCCTGGCGCGATTCGACGGCACTGCGCTCTATGAACACGCCGACCCGCGCAAGGGATTTCATCCCGATTGGAATACCGCAATTTACAACTTCGGCCGGCACGAGGTCGCGAATTTCCTCTATTGCAACGCGCTCTACTGGGTCGACCGATTCCATATCGACGGCCTGCGCGTCGACGCGGTCGCCTCGATGTTGTACCTCGACTATTCCCGGCGTGAAGGCGAATGGCTTCCTAATGCCGACGGCAGCAGGGAGAACCGCGGGGCGATCGCCTTCCTTCGGCGCGCCAACGAGCTGGTTTACGGAGGCTTTCCCGGCGCGATCACGATCGCTGAAGAATCGACCGCTTTTCCGGGCGTGTCGAAGCCGACCGATCACGGCGGGCTCGGCTTCGGCTTCAAGTGGAACATGGGGTGGATGCACGACACGCTCGACTACATGTCGCGCGACCCCATCTATCGCCGCTGGAGCCACGACAAAATGACATTCGGGCTCCTCTACGCCTTCAGCGAGAATTTCGTCTTGCCGATCTCGCACGACGAGGTCGTCCACGGCAAAGGATCGGTTGTCGGCAAGATGCCCGGCGACGAATGGCAGCGTTTCGCCAACGCTCGCGCCTTCTACGGCTTCATGTGGGGTCATCCCGGAAAGAAGCTCCTGTTCATGGGCCAGGAGTTCGGGCAGACGATGGAGTGGAATTCGGCGGAGTCGCTGCCTTGGTGGCTGCTCGATCATTGGCCTCATCAGGGCTTGCAGGCTCTGATCCGCGACCTCAACCGAATCTATCGTGAAACACCTGCGCTCCATGTGCGCGACTGCGAGCCGGAAGGATTTCGCTGGATCGTTGTCAACGATGACACTCAGTCTGTCCTGGCCTTCCTGCGCCGCGGCGCGCAGAGCGATCCCCCAGTCGTGGTGGTGTGCAACTTCACGCCTGAGCCGCGCATGAATTATCGCATCGGGTTGCCCTACGAAGGCCATTGGCGCGAGGCGCTCAACAGCGACGCATCGGGTTACGGCGGCTCCAACATGGGCAATTTCGGCGGCGTCATGGCGGAGGCGCGCCCGTCGCACGGCTTCCTCGCCTCGGCGACGCTCGTGCTGCCTCCGCTCGCGACATTGTATCTCGTGTTCCGTCCGCCTGGCGTCGAAGAAACCGCTGCCTGACAAGGAGTTGGGGATGCTCAAGACAAGAACAGCCAAGGAGATGGGGCTCTCCGCCCCCTACTCCCGCCACGCCATGGCCTACGTCCTCGCGGGCGGACGCGGCAGCCGACTTCTGGAGCTAACCGACCGTCGCGCCAAGCCGGCCGTCTACTTCGGCGGCAAGTCCCGCATCATCGACTTCGCGCTCTCGAACGCCTTGAACTCCGGCATCCGGCGCATCGCCGTCGCCACCCAGTACAAGGCCCACAGCCTAATCCGTCACCTGCAGCGCGGCTGGAACTTCTTCCGCCCGGAGCGCAACGAGAGCTTCGACATTCTTCCGGCCTCGCAGCGCGTGTCTGAAACCATGTGGTACCTCGGCACGTCCGACGCGGTCTATCAGAACATCGACATCATCGAGAGCTACGATCCGCGGTTCATGGTCGTGCTGGCGGGCGATCACATCTACAAGATGGACTACGAGAAGATGCTGCAGCAGCACGTCGACACGGAGGCGGACGTGACCGTCGGCTGCCTCGAAGCCTCGCTCGAGGAGGCGACGGGCTTCGGCGTGATGCATGTCGACGCCGAGAACAAGATCATCAAGTTTCTTGAGAAGCCCAAGAATCCTCCCCCGATGCCTGGCAAACCGGACGTGGCTCTCTGCAGCATGGGCATCTATGTATTCGAGACGAAGTTCCTCATCGACCTTTTGAAAGAAGACGCGGCCAATCCGAACTCGAGCCACGATTTCGGCAAGGACATCATTCCCCACCTCGTCTCGAGCGGAAAGGCGGTCGCCCATCACTTTTCCCAGTCCTGCGTGCGGTCGACTGAGGAGGCGAAACACTATTGGCGCGACGTCGGGACAGTCGACGCCTACTGGGGCGCCAACATCGATCTCACCGACATCGTGCCCGATCTCGATCTCTATGACAGAGCGTGGCCGATCTGGACCTACGGCGAGATCACTCCGCCCGCCAAGTTTGTGCACGACATCGATGGGAGGCGCGGTCTCGCGATTCAGTCGCTCCTGTCCGGCGGCTGCATCGTCTCGGGGGCCTCGATCAGCCGCTCGCTGGTGTTCACCGGCGTGCATGTTCATTCCTATTCCACGATCCACGAAGCCGTCATCCTCCCCTATGCGCAAGTCGGTCGGCACGCCAGGCTCAGCAAGGTGGTGATCGACAGCGAAGTTCGCATTCCGGACGGCCTTGTCGTCGGCGAGGATCCCGAACTCGACGCGCAGCGCTTCCGGCGCACCGAGGAAGGCGTGACCCTGATCACCGGACCGATGATCGAAAAACTCTCCTTATGAGCTCTTTGAAGGTTCTCTCGGTCGCCTCGGAAGTCTTTCCGCTGGTGAAGACAGGCGGACTCGCTGACGTCGCGGGCGCGCTGCCTGGCGCGCTCAAGCCTGAAGGCGTCGAAATGCGGACGCTGGTTCCCGGCTACCCTGCGATCAAGAACAAGCTCGCCGACGCGACGGTCGTGCGAGATTATGCGGACCTTTTCGGCGGGCCAGCGCGCGTGCTCGCCGGCCAAGCAGGCGGTCTCGACCTTTTCGCGATCGACGCACCCCACCTCTACGACCGGCCAGGCAACCCGTATCTCGGGCCCGACGGACTCGACTGGCCGGACAATGCGCGCCGCTTCGCTGCACTTGCACGCGTAGGCGCCGACATTGGGCTCGGTGCGATCGCGGCGTTCGAACCCGAGATCGTCCACGCCCACGACTGGCAGGCGGCGCTGGCGCCCGCCTATCTGGTATTCGCAAGGGGGCGGCGACCGGGATCAATGGTCACCATCCACAACCTCGCCTTTCAGGGCCACTTTCCAATCTCCGTTTTCGGGGAGCTCGGGCTGCCCGACAGCGCGCTGTCGATCGACGGCGTCGAGTATTTCGGCGGCGTCGGATATCTGAAGGCGGGCATTCGTCTCGCCGACAGCATCACAACCGTCTCGCCGACCTATGCGCACGAGATTCTCACCGCGGAATTCGGGATGGCGCTCGATGGCCTGTTGCGCGCCCGCGCCAGCGCGGTGCAGGGCATCCTCAACGGCATCGACGACGGCGTTTGGAATCCCGCGACCGATAGGGTGTTGCCGCAGACGTTCACGGCGACGAAAATCGATGCGCGCATCCGCAACAAGACGGCGTTGCAGGCCAAGCTAGGACTGGCGCCCGGCGCCGATCGTCCCCTGTTCGCCGTCGTCTCCCGCCTTTCCGAGCAGAAAGGGCTCGACCTATTGTTGCGGGCGCTTCCTGCTCTGACGGCCAAAGGCGCTCAGCTGGCGCTGTTGGGCTCGGGCGAACGGACGCTGGAGATCGGCTTCGCGGAGGCCGCCACGGCCGGCGCGGGGTTGGTCAGCTGCGCTTTCGGCTATGACGAGAGGCTCGCCCATCTCTTTCAGGCGGCCGCGGACTTCGTCGTCGTTCCGTCGCGCTTCGAGCCTTGCGGGCTGACCCAGCTCTGCGCGTTGCGCTACGGCGCTCCGCCGATCGTGTCGCGCGTCGGCGGCCTCGCCGACACGGTGATCGACGCCAACGAAGCGGCGCTGATGGCTGGCGTCGCGACCGGCGTCCAGTTCTCGCCCCTCTCGGTCGAGGCCCTGGTTTACGCGCTCGATCGGGCGCTGGCGATTTTCCGCGATCCGCCGACGATGCGGCGTCTCCGGCTCAACGGCATGCGCGCGGACGTCTCCTGGCGAGGGCCGGCGCAGCGCTACGCCGCCCTCTATCGGTCGATCGCGCGCCCTTCCGCATGAGCGATTCCGACGCCTGCCTCGGCGTGGTCGTCGCGCCGCATGGGCTCGAAGCGGCGCTCGCCCTGACCGACGCTGAGGGCGCTTCGCTGTGCATTTACGACGGCGACCGCGAGGTCTTCCGGGCGACGATGGCCCGCGACGCGGGTGGCGTCTTCCGTGGCCTTGCGCCCGGATTTGGCGCGGCAGCCCGCTACGGATTTCGGGTCGAGGGCGCGTTTGATCCGGCGCGGGGTTTGCGATTCGACGCCTCCAAGCTGCTTGCCGACCCTTACGCCTGGCGCTTCGACCGCGCGTTCCGCCTCCATCCGTCGATGTTCGCCTTTGGCGAGGACAGCGGCCCTTACGCGCCAAAAGCGGTCGCCGGGGCGCCGTCGCCGTCGGGCGAGCCCGGCCACAAGCGGATCGCCGTCGAGTCGCTTGTCATCTACGAGCTCAACCTGCGCGGCTTCTCGCGCCTGAACCCGGCTATCCCGGAAAGCGCGCGCGGGACATTCGCCGGCCTCGCCCATCCGACCTCGATTGCGCATCTGGCGGCGCTCGGGGTCACGGCGGTCGAGATCATGCCGGCCGATCCCTTCGTCGACGAGCGGCATCTGCCGCCGCTCGGCCTTGCGAACGCTTGGGGCTACAATCCCGTGGTGTACGGCTCCCCCGACCCGCGGCTTGCGCCCGGTGGCTGGGCGGAAGTGCGGGCGGCGACGGATGCGCTTCACTCCGCGGGCATCGAGGCGATCCTCGACGTCGTCTTCAATCACAACGGCGAGAGCGACCAGTTCGGCCCCACCCTTTCGTTCCGCGGTCTCGACAACGCCGTCTGGTTCCGGCTCGATCCCAACAATCCGGCGGCCTATGTCAACGACGCCGGCACCGGCAATTGTCTGGCGCTTGACCGGCCTGTCGTCGTCGACATGGCGATCGGCGCGCTGAGGCGTTGGATGATCTACGGCGGGATCGACGGGTTTCGTTTCGATCTCGCCACTGCGCTTGGCCGGGGGCCTGGCGGTTTCGATCCGGACGCTCTGTTCTTTCAGGCCCTCGCCGAAGACCCGCTCCTGCGTCGGGCGCGCCTGATCGCGGAACCCTGGGACATTGGCCCTGGAGGTTATCGGCTTGGCGCCTTCGGCCCCGGATTCGCCGAATGGAACGACCGCTACCGTGACGCGGCGCGGCGCTTCTGGCGCGGCGAAAAGGGGATGCGCGGCGAGATCGCGACCCGCATCGCCGGTTCGCGCGACGTGTTCCCGCGCGCCGCGGCGCCATCGAAGAGCGTCAATTACGTCGTCGCCCACGACGGCTTCACGCTCGCCGACCTCGTCTCCTATGCGCAAAAGCACAACGAGGCGAACGGCGAGCACAACCGCGACGGAACCGACGCCAACTATTCCTGGAATCACGGCGTCGAGGGGCCGACCGGGGATCCCGCCGTCATCGCGGCGCGGGCGCTGGATCAGCGCAATCTTCTGACGCTGCTGTTCGCCTCGCGGGGAACCCCGATGCTGTCGATGGGCGCGGAGCTCGGCTTCAGCCAAGGCGGCAACAACAACGCCTACGCGCAGGACAACCCGACGACCGCGATTCATTGGGCGGACGCCGACGCCGCTCTGATCGCGTTCGCACGTCGGCTCACCGAAATCCGGCGGGCGCACCCCGCCCTGTCGCGTGACGCATTTTTGAAGGGCGAGCCGTTTGATTCGACCCGATTGCCCGACGTCGAGTGGCGCGACGCCGACCGTCCGATGACGCCATCGGCCTGGAACGACGCGGCGGGGGGCGTGCTGGTCGCGGTCTTCGCCGCGCCGCACGGCGAGGGCGTCGATCGCGTCGCGGTCGCGATGAACAGATCGGGGGAGAACGTCGAGGTCAATCTCCCCCCGCCCCGCGCTGGTATGGCGTGGCGCTCGCTGATTGACACGCGCGAACCGGAGGCGCCGGAGCGTCCGCTCGCCATCGCCGACCGGCGCCTGCTTGCCGCGCGCTCCTGCCTCGTGCTCGGAGAAAGCGAGGTGGCGGGCGGCCTGCGTGGCGGACCGCCGACGGCCGCAACCGTAGACGTGCTCGCGAGCGCCGCCGGGATCGCCGCCAATTGGTGGGACGTCGGCGGCAGGCGCACCATCGTCGCGGCGGAAACCAAGATCGCCCTTCTGGCCGCGCTCGGGCTCGAGGCCGGGAGCGAAGGGCAAGCGCGCGAAAGCCTAACCAGGCTCCTCGATGACACGCGCCGGCGCCGCATCCCGGCTTCGCTCGTGCGGCGCCTCGACGAGCCGATGGCGGTCGCGCTGCGTGACGCGCCAAACGGATGCGACGCACGGGTCGAAACCGAAGACGGAAGCGTTGTCGAGTGGCGCATTGAGGCCGGCGAGGGCGCGCGCCATGACCTCCCCGACGGACCCGCCGTCATGGAGCGGCCGATCGCTTTGCCCGAACTGCCGGTCGGCCGCCATCGGCTTATTGTCGACGGCGCCGTCTGCGCGCTGACCGTCGCGCCGCCCGAATGCTATGGACCCCGGGCGGCGTTGCGCAAACGGTTCGGCGTCGCGGCGCAGCTTTACGCCCTCCGCCGTCCGGAGGATCAGGGGATTGGCGACTTCTCGACGCTGGGGCTCGCGGGCGAGGCCGCGGGCCACGCGGAAGCGGCCTATCTGGGCGTCAGCCCGATGCACATGCTGTTCCCGCGCGACCGGGAGCGGGCGAGCCCCTACCACCCGTCCGACCGCCGGTTCCTCGATCCGATCCTCATCGACCTTCTCGCTCGCTACCTGCCGCGCGACGAGACGCTCGAGGCCGCGCTCGGCGCGCTGAGGCCCGCCATCGTCTCGGCCTCGGCGTCCCGGTTCGTCGACTATCCCGCGGTGTGGGCGGTCAAGCGCGCCGCGCTCGAAGCGCTGCACACCGCCTTCGCCCGCGG
>Ga0209040_10004662_pt1 | contig 10311 bp, 5 predicted proteins | sample BogFormECP12_OM3_FD_188240 | JGI IMG/M metagenome (GOLD analysis project Ga0209040, IMG submission 188240) | Bog forest soil microbial communities from Calvert Island, British Columbia, Canada - ECP12_OM3 (SPAdes) (version 2) | ecosystem: Environmental > Aquatic > Freshwater > Wetlands > Bog ... | reverse complement strand
CGGGTGATCGGCATCGGCCAGTCCGTCGAGCCTACCGTGGACGACCGGGAGCGGTGCGAGCGCCTCGCAAATGAAATCTCAGAGCTGCGTCGGGATTTAACGCAGCGCAAGTTGCCGCGCAGGATCGACCTGCCCAACGCGGGAAAGCCGTCGAACCTGCCTTTCCTCCCCACTATGGAAAAGACCGCCGCGCAGATACCGCAGGTGTTTTCCGGTTCTCTGGCTATCGACCAATTTATCCCCGCGCCGATGGATGAGAAAATTCAGCAACACTTGATCGTTCCCGACGCATTCTCCAATCCCGACCATCTCAAGTTTGCGCTCCGGGGTATGTTGTCGGCGACCGCGGCCTACGTGATATACACGTCCATCGATTGGCGGGGGCTGAGCACCTGTATCCCAACCTGTATCATTACCGCGCTCTCGACCATGGGCGCGTCCCGCCAGAAGCAGTTCCTGCGTCTGGGAGGAGCGATCATCGGCGGCATTATCATCGGAATGGGGGCACAGATTTTCGTGCTTCCTTACCTGGATTCCATTGCCGGATTCACGATTCTGTTCGCGGTGGTCACGGCGATCGCCGCCTGGATCGCCAGCGCGACTACGAGGCTTTCCTATCTGGGGGTGCAGCTGGCTCTTGCCTTTTACCTTATTAACCTGCAGGAGTTCACTATTCAAACCTCGCTCTCCATCGCGCGGGACCGCGTCTTCGGAGTCTTTCTTGGACTGTTGTGCATGTGGCTCATCTTCGACCGCTTGTGGGTGAGAAACGCCCATGACGAGATGCAGACGATTTTCGCCCGCAACCTGGACATGTTTGCCGAGCTTACTGAACAACTGCTCAAGGAAGACCGCAATGACGCGGTGCGGCGCATTCGCCAGTTGCGCGATCAACTCAATGCAGGCTTTGAGGCGGTGCGCGCGCAAGCCGACGCGGTCCTTTTCGAGTTTGGCCCCTCGCGGCCACTCAAGCTGAAACTGCGCGAAGATGTCCGGCGATGGCAGCCCTCGCTGCGCACCTTGCTGCTGGTGCAAATCGCCTCCGGGCAATACCTCCTGCAAAAACCACTCACTGAACTGCCCGAGGCGGTCGCCAAAGCTCACATTGCTTTTGAAAAGGACATCGCCCGCGTCATGCGTGCGTTGGCCGACGAGGTCCGCGGGAAGTCTTGCGAGGCAGCGCCGGACATCCAGGCCTCGGCCGCGAATCTGCATCGGGAAATCCGCAAATCTTACGAGGAGCGCGGCCTGCCGCTTCCTCCCCATGCTTCCGATGTGATCAGCCTCAGCGAAAACCTCGCATCGATCCTTGCCTCTCTTTCTGAAGACATCCAGGCTACCTTCGCGACCCCGCCGGACACCGTCACTGCTCTCCCCCAATACCGGCATGGTGAAGCCTGAGATGACATCTCGCCAGGCTTTCAGCAGCATCTCAAGTTGAAGATGTATAACGCCGCTGCACCGAAAACAGGCACTTTGCGAACCGGCCTGGCACTCTGGGCCTTGCTCATGGGTACCTGTCTCATTCCAGCTGCCCTCAGCGCGCTTCCCGCTGCAACAGCGCAAGAGCCCGACGAGATGGCCCAGAAGATTTTCGACCTGACCAACCGCGATCGAACCGCACACGGCCTCCCGCCTCTTCACTGGGATCCCGCCCTGGCCGCTGCTGCCGCCGCACACGCAGACCGCATGAAGGAGGAAAAAACTCTCTCGCACCAATATCCGGGTGAACCCGACGTAACGGCCAGAGCAGCGCATGCTGGCGCGCGCTTTCAGGCGATAGCGGAGAATATCGCCATGGGTCCAGGCGCGGAAGCCCTCGAAAAACAGTGGATGAATTCGGTCCCGCACCGCACGAACATTCTCGATCCGCAGATGAACGCCATCGGGATCGCGGTGGTGGAGAAGAGTGGATACCTTTACGCCGTCGAGGATTTCTCCAACGCCCTGGAAGCTCTCACGCAGCAACAGGTAGAGCAGAAGGTAGAGGGCCTGCTCCGTGACCAGAACATCGATCCTTCCGGTCCGCGCAGCGTCGCCGAACAGGCATGTATGGCGCCGAACGCAATGCCCGCCGCCACGTCGGAGACGGGCCCGGTGAGAGCCGTCGTCCGTTTTCAAACGCCGGACCTGATCAGGCTGCCCAGCGCGGTCGCAGAGCAATTGCGCACCGGCCAGTTCAGCAAAGCCGCTGTGGGCGCCTGTAAATCCGGTGGCGCTTTCACCACATACCGTGTGGCCGTCGTGCTCTACTGAACGCCTTTTCGTATCTTCGCCAGGTACCTAGGTGAGTCTGTCCTCCTTGCTTCCGAATCTCATCTACTAGACAATAAATGGACGCGCTTCAGATACGATGACCACGACCCTGACACAGACCCTGTTTCTTGGAATTGCCGCGATTCCTTTCATCTATTTCTCCCTCGCCCTCGTCAGCTCCCTGCTTTTCTTTCTGGAAACGCCCGACGAAGCCGATGAGGAAAGTGCGTTTCTGCCGCCCATCAGCAACCTGAAGCCCGTGCGTGGGCTTGACCCCGACGCTTACGAAAACTTTGCCAGCTTCTGCCGGCAGGATTACCCGAATTACGAAATTCTCTTCTGCGTGGGAGACACTAGCGATCCTGCCTTACCGGTGTTGCAGCGGATCGTCCGCGACTTCCCGAATCGCCAGATCCGCATTCTGATCGGCTCCGGCCGCGAGGCTGCAAACGACAAGGTGGCAAAGCTGGCGCGGCTCACAGAGGAAGCCTCGTACGAGCATCTCGTCATCAGTGACAGCGACGTCCGCGTAGAGCCGGACTATCTGCGCAAGGTCATAGCACCCTTGGCGAATCCAAAGGTTGGAGCTGTTACCTGCCTCTATGTCCCCACCGAGGAGAATTCCTGGGTACAGCGATTGCAGGATGTGGGGATGCTTTCCGACTTCTATCCGGGGATTCTTGTCGCAAAGCAGTTGGACGGAATCAAGTTTGCCCTGGGTCCGACCATTGCCACCACCCGCAAGCGGCTGCAGGCTTTCGGAGGCTACGCTTCCATTGAGAACCGTCCGGCGGATGATCTGCTGGTGGGCCGATTGATCGCCGCACAAGGCTACCAGGTCGAGCTTCTCCATCATCCGATTTCAACCGTTCCGGATTATCAGTCTCTGAAGGAACTGGTCTATAAGCGTCTCCGCTGGTTGACCGTGATGCGACACATGCGTCCCTGGGGACATATCGGCATGATCTTTACACTGGGCCTGCCTTGGGCGTTGATGGCAATCGCCGTGCATCCCACCCGCGAAGTTGTCGCAGCTTATCTCGGCGGATACCTGCTCTTTCGCGCTGCGCTGACAGTGTTGATAGGTGCCTGGGGACTCAAGCAGCGTGGAGTCTGGGCAAACCTCGTGCTCGTACCGGTATGGGACGCCTTCGCGACGCTGATCTGGCTTGTCAGCTTTACGCGCAGGACGATCCGGTGGCGAGGCCAGGACTATCTGATCAAGGATGGTGAACTGGTTCCGCTCGCCCCGACCGAATCGGCTCCGAAAGCCGCGGCCGTTTCAGGGTTGCGGTAAGAAAACACCGCTGGGTGCCCCATCCGAAGCCTGCCCTGAGCGGAGCCGAAGGGCGTTGTTTGCGAAAGGATGGGAGTGGATCATGCCCAGATCACATCAATTCCGGAAATGCCTTAGACAGTTTCCTTCACCAGAACTGGCTGTTTCACTTTTGCGCCGCCGATACGCCGCTCATTCCGCGCGTGCCGCCAGTTGACCTGGGGCGCAAACAGTGCAGGGTCGATGCGATCGCGATAGCGCATCGCGATATTGATCAGGGAATCGACGAGCGAATCCGAGAGCATGTGCGGATCCAGCCCCAGATCGACCAGCTTGGAGTGCTTTGCGTTGTAGTAGTGCGATTCCGCTTCAACGCGCGGGTCGGGAAGGTGGTCGACTTCCACCTGCAGCCCCATCTCTCCGCCAACGGTCTTCACGATCTCTGCCAGTTCCAGGACCGAGAACTGCTCGGTGAATTGATTGAAAACGCGGAATTCACCCGACGCGGCGGGATTCAGGCAGGCAATTTCCACGCACCGCACGGTATCGCGAATGTCGAGAAACCCGCGTGTCTGTCCGCCTCGCCCATAAACCGTAAGCGGAAATCCGAGCGCCGCCTGCGCGCAGAAGCGATTAAGAACCGTTCCGAAAACCTCGTCATAATCAAAACGGTTGATGAGCGCTTCATCCATCGCCACCTCATCGGTGACGGTGCCATAGACCACTCCCTGGTTGAGATCCGTTGCGCGCAGCCCCCATGCCCTGCAGGTGAACATGATGTTGTGGCTGTCGTGCACCTTCGAGAGGTGGTAGAACGAACCCGGCTGCTTGGGATAAGGCAGCACATCCTTGCGGCCATTGTGCTCGATGGTGATATAGCCCTCTTCGATGTCGATGTTCGGCGTGCCGTACTCGCCCATCGTCCCCAGCTTCACGATGTGGCAATCCGGCTGCAGCTCGCGGATCGCGAAGAGCAGGTTCAGCGTTCCGACCACATTGTTCACCTGGGTGTACACCGCGTGCTTGTAGTCGATCATGGAGTAGGGCGCCGACCGCTGTTCCGCAAAGTGAACCACCGTGTCCGGCTGGAAAGTCTTGATCGTCGACGACAGAAAATCGTAGTCGGCGACATCGCCCACGAACAGATCGATCGTGTTCCCGGTCAATTGATGCCAGACATTCAGGCGCTCGGAAAGAGGGCGGATCGGCGTGAGGGTCTGAACACCCAATTCGTGGTCCCAGAGCCGGCGGGCGAAATTATCGACGATCGCAACCGTGTGTCCTTTCCGTGCCAGGTACAGGGCCGTCGCCCACCCGCAAAATCCATCACCGCCAAGAACAGCAATCCGCATGTTTCCTCCATCAAGTTAAACGTGCATTGATCGACGTAGCCTACAGCAGAAGTATGAAGATCCGGTTACTCTTCTCATCCTCTTCGATTCTATAAGCTTCAAGGACCCGCGAGCGGATGGTTCGTGAGCAAAACCTTGCCGCCGCTCACCTCGACCGTATTCAGTTGACCGCTGCCCACCAGTGATTCCAGATGAGCAACGGCAGATGTTTTTGCGACGATATAATACCGATCCTGTTTAAGCCAGAGATCCTTGAACTCGCTGTCATCAAGAAAGACATTGGGAGCCCCCGGCGCATACGAACCATAGACCATGTTGTTGAATCTCCCATTCAGGAGCCATGCGGTTCTATCCGTGTAGAAAAACACAGAGGAGAACCAGTAATAATGGTGGTCCACGATCAAGCCACCCTTCGGCGACCGCTCCAGCGCGGTAACCAGCGGCCGGGACGAAAGATAAGGGTCGAACCTCACCATCGCCAGCCGGGCCGCCTGAAAAAAGACGACCATCATCAGCGCCACCGCGATGTATGCGCTTCTGCTTGCCGTGCGTATGGTGCCAACTGCCCCGATGAGAAATGCAACCGCCGCCATAGCCAGCGGAAGCCTGAGGTAAGCGAAGGAATCAAGGGTCAAATCTTCCATATGCCCGAGCGAGAGGGTATAGGCCTTGGGGTGGAAACTCAGCGCCTGGGAAATATCGCCCGGGGTCGGAAGATGCCGATCCGCCACAAGGATGGCGATCGCCGCCAGCGCGGCAACCGCGCAGATGACGGTCAGTGCGCGCGTCCCGCCCCGCACCAGTCGACCGTTCATCGCAATCGCCGAGCCAATCAGCAGCGCAAAGGCCGGATAGCACGGCATCGAGTAGTACTCCTGCGTCGTCGAAAAGGTGAAAAAGACCAGAATGAACCCGATCCAGCAAAGGGCCAGCAGCCTGGTCTGCCCTGCGCGATCCACGGGCCTGTACGAGAGCTTCACTGCCGCCGGTAGGTAGACGCTCCAGGGAAAAATCCAGACCAGGTTGAGCAGCCAGAAATAGAGCCGCGGCACGGTGTTGTAGTCGCGCGGATAGCGAAGGTTGAGAAATCGAAGCAGCTGCTCATTGATGAAGAAAAACCAGAGAAACCCGTGGTATTCCCCGGGAATGCTCTTCATCGTGAAGGAGAAATACGGCGGATTGCGCAGCGTCGCAAGAATATGCCACGGCGCGGCAATCAGCAGCATGATCGCCAGCCCGCTGAATGGTCGCAGACGCTTCCACACATAAGCGGAGAAGAGTTGCCGCGTACAAAGCAGATAAACGACGATGGCCGCGGTGGGAAAGACGATCCCGATCAGGCTTTTCAGAAGTAATCCGACACCCAGCGCTGCGGCAAGCGCAGCTGCCCACGCCCTCGGATGCCTCTCCTCATCCTCAAGCACTCGCAAAAACGCCCACATCACCAGAGCGATCGTAAGCGTGAGCATGACGTCCGGCAGCAGAATGCGTGTAAAGAGCCAGAGCCCGATGCACGTTGACATGCAAAGACCTGCATAAAAACCTGCTTTTCGTCCGAATGCCCAGGCTCCAAACGCCGCGGTGAGCCAGCAAAGCGCAACAGCCGAGAGCGCAACCGGAATGCGCGCAACCCAGTCATGCACCCCGAAAACCTTGAAGCAGATGGCGACCATCCAGTAGATGAGCGGAGGCTTTTCGAGATACGCCACCCCGTCCAGGCGCGCCGTGACCCAATCGCCCGAGCTCAGCATATTCCGGGCGATCTGCGCCTGCACTGCATCCACATCATCCATCAGCGATGGCGGAGAGATCATGCAGCCCAGATAAACGGCTGCGGCGAACAGGATTACGACCAGAAATGTCTGGCGGCTGCTTAGAGTTCGACTGCGAGCGCCTGTCTCTGCGTCTGTCTTCCCGGCGTCAGGGACGGTGCTGACTGAATATTCCATCGTTTCATCCACAGAAACAGAATGACAAGGCCCCACAGATGATAGCCGATGTTTATCCGCCTGTTCAGGTGCTGTTGCATGTACGTTCGGATCGCTTCAAAGCGAAACAGTTCAGAGTGTTCTTCTTCCGCCGAAGTCAGCGTTTCCACCAACAGCGATCGAAGCGTTCCCCGCAACCATTCGTGTGCCGGAATGTCGAAGCCGATCTTCTTCCGCTGCACGATGGCCGCCGGCAGCTTTGGCTTCATCAGCTCCTTCAGAAGGTACTTCTGGCGTGCCCCGCGAATCTTGAGGTCGGTCGGAAGGGTTGAACTAAATTCTACTATGCGATGGTCCAGGAAAGGCGGCCGGACCTCAACAGCATGAGCCATGCTCATCCGGTCCGACTTCACCAGGATGTCATCGGGGAGAAAGTACTCCTGATCGAACTCGAGGAACGGCGCCACTCCATCTCCCGGCTGCGTCGCTCGAAGTCCGGCAAGAACCTCGTCCAACGCACCCGGCAGCGGAAGGTTCAGGATCTCCGCCTTCTCCGCCTCCGAGAAGGTCCCGTTCCAATGCACGTGAGCTCTCTCCGGAGGCATCCGGCTGCCCTCGAGCAGGCGTTTCAGCTTGTATTCCAGGCTGATTTTCTCGTTCGAAACCGGCCACAGACTCAATCCGCGCAGCGCAGCGCCAATCGCCCCCGCAGGAAGATGCCTCACCTTGCCGGCGATGCGGTTCGCACGATACGTAAGGTAGCCGCCGAATATTTCATCCGCGCCTTCTCCGCTGAACGCAACTGTCGTCCGCTTCTTGCATAGCTTCGAAAGAAACCAGACCGGCAACGCTCCCGAATCCGCGCTAGGCTCATCCGAGTAATACGCGAAGTTCTCAATCGCGCCCTCTAAGTCGCTCTCGGGATTCAGGTCCAGCTGTTCGTGGTCGGTCCCATAGCGCTCCACCACCTGCCGGATATACTGCGTCTCGTCGAAGCTGCGGCCACTAAAAGAAATCGAAAATGTCTTAAGCCGTGAACTCGACGCCTGCGCGGCATAATGCAGGATCGTCGACGAATCCACGCCTCCGCTGAGCCACACTCCCAGCGGCACATCCGACATCAGATGCTCACGGACTGACTGGTCGAGCAGCACATCCAGCTCTGCCTTGGCATCTTCGAGCGACACCGGCCGCGGCCGGATCGATGGAATGCGCCAGTAAGCCTCCTCGGTTCTACACCCGTCCCGCCACTCCAGCCACCGGCCCGGCGGCAGCTTCTCCACTCCTTCAACCAGCGTCCACGGACACGGCACATAGTTCATCGAGAGATAGCAGTCCAGCCCCTCGAGACTCAGTTGACGGTCAATCTCCGGGTGGATCAGAATGCCCTTCAGCTCCGACGCAAAGAAGAGATCCCCTCCTCGCTCGGCAACGTAGAGCGGCTTGATACCGACCCGGTCGCGAGCCAGTACCAGCCGCTGCTCGCTGTTCGTCCAGATCGCCACCGCAAACATGCCCCGCAAGCGCGCGAAGCAATCCGTATCCCATTCAAGAAAGGCCTGCAGAACGGTTTCCGTATCGCAATGGCTCTGAAAGCGGCGGCCCAGCGATTCCAGCTCGCGCCGAAGCTCCAGATGGTTATAGATCTCTCCGTTGAAAACGATCACGGAGTCGCGATCTTCCGAGTAGACAGGCTGATTGCCCGACGCCAGGTCAACGATCTTTAGGCGGGTTGCGCCCAGGGAGCACAGTCTCGACCGAAACACTCCCTGCTGGTCCGGCCCACGATGGAAAAGGGTCTCCGTCGCATTCTGGATTCGCTCTTGTTCAGGCCGCCAGTTTCTCGTGGTAAATCCAACAATGCCGCACAATTCTATGTATGCCTCTTACCTGTCGTTCCAAACAGCATCAAGCTTGCAGTGTACTCCCCCGGCCCGAAAGAAGAGGAATTCGCCTGACACTATTATTTTCCGTCAGATATCACAACGGTGTCCACACAGTGAAGCGCCCGCTACTGAACCGGAATGCGATATACCGTCAATGAGTAGGGGCGCAGCTGCACGGGTACGGTTCCGGATCTCACATCAAGGGTAGAAGACTCCGGTGCTACTGCCGTTGGGTAATCGAAGCTATTTTCGGCATTCAGGTCGCCGCTTTGCAGAATCGTGACCTTCGCCGCGCCTGCCGGACTCATTCCTTTCAGGCTGATCTCTGCCGGTCTCGCCACGGGCGAGTAGTTGACCGCCTTCACGATCAGTTCATGGGTGCGCTCATCGAGCGACGCGCTGGTATAGAGCCCGCCTTCCGCCTGCGGAGTCACGGGTACGATGCGCGTCCCTGCGTTATTGGCGAACACCCTTTGAACGTAGTAGTTCGGAGTGCCGTATGAACGCAGGTTGTCGAACCAGATAGCGTCGGGCTTCCACTGCCATGCATCGACGTTTACCAGCAGCGGCGCGTAGGATGCCATCTGCACCACATCGCCGTTGCGCTCCAGGCCGGTCATGAAAGCGGCTTCCGAGATGGCCGCCTGCCAGTTATTGCGGTTGTCCGCCTTCGCCACGCCCGAAGTCTGAGCCGCATATTCTCCCGCAAATACCTTCGGACCCTTCCTGTCGTAATGATCGTAGCGTCCGGTATTGGCGAGAAACCACTCCGGGCTCATGTAATAGTGCTCGTCCACAATGTCCGCGTTGAGCTCCCGCCACGTGGACCACAGGCTATCGAAGAGCTCCCCCGAGGGCGAAGGTCCGGCGGCAACGACCAGCTTGATCTCCGGGTGCTTGGCCTTCAAAGCCGCCGCGAAAATTTTGTAGCGTTCCACATAACGCGGACCCCACTGTTCGTTGCCCACTCCGATCATCTCGAGATGAAATGGCTCGGGATGCCCCATCTCCGCGCGCAGCTTGCCCCACGGCGACGTGACCGGACCATTTGCAAAGTCGATCAGGTCCAGCGCGTCCTGCACATATTCATCCAGTTGGTTTAGCGCCGCCGTCTCGCTCGAATTGAACTGGCAGGCCATGCCGCAGTTCAGAATCGGAAGCGGCTTGGCGCCGATGTCTTCGGCCAGCTGAAAATATTCATAGAAGCCCAGCCCGAACGACTGGAAGTAATCCGGAGCCGGCCTCTGATCGAACTCATCGTTCCAGCGATTGACGATGGTTTGCCGCTGTGCGATGTCTCCTACCGTCGTCTTCCAGCGGTATCGTGTCAACAACGTGCGGCCTTCGACAATGCACCCGCCGGGGAAGCGAACAAATCCCGGATGCATGTCGTACAAAAGCTGAACAAGGTCCTTGCGCAACCCGTTGGGACGGCCCTTCCACGTATCCACCGGATACAGCGAGACCATGTCGAGATCGACAGATCCCGGGTCGTCGACCAATAGATTCAGCTGCGCGTGCTCAACCGTAGCGCTGGTCCGGATGACGGTTTCATACCGTTTCCATGTTCCATCGAAGCCCTCCAGCTTTCCGCTCCCGGCCTCGTGGCCTGC
>Ga0209040_10004661_pt1 | contig 10312 bp, 6 predicted proteins | sample BogFormECP12_OM3_FD_188240 | JGI IMG/M metagenome (GOLD analysis project Ga0209040, IMG submission 188240) | Bog forest soil microbial communities from Calvert Island, British Columbia, Canada - ECP12_OM3 (SPAdes) (version 2) | ecosystem: Environmental > Aquatic > Freshwater > Wetlands > Bog ... | reverse complement strand
ATCGTCGAACCTCCTCCGACGTCACCTCGGTCGAGGGCACTCAGCGTCGCACCGCCAGTCGGCGCCCTCAAGTCCCGCCCCGGCCCCGACCGGGGACCGAGACCCTCCGGGTCCGGCGCGGCCCCGTCCGATTGCCGCGAGACTGAGCGCGTATGCGGACGGGGAACATGTACGGGCCGGACGCCACCTTCCTCGGCGTCCCGCCGGCCGACCTCGAGGATCCGGCCAGCTACGCGGGCGCGGCGGCGGTGATCCTGGGGGCGCCCTTCGACGGCGGGACGTCGCACCGGCCCGGCTGCCGCTTCGGGCCCCAGGCCATCCGGCTCACCGACTACCTCGTGCACGACGGGAGCCGTCCGCACCTCGCCCTGGACGTGGACCCGCTGGTCGAGCTGGGCGTGGTCGACGCGGGGGACGTCGAGATGCTGTCCGGCGAGACTGAGGAGGCGCTCCGCCGCCTCGAACGGGCGGTCGAGACCCTGGCCGCCGCCGGCACCGTGCCCGTGGTCCTCGGGGGCGATCACACCATCGCGCTGCCCGACGTCACCGGGGTCGCCCGCCACGTTGGCTGGGGCCGGGTGTCGGTGATCCACTTCGACGCGCACGCCGACACCGGGGACACCCAGTTCGGGTCGCTCTACGGCCACGGCACCCCGATGCGGCGACTGATCGAGTCGGGGGCGGCCCGCGGAGACCGGTTCCTCCAGCTCGGGCTCCGGGGCTACTGGCCCGGGCCCCCGACCCTCGCCTGGATGGGCGAGGAGGGCATGCGCAGCTACGAGATGACCGAGATCGTGGACCGCGGCCTCGAAGCCTGCCTGACCGAGGCCTTCGAGGTCGCCACTGACGACTGCGATGCCGTCTTCCTCTCGGTCGACGTCGACGTGGTCGACCCGGGCTCGGCCCCGGGGACCGGGACACCCGAGCCCGGTGGGCTCAGCCCCCGCCAGCTCCTCGACGCCGTGCGGCGCACCACGATGGAGCTGCCGGTGGCCGGGATGGACGTGGTGGAGGTCGCACCCCCCTACGACCACGCCGAGGTGACGGCCTACCTGGCGAATCGGGTCGTGCTCGAGGCGCTCTCGGGCATGGCCTGGCGCCGGCGGGCCGCCGCCGGCGAGGCGGTCCGCCGCCCCGGCAACCCCCTGCTCGACGGCCGCCGGCCGCCGGGCTGAAGGCCCGGCGGCCGGCGAACCCGTCAGGCCATGGTGGCGAGGATCTCGCCCACCATCTCGAGGGTGGTGTCGGGGTGCAGGAAGGCCAGCCGGGCCACCTTCTCGCCCTCCCACGTGGTGGGCGTCACGAAGCCGACCTGGGAGGCCAGCAGGCGGGCCGACCATGCGTCGTAGTCGCCCGGCGTCCAATCCGGCCGGCGGAACAGGACCACCGAGAGCTCGGGACGGCGCAACAGCTCCAGGTGATCGGTCCGTTCGATGAGGTCGGCGCTCTCCTGGGCCGTCGTCAGCACCGCCTCGATCGCGTCGCGGTAGGCGTCGGTGCCGTGCACGGCGAGGGAGAACCACAACGGGAGTCCCCGTGCCCGCCTGGTCAGGTGGATGGCGTAGTCGCTCGGGTTCCAGACCTCGTCGCCCTCGTTGTGGATGATGTCGAGGTACGCCGCGTTCTGCGCGTGGACGGCCCGGGCCAGGCGGGGCTCGCGGTAGAGGAGGGCGGCACAGTCGAACGGTGCGAAGAGCCACTTGTGAGGGTCGACGACGATCGAGTCCGCCCGCTCGACGCCCCGGAAGCGGTCGCGCACGCTGGGGGCGAACAGTCCGGCCCCGCCGTAGGCGGCGTCGACGTGGAACCACAGCGTGCGCTCGGCGGCGACCTCGGCCACCCCTTCCAGGTCGTCGATGATGCCGGCATTGGTGGTGCCGGCGGTCGCCACCACGCCCACCACCTCGTCGGGAGCGTCGTCGGCTTCGAGGGCGGCCCGCAAGGCGCGGCCGGTGAGCCGGTGGTCCGCGACGGCGACCAGCAGCGGTTCCACCCCGATGACGTGGAGGGCTTTGCCGACCGAGGAGTGTGCCTCCTCGCTGACGGCGATGCGGGGGCGTCCGGCCTCCCGGCCGCCCCGCCGGAGCCCCGAGGTGTCCCGGGCCACGACGAGCGCCGACAGGTTCCCGGCGGTCCCCCCGGACACGAAGCAGCCGCCGGCGCCCTCGGGCAGCCCGGCGACCGCTCCGAGCACGCCCAGGGCCTGGTTCTCGGCCGCCACCGCCCCCGACGCCTCCAGCCACGACGTCCCCTGCAGCGAGGAGCACGAGACGACCATGTCGAAGAGCAGCGCCGCCTTGGTCGGCGCGGCCGGGATGAACGAGAGGAAGCGGGGGCTGTCGCAGGAGATGACCGCCGACGCCAGGGTGTCGGTGAAGATCCCGAGGACCTTGTCGGGGTCGCTCCCCCCCGGGCTCATCAGTCCGGCCAGGGCGGCGTCCAGTGCCCGCACGGAGACGCTGAAGTCGAGCGGGACCGGGTCCAGGGCCAGCCGGGCGCGGCAGTAGTCGAAGATGAGCGCCGTCAGGGCCTCGTCGTGGACGAACATCGGGTTGCGCATCGGGGTCCTCCCTCGGGCCCCCAGGATCGCACCGCCCGGGGTCTGGCGTTTCGTCTCCGGGCGCCGGGGAGCCCCGAGGTCATCACGAGCAGGTGGTCCCGGCTCCGGGCACCCGGCCGTCGACCAGGTAGCCGCGCACGAGGGCGACCATGCAGGGGTCGCCCGGCCCGTTCAGGATCCAGGTGTGCCCCCATCCGCGCCAGGTGACGAGCCGGGCCCGGCCCAGGGCGCTGGTCAGCCGCTCGGCGGCGACGTAGGGGGTGTTGGGGTCCCCGGTGTTCCCGATGACGAGGAGGGTGGGGCCGCCGTGCACCGCCAGCCCGGTGACCGGGTGCAGCGGCGCCGGCCAGTCGAGGCACCCCGCCATCAGGTAGGTGACGGCGTAGGCCCCGACCGTGCCGTAGCGGGCGGCGAGGCTCCGGGCCAGCTTCCCCGCCGCCGCCGGTCCCGGCGCCGACACGGCGTCGTTGCAGGTGATCGTCCACTCGGGCCCCACCAGTGAGGAGCTGTCCAGGTCCTGTTGGAGCCCGAGGGCGAGGGCGCGCAGGGCGGCGCCGTCGCCGGCCGAGGCCGACACCAGGGCGCGGGGGAAGGCGGCGGCGTAGGAGGGGACGCTGAGCGCGAACAGGGTGGCCGTGTACAGGTCGCCGACGGTCACCGGCACGGTGTCGGACCCGCCGGGCGCGGGAAGCGGGTGCGCGGTCAGGCGGGCCGCCAGCCGGGCGTAGAAGGCGCCCGGGTCTGGCCGCAGCGGGCAGGCCGGGTCGGCCCGGCAGGTGGCGAAGAAGTGGTCCAGGGTGCCGACGATGGCCGGTGCCTCCTCGGTGGCCTGTCGGACCAGCGGGTCGCTCCCGACGACCGCCCCGTCGAGGACCATCGCTCGCACCCGGCCCGGGAACAGCCGGGCGTAGAGGGACCCCAGGACCGTCCCGTAGGAGAGCCCCCAGTAGCTGATCCGCCGGGCACCCAGGGCCTGGCGGATCCGGTCCAGGTCGCGCGCCGCGTTGGTCGAGTCGACGAAGGGCAGGAGGTCCGGGTAGCGCCGGGCGCAGGCCGAACCCATCGTGGCGAAGGCGGCCGCCGCCGGGAGGACACCGCCCGGCCGCTGGTCCACCGGGTCGATGCTGCTCACCACGTTGGGCGCCGGACCGCACTGCACCCGGTCGCTCAGGCCGGTGCCCCGCTCGTCGAAGCTCACGAGATCGAAGCGCTCCCGGATCGACGCCGGGACGAGGGCCTCGAGCACCGGCAGGATCTGGACGCCGCTCTCCCCGGGGCCTCCGGGGTTGAACACGAGGGGCCCCAGGCTCGGATCCGGACCGGTGGCCGGGCGCTCCATGAGCGCGAGGCGTATCGACGGCCCCCGGGGACGGCCGTAGTCGACGGGCACCGCCACCGAGGCGCACCGGTAGGTGGGATCCGGGCACGGTGACCAGCTGGCCGGGCCCGGGGTCGGGGCCACCCTGGCGGCCGCCGCCGCTGCGCCCGGCGGAGCGGCGGACGCCCGGGTCCCCGGGGCGGTGACCGGGAGGAGGCAGCCGGCGAGCCCCAACGCCACCACCACGGAGATCCGGGCCCGCCGCCGCCTCGCCGTCACCGGATGCAGGCTAACGATCACGGATGGGGCCGTTCGGGCGCCGAGGGTCAGGCTGGCTCGCCCGGGTCGTCATTGTCGGGGTCTCCCTCTCCCGCCCGACCGTGGGGGGCGACTCGGGCACCGGGCCCGGCGGCCGGGTCCGGGCCCGGGGGGTCGCGGCGACGCCAGGCCTCCTCGGCGAGCGACGAGACCTCGTGGAGGGGGAGGCCCGTCCGCGCCGCCACCCGGGCCACGTCCTCGAACTCCGCCTTGACCCGGGTGGCGGCGACCTTCATTCGCACGGGCTCGCCGCCCACGTCGACCTGGGCCATCCGGCGGGCATTGGGCCAGCGCTGCCCGGCGGTCGCCCGGACGCCGAGCGTTCCGGTGCTCGACTGCATGAGGTCGCGCAGCGCCTGCTTGCGAGAGGGGTCGGCCAGGACGTGGAGGACATGGCCGGGCCGGCCCTTCTTCATGACCACCGGGCTGATCCACACGTCGTGGGCCCCGGCCTCCAGCAGCGCTTCGACCGCGTGGGCCAGCTGCTCGCCCGTGACGTCGTCGAGATTGGCCTCCAGCACCAGCACCGGCTGGCCGTCGCCGCCGCCGGTGGCCACCAGTGACTGGCCCACGATGACCTGGGTGCAGTTGGGCAGGTCGTCGAGGTCGTGGCGGCCGGCCCCGAACCCGCTCGGGCCGATCCGCATCGCGGGCATCGGGCCGAAGCCCTCGGCCAGTGCGGCGAGGATCGCGGCACCGGTGGGCGTGGTCAGCTCGACCGTCGTTTCGCGGCCGTAGGTCGGGGCCTCCCGCAGCAGTCGCACCACGGCGGGTGAGGGGTTGGGCACCAGGCCGTGGGCGGTGCGGACCGTGCCGGTGCCGGTGGCCACGGCCGAGGCGGCCACCCGGTCCACACCGAGGACCTCGAGCGCGGCCGCCGTGCCCACGATGTCGACGATGGCGTCGTGACCTCCCACCTCGTGGAAGTGCACCTGGTCGGGGGAGCGGTGGTGCAGCCGGCCCTCGACGTCGGCCAACCGGGCGAACACGGCCAGGGCCCGCTGGAGCACCCGCTCGGGCAGCCGGGCCTCCGAGAGAAGCCCGACGATGTGGGCGTGGGTCCGGATGACCACGTCGTCGCGGGCCGTGACCACGGCCCGGGTGCAGGCGATCCCGCCCCGCAGCACCTCGCGGGTCTCGAGGCTCCAGCCCGGCAGGGGGATCCGCTCGAGAATGGCCAGCACCTCGGCCAGGTCGGCGCCGGCATCGAGGAGGCTTCCGAGGGCCATGTCCCCGGCGATCCCCGAGAAGCAGTGGAACCAGGCGACGCTCGGTCCGTCGGTCGCCTGCCGGCTCACAACAGCATGCGGGCGACGGCGCAGGCCGCCCCGTAGCCGTTGTCGATGCCGACGACGGTGATCCCCGCAGCGCACGAGGCGAGCATGGCCAGCAGCGCGGTCACCCCCTCCAGCGCGGCGCCGTAACCGACGCTGGTCGGCACGGCCACCACCGGGGCCGGGGTCAGACCGCCGACCAGGCTGGCCAGTGCCCCTTCCATGCCGGCCACGACCACCACCGCGTCGGCCTCGGCCAACTCGTCCGCGCTGGCCAGGAGGCGGTGGACGCCGGCGACACCGCAGTCGGCCACGACCTGGGCCCCGAAGCCGAGGGCCCTCAGCACGGCGGCGCACTCCTCGGCGACGGGGAGATCGGCCGTCCCGGCGGTGATCACGGCGACGCGCCCGGTCCGCGCCGGGGCCGGCCGCCACGAGACGGTAGCCAGGGGGCCGTTGGCCTGGACCGACCCGGGCCCGAACCCCCGGGCCTTGGCCGCCGCGCCGGCCGCCGCCACCTGGTCGGCGGCGGCCCGGGTCAGGAGGACCGGCCCGACCCCGGGCTCGTCCAGGAGCTCGGCGACGATGGCGGCACACTGCCCCGGCGTCTTGCCGGGGCCGTAGACCGCCTCGGGGATGCCCTGCCGCAGGCCCCGGTGGTGGTCCACCCGGGCGAACCCGAGGTCGGCGAAGGGGAGTCGGCGCAGGCGGGTCACCGCGTCATCGGGTGGGCAGGCGCCCGATGCCACGTCGTCGAGGAGCTGTCGGAGTGCAAACTCATCCATCCTGGTCACTATCCTGCCCCGGTGTGACCCCACCTGCGACCACCGTCGTCTTCTTCGGCCCCCTGGGGACCTTCACCGAGGAGGCGCTGCTGACCGAGCCCGATCTGGCGGCGGCGGCCCTCGTGCCGAAGCCCACGATCACCGAGGTGCTCGAGAGCGTCGAGCGGGGAGAGGCGGACCTCGGGTTCGTGCCCATCGAGAACGCCATCGAGGGGACGGTCAACACGACCCTCGACGGGCTCATCTTCGACTTCGACCTGCTCATCCGGCGCGAGGTGGTCCTCGACATCCACCTGCACCTGATGGCCCCCGAGGGGACGAAGCTGTCCGACATCCGGCGGATCTTCTCCTTCCCGGTCGCCCTGGCCCAGTGCCGCAAGTACCTGGCCGAGCACCTCCCCAACGCCGAGGCGGTCGCCGCCAACTCGACGGCCGACGCCGCACGCCGCCTCGGGGAGCACCCCGAGCCCGGTTCGGCGGCGATCGGTCCTCGTATTGCCGCCGAGCTCTACGGGTTGAAGATCCTGACCGAGGACGTGGAGGACCATCCCGACAACCAGACGCGTTTCGTGGCCGTGGGTGCCTCCGGCATCCCGGCGCCGACCGGGCACGACCGCACGAGCATCGTGTGCTTCCAGCGGGCCGACCGTCCCGGGAGCCTGCACGGGATCCTGGGACAGTTCGCCGCCCGGAACCTCAACCTCACCAAGCTCGAGTCGCGCCCCACCAAGCGGGGGCTGGGGGACTACTGCTTCGTCATCGACCTCGACGGGCACCTGGCCGACGAGCTGGTGGCCGATTGCCTGCGCGACCTGCACGCCGGGTCGGCCCGGGTCAAGTTCCTCGGCTCCTACCCGGCGGCCGGGGCCCACGGGCCCGATCGGCGCCGCCAGGCCGATGACGCGTGGCGCCAGGCGGATCTGTGGCTGACCGGCCTCCGGGAACAGATCGGATCCCCCGACTCCGGGGAGCCTCCCCCAGGCTGACCCAGGGCTCCCCGCCCGGGCAATTTTCGACGGATCAAGGCGTGGGAGGAGGGGGAACCCCCGTGATCACTCCGGACCAGCGGTGTTTCCCGCTGGATCCGGGCGACTTGGGGCAGAACCCATACAGGGGTATCATTGCTTGCGTTGCCCTTGCAAGTTACTATTGCAAGTGGCAGTTGCAACAGGTGGCGTCTGAACGGGGACGGCACATCGGCGGGCTAGCGGCGAACGGGTGGCTCTCGTTCGTTGGCTCAGAATTGGGGGGGGACCAGTGGCGGACAGCAGGTCGGACCGATTCGTTTCGCGCGCCACGCGGGGTCTGTTGGGCGTGGCCATCGCGGCGACCACGCTCACGGCGGCGGTGGTCGGCATCGCCGGTTCGCCGGCCGGGGCTTCCCCGCCGAACCTGATCTATGTCTCCGAGCCGTTCACCGCGGCCAACGTGCTGTCGCCGACGTCGTGGCTGCTCCCGGCCATCCCCAGTGGCGGTGGGACCAACCACGCCTGCATGACGGCGTCGACGAACGTCTCACAGACGCCGATTCCGGGGTGCAACCTGGCCACCCCCGACACGTCGGGCAACGGGACGCTCCGGCTCACCGGTGCCGTGACCAATGAGGACGCCGGCATCGCGTACACGACGGCGGTTCCCTCGGCCCAGGGGATCGACATCAATTTCCAGACCTTCCAGTACGGCGGCACCGGCGCCGACGGCATCCTCTTCTTCCTGGCCGGGACGAATCCCAGTTCCCCGGCGCCCCCCGCCACCCTCGGTGAGTACGGCGGGCACCTCGGCTATTCGGGCGGCAGCGGCGCCCCGACGGGCAACGGGCTGGCCAACGGCTACCTCGGTGTCGGGTTCGACGTCTACGGCAACTACACCAACAACGGCTACGACGGGAGCGGTTGTACGGATCCGAGCTGGGCGGGCCACAGTGTCACGGTTCCCAACCAGGTCACCGTGCGCGGCCCGGGCAGCGGCACGGCCGGATACTGCCTGTTGTCGAGCACCAACTCCTCGGGTGGGCTGGTCGGGAGCCTCGGCACCGGTGCCGCCGGCACCCGTGCCGGCTCGATGGTGCCGGCCGAGATCGGCATCAACCCAACCGCGACGCCATTGGTCACCTCCAGCGGCCTCACCGTTCCGGCCGACTCGTACATCGTCGCGGTAACCCCCATCGGCGCCAGCCGGCAGCTCATCGGGGGCTTGCTCCCCAGCGCCGTCGGCATCGAGCCCTCGTCGTGGCTCGATCCGGCCAGCGGAATTCCCTACCAGCTCGCCTTCGGCTTCAGCGGCTCGACCGGCTCGGTCACCGACATCCACGAGGTGCGCAACGTCCAGTTGGCCCCACTCACCACGAACACTCCCCGGTTCGGACTCGGGCTCAGCGACAACTCGGCCGGGCGGTGGGTGCAGAGCCCGGGCGTCGGGCCGCCCAGCATCGTCACGTTCACCGCGACGCCCTCGGTGAGCTCGTCGGGTGGCCCCGAGGGCCAGACCCCCTCGTTCACCACCACCTTCCCCACCGGACTGACCCCAGGTTCGGCCTCAGGGAGCCAATGGTCCTGCGCCACCGCCGCCCAGACCGTCACCTGCCATTACACCGGGACCCTGCCCGTTCCGGCGGGCACCGTGCTGCCCGCAATCTCGATCCCGACCACCGTCTCCTCCACCGCGTCGGGAACCCTGAGCGTCACCGCGTACCTGACCTCCGATGGCTCGGTGGCGGCCAGCGCCACCGACACCGGCACCGCGGCGTCGAGCTTCGCCACCAACCCGATCCTCGGGATCGGCTTCACCGACAATGCCGGTGGGGCATTCACCCAGGCTGGGTCGTTCACCTACCTGGCCACGACATCGGTCTCCTCGGGCGGCACCAGCGAGGCGGTGGCCCCCAAGCTGACTGACACCTTCCCGGCCGCGCTGACCCCGGGCACCGCGTCGGGCTCGAACTGGTCATGCGGCACGGTCGCCCAGGTGGTCACCTGCACCTACACCGGGACCCTGCCCATCACGCCGGGTACCAACCTGCCGGTGGTGTCGATGCCGACCACCGTCAGCAGCGGCGCCTCAGGAGCCATCTCGAACACCGCCACCGTGTCGTCGACCGACGCGGTCCCTTCGAGCAGCTCGGCCACCGACACCGGAACGGTCCTGGGGGTGCCGCAGTACGGTCTGACGTACACCGACAACAAGTCCGGCAATTTCCCAAGCCCCACCCCGGGCCCGTCGCCGGTCGTCTACACGGCGACGCCGACCGTGCTCGCCAGTGGCGCCAACGAGACCACCGCGCCGACGTTCAGCGTGACCCTGCCCACCGGCGTCACTCCGGGGTCGGCGAGCGGGACGACCTGGACCTGCTCGACCACGGGCCAGCAGGTCAGCTGCACCTACTCGGGGACGTTGCCGATCACGGCGGGGACGGCTCTCCCGTCGATCACCTTCAACGGGGTCGTGGCCAGCGGACTGACCACAGGTGCCAACCTTTCCTCGACCGCCACCGTGTCGTCGTCGGACTCCTTCCCGGGTACAGCCACCGACTATGCGTCAGTGGCAACCAATCCGCCGCCGACGATCAGTGCCGTAAACCCGAGCCAGGGCCCGACGGCCGGTGGCACGGTGGTCACGATCACCGGCACCGGCTTCACCGGTGCCTCCGCGGTGACCTTCGGCGGGTCGAACGCCACGACCTTCAGCGTCGTCAGCGCGACCCAGATCACGGCGACCACGCCGTCGGGGACAGCAGGGGCGATCAACGTGGCGGTCACGAGCCCATCTGGGACGGCAAACTTCGCCGGGGGCTTCACCTATGTGCCGCCCGCCCCGACGGTGAGCGGCATCAGCCCCACCCAAGGCCCGACGGCCGGGGGCACGGTGGTCACCATCACCGGCACGAACTTCGCCGGGGCCACCGGGGTCAGCTTCGGAGGGTCCCCGGCCACTTCGTTCTCCGTGGTCAGCGCCACCCAGGTCACGGCCACCAGCCCGGCCGGCACCGGCACCGTCGACGTGACGGTGACCACGCCGGGCGGCACCAGCGCCACCAATTCGTCCGACCAGTTCACCTACG
>Ga0209040_10004660_pt1 | contig 10314 bp, 12 predicted proteins | sample BogFormECP12_OM3_FD_188240 | JGI IMG/M metagenome (GOLD analysis project Ga0209040, IMG submission 188240) | Bog forest soil microbial communities from Calvert Island, British Columbia, Canada - ECP12_OM3 (SPAdes) (version 2) | ecosystem: Environmental > Aquatic > Freshwater > Wetlands > Bog ... | reverse complement strand
TGTGTCCCCCATCCGCTTTGCAAGGTACCTCGTGCCGAGACCCACGGAGCCTGTCTCTTTTCGTCCCGTTCATTCCGGGCGCTCAGGGGACACAGCTGCGGTAGTTTTGTGAGAAGGAGTTCGGACTCGAGCCCGCTGTGTCCCCCATCCGCTTTGCAAAGTACCTCGTGCCGAGACTCACGGAGCCTGTCTCTTTTCGTCCCGTTCATTCCAGGCGCTCAGGGGACACAGCTGCGGTAGTTTTGTGAGAAGGAGTTCGGACTCGAGCCCGCAGTGTCCCCGATCCGCGGTGCAAATGTTTTGACATGCTAGGGGAGTGGGCGCTCCCTTTGTCGCGTTGACTGTCGCCGGCTCCGACCCGAGCGGAGGGGCTGGCTTACAAGCGGATCTCAAAACATTTCATCAATTCGGCGTTTACGGCGAAGCGGTGGTCACGCTGATCACTGTTCAGAATACGCTCAAGGTCAGCCGGGTGGAAGTACTCGGGGCCGATCTGGTCGCCGCTCAGATTGAAGCTGTTCTTGAAGATATTCCGCCGCACGCCGCAAAACTCGGAGCGCTCGGCAGTGAGGCGATCATTGAGGCGGTGGCGTCGCTGAATTTTGCGTGTCCTTTAGTCATCGACCCGGTGATGATCAGCAAACACCGAACGCCGCTCATGGCCAATGACGCAGTGGCCGCATTCCGGCGGCTGCTGCTGAGGAAAGCAACACTGCTCACGCCCAATCTCGAAGAAGCGGCGGCGTTGACGGGAATCGCGGTGTCCAATCCAGCTCAGATGCGGGACGCGGCCGAAATGCTATGCGGACTCGGCGCCCAGTCGGTGCTAGTGAAGGGCGGTCACCTGGAAGGCGAAGCCATCGACATTTTGCTTTACGAGGGAGAGTTCCTGGAATTGCCGGCTGAGCGCATCTCCACGCCGCACACGCATGGCACCGGATGCACCTATTCGGCGGCAATCACCGCGGGACTCGCTAAGGGGCTGCCTCTGCCGGAAGCCGTGCGCCAGGCCAAGCGGTTTGTCCACGCGGCCATCCGGACCAACCCGGGACTGGGAGGGGGCTCCGGACCGGTTAATTTTCTGGCATCCTGGTAGTAGCAACTGTCATGATCATCCAGGCGACTCTCGCCATGCTTTGCATTCTTGTGTCCCAGAGTGCCGTGGCGGCTCATTTCGATTTCGTACTGCAGGATGCCGACGGCAAGACCTATACGGCGGCCGACTTCGAGCAGCAGAAAGCCACCGTGCTGCTGTTCGTAGCGACGGATTGCCCGAACTCGAACACGTTTGCTCCGGTGCTGGCACGGCTGTATCGCGAGTACGGGTCTAGAGGCGTGCTGTTCTTTAATGTCTATTCCGACCCGGACGAAACGCCGGCTTCGGTGAAGAAGCATGACGCCGAATACCAGGTTCCGTTCCCGGCGCTGCTCGATCCCCATCAGATGCTGGCGCGTATGACGGGCGCCCGGTCCACTCCGGAGGCGGTAATTCTTTCCCGTTCCGGGCAGACGCTCTATCGCGGCCGAGTGGACGACCGCTTTGCAGATATTGGAAGAACGCGCTTTCATCCCAGCAAGGACGATCTGCGGGAAGCGCTGGAAGCAATTTTACAAGGTAAGCCAGTAGGCGTACCCTTCACGAGAGTGATCGGATGCGCCATCCCAGGAGTTAATTGATGCAACTAGGAAAGCTCGTTCTTCTCGCCGCGCTCCCCGCGGCCGCTGCCACTACCGGCAGCGGAATTCCCACGTTCAATCATGACGTCGCGCCGATTCTTTACAACAACTGCTCAACGTGCCATCGTCCGGGAGAAGTAGCGCCATTTGCGCTGCTGACCTATGAGGACGCCAAGAAGCGCGCGGCGCAGCTTGCCGCAGTGACTGCGGCGCGCATCATGCCGCCATGGAAAGCGGAGCCGGGCTATGGGCATTTTCAGGATGAACGCCGCCTCACGGAGGCGCAAATAGCGACTATACGGGAGTGGGCTAAGAATGGCGCGCCGGAAGGCGATCCGGCGGAAAAGCCGCCCGTACCGGTGTTCTCTAAGGGTTGGGCTGCGGGAGAGCCGGACCAAGTCGTGCAAATGACGAAGCCTTACGCTTTGCCCGCCGAAGGCAACGACGTGTTCCGCTGCTTCGTGATCCCGCTGGGCGCCAACGAAGATGAATGGGTCAAGACGGTGGAGTTCCGCGCCGGAAATTCCAAGGTGGTGCATCACGCCCTGTTGTTTATAGACACAACCGGGCAGGCGCGTAAGAAGGAATCCGCCCCGGGCGAAGGCTACGAGTGCGTGGGTGGAACCGGTTTATCGCTCTCCGGCGGCCTGGGTGGCTGGGCGCCGGGCGTCCGCCCATCGGAACGCGCTCCCGGCTACGCGTTGACGATTCCGAAGGGGGCCGACCTGGTAGTTCAGCTTCACTATCACCTCGACGGGAAGGTTGAAAGCGATCAATCGAAGATCGGCCTCACGTTCACCAAGGATCCGCCGGTGAAGGGACTCACGCTGGTTTTGGTCGGAAATACGCACATCGACATCCCTGCCGGCGACGATCACTATGTGGTGAAGGCCTCGGCGGAAATTCCCATGGATGCTGAAGTCACATCCATCGGGCCGCATGCTCACTATCTGTGCAAGGACATGAAGGTCGACGCGCACCTTCCGGACGGAACGGTCGAGCCCATGATCTGGATCAAGGACTGGGATTTTAACTGGCAGGGTTCGTACAAGTACGTCACGCCGCTAAAACTTCCCAAGGGTACGCGCATTGAGATGACGTACATCTATGACAATTCGGCCAACAATCCGCACAATCCCAGCAACCCGCCCAAAGAAGTGAAATTCGGCGAACAAACCACCAACGAGATGGCCTTTACGTTTGTCGGGGTGACGCTCGACAGCCCGGCGCAGGTGCCGGAGTTCCGCCATGTGACCAGCGCGAACTTCATCGCCGACATGGTGGAGGGAGGCTTCAACGATGAAACCGATCCCAAGAACGGTGCGCGCATGAAGGCGCTGTTTAATATGTTCGACAAGAATAAGAACGGCAAGTTGGACCCAGAGGAACGGCAAGCGCTGATCGATTTTCTCGTGAAGCAGGGCGTGCAGATTTAGGAATCGCACGCGGGTAGGCTTAAGGCATGCGCCAACTCTGCGGCAGTCGAACCGACTTTCCGGGCCGGTCGTTTTATCAAGACGTGCTATCGGCCTGACTCGATGGTTCATGGAGAACCTACCAGCTTGGATTATTACCTCAGCGAGGAGGCAAAGAAATGAACTACAAGTGCCCAGTGCGTGGGTTCGATGAATTGCCGTTCCTTCTCGCGGATAATAATACCTGCTCGTGTTGTGGCACCGAGTTCGGCTATCACGATTTGCGCTTGTCTCACACCGTTCTTCGCAATCAGTCGGTGGCGAACGGAAGTCATTGGTTCAGCGCTCGAATGCCGCCACCCACCGGTTGGAATGTGGCCCAACAAATAAGAAACATGCCGGCTGGTCGTGAGGTACCCTCTAAGGCCTTCTAGGCACAGCCAAGAATCGATGTTGACATCGCCCACATATTACGTTATTCTGGCTTTGTTGACACTGTCAACATAGGAGCGTGACATGAAGACACTATGGCACCGCGGTTGGCAAACCAGCAAACCGTTAATGTTTACGGGCCAGTTGATGCTGCTGGACTCGGCGGTATGTCTGGCGGGACTGGCGCTCGATCCGGAATTGATTACCGGCCAGCCAGCTTGGCTGAAACCGCTGAAGTTTGCGATCTCCGTCGCTTTGTACTGCTTTACGCTGGCGTGGATCCTTTCTTATGTGGACAGAAGCCCGCGGCTGACGCGCGCGATGGCCTGGATCATCAGCGCGGTGTTCGTGCTGGAGATCGTAATTATCGATTTACAGGCCGCGCGGGGAACGACCAGTCATTTTAACAACACCACGGTGCTGGATCGGACGCTGTACGGCTCGATGGGAATTGCGATCGGAATTCTCTGGGTCTGCAGCATGGTAATCACGGGAGTGTTATTCCGGCAGCATTTTGCGGATCGCAGTTGGGGATGGGCTTTGCGGTTGGGAATGCTGATCAGCGTGATTGGGGCGGGAACGGGCGCTTTTATGGTCACACCGTCGCGCGAGCAACTGAGAGAAGCCAAGCTGACGCACCAGATGCCGGTCACCGGATCGCATACTGTAGGCGCCCCGGATGGCGGGCCGGGCCTGCCGGTCACCGGCTGGAGTACGGGACACGGCGATTTGCGTCTGCCGCACTTTCTTGGCATGCATGCCATGCAGATTTTGCCCTTGTTCGCGTGGATCATCCGCCGGCGACGCAGCGTCGCCACGATACAATTGGCGGGTGCCAGCTACTTCGGCCTGTTTGCGATACTGACGTGGCAAGCGCTGCGCGGGCAATCCGTGATCGCGCCCGACGGCTTGACTTTGTTGGCCTTGGGACTCTGGGCGCTGAGCAGCTTGATCGCGTTCTTGGCAATCATGTACCGGCAGCCGGAGATGACGCTGGCCACCGGACACAGATGATACGTTTCTTCTTAATCACACTAATTTGCGCGGCCGGTTGCCTGGGGCAGCCGGCTGATTTAGTTTTACGGCACGGGAAAATTGTCACGCTCGACAAGCAAGAGCCGGAAGTCGAAGCGCTGGCGGCGCGTGATGGCCGCATCGTCGCGCTGGGAACCGATCGCGAGATCGAGAGGCAGATCGGTAAGAGCACCGAGGTGATCGATCTCCAAGGCAAACTGGCCATACCCGGATTTATCGAGAGCCACGGGCATTTTTCGGCGCTGGGCGCATCGAAGATGATGCTCAACCTGCGCGACGCCAGGAATTGGGACGACATCGTCGCCATGGTGGCCGCGGCCGCGCGTGAAGCCAAGCCCGGCGATTGGATCTTGGGACGTGGCTGGCATCAATCGAAGTGGGACAAAAAGCCGGAACCGAACGTGAACGGGTTTCCCACCAACGGGACGCTCAGCAGCGTGTCTCCGCGCAATCCGGTTCTGCTGGAACATGCGAGCGGGCACGCGATTTTCGTAAATGCAGAAGCTCTGCGGTTGTCTCAAGTGAATCGGAGTACGCCGAATCCACCAGGCGGCGAGATCCAGCGCGATGCCCAGGGCCAAGCTACCGGATTGCTTAACGAAACGGCGCAAGGACTGGTGCGAGGTCCGGCGGAGACGGAAGACCGTCTGCGCCAGCAATTGGATTTGGCTTCACGCGAGTGCCTGTCGAAAGGTATCACGACATTTGAAGACGCCGGCTCGCCGCTGGGCACCGTCGATTTGATGCGCAAGATGGAGTTGGAAGGCAAATTGGGCGTCCGGCTCTGGGTGATGTTGCGTGCACCGAATGCGGTGCTTGCGCCAAATCTCGCCAAGTACCGCTTGATCGACGATCGGATGACGGTGCGCGCGATCAAGCGGCAAATCGATGGAGCGTTGGGCTCGCGCGGCGCGTGGCTGCTGGCGCCTTACGCCGATCTGCCCGGCAGCACTGGCTTCAACACGGAGGACCCGGCGGACATTCGCAAGACCGCGGAGCTGGCCGTTGCCGCCGGCTACCAGCTTTGCGTTCACGCCATCGGGGATCGCGCCAATCGCGAGGTCTTGAACCTGTACGAGAGCGTGTTCCGGGAGCACCCCGAAGAGAAGAACCTGCGCTGGCGCATCGAGCATGCGCAGCATTTGAGCGCCGCCGACATTCCGCGCTTTGGGCAACTGGGTGTGATTGCGGCCATGCAAGGTATCCATTGCACGTCGGATGCGCCCTACGTACTCCTTCGTCTGGGTCCGCAACGCGCGGAAGAAGGCGCTTACGTCTGGCAGAAGCTCATGAAATCTGGGGCGATCGTGAGCAACGGAACCGATACGCCGGTAGAGGACGTCAACCCGATCGCGTCTTATTATGCATCGGTCAGCCGCAAGCTCAAGGATGGGACCGTGTTCTACCCGGCGCAGCGTATGTCGCGCGAAGAAGCGCTTCGCTCGTACACCTGGAACGGCGCCTATGCTGCGTTTGAAGAAGACCACAAAGGTTCTCTGGCGCCAGGCAAGCTGGCAGACATCACGGTGCTGTCGAAGGATATTCTTACTATCGCCGAGGACGAGATACCGGCCACACAAGTGGAATACACAGTGGTGGCCGGAAAAATATTATATAGACGCGGCGCAAAATGAGCGTATAATTTGATCAGATGTTGCGCTCGGTCATCACTTGGTCTGTGGTCACGCTGCTAGTGGGCGCAGTCGCTGCTTGCCCCGTGGCCGCTGCTTGCCAGACGATGAATTGTGCCATGACGCAAATGGGGCAGTCGCCGTTAGACGATTGCTGCGCCAACACCAGTCATCCTTCCAAGTGTCCTCAACACCAGAGTTCCAACGACTGCCCTTATCAGGTTGTTGAAAAGACGCTGGCCGCGAAGATTTCTTCGCATCTCGTTGACCCCGCAGTTGTAGGCTCATCCGCAGATGAGTCCGGCGTCTTGGTGGAAACGGAAGAGTTTCTTCCAGTCCGCCAGTTTTTACCTGACGGAAGCGGCCTGCACCTGCGGCTCTGCACTCTTCTGATCTGAAATCCTGTCTAGTCCTATCTTTTTCGCGGGAAGCATGGGATTCGTGTGTTTTCCTGCGCATTGGACGATTATTTACTTAAGTACAGGAGAATTTCGATGAAAAAATATATGAGCTTTGCTCTGTTCTTGATGTTGGCCGTAAGCAGCATGGCGTTTGCCAAGGATTGCTGCCCGGGACCCTGCTGCGATCAGAGCTGCTGCAATCACACGAAGTAGCAGGCACAAATAGCAGAACGGCGGGTGGCGCGCCTAGGTGCGCCACCCGCCAGTAGAGTGAGCACACTTAGCGCTTGGCTTGCAGGTGTGCTTCGAGAAACCAAAGATCCATGTCCATCTGGCGCGAGACCTGGGTGAACAGATCGGCCGTCGTGGCGTCGTCTGCATCGTCGGATGTCTTGATCGCGGTGCGGACCGAGTTGGCCACCTTGGCAAATTGTTTGGAGAGCGCCTCAACGTGCTCCACACCGTCGACGGCGTGGAGATCGTACTCGCCAATCTTCGAATGAGCGGCGGCTATCCTGGCGGTTCCATGCGCCCGGCCGCCTAAGGTCACGGCGCGCTCGGCAATCAGGTCACCATGGCCTTCCACATGCTCCGCCAGTTTGTCGAATAACTCGTGAAGCTGAATGAAGTCCGGTCCTTTCACGTTCCAGTGAGCGTGTTTCGTTTGCGTGAACAAGTCAAGGACATCGGCCAAACGGGCGTTGAGCAGTTCGATCATCGCTGTGCGGGACGATTCCTTAATGTCGATTCCGGTTGCGAACGTGGGCTTTTCTACAGCAGTAGGCATGGCCGTTAGATGCCAGGAAAGGCAACTTGGTGACGCCGAAACTCTGTTTTTGGTTAACGCTCCCGCTAAGGCTGAACTGCGATCACGACGCCAGACTGCGTCGATTTGCCCTGATACTGCAGGACTACCGCATAGTTTCCAGCGCCCAGCGTGGAAGGCACCGTGACGTTGAACTGATAGAGCGCGACCGAACCGGGCGACAAACCGGCGTAGGCGACGGCGGCTTTCACGCCGTTGATGGTGGCCGAGAACGCGTTCGCGACCGGAAGCGGAGACACTACTGTGGCAAGTTCTCCGATAGTGACTGGCGGATCGGTTTGGCCGAAGCCGGAGCCATAGAGCACTACGGTTTCGCCAGGCAGGGCGGGGCTGCCGGCCGCGGGAAAGAACAGAGAAGGCGGCCCGATGGCGGTCCCATCGCCGTGCTGCGCCGCAACGTAGTTGGTGCCGGCCACAACGAAGAGCGATGGGAAGATCGGTTGCTGGGTGACCATAACGGCGGTCGAAATCTGACCGGCGAAGTTGACCTCGACCGAAACCATTCCGGTCTTGCTATCCTCCGCGGGCAGGACGTTGATCTGGGTGGGGCTGACATAGGACAAGAAAGCCTGCTGATTGTCGATATTGACGCTCACTCCGGCAAGTTCGGTTGGCAACGTATTATTGACGATGTCGGTGGAAACCAGGCCGCGCGTGGTTGAGGCGAGGTTTACGCCGTAGATTGTGGTCCATCCTCCGGGGGTGATGGAAGAAGAGGAATCGGCCGCGTTCACGACGCCTTTGTTGTTGATGACCGGCTTGGGAACGGTTGTTTGCGTAAGCGTATAGGTCTGCGTATAAAGACGATCGCCGGCGGCTGTCCCGTCATTATTAGCTGCCTCGGCCGCCATATAGAAGGTCACGTTGCCCACGCCGGGCACGGGCGGCGTCCAATCGAACTCATAAGTGACGCGGGTAGGCGTATAAGCCTGTGTGCCAATTAGCGTTTGCTCGATGTATTGGAAATTGGGATTCGATGCGCATGGTTGGCCAGCCGGTTTGGCGGAACCGTCGTCGCAGATTACCTGCGTGTTCGCATCGGTAGGTTCAAAATCGCCGGCCTGTGTCACGCGAGGATTAGAGGCGGCGCGAGCCGTAGCCTGAAATCCCCAGCGCTGGGCGGTGGGGTCCTGGATGGTAACGACAATGTGCTGCGGGACGCCGGGAATATATGTCTGGGTCGCTTCAAAGTTGGCGGTCAGGCTTCCGGTGCTGGTGGCGATCGAATGGCAACCGCTGGCGGCGCAGGTCCGCTCGCCCGGCGCGCCGGAAGAGCCAGGGGGCGGACCGGCGGCATTGGCAAGCGCGGCAGAGGGAAAGAATGTCAGCAGCAGGATTGTGTGAAGCGGCTTCACTCGCCTTTAGGACGATGGCGCGAGGGGGAAAGTCTGGATTCGCGCGCGTCCCAGAACCAACAAGACCGCTTCAGCGAAAGACGAACGCGGCTTGGAAGGTGATTAGAATCAAAGAGGAAGTAAATGTCGGGGCGTAGCGCAGCCTGGTAGCGCACCTGCCTTAGGCGCATTACGGCCCGCTCCTGGGAGGAGATCGTCTCCGTCGTTTGATTTTGGAAGCAATGAATAGATGGCGCCTTCTCACCGCAAGCAAGTGGCCACTTGTCAAAACCGAAAAGCAATCGGTTTCCCCTGCCAGTGCCAGCTTGGTAAGACACTGTCTGCGAAGGTGGTGAGTGCTGGGGCCATTGTTATCTTCGTGATTAGCATTTGCGATTCCACAGAGACTGGTGTTAAGAAACCAGTATTCACCTTGGCCCAGTTAATTGACTCTAGTCGGGCGCCACAGCTGGCCCTGAGGTCTGCGCGTGGTCTTGGTTCATCGCCTGCCTCAGGAAGCAGTAATGTTGCCATTCCCTTGATGGTTTTCATTCGCCATAATAATGAGCACTGAATTCGGCCAGAGTCCGCGACAGCGGGCCCTCGCCAAGCAGGATCAACCTCGATGCGCTACGGTAGCCGGCGCGGCAACCGGAGCTTGCATCACATGATCAGCGAACAGTCATTTATACTGGCGCGCGATGTTGTACTTTTGCATACGGGCCTGTAATGTCGTTCGCTTTAGCCCCAAACGAGCTGCCGCCCCGTCTGGGCCGCCGACCTGGCCCTTTGATTCCTCCAGCGCTCTTACGATCCGCTCTCGCTCGGCGGCCTGAGATAAGTCCGAATTCTTAACATGGAGCCGAGTTGCAGCAGCGTTCTCCATGAATTCGAGCATTGCGAGATGGAGTGTGCCCCCATTCGTCAGGATGACCGACCGCTCAAGCACGTTCTGCAACTCACGGATGTTCCCGGGCCAATCATAGCCCACGAGCGCGTCTAGCGCAGATGTTGGAATTGTTTCGATCTTCCGGCTCATGCGCTGCGCATGTTTCTGGACGAAATATCGCGTGAGCCGAGGTATGTCTTCGCGGCGTTCCCGCAGCGGCGGAACATGCAACGGAAAAACGTGGAGCCGGTAATACAGGTCGGCGCGAAACTTGTTTTCATCCACCATCGCCTTCAGGTTCCGGTTCGTAGCGGCCACGAACCGGACGTCGGTCCGAATCGTGCGATTACCTCCAACCCGCTCGAATTCCTGGTCCTGAATTGCGCGGAGGAGCTTCGGCTGGAGTTCAAGCGGCAGTTCCCCGATCTCATCGAGAAACAGCGTGCCATGATGGGCGAGTTCGAAGCGTCCGATCTTCTGCGCAATTGCCCCAGTGAAGGAGCCTTTCTCGTGGCCGAACAGTTCGCTTTCGAGGAGACTGGCGGGAATGGCGGCGCAGTTCACTTTGATGAACGGTTGTTTGCTTCGCTCGCTCAGCTCGTGGAGCGCTTGCGCGATCAATTCCTTGCCGTTCCCTGTTTCGCCCTGTACAAGTACTGTGGAGCCGGTCGGAG
>Ga0209040_10004659_pt1 | contig 10315 bp, 8 predicted proteins | sample BogFormECP12_OM3_FD_188240 | JGI IMG/M metagenome (GOLD analysis project Ga0209040, IMG submission 188240) | Bog forest soil microbial communities from Calvert Island, British Columbia, Canada - ECP12_OM3 (SPAdes) (version 2) | ecosystem: Environmental > Aquatic > Freshwater > Wetlands > Bog ... | reverse complement strand
TTCGGCATCGCGCACGCAGTCGACGACTCCGCGTTCGTGGACCGCGCGCAAGCGGAAGACGTAGTCCTGGGTTCGCTGCCCTACTGCGCACCAGAAGTGCTGACCGGCGATCGCGTCACCGAGGCGAGCGATCTGTACAGCGTCGGCGTGCTGCTGTTCGAGATGGTCACCGGCGTTCGACCGTTCACGGGCGTGGACTCAGACGCGCTCGCGGATGCCATCGTGCGCGATCCTGCGCCGGATGCGCGCAGCAAAGGCGCCGAGATCAGCGCGCATTTCGCGGGCATCATCGCGCGGTTGTTGCGCAAGCAGCCGGAACAGCGCTATGGGTCCGCGGGCGAAGTGCTGGCGGCGCTGCGCCAGATCGTGCGCGGGCCGGCAGACGACGAGGACGCAGAAGAAGAAGCGGGCCCGGATGCTCCCACTGAGGTCCTGCGCCGCCGCGCGCGGCAGACGATGGTCGAAGCCGGAGCGAAACCGCTCGAGCTGCCGGCGCCGGCCGCGCTGCCGGCATGGCGCGCCGGCCGGATGCTCGCGTACGCCGGCATCATCGTCGCGCTCGCGCTGGTGATCGCACTCGTCATCGCAGGGCGCCAAGCGCTGTCGCACGACATGCGCGTGCCCGACCTCGCCGGAAAATCGATCGGCGAATCGATCGCGACCCTTCATTCGCTTGGCATCGACGCGGTCGCGATCCGCCAAGGGTCAGATCCGGTCGTGCAAGGGGGCCTGGTCGCGGGCACCGAGCCCGGCCTCAATCAACGTGTGGTCCCCGGGCAGACGGTGACGTTGCTGGTCAGCACCGGCCCGCCGACGGTCGAGGTGCCGAACGTCCTCGGTCAGGAGCCGAACAACGCGCAAGAGTTCCTGGCGGCCCAGGGATTCCAGGTGCGCGTCGGGGCAAAATTGCACAGCGCGACCATCAAACAGGGCCTCATCGCCGCGACCAACCCCGCGCCCGGCTCGCCGCTCGGCAAGGGCGGCACGGTGGTCATGAGCGAGAGTCTCGGCCCCGCGATGGTCACGGTTCCCAACGTCGTCTCGCTCACCGAAGACGAAGCGCGCAAGATGTTGGCCAAACTGGGGCTCAAGCTTGCGGTCAACTCACAGGTCGCGGTCAACAACATCCCGGCCGACATCGTGCTCAGCCAAGATCCAAGCGAGCGCGGCAGCCTGGCGCCGGGCGGCACCGTGATGGTCGACGTGAGCGCGGGTCCGGCGGCGATCGAGGTGCCCATGCTCGTCGGCCAGACCCTTGACGCGGCGCGCCAAACGCTTGCGGGTCTGGGCCTTTCGATTGGCAACGTCGTGCAGGCCGACGTGCCCGACAAGCCGCCGGGGACCGTCGTGAGCCAGACGCCCGGCGCATTCGCGCGCGTCACGCAGGGCGCGGCGATCGACGTCGTCGTGGCTGCCGGCGCACCAAGCCCCGCAGCGCCCGCCCAAAGCTCGCCGCCGGCGAATTCGGCGCCCTCGATCCCGGTGCCCAACGTCATCGGGATGCCGCTTGATCAGGCCAAAGGCGTGCTCGAGCGCAACGGCTACACCGTAAACCGCGTCATCGTCGCAGGTTCGGCGACGGACGCGAAGGTCTTGAGCACCGATCCGCCGGTCGGCACGACGCCGGCGACCAACGCCGTGAATCTCATCATCGGGCGATGACGTGCGCGTCTTAGGGATCGATCCTAGCGTCCGCTCGACCGGCTACGGCGTCATCGAAGTCCGCGGCAGCGTCGTGCGGCTCGTTGAGGCCGGCGTGATCTCGACCGACCAGCGGCAGCCGTTCAGCGTGCGTCTGGGCGACATCAATGAAAGCCTGACGGCGCTCATCGACGCCACCCATCCGGATATCGTGGCCATCGAGGAGGTCTTCGCACGCGCGGTCAACCCGAAGACCACCATCATGATGGCGCACGCGCGCGGCGCGCTCTTGGCCGCCGTGGCAGGCGCTCGCTTGGAGGTCGTCGAGTTCTCGGCCACCAGCGTGAAGCGGGCGATTGCCGGAAGCGGCGCCGCCTCCAAGGAACAAGTCGCCAGGATGGTCGTGCAAATGCTGCGTCTGGCGAGCGTGCCTCGCCCCTCTGACGTGACCGACGCGCTCGCACTTGCGCTCGCTTGTGCGCATCGCAACGGCAGGCGCCCGCGCTGATGTTCTCGCGGATCGAAGGCAAGCTGCGCGAGCGGCGCGAGCAATCGGTGGTTATCGACGTCGGCGGCCTGTCGTACGACGTCATGGTGCCCGGCTGCGTGATGGACAAGCTCGTGACGATCGAGCTCGGCAAACCGGTGGCCCTCGAGGTGTTCTCATATCTGTCGATCGACGGCAATCGCGGCACCTCCGCCTACGTGGGCTTCACCAACGCCGTCGAGCGCGAGTTCTTCGAGGCGCTGCTGTCGGTGTCAAGCGTCGGACCGAAGACCGCCGTGCGCGCGTTTGCGCGCCCGATGGCGGAGATCGCGCGCTACATCGACGATGGCGACCGCAACGCGCTGCGCCGCCTGCCGGGTATCGGCGATCAGAAGGCCAAAGATATCATCGCGAAACTGCAGGGCAAAGTCGCACGCTTCGGGCTGATCCAGGGCGAGTCGCCGCACGCCGCGGCACAGCCGGACCATGTCGCCGAGGCGCTCGACGTGCTCTTGCAGCTGCAGTACAAACGCGGCGAAGCGGAACGCATGATAAAGGAAGCGCGGGCGGCCAACGGTTCGATCAGCAGCGCTGAAGAGCTGTTGACTGAGGTCTATCGTCGGACGCGCGGCGACGATGTGGTCGCGCGTTCTTCGAACGCGCCGGCACCTGAGGGTGAGACGCGATGAGCCCCCGCAAGCCGGTCGCCGCCGCGGGCGATGATGACGCTGCGCGCCATCCGCTCGTCGCTCCGTCCGAGTCGATCGAAGATCAGATCATCACCGTCACGCTGCGCCCGGCCGGCTTCGAGCATTATGTCGGACAGCGTGGCATCGTCGAAAACCTCAGGATCTCGATCGAGGCCGCCAAGAGGCGCGATGAACCGCTCGATCATGTGCTGCTCCACGGTCCTCCCGGGCTGGGCAAGACGACGCTTGCCAACATCGTGGCGCGCGAGATGGCCGCGACGTTCCATCAAGTGTCGGGTCCGACGCTCGAGCGTCCGGGGGACCTGGTCGGGATCCTCACCAATCTCGGACGCGGCGACGTGCTCTTCGTGGACGAGATCCATCGCCTCAGCCACGTCGTCGAAGAGTTCCTGTACCCGGCGATGGAAGATTTCGCGATCGACTTCATGGTGGATCGCGGCGCGTATGCCAAGACCATCAAGATCAACCTCAAGCAGTTCACGCTCATCGGGGCCACCACGCGAGCGGGGCTGCTGACCGCGCCGCTGCGCGAGCGCTTCGGCATCGTGCAGCATCTCGATTACTACACGCCCGAGGATCTGCGCCGCATCGTCGAGCACTCGGCGACGATCCTCGGCGTGAAGGTCGAGCCTGATGGAGCGACCGAGATCGCAGGCCGGGCCCGCGGCACGCCGCGCATCGCCAACCGGCTGCTGCGGCGCGTGCGCGACTTCGCTCAGGTCAAAGCGCATGGCGTCATCGACCGCGACGTCGCGCAAGCGGCGCTCGCGCTCGAAGGCATCGATCTGCTCGGGCTGGACGCGCTCGACCGCGCGTTCCTGCGCGCGCTCGTCGTGCAGTACGGCGGCGGACCGGTCGGCATCAGCGCGCTGGCCGCCAGCGTCAATGAAGAAGAAGAGACGCTGACCGACGTCGTCGAGCCGTTCTTGATCCAGATCGGGTTCTTGCAGCGAACCGCCGGCGGACGCCGGGCGACCGCCAAAGCCAAAGCGCACCTCGGATTGAGCGGGAGCGAACAGCCACGCCTGCTATGATCTCCCAATACCGCCGATGTACTCCCGCGCTCTTGAGCGCGGGTTTGCTTTGCGCTTGCGTGCTTCTGACCGCCGTCCCCGCGCACGCGCAGACCATCCGCGTGCTGCTCGCCTCGCACCAGTTGCAAACCGTCGTGGCGTCCGAAGGCGGCCTCGTCGTGCGCGGCGCCGACGGCGATCAAACCCCGCTGCTGCAGCCTGAGATCACGACGGTGATGGAGGTGCGGCCCGGTGCGGCAGGACTGGTCCTCGCCGGCGTCGTCCCCGCAGGATCGCGCATACTCGCGCAGCCGCTCATGGACTCGCCGCTCGTGGTCGACGGAAGGACCTATCGCGGCAGAGTGTGGATCTCGCGCGACGACGACGGCACGCTCGACGTCATCGACGAGCTCGACCTGGAGCAATATTTGTACGGAGTCGTCGGCGCGGAGATGGATCCGGCCTGGCCGGAAGTCGCGCTGCAGGCACAGGCGATCGCCTCGCGCAGCTATGCCGTCGCCCGCGCCGCGCTGCACGAATATCCGGGCTACGACGTCAAGGCGGGAGAGCAAGACCAAGCCTATGGCGGAGTCAACGTGGAGACGCAGGCATCGGTCGACGCCGTCGAATCGACGCGCGGCGTGGTGCTCACATACCAGTATCATGTGGTGAAGGCGTATTACTCGTCGTGTGACGGCGGCTACACGGCCGACGGCTCGAATCTGTCCGACCCGCAGCCCTACCTGCTCGCACAGCCGGACCCGTACGCCGCCGAATCGCCGCACTTGTCGTGGTCGGCCAGCGTGCCGCTCAGTTCATTCTCACAAGCGTTTCGCGCGCAAGTCGCCGATATCGGGGAAATCACCGCGATCGCACCCGGACCCGCGGATGCGTCGGGCCGGCTGACCAGCGTGACGGTCACGGGGACGGGCGGCGCGCGGACCATCTCGGGTCCGCTTTTTCGCCAGCTCGCGGGACGACACGTCGTCAAGAGCACGCGCATCGCGTCGCTGGCGATCGACGGCGACTCGCTCGTGGTGAAGGGGTCCGGGTTCGGACACGGAGTCGGGATGAGCCAATGGGGCGCCAAGGACATGGCCGACCAGGGCCTGGGCATCACCGCCATCCTTTCCTTTTACTACCGCGGCGCTATGCTTTCGAAGATATGAGGGGGACCACAACCATGCGGCGTTGGGCTAAAGCGATGACGGTGCTTTGCTGCGCTGTCGCGGCCGCGGTATGCGGCCACGGCCGGCCAGCAGCCGCCGGCTCGATTCCGTGCAAAGAAGTGTACGGTCCGGGCGGCGGGTACGTCTGCGGCGCGGAGGTGGAATCGCGCCTCATGGACACGGCCTACAAGACCGCGCAGACGCAGACCGGCTGCTGGGCGTCGTCGATGGCGATGATCATCGCGTTCTACGGCGGCGGCATCTCGCAATCCGACATCCTGTCGACGCTGTTCGGCTCAAGCGTGCCCGACACGTTGACGCCAGCCCAGATCGCTGCGTACCTCAACCACACGTATACCAGCAGCGTAGACCACTCGACGAGCGACACAAGCGGGACCGCACTGTTCACGACGCCGATCGGCGGCTCGCGCGCGGCCCTCAAGTCGCTCATCGCTCAGCTGACCGACGAGACGCCGCTGCTCGTGTTCTCGTCGCACAACGCGATGGTATTGACCGCCGTCTATTACCACGCCGACATTTTCTCAAGACCGACCAGTTTCTATGCGGCGGTAGTTCGCGACCCGTTCCCGCTGACCGGCACGCCGCCGCCCCCGTCGCCCAGCATCAAGCTTGACGGCCACCCGGGCGAGCGCTTTCTCACCGCAGCCGACTACAATGACATCCAGTCCGTCTATCAAGTGAGCGTGAAGAGCCACTAAGGCCGGCGTGACGCTGCTCGAACTCACCGACGACGATTTCGCGGCGATGCTTCGAGGCGACGCGCGCGTGCGCCCGGGGCTCCAGTCGCCGCCCGGCGGCGTCGAAGATGCGTACGTCGTGGCGCACATCCGCCGCATGGCTGCGGACTTGCATCGCGGCGGCTACGCCGGCGGCCAGTGGATGATGGTCGCAAATGGCGAGGTCGTGGGACTGTGCGGTTTCAAAGCACCCCCGTCTGCCGCCGGCGAGGTCGAGATCGGCTACAGCGTGTCGGCAAGCCGTCGACGACGCGGATATGCGAGCGCAGCAGTCGGAGCCGTCATCTCGGCAGCGCGCAGCGACCAGGCGATACGCACGCTGATCGCAGTGACGGCGGCGAATAACCTAGCGTCTCACCGCGTGCTTGAGCGGAACGGATTCAAGCGTGCCGGGGCAGGCGTGGCTCCCGCCGAGGGAGAGGAGATCCTGTGGCGAAGACCTGTGTGACCATCGTTTTAACGCCGCAAAGGAAGGCCTCTATGCCAAGAGTCTTTCGCTTCATTGCATCAGCTTTGGTCGTGATGTTCGGATTCTCGCAAGCCGTGCCATCGGCGACCAATGCCTCTCCCCCCAACGTGTACCAATGTGACGGCCCCTGTCACGGACGTCCGGTCCCCACGTTTCCCGCGCAAAAAATCCAGCACGTCATCGTCATCGTCCAGGAGAACCGCACTCCGGACAATCTGTTCCAGGGTCTTCCAGGCGCCGACATCGCGAGCAGCGGCCTGAACTCGAAGGGCGTCACGGTGACCCTGGTACCAAGGCCGCTGGCCGGCCATTACGATCTCGACCACAGTCATGCCGGTTTCCTGACCGAGTACGCCGGCGGCGCGATGAACGGTTGGGACCTCGAGAAGATGACCTGCGCTGGAACGTGCAAGCCCCTCACCGCCTTCGCGTATGTGCCCAAATCAGAGACCAAACCGTATTTCACGATGGCCTCCACGTACACGTTCGGCGATAAGACGTTCCAAGACAATCAAGGCCCGAGTTTCCCCGCGCACCAGTTCATCATCGCCGGCACGTCGACGGACAAAGTCGGCAGCCCGCTGCTTGCCGCCGAGAACCTCTTCTATCACACCGGCACGTGGGTGACGGGCGCTAATTGCGGCGGATCGCCACTGAACAAAGTCACGATGATCGACCCGATGACCGGGGCTGAGACCGCGACGCGGCCGCCATGCTTCGAGCACCCGACGATCATGGATCTGCTCGACGCCAAGAGCATTTCGTGGCGCTACTACAACTCGGTCAGCGGCGGCTACTGGTCGGGACCCGATGCGATCAAGCACATGCGCTTCGGACCGCAGTGGAAGAACGTCATCGTTCCGGAGACGACTATACTCACGGACATCAAAGCCGGCACGCTGGCACAAGTCTCGTGGGTGATCCCATCTCCAGCCGAGTCCGATCACGCGGTCTCGAACAACGGCTCCGGACCGGCGTGGGTCGCGTCCATCGTCAACGCGGTCGGCAAGAGCAAGTACTGGGGAAGCACCGCGATCTTCATCACCTGGGACGACTGGGGAGGCTGGTTCGATCACGTCAAGCCGGTCATCTACAACAAGTATGAAGTAGGCTTCCGCGTGCCGTTGATCGTCGTCTCTCCGTACGCGAAACTCGCATACGTCTCGCACGTGCAGCACGAGCAAGCGAGCATCTTGCACTTCATCGAGACGAACTTCGGGCTCGGCACGCTCGGCTACGCCGATGAGCGCGCCGACAACTTGGCGGATTGCTTCAATTTCTCGCAATCCCCCACGCCCTACGCGTACATCCCGACACCTGGCTGGACCGCAGCCGAGCTGGCCAAGGCCGCCGGACCCTCGAACGTTCCGCCGGACGACGACTTCTAGGCACGGAGTGTCTCGCGCCGAACCGAACAGCGCGCTCTTCGAGACTAGGCGCTACGACTACGAATTGCCCAGCGAGCTCATCGCGCAATCCCCGGCTGGACGGCGCGATGAGTCGCGGCTTCTCGTGATAGACGGCGCCGCTGTCGCCCACCGCCGTTTTAGCGATCTCCCGGCGCTCGTCAGGCCCTCCGATCTGTTCGTCGTCAACGACACGCGCGTCATGCGCGCGCGTTTTCGGCCGCAGCGGCGCGGCGGCGGCAAAGCCGAAGTCCTGTTGCTGCACCCGACCGCGAACGCCGACGACACGTGGGAGGCGCTCGCCCGCCCGGGCCAGCGCGTGCGCGTCGGCGATCGCTTGAGCTTGAGTCCGCAGCACGGCATCGAGATCACCGGGCGCACCGAGTCCGGCACTCGCATCGTGCGTTTTTACGGCATCGACGCCGACGGTGCGATGGAGCGCTACGGCCTCGTGCCGCTCCCGCCGTACATCACCGCGCCGCCGCCCGATGCGGGCGAGCGCTACCAGACGGTCTACGCCACGCACGCGGGCTCGGTCGCCGCGCCCACCGCCGGATTGCACTTCACCCCCGAGCTCATCGCCGCGCTGCGCGAGCGCGGTGCGGACTGGGCGGCCGTGACGCTGGATGTCGGTGCGGGCACGTTTCGGCCGGTGAAGGCCGCGGACATCCGCGAGCATCCGATGCACGCCGAACGCTATTCGATACCGGCTGAAACGGCAGACGCGATAGCCCGTACGAAGGCCAAGGGTGGCCGCGTCATCGCGGTCGGCACGACGAGCGTGCGCAGTCTTGAAGATGCCGCCTCGCACAGCGCGGATGGGAGCGTCGCGGCGGGGTCACGCTGGACGGACCTTTTCATCTATCCTGGCTTTCGATTCCGCATCGTCGATGCGCTGATCACCAATTTCCATCTGCCCCGCTCGACGTTGCTCATGCTCGTCTGCGCGTTCGCCGGCACCGGCGCGACACTGGATGCATACGCGGAAGCGGTGCGCGAACGCTACCGTTTCTACTCGTTCGGCGACGCGATGTTCATCGCCGCTCGGGCGTCACCAGAATCGTCTTGAAGTCGGTGTACCAGACCAACCCGGTCGCGCCTTTGCCCTGACGGCGCACGTGTTTGCGCTGCGTGTAGTCCACGTCGACTTTCGCGGCGTCCGCCGCGCGGCTCGCTCCGGCGGCGAGCGCCGCTGCGCGGGCGATCTGCTCATCGGTCGGCGTCTCTCCCGCGTGTGCGAGTTTGAGGATGACGTGCGCCCCTGGTATGCCGCGGGCGTGGAACCAAAGATCGTCCGGCCGCGCAACCGAGAAGGTGAGCCGCTCGTTGTCCCTGGGCGATCGCCCGACGAACGCGACCGCCCCGTCGCCTAACTCCACGTATGTAGTAGCGCGCTCTCGAAGCGCGCTTTTTTGCTTTCCGCGCGCGTTCGCAGAACGCGTTGCTACGCGCGGTGCGATCGCCGCCGCAACCTCGTCATAGGTCGTCGCGCGCAGCGAAGGATCCGCGTCGGCACGGTCCAGCTCCCACAGCAGGTGCTCCCAATAGGGTTTCATCGCCCCTATGCGCTCCAATCGTGCGGCGACTCTGGGCAACCCGCTGCGCGCCTTCTTGTAACGTTTGAAATACTCAGCGGCGTTCTGCTTGGCGGTCAGCAGCGGGTTCAGCGCTATCCTCGTGCCGTCCGGGGCGACGAGCACGGACGCCTCGGGAGCGACCGCGCTGAGGTTGGCGTAGATCGCATCGCCGCTCGCGCGCAGGTCCTCCGCCGCGACGCCCCGCTGTTGTGCAGCGCGCAAGCTTTCCATTTCCTCGTCACAGCGCTTGAGCATGCGCTCGAGCCGTTTGCGCAGCGAAGCGCTCGCCGGCGCGATGCGCGCCCGCTCGCCGCGCTCGATCTCAGCCGCGCACAGCTCGTCGAGGCTTGCCGCGCGGCTCATATCGCCCTCGGGCCAACGCAGCGGCACGAGATGGCAGGCTACGACCTGGCCGCCGCGACGATAGACGTACAGCGGCGACTCAAGATCCGTCGCGGCGCGAGCCACCTGCTCGCGCATCGTCGTCCAGCGCTCGAGCAGCAGCTCGCCCGCCTTCACGCCCACGGTCGGCGCAAGGTCCAGCTCCGCGATCAGGCTGCGCGCAAGCGGAGGCGTGCATGCCGGATCAAATTCTCCCATCAGCCGGACGATCGCACGCAATTGCGGCTCAGGAGAAGCAAGCGCCGCCGCGACCCGCTCCAGCAACGTCGCACGATCGCACGCAGTTACGCGCGCTGGTGGCGGCGCATACGGCTCGCCCACGACGATGGCGCGCGACGCACCATCGGACGCGAATTGGCGAGCAGCCGCGAGGATGGACCAGCCGCCGGCGCCGATCGGGCGCAGGACGAGCGCATTTGGTTTACGGGGCTCGAGCTCGAGCACAAGACGATGTTTCGCAGGCACGCCGAACGCTGACCGGGAACTCGTGTCGACGTTGAGTATGCGGTCATCAGGTACGGCTTGGACGGCCTCGACGACGCTCCCGCGCAGCAGCGGGGCGACGCCGCCGGCCCAACCGCCAGGACCGCTTTCGTTTGTCTGATCGCGTCGCTCGATCGCTGCCGCCAGCGGGTGATCTGGGTCGAAGGCCGCCCGCAGCTCGAGGTGCGCGCGCCGGCGAT
>Ga0209040_10004657_pt1 | contig 10317 bp, 10 predicted proteins | sample BogFormECP12_OM3_FD_188240 | JGI IMG/M metagenome (GOLD analysis project Ga0209040, IMG submission 188240) | Bog forest soil microbial communities from Calvert Island, British Columbia, Canada - ECP12_OM3 (SPAdes) (version 2) | ecosystem: Environmental > Aquatic > Freshwater > Wetlands > Bog ... | reverse complement strand
GAGCGACGCCGCTTCCCTGGCGCCGCCTGCCGCCTCCCCGTTCCCACCCTATTCCTTCCATCCTTGAGTCTTGAGAGTCGCCATGACTGGTCGATATCGATCTGCCAGCGGCCCTTGTAGAAAGCGGCGATGTCGACGGCGGCGCGCTCGAGATCGTTGGTGATGAGGGTGAGGGAGGTTGCGTTGTCACGCTCGAGCTTGATCCGGCGCAGGCGGATGGGCAGTTTCGAACCGCCCTTGCTGGCGAAAGCAACCTCCTCGTCCTCGAGAATGCGGAACCCATCGCCGATGGTCTTGGCCAGGGGCCCGGCTCGATGGCGATCGAGCGGCCGATCTGGGCGTCATTGACGTTGGCCTGGGTGATGTCGAGGACGCGCGGCAGATCGGCGGGGGGATCGTAGACGACATGCGCCTTCATGCCGCGAATGCGGCCGTTGGACTTGGCCCAGTCGCACAGCGAACCGAGCGGAATGGGGGTCGAATCGATCAGGCGCAGCAGGGTCTTGCCGTCGCGGCGGGTCCGGCGATCGATGTGCTTTGCGAGCAACTCGAAGGTCTCGGCGAAGACGGCGGCGGGCCGGCGCTTATTGGCGTCGGCGAAGGTCGAGCGCGACAGGGCTGCGCCGCCCAGGTGGTAGTGATGCTGGCTGTTGGCGTTCCAGCCGGCCTCCAGCGCGCGAAGGCTGTCGAGGCCGCTCAGCTGGGCGTAGATCAGCGGGCTTACCACGCGAAGCCTTCGCCGATGGGTCGCTGTCAAAATCGACGCGGGAACGATTTTCGAGCCCGACGCTTCTGTCGTTTGCGGTCCCCGAAAGGAGGACGACACGATCGTCGCAAGCGATCCGACCGTCGTCGTCGAGGTCCTCTCGCCCAGCACTGCAGCGATCGATCACGGGCGCAAGCTCAGCGGCTATTTCGCGCTGCCGAGCGTCGAGCATTATTTCATTCTTGACCCCGTGCGCCGAGTCGCCATCCACCACAAGCGCGGGCAGGGCGAGGCGATCGAGACGCTCGTGCTGGCGAACGGCGTCGCAAAGCTCGATCCGCCCGGCTTTGAGGTCGCCATCGAGGCGCTTTTCCCCGCGCCCTCGGCCTAGAAGCGGAATAGCGGTACGCCCGGAACGCCGAACTGATCGATAACGCGTTCCCGCCCTCGGTAGCCGGCGAAGGTTCCCTCTACAGGCGAGGGCTGGTCGAAAGTATCGATCACGTAATTGTTGCCCGTTCCGACCTCAGCCGCGCCCGGCCCCAAGGTGAGATAGGACGGCGTCGCCTTGTGCACGGTGATCTGGCGGCCCTCGGGCTCGGTCTTCTTCCTGGCGTGATGCTTCGTCCGGGCATGGATCGTCGGCGTTTGCGTCGTCTGCGCGTCCGCCGCGGGCGCGGCGAGCGCCAGGGCAAGCAGCGCGGCGCCCATCAACTGAACTGAACGAACCATGATCCTCGCCCTCCGCCCGCTGAAACGCGCTGCCCGAAACCTTCAGTGGAAATGCGCGGACGCGCGCGGGCCTCCGCATTGCCCCGGCCCGGCGAGAAAATCAAGAATAACCCCCCGTCAGTCCAAAGACTTGCGGAACCTGAGGACGCTCAATCCGAGGAGCGCGAGGCCGAGGACGGCGAGCGCCAGCATCTGCGGCCACAGCACGTCGAGACCCACGCCCTTGAGGAAGGTCCCCCGGATGACAACGAGGTAGTAGCTCATCGGATTGATGCTCGAAAGCCACTGCATGAACACAGGCATGGAGGCGATGGGAAAGCTGAAGCCGGAGAGAATGAAGGCCGGATTGATGACGAAAAAATTGGTCGCGAAGGCCTGCTGCTGGGTGAGGCACACCGTCGAAATGAGGAGTCCGATCCCCAGCACGCTGAAGAGATAGAGCGTGGTGCCGAGGAGCAGCACGAACGGATTGCCGACGAAGGGGATCTGGAACCACAGCGTCCCGACCCCGGCGATCACCACAGTTAGAGCCAGGCCGACGAAGAAAAACGGGATCATCTTGCCGAGGATAAATTCGATCGGGCGGATCGGCGTGACCATGATCTGTTCGAGCGTGCCGACCTCGCGCTCGCGCACGATCGCGAACGAGGTCAAGTTGACCACCATGACGAGGGTCAGCGTCGCGATGACGCCGGGGACGAAAAACCAGCGGCTGTTGTAATCGACGTTGTACCAGGGGCGGGGCTCGAGCGTCACGGTCGGCGGCGGGGGCCGGGCCGGGTGCAGGCGGCGTGAAAGGTCCTGCGCCATTTCCTCGGCATAGGCCGCGACGATTTGATTGACATAGGTGAGCGCGATCAGCGCGGTGTTGGAATTTGTCCCATCGACGATAATTTGCGCCGGGGCCGAGACGCCCTTGCGCAACTCTTCGGCAAAGCCGGCCTGAATGACGATCGCGACGACCGCGTTCGCCCGGTCGATCGCTCTGCGGATCTCGGCCGGGTTCCTGGCCGTTTCGACAATCTCAAACCGGCCGCTGTCGGCGAAGCGCGCAATGAGCTCCCGGCTCTCCTGGCTGTGGTCGAGATCGAGCACCGTGGTCGACACGTGATAGACTTCGAAGGTTGCCGCGTAGCCGAAGATGATCATCTGGATGAGCGGAGGAATGATGAGGCGGAAGCGCGCCTGACGGTCGCGCCGCATCTGCAGAAACTCCTTCAGCACCAGATTGAAGATCCGCCCCCACATCCCCTCACCCTAGCGTCTTGCGGAACGCGCGTGCCGCGAGCAGCCCGATGATCGTCGCGTAAAGAGCCAAGAGCACGATCGGCGCGACAAGGTCGGCGAGCCCGCTCCCCTTGAGGAAGACCGATTTTAGGATCGAGAAGTAGTAGCGCGCGGGAACCAGGAACGTCAGCCCCTGGATGGCGGGCGGCATCTGCTCGATCGGAAAGGCGAAGCCGGAGAGCAGCGTCGTCGGCAGCAGTGTCACGACGAGGGCGATCTGGCTTGCGCCAACCTGGCTGCGGATGCTCGCCGAAATGAAATAGCCCAGGCCGAGCACGACGATAAGGAACAGCGACGTCGTCACGAACAGCGTCGTGATGGCGCCGCGGAACGGGGTCTCGAACCAGAATACGGCGATGACGAGACATAGCGTGGCGTCGAGCAGGCCGATGAAGAAATAGGGCAGGATCTTGCCCGTCATCAGCTCCATCCGCGTGACCGGCGTCGAGACGAGCACTTCCATCGTGCCGCGCTCCCATTCGCGTGAGATCGTGAGCGACGTCAGTTGGGCGCCGACCAGGGCGAGCACGAGCGCGACGACGCCCGGCATGATGAAGTCGCGGCTAACCAGATCCTCGTTGAACCACACCCGGTATTGCGCCACCGCCGGAATGGCGGACGGCGGCTGTCCGAGGCTCTGCGTGCGCTCCAGTTGGACATTGCCGGAATAAGATGCGACCACCGCCTGCGCGTAGCCGAGCGCAATATTGGCGGTGTTGTCGTCGGTGGCGTCGAGGATCGCCTGCACAGAAGCGGAATTCGTCGCCGCGAGGTCCTGCGAGAAGTCCGGCGGGATGACGACCGCCATCTTGCAGCGCCCGCCATCGATCGCGCGCTTGACCGCGCCGTAGTCGCGCTCCGTCTCGACGATCCTGAAATAAAGAGAGGCCTGAAAGGCTTTCATGAGCGCCTGGCTTTGCTGGCTGCCTTCGCGATCGAACACGCAGATCGGCACGTGCTTGATGTCGAGATTGACGCCGTAGCCGAGCAGCGCCATCTGCATGAGCGGCATCAGCAGCACGACCATCAGGCTGCGCGGATCTCGCCAGACCTGGATGATCTCTTTCTTGGCGATGGCCTTGATGCGGCGCAGGCTCATTGGGCCCCTCCGCGCGCGCCGTCGCCGGCGACGAGCTGCACGAACACATCCTCGAGCGTCGGCTTGATCGGCTCGATGCGCGACCAGCCGAGCGCCCGCTCGCCAAGGAGCGCCTTGATCGCCGGCAAATCGCGCGCCGCGTCGTCCACGACGATGTGGAGCGACGACCCGAACGGCGCGACGTCGCGAACCGCTGGCGCGGCTTCGAGCGCCTCGAGCATCGCGCCGGGATCGTCGCCCTCGACGAGCAGAATCTCGCCGCGAATCGCGCTGCGCTTCAGTTCGCCCGGGCTGCCAAGCGCCACAAGCTTGCCCCCGTTGATGAGGGCGATGCGATTGCAATATTCGGCTTCGTCCATGTAATGCGTGGTGATGACGACGCAGACGTCCTCGCCCGCGAGCGTGTAGATGAGATCCCAGAAGCGGCGGCGCGATTCCGGATCGACGCCTGAGGTCGGCTCGTCGAGGAACAGGATCGCCGGCTCGTGCATGACCGCGGCGCCGAGCGCGAGACGCTGTTTCCAGCCGCCCGAGAGGTCGGCGACGAGCGCGTCTTCCCGGCCTTTGAGCCCCGCCATGTCGATGGCGAAATCGAGCCGCTCCGCGAGCCGCGCGCCCTTGACCCCATAGACCCCGCCGAAGAAGCGCAGGTTCTCGGTCACCGAGAGGTCGTTGTAGAGCGAGAACTTCTGCGACATGTAGCCGATGTTCTCCCGCACCCGCTCGGGATAGCGTGCGACGTCGAGACCCGCGACTTCCGCCCGCCCGCTGCTCGGCCGCAGCAGGCCGCAGAGGATTCGAATCGTCGTCGATTTCCCCGCGCCGTTGGGGCCGAGAAAGCCCATGATCTCGCCCCGCTTCGCCTCAAAACTCACTTCGTTCACCGCGACGAAGTCGCCGAACCGTTTGGTAAGGCGATCGGCGACGATTCTGATTTCGGCCGCAGGCGCATCGTTCATCGCGCGTCCTCACCGGTGAGAAGCGAGACGAAGAGGTCTTCGATCGAGGGGACGATGCGTTCAATCTCGTCGTAGGAGACGCCAGCCGCGCCGAGCGCGACCGCGAGCTCGCTCGCCCGGCGCGCCGCATCGTCGACGACGACGTTCACGCTGTCGCCCATCAGGATGGCGCCCCTCACGCCGTCGAGCCGCGCGACTGCTTCGCGCGCCCGACGCGCCTCGTTCGTGAGGATGGAAAGGATTTCACCCGGCATCAGCGCTTTCAACGCCGCAGGCGTGTCGCAATAGAGCATGCGGCCGGAGCGGAGGAGCCCGAGCCGCGTGCAGCGCTCCGCCTCATCGAGATAGGAGGTCGCCACGACAATGGCGACACCCTCGCCCCGCAGTCCATAGAGGATGCGCCAAAAGTCCCGCCGCGACACCGGATCGACGCCGGCGGTGGGCTCGTCGAGCAGCAGAACCTTCGGCGTGTGAATGAGCGAGCAGGTGAGCCCCAGCTTCTGCTTCATGCCGCCCGACAATTGACCTGCGCGGCGATTGCGGAACGGCGTCATGCCGGAGGCCGCGAGCAGGCGCGCGGCGCGTTCGTCCCGGTCGCGGCGCTTGATCCCGAAGAGTTCGGCGAAAAACTCGATGTTCTCGTCGACCGTCAGATCCTCGTAAAGCCCGAAGCGTTGCGGCATATAGCTGATGTGCGCGCGCGCAAGCTCGGGATTGGCGACTACGTCGAGCCCCTCGATCGCGATCGATCCCTCGTCCGGAGTCATTACCGCGGCGAGCAAGCGCATTATGGTCGTCTTGCCCGCGCCGTCCGGCCCGACGAAGCCGAACACCTCGCCCCGGGCGCAATCGAGCGTGACGCCGCTGACCGCGGGGGCCGCCCCAAACCGCTTCGTCAGGTTGCGGACTTCGATGGCGGACTTCCGCGCCTCGTTCATGGCTGCCCGGGCGCCCGCACGGGGATCCTGGCGTCCGCCGGCAGGCCGGGGACCAGTTCATGCGAAGGATTGTCGATGTCGATCCGGATCCGATAGACGAGGGTCACCCGCTCGGCGTGCGTCTCGACGCTCTTGGGGGTGAATTCGGCCGACTCGGAGATGAATGAGATGCGGCCGGGGTAGTCTTTCCCCGGATAGGAATCGGTGGTCACCGTCACCGCCTCGCCGAGACGGATCTTGCCGACGTCGGTCTCATTGACGTAGGCGCGCAGCCACACGTGATCGATGTCGGCGAGCGTCACGATCGCGGCGCCCGGCGAGACGACTTCGCCGAGCTCCGCCTGACGCACCAGAATGACCCCGTCGAACGGCGCTTTCAGCGTGGTGTAATCGACCACGATCTTGGCCAAATCCAGCGTCGCCTGCGCGCTGCCGATGTTGGCGATAGCCAGCGCGACGCTCTTCTCCGCGGAGACCTCGAGCGCGTTGTCCCGGTCGAGGGCCGCCCTCGACTGTCTGACCACCGTCTCGGCGACGTCACGCGCGTCGGTCGTGCCGGCGCCTTTGACCAGAAGAGTCTGCGCGCGGTCGAATTCGAGCTGCTTCAGCGCGACGTCCGCTTCGTCGCTGACGATCGTGCGGCGCGACGCGATGACGTTCTGTTGGGCGACGTCGAGCTGGCGCGTCTGGGCGTTGAGCGCGGCCTCGGCGATTTCGACCTGCTGCTTGTAGTCGGCGTCGTCGACGGTCGCGAGGACCGTGCCCGCCTTGACAGTCTGTCCCTCATCGAACGGGAGCTCGACGATGCGCGACTGCACGGTCTTGAAGCTGACGACGCTCTCGTGCGCCTCGATGTTGCCGGAGACGACGATGAATTCGGCGTTCGACTTCCCCTCGATCCACGGAATAAGGATGTCCTGATAGCGGTAGGCAATGAGCGCGCCCAACCCCAACAACGCCACCGCCCCAATGAAGACTCGCCGCATGGCACATTAAGCTCTCGCCCCCGCCCCCGGGCGTGTGGCGCTGACTGTTACGGATAGGGCGTCGCGCGAATTTTGACACAGGTCAACCCGTGACCGATCGTCGCAGCCCCGGCCTTGCCGCGGGCGGCGCCTTCGGGCAATCTCGTTTGAGCCCCATGCGTTCTAAGGCGTTGAAACCAAATCGCAGCGATGTTCGCCCTCACTCCTGACCATCTTGCCGTACGCGACATGGCGAAGTCGTTCGCCGACGAGCGCATCGCCCCCTATGCGCTCAAATGGGATGAGACCGAGCACTTTCCCGTCGACGTGTTGCGCGAGGCGGCGGCGCTCGGCATGGCGACGATCTATGTGCGCGAGGAGAACGGCGGCAGCGGCATGACGCGGCTCGACGCCGCACTCATTTTCGAAGCGCTGTCGACCGGCTGTCCCTCCGTCGCCTCGTTCCTCTCCATCCATAACATGGTGTCCTGGGTCGTCGACCGCTTCGGCTCGGCTGAGCTGCAGAAGCGCTACCTGCCGCGGCTCGCGAACATGGAGCTCATTTCGAGCTATTGCCTGACGGAGCCCGGCGCCGGTTCGGACGCCGCGGCTCTGACGACGCGCGCGCGGCGCGACGGCGATACTTACGTGCTCGACGGCGTCAAGCAGTTCATTTCCGGCGCAGGCGCGAGCGACCTCTATCTCGTCATGGCGCGCACCGGCGACGGCGGCCCTAGCGGGATTTCCGCCTTCATGGTCGAGAAAGGAACGCCGGGCCTCAGCTTTGGCGCCAACGAGAAGAAGATGGGCTGGCGCACCCAGCCGACGCGCCAGGTCATCATGGAGGACGTGCGCGTGCCGGCCGCCAATCTTGTCGGCGCGGAGGGCGACGGCTTCAAGATCGCCATGGCGGGGCTCGACGGCGGGCGGCTCAATATCGGCGCCTGTTCGATCGGCGGCGGCCAGGCGGCGCTCGACAAGGCGATCGCGTATATGCGCGAGCGCAAGGCGTTCGGCCGCCGCATCGCCGATTTCCAGGCGCTGCAATTCAAGGTCGCCGACATCGCAACCTCGCTCGAGACGGCCCGCTCGATGCTGTGGCGCGCGGCGAGCGCCCTCGACGAAAAATCGCCCGAGGCGACGCGGCTCTGCGGGATGGCCAAGCGCGTCGCCACCGACGCCGGGTTCAATGCGGCCAACGACGCGCTGCAACTGTTCGGCGGCTATGGCTATCTCGCCGACTATGGCGTCGAGAAGATCGTGCGCGACCTGCGCGTGCACCAGATTCTCGAGGGAACGAACGAGATCATGCGCGTCATCGTGGCGCGCGGCCTGATCGAGAACTAACAATGGATGTGATGCTTCGAGACGGCTTCGCGCCGGTCACGAGCCCGAGAGTCAACTGAAAACCTCATCCGGGGAAAACAATGGCGAGGATCGCTTTTCTGGGCCTGGGCAACATGGGCGCACCGATGGCCGCCAATCTTGTCAAAGCCGGACATGCGGTAGCGGGATTCGACCTGGTCGAAGCTCAAAGGCACGCGGCGGCTGCGTCGGGCGTAACAGTCAAGGCGAGCGCGCGCGAGGCCGTGGCGCACGCCGACGCAATCGTGACCATGCTGCCTGCGGGGCGCCATGTGCTGGCAAGCTGGGCCGATTTCCTGCCCGCCGCGACGCGCGGGACCCTCGTCATCGACTGCTCGACCATCGACGTCGACAGCGCCAAGCGCGCTCACGAAACGGGCTCTGCGGCCGGAACGCTCACCCTCGACGCGCCGGTGTCGGGAGGGGTCGGAGGGGCGAGCGCCGGCACGCTGACCTTCATGTGCGGCGGTTCGGACGAAGCTTTCGCCCGCGCGAAGCCGATCCTGGAGGCGATGGGCAAACGCATTGTCCACTGCGGCGGCCCAGGCGCGGGGCAGGCGGCCAAAATCTGCAACAACATGATCCTCGGCGCCACGATGATCGCGACCTGCGAAGCCTTCGCGCTGGCCGAGAAACTTGGTCTTTCGGCTCAGGCTCTGTTCGACGTCGCCTCGACCTCGTCCGGGCAGTCCTGGTCGCTGACCAGCTATTGTCCGGTTCCCGGACCGGTTCCGGCGTCCCCCGCCAATCGCGACTATAAGCCCGGCTTCGCCGCCAGCCTGATGCTGAAGGACCTCCGGCTCGCGCAGGAGGCCGCGGCGAGCGTCGGCGCCGTCACGCCTCTGGGGGCCGAAGCCGCACAGTTCTACGCGCTCTTCGTCGCCGCCGGCGGCGGGGGCGACGACTTTTCCGGCGTGATCAATTTTTTGCGAGGACGCCCCGCTTCCACCTAATAGTCCGGGTGTCCATGCATAAGTTGGGTAACAGTGTGAAGGCGGCGGGGCGAGGACCGGGTTAGAATGATCGTCCGCTGGTTTGGAGGATCGCCATGCGGAAATCCATTGTGAAGGCGATTGTCGCCGGGGCGGCGGCGCTTGTTCTCTCTGCGGCTGTCGTCACGACTTCAGCCCCCGCCGAAGCGGCCTATTGGCATGGCGGAGGCGGAGGCGGTTGGCATGGAGGCGGCTGGGGAGGCGGCGGCTGGCGCGGAGGCGGCTGGGGCGGCGGCTGGCGAGGCGGCGGCTGGGGCCCCGGCTGGCGCGGATATGGCTGGCGTGGCGGCTATTGGGGACCGGGATGGGGCGTGGCTGCGGCCCCTGCGTAGGGTTGGGGCTGGGGTTGGGGCGGAGGTCGGGACCCGGGTTGGGGCGGCGATTGGGCCGCTCCGGTCGTCGTCAACGATGGCGGCGGCTGCTGGGTCCGTCGCCGGGTTTGGGACGCCCGCGGTCATTACCTCGGCCGGCGTCTCGTGAACCTCTGCATGTGAGGCGGCGTCAAGCGCGGAACTCTCGCGCGGCCAAGCTATCCAATCCGCGGCGGCAGGGCAGGGGCGTCGCAGTCCTCTTTGCGGCTGTTGCGGCTGATTTGCGGCGGAGATGAGCGTGGGGCTTTCGATCAACTTTCTGAGAGCATCGCGTGGGCTACCCAAGCAAGATGAACGTCTATTCATCGATCGGCAAGAAAACGACGCCCTGAGCGAAAGAATTCGTGCTTCGGCGCCAAGTCGCCTCTTTTCGAGCAAATTGCGACCGAACTGGGGTGAGAGATGTTAAAGTGAAGCGTCAGCGGATTCGCGACGTTAAGAGTCTATTCCGGCCTTGCTTCAAATCGGGGTCGAACATCGGAGGGTGAAATGCGCAACACGATTTCCAAGGCGATCGTCGCGGGCGTCGCGGCGCTGTCGCTCGGCGCGGCTCTCGTCGCCTCGACGGAGCCGGCGGCCGCCCAATGGCGACATGGCGGCGGCGGTTGGCACGGCGGCGGCTGGGGAGGCGGCTGGCATGGCGGCGGGGTCTGGCACCCTGGATATTGGCGCGGCGGCTCGTGGTACGGCGGCTGGTGGGGTCCCGCGGTTGCGGCGGGCCTCGCGGCCGGCGCTATCGCGACCTATCCGTACTGGGGGGGCTATGGCTACGGCTACGGCGGGTGCTGGCAGGTTCGTCCGGTCTACGACGGCTACGGCAACTTCCTCGGCAACCGGCCGGTCAACGTCTGCCAGTAATCACGTCGGTCCAACGGATCGGAAAGGGCCTCGCGCAAGCGGGGC
>Ga0209040_10004656_pt1 | contig 10318 bp, 9 predicted proteins | sample BogFormECP12_OM3_FD_188240 | JGI IMG/M metagenome (GOLD analysis project Ga0209040, IMG submission 188240) | Bog forest soil microbial communities from Calvert Island, British Columbia, Canada - ECP12_OM3 (SPAdes) (version 2) | ecosystem: Environmental > Aquatic > Freshwater > Wetlands > Bog ... | reverse complement strand
AAGAAGAAAGCACGTTGCCCGAAGAGGAGGTAGTCCAGTGAGCGACGCAAGGGAGTTCGTTGCCGCCGTGGACTCCGATCAGCGGCGCTCCCCGACACGGGTCGTTTTTGTGACGCGGCGCACCTCCGCCCAGGTCAAGGTCGCGCGAGAGGACGAGGTGCAGACCTTTCCTGAAGTACTATTTCGGGCGGCGCTGGCCATCGAATTATTGGCAATTGTCCTCGTCGTGATCTCGCTTTTCTTCAACGCTCCGTTGGAAGGTATCGCCGACCCATCGCACACACCAAACCCCGCTAAAGCGCCGTGGTATTTTCTCGGGCTGCAGGAGTTGCTGCACTATTTCCCGCCCGTAGTGGCGGGAGTGCTGGTTCCGACGGTGCTCATCGTCGCACTGGTCGTCATCCCTTACTTCAACGTCAACATCGAAGCCCAGGGATTGTTCCTGAAAGACCGCCGTAAGCGGCTGCGTCTCTTCTATCTTGCGGCCGGAGGCATGCTGCTGTTTCTGCTCGTATTCAAGGTGTACGTGGCGGTTGGTCCGACTCTGATCGTTGTCGGCGCGATGGCAGTGGCCGCCAACAGCACACCCGAGTCTCCATCGCCGTTTCGGCGCTATCTCGTGGCGAAGCCGCTCGCGTACTGGGTCATGACCTGGTTTCTTTTCGAGCTGATTGTGCTCACCGTCGTCGGCACTTTTTTCCGCGGTCCCGGATGGTCGTGGGTCCTGCCCTGGAGGAGTTAGGTGCCGTCCTTGCAAAAGTCGCTCTCTTCCGCGTGGCGGGCGCTCTTCGGCGATCCGGTGCGAGCCTTTGGCGTGGTCAGCGTTTCATTGCTGATTGCCATGGCCATTGCGCCGGCGAAGGACTACTTCAGCGAGTGGCGGGGCTATCAGCGAGGTTATCTCTCATTCATTCACGATCGTGGAGATGCCGTGAGCCTGCGGCGTCGCTTCGAGCCAGGTATTCAGCAAGTGTGGCTGCCGGACCTTGGTGTCGTCGATCGCTGCACAACATGCCATGAAGGACTGAGAGAAGCAAGCCTCACAGATGTGTCGACGCAACCGTTCAGCCGTCATCCTGTAATTCCGCATTCGCTGACTGCATTTGGCTGCGTAATTTGTCATGGTGGCCAGGGGGCCGCCACCACGGTCGCCGAGGCACACTACAGCACACGCGCTGGCGAAATGCCGATTCTGCCAGCGCGATACATCGAAGCCGGCTGCGGACAGTGCCACCAGAACACGCTCCCAGGAACGCCCCAGCTCAATCAGGGCCGACAGATCCTGGCGCGCTACGGGTGTGTCCACTGTCATTCGATCAAACTGCCGGACGGCACCGCCATGACAGCCAGCGATGATCCTCCGGCGCTCTTGCACATCGCCGACAAGACGACACGCGAATGGCTCGTGAGCTGGTTGAAGGACCCGCAGGCGTATGCGGCATCTGCCACCATGCCTAATTACAAGCTTAGTGACGCGGACGCACGCGACATCTCGGCATATCTGATGAGCAGCAGTACGCCACAGGCGGGTGATACTACTGCGGCCATTGTCAAACCAGCCGCAGAGGCGGACGCCTCTGCCGGACCCACTTTGTATGGTGAGTCGTTCTGCGCATCCTGTCATGCCGTCCAGAATGCCGCTGGCAATCTTGTCGGAGGCGACCTGGGACCGGAACTAACCCGAATCGGCAACAAGATAAAGCCCGAATGGTTGTTCGCGTGGTTACAGAATCCACGCGTATACGACCCGTCAACACTGATGCCGCACTACCGCTTCACTCCCCAACAGGCCGCCACCCTGGTCGATTACCTTGAGAAAAAGTCAGACGCCGATTTCGGCGCCAACGTTCATCTCGATCTCGCGACTCCCGAGCAGATTGCGCGCGGAAAGAAGCTGGTCGTTGAGTTAGGCTGCGCGGCCTGCCATGAAATTAACGGCGTTCGAAAGCCGGAAAACTTCGCGCCCGATCTGAGTACCATCGGCAGCAAGCCGCTTGCCCAGCTTGTCTTCCTGCCCGGCATGGAGCACACGCTGCCAAACTACATCGCGGCCAAGATTCAGCAACCACGGGCCTTTGGCCCTAGCTTCAAGATGCCGCAGTTCACGCTGACCCCCTCGCAGAACGATGCGCTCACCACCGCACTTCTTGCGCTCACGGAACGGAGCCACACGATTCCGGCGAATTTGCGCGTAGCGGCGGTGCAGGAAACGGCCTATCAACCAGCGGGCCATGCGGGAAAACTGATGACGGATCTAGCCTGCCTCAGTTGTCACCGCATCAACGGGCATGGCAGCGAGATGGCGCCTGATCTGACATGGGAAGGCAGTTCCGTACAGCGGCAATGGCTTGACGACTTCCTTAAGAATCCGAATACCCTGAGGCCGGCGCTTATCCGCCGTATGCCGCGCTTCAACCTGTCGGATAGCGATAGTAAAGAGCTGACCGATTACATGATGGTCGTTTACCAATCGCCGTCCATCGATCCCGATGCGGCACCAGGCGATATCAACACCCCAGCGACGGTGGAACATGGCAGGCAGTTGTTCTACTCGAAGTACGCCTGCCAGTCTTGCCACATCGCCGACACCAAAACCGATAAAGGCTACATCGGACCGACACTGACGCAGGTGGGTTCGCGGCTGACTCCGGCGTGGATCTATGCATGGCTCAATAATCCGCAGGCGCTGCGCCCAGGGACCATAGAACCAAACCAGAACCTGAGCGATGAAGATGCCCGCGCGCTTACCGCCTTCCTCGTGACGCTGAAGGGTTCCGGCCGGCAGGAGGCGAAGCGATGATGCGGTCAATTGTGATGAGCGTAGCACTCGCGCTAATGGTCGCTGCGGCTGGCTGCAAATTTCACCACGCCACCCCGACCGTACCCAGGGCTTCGGCGTCGGGCACAGCCATCGTCGAGTCCAGCGGCGGGAAGCAAGTCGGCATTACCGGAATGGTGCTGAAGGATCCCTTAGTGGTGCAAGTCAATGACGATAAGGGCACGGCAGTCGCAGGAGCGCTAGTTGAATTCCATGGACCGTCGGGTTTCCGCTTCGAACCAACCGCTCTGCTCACCGATTCCAGTGGGCAGGCAACCACCGCCGTCACACTAGGCACTGTCGCCGGACGATACCAGCTCAGCGCAGTCACACCAGGTAAATCGCAGCCCGTGACCGTTCAGATTGTGGAAACGGCCCTCGGCTATCAGCAGCAGCTTGGATTTCTTCTCGCAGAGAAGTATTGCGATAGTTGCCATGATCCTGAGTCGTCGCCTGAGCGCGTTTCGAATTATGACAACCTCCAGGTGAAGCCGCATCCCTTTACGGAGGGCGACACACTCAATAAGATGAGTGACGCCGATCTGATGGCCATCACCCAGCACGGCGGACCGGCGCTCAATCGCTCCGCACTCATGCCGTCTTACGGCGATACTCTGAGTCCGGCCGACGTGCGCGCTCTCATCTCCTACATGCGAATGGTGTCAGATCCCCCATATCAGCCGGCAGGAACAGTGTATGCGCGCAAATAGACTTGCATGGCTTGCGATTGTGCTCCTGGCTGGGCGCGTAGCCTCGGCTCAGGTGGTGCCAGCGGTTGAAATTCGAGACCCGGAGTTGCGCACGCTTCAACAGAATTCAATGACCCAACTGAAGCAGGTAGGCCAAAACATCGCGGCATACCACTTCAACTATCCGTTCTATTTCAGTCGGAAGCTTGATGTGGATGAGCACCAGCAGCAGCGTATGGACCAGCATTCGATCCGCTTTGAACACTTTGACGGAGCGACTGTGCTGGCAATCAGCGGAAACTACTATGGCGCCTACTCGACCGTGAAGTTCAACGAAGAAATGCGCGCCCGCGAGACTTTTCTTAATGTCGTGGTGCCCATCTTTAAGGCCGCAGTTCCCGTGTTTCAAAGCGAGTCAAGAGTCCAGGGATACGCGGTGGAGGTCTCGCACCATGTCTTTGGACGGACTATGGGAATGCCGATTGAGAGGGCCGAAAATCTCATGGTCTATTTGCCGCAGAGCGCGGCGGTGAAACTGGTGAAAGCGCAGACCAAGTTGCAACAGCAAGTCGCGATGCTCGAGTCCGAAGTTTTCCTGAATGCCAATCCGCTCGACATTTTGCTGACAGACGAAGCGCTGCCTGTGGCGAATGAAATCACTGATCCCAGACAAGAGACCTCTGGCACTGCGACTTCGCCGACCATCCGCGAGATTTCCGTCGACGGCAATTCAAAGATCCAACCAATCCCGGAAACGACACCACTAGAGCCAGACCCGAAGCCCGTTGTCGCTCCCCCACCGGCGCCAACACCCGCGCGCGATACTTCACCAGAGGCGTTGGCCGCGCTCTCTTCATCGATTGAAGGTATCAGTAGTGAACTGGTCAAAGAACTGGAACCGCAGGCGCACTTCATTGCATACGCGCCTCCGGCGATGATTGCTTTCCGCCATCAGGTGTATCTCGAGCTCTCGGTCAGTACCCCCCTACCAGAGCCACCGGGGACCTCGCGCTATAGGCTTGCCGCTCTCGCATTTGACAATCACATCTCGCCGCTCATACGGCGAGTCCTTGCGCATTTCTCAGGTGACCAGCCTTTCGACGGAATCAGCTTCAGCACCACCGTTCATGGATTTGGCAAGGCGGGTACTCAGCGATTGGCACCCGTGTCAGTGGAGTTTTTCTTTCCATTAAGCAACCTTCGCTGTTACGAATTGTATGACTGCACCGGCCAGCAGCTCATCGACGCCGGAACCGTACTCATCAATGGAGAGCGCGTCACGCTCGACCTGCAACTGGCAGAGGGTACGGGCCGGCCCTAAATGGCCTCTCGACTGGCTCCCGTGGTTTTCGTTCAATTGATTTGAATGAGTGCGGACGTCCAGCTTCGCTGTTCTGAAAAGATCGCGGCGCCGAACGGCGCCAAGGACACGAGGGTGGCTTTTTCCATCGACAGAATCAAAAAGGATCGGGAAGATCTGCTCGCACAAGAGCAATTGAGCATGAATCCGGTCCACCCATAGCAGCGCATCGTTGTCACGAGCATTCATCCAGCCAGATCTGGAGACGCCCCTCTCGCGAACGGATTTCAGTTGACGTGTACAGGGCGCTCATGACTGCTGACGTCCGGCATCCCTTCTTGGCCAGAACCACTTGAGTGTATAACCGGCTGCTCGGAAGTTGACTCGCAACCTCCCGAAAAGTCTCGTTTTCAGTAACTACGGAACCTGGGCTACAAGGAACCTTTGCGGAACTTGGGCAAGCGGCGTAGCGCAGAATCCGAAGAGACGTGGACTCTGCGCTATCTGGTCATATGGCACCCCCGCCCGCTACTGTTTCTCCGCGACATACGTCGATGTTCGGTCGGTCAGCTTATTCGTCGAGACCACCGTCATCTTCTTCCCATCGGGCGAAACGGTGATTTTCGATACTTCGACGACCTTGCCGTCACGCTTCCGCTTTCCTTTGCAGTCGTGCGGCGGACCATACATTCTCGGGAACCTCGCGACGGCCGCTGCGTTGGGCCGAGTTTCCGAGTCCGCAACGACATGGCAGATCTTTCGAAAAATAGGAGTATGCTGCGGGCATGCCGCAAGACATTTTGTCGGCAGCCAGGAGCAAACCGAGCAATCGGACCCGAGGGCGGCGCTGCAATGGGCTTCTCCTCAACGTGCCCTGCGCCTCGCATCTTCCATCGGTGGCCTGGTGTATGGAGGAACGGACAGACTTATCTTCGGCACGCTGAGTCACGAGCAAGTTGGAAGAACGAGGCATATGTCATCACAAAATGGCGACAAAGCGAGATTCAACAGGTTAAGGAAACAAAAGTTCCGCCGCCGCGAACTCATGGCAAGGTTGGCGACCCAGTCGACGGACAGTGCAGCGCGGTTAGGTAAAACTCCGCCTGCAAAGTTGGCGCAGCGGTAACAGCAGAACACGCTCGTTCGTGATGATCATGGCGACCATCATTTGTTGGACCTTGCTCTGCTGGTCCGGCTCTTTCCTGGCGCTCGGTCGATTGCTGTACTCCAGCGTTTCCTTCATTCACGCGTTCGTCTTCCTTTTTCGTCTCGTCCGGGGTCAGGTTCTTGCCGTCCTGGCGAGGGTGCGCTGCACCCCGTCGCCGTTGACGAAGAATTGTTCTTTGAGCTCGGCATAGGTGCGCTTGACCTTGCCTTTGCCGTCAAGTTCGGTGATCTCGTCGCTGACGCGGCAGTCGTAGCGCTCCTGTTCCGAGGCGAGTTTCGACTCGCTGGCGATGGCGCGCAGAAGCAGCTGGTCGCCGTTGGGCAGAGGGGCGGCGCTTTCAGTAAATGCGGCCTGAGCGGCGCCCTCCGTGAAGGCCATTACGGCAGCCGTCATCACCAAGCAAGAAAAAAGGTCCTGCGCAGGTTCATATCACGTGTGCCTCGACTCGCCCTACTCCATACGCAGGGCCTTCAGCGGATCGATGGCCATGGCTCTCTGCGCGGGAATGTAGCAGGCGAGAAGGGCGAGGCCAGCGAGCAGCAGCGGAGCACCGATAAGCAGACGGGGATCGCCGATTCCGAGAGAAAAAGCGTCGGCGAATGCCGTGGTGATGGCGGACAGGGCTTTGGCGAGGGCGACTGAGCTCAGGAATCCAATGACGGTTCCGACGGCGACGAGGGTTGCGCCTTCGCGGAGCACTAGAGCGAGCACCTGAGATTTACGCGCGCCAAGAGCCATGCGGATGCCGATCTCCTTGCTCCGCTGCGCGACCGCGTATGCGGTGACGCCGGCGAGTCCAACGGCGGAGAGGATTAACCCGAAGAGGCCGATACCGCCGAAGGTGCGGAGGGCCGAGCTCATGGAGGCGCGGATCAGTTCGAGGTACTCGCTGAGAGTTTGCACGTTGAAGAGGGTCAGATTGGGATCCATTGAAGCGACGACGCTGCGCACGCCACCGAAGAGGGCGCGGGCGGCTTTTTGATTCAGCACCAGTGGCAGACGTGTAGCGGCGGCTCCGGGGAGACCGGTTGGGTTACGGTCGAGACGCTGATCGCGCTCGTCGAATTCACGGCCGGCAACGAGGGGCTGGTTGAGGACGGAAAAGAAGCCGGCGCCTACGGTTCGTTGGCTGAAGTCTTTCTGGACGGGCGATGACTGGTGCGGATCGTCGACAGTGAGATGGAAGTTGTCATCATCGCCGGGCAGATAAGGCGGCTGCGCTGCAAGTGCGAAGCTGGTGATGGCTGGATCCCTGCGCAGTCGATCGGGCAGGCGCTCGAAAAAGGCCTGGGCCTTTTCGGGAGTGTAGCCGTCACGTACCGGATCGACGAAGAGGAAGGCCATGGTCTTCGGGTTGAAGTTGGTTTGAATGCTGCTGTTCTTGACGAGACCGAGGACGAGGAATCCTGTGACGAGGAGGAGCAGGAGCGAACCGGCAACCTGCGCACTCATGGCAACATTGCGGAGTCCGAAGCGCTTGTGGCCGAAAAGCTGAAGATCCGCGCCCTGCTTGAGCGCGGGGGCTATGTCGGTTTTGGTGGCATGGAGGGCGGGAAGGACGCTGAAGCCGATGCCGGAGACGATAGCGAGGAAAAAAGCGAAGAGGGCTGTCCGCCAGTCGATAGGGAGATCGGGATTGAGGGGGGAGCCAGCGGGCAGGCGCGTGTGAGCGGTGATGGCCGCGAGAGCCCAGGCGAGAGCGAATCCCGCAGCGCCGCCGAGGAGGGAAAGCAATACGCCTTCAGTGACCATTTGCCGGATGAGACGGAAGCGGCTGGCGCCGACGCCGAGGCGGATGGCTAATTCTCGGCGGCGGTTGGTGCCGCGCGCCAGCGCCATGGTGGCGAGATTGAGGCATGCGATGGCAGTGACGATGGCCATGAGCGCGATGTAGAAGCCGAGGAGTTTGGGGCGGATTTCGCGGGGAATCTGCACGCGCGTGCCCGCGCCCATGAGGACAAGGCGCTTGGCTTTGTCGAATTGGGGCGGTGCGAGGGGATCGTCTTTGTCGAGGCGGCGGGTAATTCCGTCGAGCGCTGACTCGGCGGAGTCGATGGTGACGCCGGGAGCAAGGCGCATGAGGAACTGGAAGGATTTGAGGCCGCGGTTGTGAAGGGCGTCATTGCCGAGTTCCGGAGCTACGGTTGCCGGAACGGTGGTGGGGACGAAGAGTTCAACGGGGTTGACGGTGAGTGCGCCGTCAAATTTAGAGGGTGTAACGCCGACAACGGTCGCGTTTTGTCCGTTGAGGCGAATCGTCTGGCCGATGATGTCAGGGTCGGAGTTGAAGCGGCTGCGCCAGTAGCGATCGCTGATGACGACGTCTGGAACATTACCGGTTTTGTCCAGGTCAGCGCTGAGCGGACGGCCGTGCTGCGGCTCCATGCCGAGCACAGAAAAGTAGTCGGGCGAGACAAGCTGTCCGTATACACGGTCGGGCTTGCCTGACTGGCCGGGGAGGCCGACATTGAACTCCACGCCGTTCTGGACGGCGGCAACGCCGGTAAAAAGATCCTTCTGGTCGCGGTAACGCTCGATGTAGGGGTAGGAGGTGGGAGTTTCGGCGGTGACGAGCTGGTTGGGATTCGCGACGCCTGACAGCGTGCGCGTGAGCAGGACCCAGCCCTGGTTGTGGACATTTGTGGTGAGGCCGATGCCGAGTCCCATGGAGGCAACGCCGACCAGAGCGTAGCCCGGCGATTTCGCGAGTGCGCGGACGGCGTACTTCATGTCACGACGCATCTCGCTGAGGTATTCGAGAGGCAAATGGAGCGCGAGGTCGGCGATGAGCCGGGCGACTCCTGCGATGCCGTGGCGTTTGGCGAGGTCGGCGATGGAATCTTCACCGGCCTGCATCATCTCGTCGCCAAAGGCGAGCTTGAATTCGTGCGGGAAGGCTTCTGCCAGCCGCTTGTATAGGAGCCATGCGATCTTCATGGGGTCACCCCTGTTCCGTCACCATTGCGCGTGTTGACTTGATGGCCTGGACTAATTCCTGGAGTCGTTCGCACTCCGCGTCGAGGACGAGCTTGCCGAGCGAGGTGAGGCGATAGTAGCGGCGGCGCGCGTCGTCCTCTGCAGGCGCGGGGCGTTTGCTTGACTCCTCAATGAGGTCGGCTTCAATAAGGCGCTTGATCGAACCGTAGAGCGTGGCAGGCCAGAGGCGGACTTTGCCGGTGGTACGGTCGAGGACGTCTTGCATAATGCCGTATCCGTGCTGTTCTCCGCCAGCGAGCGAGAGCATGATGTGGAACCACTGCGATTTGAGAGGGAGAAAGGAGTGAGCGCGGGTCTCGGTCATGATGAAGCTATATATCAACTATTATATATCTTTGTCAAGAGAGATTTCTCGGGTCGGGAACCTCAAAGAGTGAGTTCCTTGATGCCGTGCTCAACCTGGATCACTCCGGAGTTATCACAGCTACGACCAGCCCGTCTTTCGCCATCCCCCAGCGCAAGCCCTGCTCCTTGTAGTTGCTGACAATTTGTTCAATCTGTCCGCGGACGTCGCCGGAAAACGTCCGACCTCGTGGGAATGTGCATTCATTCAGCAGCTCGAAAAGAAAGTTGATCTCGAACGGCCGAATTGCTGAACGGGCTATTTCCTCGAGGGCATCGCGATGTGTGCAGCGGAAGGGAGCGATGCGTTAACGTGGTTATCGAGTAGTACCTTGAAGTCACCATCCGCCTCTTCGGTCCGCTGCGGATCCAAACTCTTGCATAGATCGCAAAGCTGCTCACGATCCGAACGGCGCCCGGGCGGCTTTCGCGTTCCTCTGGGCGTGGCCCATGTCTCTAGTGTAATGTCCGGGAATGTCGGGAATCCCCCCATTGGCAACAGCCCCGGCAGTTGACGATTCCGCATTGTCGACTTCACACACGATCTGTATTCGGCTTCGCGGAGGGCAGTTTCCCGCATGAAAGCCGTGTGATCCGGCAGGAGTAGATCGCCAGCCGGCTCATGGGGTCTCGTTTCCGGGAGACGTGGCCGGAATCCTATCAGCCGGACGGGGTGGCGTTCCGGGGGTTTTCTCACAAAGAGTATCGTATGCGCTGGATCTCGGTAGACTGAAATTACGGATGAAAGCAGGCGAATCCAGTACCATTGCGGTCCTGGCTGAAAAGCCCTCTGTTGCGCGAGATATTGCCCGTGTCCTCGGGGCCGAGCAGCGGGAGGAAGGCTATCTTCGAGGGAACGGCTATGTTGTCACCTGGGCGATTGGACATCTGGTTTCCCTGGCACAACCGCACGAAATCAATCCTGAATGGCGGCAATGGCGCTTCGATCTATTGCCGATCTTGCCCGGGCAGTGGCCTCTGGTTGTCTACGAGCGAACTAAAGA
>Ga0209040_10004653_pt1 | contig 10319 bp, 10 predicted proteins | sample BogFormECP12_OM3_FD_188240 | JGI IMG/M metagenome (GOLD analysis project Ga0209040, IMG submission 188240) | Bog forest soil microbial communities from Calvert Island, British Columbia, Canada - ECP12_OM3 (SPAdes) (version 2) | ecosystem: Environmental > Aquatic > Freshwater > Wetlands > Bog ... | reverse complement strand
TACACCCGCTCCGCCACGGGTGACAGCAGAGCCCGCAGCGCCGCGCCCGGATCGGCCTGCCGCATCAGCGATTCGCCGATAAGGAAAGCATCGAAGCCCGCAGCCCGCAGCCGCTCGATGTCATCGCTCGTGTTGATACCGCTCTCGGCAATGCGAACTGCCCCCGGGGGCAGGCGGTCTGCTAGATCGAGAGAAGTTTCGAGCCTTACCTCAAAGGTGCTCAAATTGCGATTGTTCACGCCATAGGCATCGCACCCGAGGCCCGCCACCCGTTCCAGTTCTTCGACGGTGTGCACCTCGCACAGGACATCCAGCCCGCAACCCTGGGCGTAAGCGGTACATCGCGCCAGTTCCGCATCCGGCAGTGCCGCCGCAATCAGTAGAATCGCATCCGCGCGATGGGCTCGCGCCTCCACGATCTGATACTCATCCACGATGAAGTCCTTACGCAGGCAGGGCAGGCTGGTATGCGACGATGCGGCCTCAAGATTGCGAAGGCTTCCCAGAAAGTAAGGCTCGTCGGTCAGAACAGACAATGCCGCCGCCCCGCCTGCCTCAAAACTCCGTGCCAAGCTGGCGGAGTCGAAGTCTTCCCGGATCAACCCCTTGGAAGGAGATGCTTTCTTAAGCTCCGCAATGATTGCCGGACCCTGTGCGGCCTGTGAACGGAGCGCCCGCGCGAATCCACGCGGCTCGTGCTCAGCGGCCCGCCGTTCCAGGTCGTGCAGAGGTACCCGCCTTTTTCTGTCCGCTACAGTCGCCCGCGTCGTCCTGAGAATGCGTTCCAGGTGCACGATCCGCTCCTGAAACAAGTATAGCGACAGCGGTCTGTTACTAGGCCGCCATCGCCGGTGCGAATCCGTCGCAGCCGCTGATGGGAGTCACCTTCAGGTGCAGTGCCGCATGCCGCGGATGCCCGCAGTCATCGAGAAGATCCTCGGGCGCGTTCTTGCTTGAGTTGATCTGGATTAGCTTCTGGTCGGAGGCTCGATGCGATTCGCCAAAATGCGCACACAAGCCACACTGTCCGTCATGCAGGGAAATCATTGGCATCCTCCATACAACAATGAATACGATATGATCGGGTTACCTGCCGGTGTCCTTTTGGCAAATTTGCGCAGAATGTAACCAGGTATTGACCGTTTCTTCTTCCAGATGCGGCTTAATGGCTGCAGGATGAGACACAAACGACACTTCGACGCCTGGCTGTTTCCCTTCACTCACTGGAATTGGAAGATGGCGCTCATCGCGGCCATTTTTCGCGCGGTAGCGTGCATGGCCGCGCTTTGGCACAGCCCCTTGCATGCCCGCGAGCACTTTGGCGCGGTTGAGGCGGCTTACGTGCTGCTGACCGCCGGAATATTCTCCGCGTGGCAGCAGCAGGCGCTCGAGGTGAAGCCGCGGAGGCTGTCTTGGGCGATCGTCGTGCTCGCCGTTCCCCTCGGTTCGCTGGCTGGCGATTCTGCCCTGCATCTTTGGCTTGATCATGGCAACATGCGCGCGCTCGGCATTGGAGCTCTCATGGTGACTCTAATCTCGGCCATGTTCCACTGGCATGTCCTGCAGAACGGAGCCATGCTGGTAGGCAGGAACAGCCGCTCCTTCACCAACGACATGAAGCAGATGCCCCGTCTGATCGCGACGTTTGTATGGAACCCGATTCGTGCTGTGATCTACCGCTCTCGCACCCATAAAATTCCTACGCAAGCGGAAGAGATCGCGGCGTAGACGCCTTAACGGTTGTATTGCTTCAATGCCTTCTGCAACTGCTCGTGAGGCAACCCAATCGCCGTGCGACCATCGATGCCCGTCATCGTCTTCGCGGCCACCATCGCATTCACAATCGCTTCCTCGGTCGCTTCGACGGTCGCCGTAAATAGCGGACTGATTCGCTCGTTCGAAACCGTCTGGACCGCGTTAGGACCGGGTTCCGCATCCGCGTGTGGATTCGCCGTCGAGAACGCAATGAAGATATCGCCCGAGCCATTCCCGGAGGTTGAGCCTGTGCGTGCCAGCCCCATCGTGGTGCGACGCGCAATGCGCTTCAACTGGTTTGGCAGCAACGGCGCATCCGTGGCCACGACGATAATGATCGACCCCACATCGCCTTCCGTCTCACCCGCTCTCTGATCCTCGAACATGGAGTAAGGAACATCCTGCGGGATCAGCTTGCCCACCGGAACGCCGGCAATCGTCAGCTGAGGGCGGCGTCCGCAATTGCACTGGACCAGAACGCCGACGGTGTATCCGCCCTGCTCTTTCGGCAGCACGCGCGATGCGCTGCCGATGCCGCCCTTGAACCCGTAGCAGATCATCCCCGTACCGCCGCCTACCGCGCCTTCCTGAACCGGACCACTCTGCGCGCCATCTAGCGCGGAGAAAACATGCTCCGGCTTCACGTGAAAGCCGTTAATGTCATTCAGCCATCCGTCCCACGTCTCCGCAACCACTGGGAGCGACCAATCCTGCTTCAGCGCACTGTGCTTCACGCCCCAGGCGATGATCGCATCACGCACCACGCCCACGCTGTGCGTATTGGTGATGGCGATGGGGGTCTCGAGGAACCCGGACTCCTCAACCCATGTCGTCCCGGTCATCTCGCCATTGCCGTTTTGCGCGAACCATCCCGCATAAACCGGGTCAGGATTCGCCTTGCCGCGCGGAAACACTACGGTGACTCCGGTCCGCACTGGGCCTTCGCCCACCTTCAACGCGCCGTTGCCGGAGATCAACGTCGTCTCGCCAACCTCGACGCCGCGAACGTCGGTGATGGCGTCGAGAGGTCCCGGCGTTCCGTCAAAGGGTACGCCAAGATCGCGAGCCCGCGGTGCGGATTGCGAGTGCACTGTGGCTGTCGTCGCGACAACAATAGAGAGCAGAAGTGCAAACCATTTTCCCCGAATATGCATGCATGGAAAACTACCGCACAATTCCGAACAACGATAGAAGAATCGTGTGCATAACGATCTGCGCCCCCGACGCAAAACTCTGATGCCGAATCGCCGCGTTCGAACCGCAATCAGCTTTCCCTGCAGCGTACAAACCTCTTGCTCTTGACAAGGGATTCTGTTATCACGGAGTCATTTCAGAGACCGCCCCAAGAACTGGAGTTTCCGGTTGAAGATTTTATTGTGGTTCCTGGCTGTCTTGACAACCGCCTGTGCCCTTGCACAAGACGCACAGATCTCGCCGGAAGAAATCCGCACCATTGAGCTAAGCCCCGCCGTAGTTTTTATCAGCGTTGAATATAAAGTGACGGGCATCATTCCGCAGCCCGGCCCTCAGAGGCTCAAACTCATCCAAGGCACACTGGGCGCGACCGGCAGCGGCTTTCTGTACCGCCCCGATGGCTATCTCATTACAAATGCCCACGTTGTCAGCGATGCAAATACGAAAGATCCGCAGGCGCAGCAAATGTTGAAACTCAAGACGTGGAGGACATTAGTCGAAACCGCCGAGCAGTTGAATCAGCGCCCGATGACAGACGACGAAAAAGAATACATCCTCATGAAGATGCGGGTGGGAACGCCGGTCATCAAGGTCACGCTGAACAACAAAAGCCACTACGTGGGCGAGATCAAGATGTATAGCGATCCGACCGGGGTGAATGTCGGCAAGGACATCGCCATTGTAAAGATCGACGCGACCAATCTGCCGACAGTCGCCCTCGGGAACTCCGACGATGTTCACGTCGAGCAACCGGTGACGGTAATTGGCTATCCTGGTGCCGCTTCGGCGATGGGCAAAACGCTTGGGGACGAAATCAGCGAAGAGTCGATGCTGGTGCCCACCGTCACCAATGGCCACATCTCCGCCGTGAAGATGGACTATAAAGGCTCGCCAGTTTTGCAATCGGATGCCGCGATCACACACGGAAACAGCGGCGGACCGGCATTCGATCCGGATGGCAAGGTGATCGGGGTCGCCACCTTCGGGGCGCAGGAGGCCGCCGGCTTCAACTTCTTTGTTCCTATCAACACCGCCATGGAGTTTGTCCGCCAGGCCGGGGCGCCCCCTGAATCCGGTTCGTTCGATTCCACCTGGCATGCCGCGCTCGATGCCATGGCCGCGCACCAATGGTCCAAGGCTCACGCGCTGATCGGCAATGTGCTCGAAATCATGCCGGGCGAGCCCGACGCCGCGCGCCTGCAGATCGTCGCCGCACGGGAAGAGCAAAAGGAGCTTCCCATCTGGCCTTGGGTTGCCGGCGCCGCGGCCCTGCTCATTCTGCTGATCGTGTTGATCGTATGGGCAGTAATGGGGGCACGCGCCAGAAGGGCTCCGGTTGCGGTTCCGGCCGAATCGGTGAACATTCCGCAGCAGCCACCGCCGCAGCCGGGACTTGCTCCCACAGTTCTGGCCCCTACCAGTTTAGCCCCCACCCCTCTCCGGGATAGCACCAGTAACAAGACTTATGGCACTCTGCATGTGACTTCGGGGCCCCTGAATGGCAATCGCTTTCCCATTCCTAAAACGGGTGTGATGATCGGACGGGATTCGACGAAATGCGCGATTGTGCTCGCGGATGAATCGGTTTCCAAGGAACATGCATGGGTCGTTCCGATCGATAACGAGGTTGTGGTCATCGACCGCAACTCGACCAATGGAACCTATGTAAACTCTCCGGATTCGCCCCGAATCAACAAAACGGCTCTGCGTAGCGGAGACCGCGTGTACATCGGCCGCAAGGGAGCGATTACGCTGACCTACTTCAGTTCCTGAAGCGGGTATTTCCTGAGATGTTTCCGGCGCGTACACTTCGGGAGAGACCAAAATCGCTCATGCCAAAGTTCTGCAGTAATGGCCATCAGATCGAAGATGCGTGGGATATTTGCCCCTATTGCCAGCGCACTGGTTTCCAGAACATGAGCGGGTCGTCGCCGCTGGCAAAAACGCGTCTGGACATAACCGGCAATCTCTCCGATGAAACTTCCCCTAAACTCCCGGCGTCGCGAACCGTGCTTATTTCCGAGCGACGTCGCCCGCCTGTCGTGGGTTGGCTCGTGGCTCTGACCGGCGACCAGAAGGGAGAGGATTTCAGGCTGCACGAAGGACAAAATGTGATTGGCACCTCGACCGATTGCCAGATCACCCTCAGGAACCCTACCGTCACGGCGAGACATGCCAGCCTTCGTTACCAGGACGGCAAATTTTTCCTCACCGATCTCGATTCAACCAATGGCACCTATCTCAACGACAGACCGGACCGGATCACGCGCGAAGAACTGAAAGACAGCGACCTGATTCGCATAGGCGACATTTCACTGAAGTTTAAGTGCTTATAGGAGAAGCCTCGCCATGCGTATTCGCCCGGATGTAGAACTGGCTAACCTAACGGACCTCGGCGTTCGGCGGCAGCAGAACGAAGACTATTTCCTGTACATCGAGCCCGAGAGCGACGAGGAGTTTGCGGCTAAAGGGCGTTTACTCCTGGTTGCCGACGGCATGGGCGGTCACGACGGCGGAGAAGTGGCCAGCGGCATTGCCGCCGCCGCGCTGCGAGAAGCTTTTCTCAGCGCCAATGGAGAAGACCCGAGGACGGTCCTTCTCCGCGGCTTTTCCCAGGCTCAGCAAGAGATTATTGCCCGTGGCAGTGAGGCAGTCAATCTTAATGGCATGGGTACCACCTGCACAGCAGTAATCCTCCGAAACGGAGAGCTGAGCTACGGTCACATCGGTGATAGTCGCCTTTACCTGCTTCGCGACGGAATTCTGACCCAGCTCACAGAAGATCACACCCTGGTCCATCAACTCGTCAAAGGCGGCGCGCTCAGCAAGGATGAAGCAGCGGCTTACCCACAGAAGAATGTACTCACGGCCGCGCTGGGAATGCGCTCCGATGCGGTGCCGGCAGATTTCTCCGAAGAGCCGTTTCCCTTGGAGCCGGGAGATACGCTGATCGTCTCCAGTGATGGCCTGCACGGTCTGATCGATGACGGCGAGATCGCACAAATAGCAGACAGCAAAAGCCCCAATGACGCATGCCACGCGCTGCTGAACCTTGCTATCGAACGTGGCGCCCCGGATAATATCACCGTTCAAATTCTTCGCGTGGTAACGGTGGCCCAATGATTGGCACAGAGATTTCCCAATACCGCCTGATCGAGAAGCTGGGTGAAGGCGGAATGGGCGTGGTCTACAAGGCTATGGATCTGATGCTCGACCGCGTGGTCGCCATCAAGCTGGTGAGTGCCGAGCTTGCAGACAATCAGGAACTGCTGGAACGTTTCAAATCAGAAGCAAAAGTACAGGCAACGCTGAGTCATCCGAACGTCGCGACCCTCTATTCCTATCTGGTGTGGGAAGGGCGAGCGGTGATGGTGATGGAGTTCATTGAGGGGGAGACGCTTCAGCAGATGATTGCCCGGCGCGGCCCCATCCCCTCCGATGTGGCGATTCCACTGTTCAAGCAGGCACTACAGGGAGTAGGTGCCGCGCATCGTCGCGGCATTGTCCATCGCGACATCAAGCCCGCAAACATCATGGTGAACGGCGACGGCCAGATCAAGGTGATGGACTTCGGCATCGCGAAAGTTCTGGGTGTAGACGGAAGAACACGTACCAACCTCCGCATGGGCACCGCCTGGTATATGGCGCCGGAGCAAGTTCTTAACCGGAAGGTAGATGGGCGAACCGACATCTATGCGCTGGGCGTGACCCTGTACGAGATCTTGAGCGGACAGGTGCCGTTCCGGGCAGACAGCGAATACGAGATCCTGAGCGCTCACGTTCAGAGGCAGCCTGACCTCCCAACGGAGCACTATCCGCATATCCCGCCATCGTGCGTTACGGCCGTGATGCGGGCTCTGGAGAAGGAGCCGGAAAGGAGATTTCAATCGACGGAAGAGTTCATCGCCGCGCTCGATCAAACCGCGGCGAGTTCGACCGCGACGATCGCGCCAGCGATGCAGCCTGTTGAGGCCGTCCGTTCGAGCGCATCTGTTGTTCCCAGCATGGTGGTCCCGGCACCTGCAAAAGTCAAAACGCCGGCGCCCGTTGCAAGCGTCACACCGCCGCCCTCGGAAAAGAAGCGCTCCCCCTTGCTCGGAGTCATCGCTGCGGTAGTGCTTGTCGTGATCCTCGGAGCCGCCGCAATGATTGTGTTTTTACGCGAACGCGAAAAGCCCTCCGCGTCCGGCGGTGCGGGGCATCAAACCTCAGCGCAGCATGCATCGGTGACGGGCGAGCAGGAGCGGCGTATGCAGGCTGAACAGGATCAGGCCGCTGAAGAGCTGAAGGAGCAGCTCGCAAAAGAACAGGAGCATCCCGCCTCAAACTCCGGCGGCCCGCAGCAGGCAGCCATCACTCATCCGGCTCCGCCCACTCCAAAGCCGCAAAACCAGGCGCCTCGCAATCCGCCCGTACAGGCTGGCAATCAGGCGCCTCAGAAAAATGAAGATGAGGCGACCCGCCTCAGCATGCTTTCCGGAACCTGGTCAGGCACTTATACTTGTCAGCAGGGGGTGACGGGCGTAACTCTACAAATTGTTGCCACCTCCTCCCAGAATGTCGGAGCACTTCTACAGTTCGCTGTCCCCAACTCTCCCTCCGGCGCGTACTTCATGCGCGGGGTCTTCAATCCAGCCAATAACGCCATCGCAATGAACTTTACGAAGTGGAAATACCAACCGGAAGGCTACGCTGCGGCTAACATCACGGGAACGGTGAATTTCACGAGTAAGGAACTTCGGGGCACGGTCCTTCTGCCGGGCTGCGCTGCGTTTTCCCTGAGGAAGCAGTAAGCGACGCCGTGCTGCCACGCTGAACTACGCCCGCGCGCAAGAACCTCGCGGTGAATGAATTATCTAAAAAACTAGGTGTTTTCCTAGGTGACCTGCTCGAGCAATAGGCTTTAAGGTACGGGCACGTCAGTTTATGTTCTCAGCGCGTGTGCGCAGATTTGAAGCGGAGATACACACATGTGGCGAAACAGATTCACAACGGTGAACTGGATTGCGGTTTTTTTTCTTTTTGCAATCCCGCTGGCGGCGCAAGAGGCTTCCTTCCTCCCTTCGGTGCCTTCCGCCAGCATCGCCAGCCGCACGATGAAAAATCCCCGACAGAGTGGCCCTTAAAGCCGCCAAACGAAGTCGCGCCGATCAGGCGCCGCGCCTCAGCGTCAATATCGTCAGTACCACTATCTACAATCCTGCAAACTCCGGCAATTTCGTGATCACGCCCTCTGGCCCCTTTGGCGTTCTAGACGGTTTCGACCGGAAGCCGGCGATCATCACGAAATATTCCTTCGAAGACCCGAACTTTGAATCTGACAACAGCTCTTTGAATCTCTCATCCGCAAACGATGCCAGTGGAGCCTCTCACGGAGTCCTCCGGCCAGTTACGCCGCCAGTTCCTGATACCAGGATTCGATGGAGAGCCGCGAACATGGAATCTCTGCTGTCCATTGGGATCATGCACACTTTTAACCTTTGGACAGAAGCGGGAACGCGCGACGCCCTGAATGGACCGTGGCTGGACGACTATCTCCATTCGGTTGCCGAATTGCGCGGCTGGAGCGACAGTGACAGATTCACGGCTCCCTACGTCGGCCATCCCATTCAAGGTTCAGTCTTTGGTTTTATCCTGCGCCGGAACGATCCGAAATACCGGACGGTGTAATAGGGTGACGGCCGGGATTACTACATCAGTTTGCTGCGTTCCATGGCTTACTCGGCGGTGTGGCATACGGAGTGGAAGATAGGTCCCGCCAGCGAGGCTTCCATAGGCAACGTGATGCTGCACGCTTCTCCGGGATTTATCACACTGGCTGACACCCCGACGCTGGGCGTGCTGACGATGCTCGCCGAGGATGCGGCGGACCGTTATCTGATCATTGGACTCGAGAACAGGACCGCCAACCGTGCCCTCATTATGCTGGCGCGAAGTTTCCTCAATCCCGGGCGGTCGTTCGCGAATGTCATGGCCTTCAAGGTGCCGTGGGAGCGCGATACTCGCATTGGAATCATGCGGGAAAATCACGTTCTGCGGGAAGAGCTGATAGCGGATTACAAACATGGCAGCGGAGAAAAACCGTTTGAATTCGTGCGCCGCCCGCCGGACACGAGTGGCCCTGAAACCTATCCGAAGGAAGCGCCCATCGAAATTGGCGGCTTATCCCTACTATGAAAGATTTTCCGGCGGCCGGAATTGCATTGGCGGCAGGGGTTCAGGCGCGATGCGCATTAACCTGCCCTGCAATTCGTGAGTGAGGTGAATGGATGCCCGATTCGCTATTCTACGGTGGCGGTCTGCGTTGGGCTCCACTCGCCGACGGTCGTGTGTCGCCTTTCATCGAGGTCCTATTCGGCGGAAGAAAGGTCACTTACGAGGTCGACAACCCCGCTCTGCATGAACAGCTCAAGAAAGAATGGAACGACGGAAACGGCACAATCCCCCATTATCCGAAGCGGAGCGACTGGTCCACTGAATTTGCGGAGAATGGTCCCAGCCTTTCATCAGGCGGCGGGCTGGATGTGGTTGTAAAGCGGCCCTTCACCTTTCGCCTCATCAACGTGCAATACACTCACAGCTGGATGTCTGACGTTGAAATGATCCGTCCGCAAAGCGGAATTCGAATCACGACCGAAGCTGTGCTGCGCATCGGCACCTGGTGAACACGCGCCGCCCTACCTGTTCTCTGATTTGCCTGCGCTCCCATTGGCCCGTTCTTTGGCGTAAATGGTGTGAGTGACGCGGGGTAGCTCCGGGCCATAGTGATAACTTCCAACCCGGTCGCGGATGGTCCGGTCCGATGCGGTGAAGCGTTCGCGCTGGCGAAGGTAATCGATCCAGGACTCCATAATGAAGGTCTCAGTGAGATGGCGCGGATCGTCGGCGTCCTGAAAGACACCCCAGCGCATGGCACCGTCGCGCAGCCGCACATCTTTCAACTCATGAATAGCCTGCACGAACGCGTTGTAATTCTCCGGGTCGATGTCGTAGTCGATCAGAATGCGTACAGGGCCATCGGACATCTCCGGTTCGATTGCAAGCTGCGGGGCGACGAACTTTGAGCGGAACGGGCTGAGGTCGGGCAATTCGCCGCGCAGCACGTGCAGCCGGTTGCTCAGGGGCAGCGTGACTAACAATCCGGCTGCCGCGGCTGCAAGCGAAACGGGCGTGGAGATGTGTTCGGCGATCAGACCCCAGATGACACTTCCGACGGCCATGCCTCCAGCGAAGACCATCTGGTAAGTGCCGAGAGCGCGGGCCTGCACCCAATTCGGTACTGACATCTGCACGGCAAGATTGAGCGTAGACATCGTGCTTGTCCAGGCAAACCCTGCCAACAAAAGCAACGGGATGATGACCAGCGGATA